>Ga0209377_1001013_pt1 | contig 19069 bp, 15 predicted proteins | sample GraSoiAngelo_141_FD_185898 | JGI IMG/M metagenome (GOLD analysis project Ga0209377, IMG submission 185898) | Grasslands soil microbial communities from the Angelo Coastal Reserve, California, USA - 14_0929_12_40cm (SPAdes) (version 2) | ecosystem: Environmental > Terrestrial > Soil > Grasslands ...
TGTTCCGGTGACCTACTGGATCATGGGCGATGTAGTGAAGAACGTACCGTTTGAGATTCGCGGCTCCCAACAGATGATCACGACCTGGCACCTTTGGGGAGCGGCACTCGTCGGCTTGGTGCTGACTGCACTCATGGTGGTCATCACCGAGTACTACACTGCAACCGAGTATTCGCCGGTACGCCACGTCGCGCAGGCCTCGACCACCGGGCATGCGACGAACATCATCGCGGGTCTGGGCGTGTCCATGAAGGCGACCACCTTGCCCGTGATCGCCGTGTGTGCAGCGATCCTCGTTGCCTACACGCTCGCCGGGCTCTACGGCATCGCGATCGCCGCGACCTCGATGCTGTCGATGACCGGGATCATCGTCGCGCTGGACGCCTACGGCCCGATCACCGACAACGCGGGCGGCATCGCCGAGATGGCGAATCTTCCCGACTCGGTTCGTGCCATCACGGATCCGCTGGACGCCGTCGGCAACACCACCAAAGCGGTGACCAAGGGTTATGCCATCGGCTCGGCAGGCCTCGCGGCGCTCGTCCTTTTTGCCGACTATACGCACGCGCTCGATCACGCGGGCAAATCCTTGTCCTTCGATTTGTCGAGCCACATGGTGATCATCGGCCTGTTCATCGGAGGCCTCGTGCCTTACCTCTTCGGGGCGATGGCCATGGAGGCGGTGGGGCGCGCCGCCGGGGCGGTAGTGATCGAGGTGCGGAGGCAATTCAAGGAGATCGCCGGCATCATGGAAGGCAAAGCGAAGCCCGAATACGGCGTCGCGGTAGACATGCTTACGCGCGCGGCGATCAAGGAGATGATCGTGCCCTCGCTGCTTCCGGTGCTCGTGCCGATCGTGGTGGGTTTGCTGCTCGGGCCGCAGGCCCTGGGCGGCGTCCTGATGGGATCGATCGTCACCGGGCTTTTCGTCGCGATCTCGATGACCACGGGCGGCGGCGCCTGGGATAACGCCAAGAAATACATCGAAGACGGACACCACGGGGGCAAAGGCTCGGACGCGCACAAGGCCGCGGTAACCGGGGATACCGTGGGAGACCCTTACAAGGACACCGCGGGCCCGGCGGTCAACCCGCTCATCAAGATCATCAACATCGTCGCGCTGCTGATCGTGCCGCTGATGGTGTAACGCGTCAGGCGCGTAGCGCGCTGCGCACGAAGGCGGCCGATTTCTCCACGAGAGCGTGGTCGAGGCAGTCAAAGACCTCGGCCCCTTGAGCGGCTCTCAGCCAGGTGAGCTGGCGCTTGGCGAGCTGGCGCGTGGCGAATATCCCGCGGTTGCGCAATTCGTCGCGGTCGATTTCCCGCTCGAGATGCTGCCATGTCTGCCGATATCCGACGCAACGCATCGACGGCAGGCCGGGGCGCAGAGGGTAGCGTTTTCGCAACGCGCGCACCTCTTCGACCAGCCCGCGCTCGAGCATCGCGTCGAAACGCGCTTCGATGCGCCGATGCAGCGCGCCGCGATCCGAGGGCACGAGCGCGAGCTCGATGAGCCGGAAGGGAAGGGCGGCGCGCGCTCTGCGTCCGAGCAGCCGCGACATCGGCTCGCCGACCACCCGAAACACTTCGAGCGCCCGCTGGATGCGCTGCGCGTCGTTCGGTTTCAGCCGTGCGGCAGTCTGCGGATCCACCTTCGACAATTCTGTGTGCAGCGCCGGCCAGCCACGCGCCGCCGCCTCGGCATCGATCTGCGCGCGTATGCCCTCGTCGGCATCAGGGAGCTCCGACAGGCCTTCGCGCAAGGCTTTGAAGTAGAGCATGGCGCCGCCGGCAAGCAAGGGAATGCGTCCGCGCGCCGCGATCTCCCGCATGAGCTTGAGGGCGTCGGCGCGGAAGCGGGCGGCCGAATAGGCTTCGGTCGGGTCGATGATGTCGACCAGATGGTGCGGTACGCCCTTGCGCTCGGACGCCGAGGGCTTCGCTGTGCCGACGTCCATGCCGCGGTAGACCTGCGCCGAATCGACGCTGACGATCTCCATCGGCAGCAGGCGTGCAAGCGCAAGTGCAAGCGGTGTCTTGCCGCTCGCAGTCGGACCCATCAGCAGAACTGCCGGGGGCAGCTTGGCCAACCGCTACCGTCCCCGGAGGAACAGCTTGTCCAGGTCCGCGAGGCTCATCTGGTACCACGTCGGGCGGCCGTGGTTGCACTGCCCGGAGCGCTCGGTCTCCTCCATCTCGCGCAGCAAGGCGTTCATTTCCAGGATCGTCAGGGCGCGGTGGGCGCGCACCGCGCCGTGGCACGCCATCGTCCCGAGCAGCTCGTCCCGGCGCTCGGTGAGCACGCGGCTCGCGCCGTATTCGCGGATGTCCCTCAATACCGCGCGCGCCAGCTCCGCGGCATCGGCCTCGGCCAGCATGGCCGGGACCGCACGCACCGCCAGCGCGAAAGGCGAGATCGCGTTCACGTCGAAGCCGAGCTGGTTGAGCGTAGCGCCGTGCTCCTCGACGGTGGCCACATCGACCCGGTCGGCGTGGAAAGTGGAGGGGATGAGGAGCTTCTGGGTGTTCATCGCCCGGGAATCGAGCGCGCGCTTGAGTCTTTCGTAGAGGATGCGCTCGTGCGCTGCATGCATGTCGACGAGTATCAACCCCTGCTGGTTCTGCGCGAGGATGTACACGCCGTGAAGCTGCGCGAGCGCGAAGCCTAGGGGCGGTGTGTCCGGCGCGTTTGGGTCTTCGTGCACGCCACTCTGCACTGCAGCGAGGTCCGCCCCCGGGCGCCGGTCGGCGAACATCGCGGTATAGCTCGCCACCGGCTGGGCGAGGCCCAGGCCGATCTGGTCGGCGCGCGGCCGTATGGAACGGCCCGCCGCGAGGGGCGAGGCGATCGCGGCCGGAGTTTCGGCCGCCGTGCCGGCAAGACCCTTCGCGACCGCATGAAACACGAACTGGTGCACGGCGCGCGGGTCGCGGAAGCGGATATCGATCTTTGCCGGATGGACGTTGACGTCGACGCCGCGCGGATCGATCTCGAGGAAAAGCACGTACGCGGGATGGCGCTCGCCGTGCAGGACGTCGCGATAGGCCTCGCGCAGCGCATGCGAGAGCAGCTTGTCGCGCACGAAGCGGCCGTTCACGTAGACGAACTGTGCGTCGCGCGAGGCACGCGTGTACGCGGGCGACCCGGCGAAGCCCGAGAGCTTCAGCACGCCGTTGGCTACGACCGGGCGCATCGACTGCGCGAACTCCGCGCCGAGAGCCGCCGCGATCCGCTGCGCGGGGTCGGCGGTGGCAAGCCGCGCGACGACTCGCCCATTGTGTCTCAGGGTAAGGGCGACGTCGGACCGCGACAGCGCCGCACGCGTGAACACTTCCTCGCAGTGAGCAAACTCGGTGGCGTCGCTCTTCAAGAACTTGCGCCGCGCCGGGGTGTTGTAGTAGAGGTCATTGACTTCAACGGCGGTTCCGGCGGGATGCGCGGCCGGTTCCGTGGCGCCGATACTTCCGGCTTCGGCGCTGAGCGCGAAGGCGTGGGCGGCTCCGGCGGCGCGGCTCGCGAGAGCGACGCGCGCGACCGATGCGATGCTCGCCAGCGCCTCGCCGCGAAATCCGAGCGAGCGGACCTGTTCGAGATCCTCGAGCGAGGCGATCTTACTGGTCGCGTGCCGAGCGAAAGCCATCGGCAGGTCGTCCTTCGCGATGCCCGAGCCGTTGTCGGTGACGCGGATCTGCTTGATGCCGCCCTCGGCAAGCGCGACGCCGATGTCGGTCGCGCCCGCATCGAGGCTGTTTTCGAGGAGTTCCTTCAGCACCGACGCCGGCCGATCGACGACCTCCCCGGCCGCGATCTGGCTGATGAGCGTTTCGGGCAGTGGGCGGATGGCGGGCACGTTTGCGATTCTTCCCAAAAGCCGATCGAACGGCGCTGCGAGCTCTCTTGAAAGGGGCGCGCGTTCCAATTATATGTGACGCGGTAGAATGCCGCGGTGGAGCTCCTGTTTTCCGGCTGGGATCTGCTGGTTCATCTCGACCGCCACCTTGCAACACTGCTTCAGCAACACGGCGCCTGGGTTTACCTGCTGCTCTTCGTCATTATTTTTTGCGAGACCGGCCTGGTCGTGACGCCCTTTCTTCCCGGAGACTCCTTGCTTTTCATCGCCGGGGCCCTTGCGGCCGGAGGCGGCATCGACGTGCACCTGCTCGCGCTGCTGCTGGTCGCCGCGGCGGTGCTCGGCAACACCGTCAACTACTCGATCGGCCGCTTCATAGGCCCGAGAGTCTTCCATTGGGAGCAATCGCGGTTCTTCAATCGAAGGGCGCTCGACCGCGCGCACGCGTTCTACGAGAAGCACGGCGGGAAGACCATCGTGATCACCCGTTTCGTGCCCATCCTGAGGACTTTCGCCCCGTTCGTCGCCGGCATCGCGCGCATGACCTACTTGAACTTCACCGCCTACAACCTCGCCGGCGCGCTTGCATGGGTGCTGTCGCTCTTGTACGCGGGTTACTGGTTCGGCAACGTGCCCATCGTGAAGCAGAACCTCACGTGGGTCATCGTCGGAATCGTCGTGCTCTCGGTGACGCCGCTCGCGTTAGGGTATGTCAGGCAGCGGCTGAATAGGGCAGGAACCTAAGGCAGGCCGACCGGGGAATCAGCGAATCGACGCGAGAGTCGAGCGAGATAGAGGGGGATTTTTCGCGATGTAACTCTTGACGCCGCGAAGAATCGCGTGCGCTATTTTTTCCTGGTAGGCCGCGTCGTTCAGACGCGTCTCCTCGTCGGGATTGCTGATGAACGCCGTCTCGACCAAGATGGAGGGGATGGGTGACTTCAGCACCGCAAAACCCGCCTGCTCGACGCTCCCTTTGTGCAAGGGGTTGATGCCCCCCAGCTCCCCTAGCACGGCGCGAGCGAGCTTGAGGCTGTCGTTGACTTGGGCCGTCAGGCTGAGGTCGTTGAGGGTCATTTCAAGATAGCGGTCCCTCTTGCGTGCGGTGTTGATCCCGCCGATCAGATCCGCCCTATTTTCGCCCCTCGCCAGCCACAGAGCGGCAGTGCTCGAGGCACCACGTTCCGACAGCGCAAATACCGACGAGCCGCGAACGTGGGGCTTGATGAAAGCGTCGGCGTGGACTGACACGAACAAATCGGCCTTGACGAGCTGCGCCTTTTCGACGCGCGCCCCGAGGTCGATGAAGTAATCGCCGTCCCGAGTCAGCATGGCCCGCATGTTTGGTTCGGCGTCGATCAAGGACTTCAATTTGCGCGCGATCGTCAGGGTGACGTGTTTCTCCCGGGTGCCGCTGCGTCCCCGGGCGCCCGGATCCTCCCCGCCGTGCCCGGCATCCACTGCAATAGTGACCAGTCGGTCAGCGGGGGCGGCCGGCTGCGGCTGTTTGATACTCGGGCTGGCGCCCGGTTTTTGCTCATCAGGCGTTCCGAATATCCCCGGTTCGGTCTTCAGCTCGCGCTTTTGCAACAAGGCCAATATCGGGTCCAAGGGTTCGATCGGATAGATATCCAGCACCAGGCGGTGTCCGTATTCACCGATCGGGGCGAGCGTAAAAATCTGCGGCTTGACCTCGCTCTTCAGGTCGAGCACGACGCGTACTACACCGGGCTTGAAGAGCCCCACGCGCAAATTGGCTATGTAGGGGTCGTTCGCCGAGACCTTGTCGGAGAAACCTTGCTGCACGCTCTGCAGATCGACTTCTTCCAGATCGAGCACGAGGCGCTCGGGATTACGGACCCTGAGCAGGTTGTGCTTCAGCGGCTCGCCGGATTCGACCGTCACGCGCGTGTAGTCTTGCGCGGGCCAGACCCGGACCGCCCGTATGGATTCCGAAGACGGTTCGGCGGCAAGAAGCGAATTCGAAAAGACCAGAACGGCGCCGAGCGCCGCGCACCGCAGCCCGCCCGCGCACGCGATCAAGCGCCCTTGGATTTTGCTAAACACCGCTCTCCCGCTGTGCTGTAGGCTTTGACACTGATCTCCCTTCCTGAGCCCGCGTACGCTAGAGTAAGGTCAAGGTCCGGTCGAGGAAGTGCATCACCGGCCCTCTCCGGCCATTCCACCAGGCAGACTGCTGCGCCGTGGAAGTAGTCCGCCAGGCCCGCATCCTCAAACTCTCGAGCATCGAGGAATCGATAAAAATCAAAGTGGTACAAGTTTAATCTAGAAACCACGTAAAGTTCAACTAGCGCATAGCTCGGGCTCTTCACGGTATCTTTAACGCCCAAGGCGCGCAACAAGCCTCGAATCAGAGTGGTTTTCCCGCTGCCGAGGTCGCCGCGAAGGTAAATCCGCATGCCGGGTCCGATGCCGGCGGCCAGTTTCGCCCCGAGGCCTGCGGTTGCGCCTTCGTCCGGCAAATAGGTGCTTGTCCAGTGCGCCTTGACCGGCGGCTGGCTATGATTTGGAGGATGGGTCATTTGAAGGCAGTCCGGCAGCGACGAATGCGGCCCGCCGATCTTGGGATGCTCGCCGCGACGATCAAATCCTGGGGACGGGAATTGGGCTTCCAGGCGGTCGGAATCGCCGACACCGACCTATCGGCGGTCGAGCCCCGCCTCGCTGCATGGCTTGCATCGGGTTTCGCTGGCGAGCTCGATTATATGCGAAAGCACGGTGCGAAAAGGACGCGACCGGCGTCGCTCGTTCCCGGAACTTTGCGCATCATCTCCGCGCGCATGGACTATCGACCCGATGCGGCGGACAGCCGGGGGATTCTCGAGGACGGGAGCAAGGCCTTCGTCGCGCGTTACGCGCTCGGGCGCGACTATCACAAGGTGCTGCGGGCACGGCTGCGGCAGCTCGCGGAAAAGATTGCGGGCGAAATCGGTGAATTCGGTTATCGCGTATTCACCGATTCGGCGCCGGTGATGGAAGTGGAGCTGGCGCGCAAAGCAGGGCTCGGCTGGCGGGGCAAGCACACGCTGCTGATCGCGCGCGAAGCGGGCTCGTTCTTCTTTCTCGGGGACATCTACACGGATCTGCCGCTTCCATTGGACGCTCCGGTGGACGAGCATTGCGGCAGCTGCACCAAGTGTCTGGATGTCTGCCCCACGCACGCGATCGTCGCTCCCTACGTCGTCGACGCTCGGCGGTGCATTTCGTATCTCACGATCGAGTTGAAAGGAAGCATTCCGGTCGAGCTGCGTCCCCTCATTGGCAACCGTGTCTTCGGCTGCGACGATTGCCAGCTCGTGTGCCCGTGGAACCGCTACGCGCAACTCGCGCCGGAGGCGGACTTTCGGGTGCGCAATGGCCTGGATGACGTGGAGCTTGTCGATCTCTTCGCGTGGAACGAAACCCAATTTCGCGAGCGCATGTCCGGCAGCGCTATCCTGAGGGTCGGTTACGAGCGATGGCTGCGCAATCTCGCCGTGGGACTTGGAAATGCGCCCACGAGCGAGCGCGTGGTCGCGGCCCTGCGCTCGCGCGCGCAACATGCGTCGGCGCTGGTGCGCGAGCACGTCGCCTGGGCGCTCGAGCGTCACAGAACTGGCTGATTCAGGCCGCCGACCTTACTTTGGTATAATGGTCCGGATTGTCATCCACCTCGTCCGCAGATTTACCATCACCGAATGAAGTTTCTTCGGCCCGGACCCAGGGCGGAAGGAGAGCATCCGTTTGCCGAGTTTTGCTGAACTGGACTTGCTACCCGAGCTGCTGAAAGCGGTCGCGGAGCAGGGCTACGTCGAGCCTACGCCGATCCAGGCGCAGGCGATTCCGTTGGTGCTGCAGGGCCGCGACGTCCTCGGGGGCGCGCAGACCGGCACCGGCAAGACCGCCGGATTCGCCTTGCCCCTTCTGCAGCGGCTCGCGCGGCACGCCAATACCAGCGCATCTCCCGCACGCCATCCGGTGCGCGCGCTCATTCTTACCCCGACGCGCGAGCTTGCGGCGCAGGTGGAGGAGAGCGTGCGCACGTATGGAAAGTACGTCGGTCTGCGCAGCACCGTGGTGTTCGGGGGGATCGACATGAAACCGCAGACGGCGGCCCTGCGCCAGGGCGTGGAGTTTCTGGTGGCGACTCCCGGCCGGCTGCTCGACCACGTCCAGCAGAAGACGGTGAATCTGCAGCAGGTCGAAGCCTTTGTGCTCGACGAGGCCGACCGCATGCTCGACATGGGATTCATCCCGGACGTTCGCCGTATCATGGCGCTCCTGCCCAAACGGCGCCAGAACCTGTTGTTTTCGGCCACCCTGTCCCAGGATATTCGCACGCTCGCTGACTCGTTCCTGCACGACCCGGTGCTCGTGCAGGTGGCGCGGCTCAACACCGCGGCAGAGTTGGTGCAGCACGTGGCGCACCCCGTCCGGCGCGAGCGCAAGCGCGAGCTGCTCGCATATCTGGTGCAGTCGCGGGATTTGCGCCAGGTACTGGTCTTTACTTCGACCCGCATCGGCGCCAATCGACTCGCATACCAGCTCAACCGCGACGGCATTCATACCTCCGCCATCCACGGCGACAAGAGCCAGCCGGAACGCCTTCAGGCGCTCGCCGACTTCAAGTCGGGAAAGGTTCGGGTGCTGGTGGCGACCGATGTCGCAGCGCGCGGGCTTGATATCGAAGACTTGCCCCACGTCGTGAATTTCGAGCTTCCCGGTGTGCCGGAAGACTACGTCCATCGCATCGGTCGCACCGGCCGGGCTGGGGCGAGCGGTGAGGCGATCTCGCTGGTTTGCGCCGAGGAGCACGAACGGCTCGATGCGATCGAGAAGACCATCCGGCTCAGCATTCCGAGGAAGATCGTTCCGGGATTCGAGCCCGATCTGAGTGTCGCGCCCTCGATGATGAGCAGGCCAACCGGCCGACGTGACCCGGCGGCGCGGGAGCGTCGCCCGCGCCAAGACGATCGAGAGCGCGACCCATTGACCCGGGCACCTCAGGTCCCGAAGCCTCTCGACCCGATTTTCAGCTCTCCCTACAAGCCGGCTCTTGCGACATCGGTTGCGACCGGGCCTGCGCCTGACCGGCAGGCACGGCGCCAAGTCGCCGCGCTGCTCTGCGGCCTGCCCAAGAACAAGTAGACGCTTCTAGTTCTTTGCCCGGTACGGGCTCCGTTCGTTGAGCTCGTCCACGTAACGCTCGATTCCCTGCGATTCCCTGGCAAGAAATTTTTCCACCGCGTCCGAGAATTCCGGATGGCGTAGCCAGTGCGCAGACCACGTGGGGTTCGGCATGAAGCCGCGCGCGAGCTTGTGTTCGCCTTGGGCGCCTCCCTCGAAGATCCGGATCCCGCGTTCTATGCAGAAATCCAGTGCCTGGTAGTAGCAGACCTCGAAATGCAGCAACGGGACGTGCGTGACCGAGCCCCAGTAACGGCCGTACAGCACTTCCGGGGAGAAAATATTGAGGGCGCTCGCGATCGGCTTTCCATCGAGCTCGGCGAGCATCATGAGGAGGTGTTCGGGAAGCGTCTCGCCGAGGCGCCGGAAGAACTCCAGGTTCAGATACGGCGTCGAGTGATGCGCCCGGTACGTGTTGTTGTAGCAGCGCGTGAAAAAGCTCCAGTTCTCGTCGCGGATTTCGGCTCCGACCAGCCGTCGCACGCGCACGCCCGCTTCCTGCACCCGTCGTCTCTCCTGTCGGATTTTCTTGCGTTTCGCGGAAGCGAGATCGGAGAGAAACTCATCGAAATTCGCGTAGCCGTGGTTTTCCCAATGAAACTGGACCGAGCGGCGCAGCATCATTCCCGCAGCCTCCATCTCGCGTGCTTCGGGCCCGTCCGGAAACAGCACATGCAGCGACGAGACCCCGAACGAGAGCCGTAGTGCGGCGCGAACGAGGAGCGCCCGGGTCTCCGCGTCGCGCGCGAGCAGACGGGGGCCGGTGACCGGCGAAAACGGGATCGCTGCGAGAAGTTTGGGATAGTACGAAAGTCCATGACGGTGATAGGCATCGGCCCATGCCCAGTCGAATACGTACTCGCCGTAGGAATGCGACTTGGCGTAGAGGGGCATGGCACCGACGAGCGATGCGCCTTGCCACAGCGTCAGATGGCAAGGCGACCAGCCCGTGCTCTCGCAGGCACACCCCGTCTCGTGGAGCGCATGCAGAAATTCGTGGCGCAAGAAGGGGTGTCCTGCCGCGAGCGCATTCCATGCTCGCGGCTCAACGGCGCGGAGCGTATCGATAACCTTGACGGAGGGCGTGTCTTCCTTCAATCGACCCGGTCCGAAGTGGCGCTCACGGCTGCCGATTATAGAATCGATTGAAGCATCGGGCGCGGGGGTTCATCCGCCGATGGTAAACTTGCCGCATGGCGAGCATCGTCAAGATCGCGATTGCCCAGATCAACTGTGTCGTCGGCGACCTTGCCGGAAACGCCAACAAGATCCTCGGATACTGCGAACGTGCGCGCGCCGCAGGGGCCGACGTGATACTGACCCCGGAGCTCGCCCTGTGCGGGTACCCGCCCGAAGACCTTCTGTTGCGCGGAGGTTTCTATCGCGACTGCAACGCGGCGCTCGAGCGCCTGGCGCGCGAAGTGAGCGGCATCACGCTCGTCGTAGGGCATCCGCACGAAGACCAGGGGAAACGCCACAACGCCGCATCCGTCGTGAAAGACCGGCGGGTCGTGGAGACCTATTACAAGCACGTCCTGCCGAACTACACCGTATTCGACGAGGAACGCTACTTCGTGCCCGGCGACTTTCCGTGCGTCTTTCAAGTTGGAGAGACCCGCTTCGGCGTGAACATTTGCGAAGACACGTGGGGGCCGCAGGGGCCGCTGACGACCAGGCCGGATGCCGTCCGCATCGGAATCAACATCTGCGCGGATGCCTGGGAGGCGAAGGCGCCACAGGCGGCACGCGAGGCGGGCGCGCAGGTTCTGCTCGTGCTCAACGCCTCGCCGTATCACATGCGCAAGCAGGAGTCCCGCTACGACGTGATGCGGGAACGCGTGATCGAGACGGGCATGGCGCTCGTTTACGCGAACATGGTGGGAGGGCAGGACGAGTTGGTGTTCGATGGCGCCTCGTTTGCGCTCGATCGGCGAGGGGAGGTGGTGTGCCAGCTTCCGGTGTTCGAGGAGACGCTGGAATTCGTGACGGTGGCCGATGGCGAACCGCAGCGAGGCAGAATCGCGGAGCAGGCTTCACTCGAGGCCGAGGTCTACAAGGCGCTTTGCCTCGGGGTACGCGACTACGTCGGGAAGAACGGATTTCCTGGGGCGCTGGTCGGCCTCTCCGGCGGGGTCGACTCGGCGTTGACGCTGTGCATCGCTTGCGACGCGCTGAGACCAGAGCGGGTGCGCGCGGTCATGATGCCTTCGCAGTATACCTCCCGAATGAGCCTCGAAGACTCGCGCGAACTCGCCAAGAATCTCAAGGTCCGTTACGACGAGATCCCCATAGGCCCGGCGTTCGACGCCTTTCTCGGTTTGCTGGCAAAGGAGTTTGGGCGCCGTCCCGCGGATGCAACAGAGGAGAATCTCCAGGCGCGGATCCGCGGTACCTTGCTGATGGCTTTGTCGAACAAATTCGGAGCGATCGTGCTGACGACCGGCAACAAGTCGGAGATGGCGGTCGGCTACGCGACCCTCTACGGGGACATGGCCGGTGGCTTTGCGGTGATCAAGGACATTCTCAAGACGCTGGTGTACCGCTTGTGCAGGCATCGGAACGGCATGGACCGCGTTATTCCGGAACGCGTGCTGACCCGCGCGCCTTCCGCCGAGCTCAAGGCCAACCAAACCGACCAGGACAGCCTTCCTCCCTATGATGTCTTGGATGCCATCGTCTCGGCCTATATGGAAAACGACTTGAGCCCGGCCGAAATGGTGGCGCGCGGATTCAGGACCGAAGACGTGAGGCGTGTTGTCGAGATGATCCATCGCAGCGAGTACAAGCGCCGCCAGGCGCCGATCGGGATCCGGATCACCCACCGCGGTTTCGGCAAGGATTGGCGCTATCCGATCACATCGCGCTACCGCGAGCCGTACGAGTAGCTGCTGATGGCGCGATCCTGATCAGGCAAGCTTCGACTCCCGTTTGTTATACTGGCATGCGGTAGTCAACGCGGGAGCATGGCCATGAAGAAAATCGAAGCCGTAGTGAAACCTTTCAAGCTCGACGAAGTTCGCGAGGCCCTCGCCGAAGTCGGAGTTACGGGGCTGACGGTGACGGAGGTGAAGGGTTTCGGTCGTCAAAAGGGCCATACTGAACTCTACCGCGGCGCCGAATATGTCGTGGACTTCCTGCCGAAGGTGAAGATCGAGGTCGTGGTGACGGAAAAGATGCTCGAGAGCGCGATCGAGGCTATCGTCAAGGCGGCGCGCACTGGCAAGATCGGCGATGGGAAGATTTTCGTGAGCACCGTGGAGCAGGTGGTGCGTATCCGGACGGGCGAAACCAACGAGGCGGCCGTCTAGCCGTCGCGTCGGAAATCAGCGGGTCGCTCGACTTGCCTCAATCCTAGGCTTTCAGCAGCACCAGCAACGCACCGCCCCCACCTTGATTTTTCGGGGCCTCGCAGAAGGCGAGGACTTCGTTTCGCCGCGCCAACCACCGCTGTACTTTTCCCTTCAACACCGGCTCTCGTCCGGGCGAGCGCAGACCCTTTCCGTGGACTACGCGAACGCAGCGGAATCCGCGCTTGAGGCACGCGGCGAGAAACTCCGCCATCGACGACCGGGCCTCCAGCCGGTTCAGGCCGTGCAAATCGACCACGTCCTGAACAACCCAATGCCCTCGCCTCAGCTTGCGCAGCACATCGCGGGCGAGACCGCTTCGCAGGTAGGAGGGCTCGTTCCCGGTCTCCAGCGATTGATCCCCGGAAATGGGACCGGCGAGACTCTCGACGAGGGCGTCATGCCCGTCTAGCAACGATTGAATCGGCACCGGCGGCGGCGCTTTGGCCCTAGGCTCGACGCGGGCCGACGACGCGAGGGGCGTCGTACCGCGCACCGCGTCGCGAAACAGGGTGGCTTCGTGTTCGGGAAGGCCGCTACTCGTGCTCTTGCGCATGATTTCCTCCTCGGCCCGGCCTCCGAGCCTTGTTGCGGGACTCTAGCGCAGACCGTCCAGATATTTTTCTGCATCGAGGGCCGCGATGCAACCGCTGCCCGCGCTCGTCACGGCCTGCCGGTAGACGTGGTCTTGTACGTCGCCCGCAGCGAACACGCCCTCGATGCTGGTTGCGCTGGCGTTACCCTCGCTCCCGCCGCGGGTGACGATGTATCCGCCTTTCATCTCGAGCTGTCCCTCGAAAATGCCGGTATTCGGGGTGTGGCCCACTGCGATAAACAGCCCCTGCAGATCTATCTGCTGCGTAGCGCCGGTCTGGACGTCCTTGATGCGGATGCCGGCTACCCCCTTTGCATCGCCGAGGACCTCGTCTAATACATGGTTCCAGCGCATCGTGACGTTGCCTCTGTCGAAGAGCCTTTTCTGAAGAATCTTCTCAGCCCTGAATTTGTCCCGCCGGTGGATCAAGGTGACGCGACGCGTGATATTGGAAAGGTAGAGCGCTTCTTCCACCGCGGTGTTCCCGCCGCCGACGACGGCGACGTCCTGACCCTTGTAGAAGAATCCGTCGCAGGTCGCACAGGCGGAGACGCCCTTTCCCATGAACTTCTTCTCGGATTCGAGCCCGAGGTAGCGGGCGGAGGCTCCGGTGGCGACGATGAGTGCATCGCAGCTGTATTCCCCCGCGTCGCCCTGTAGCCGAAGAGGCCGCTCCCGAAGGCTTACGGTGTGAACATGATCGAACACGACTTCAGTCTCGAAACGTTCCGCGTGCCTCTGGAAACGGTCCATGAGCTCCGGACCTTGCACTCCCTTCACGTCAGCCGGCCAGTTGTCCACGTCGGTCGTCGTCATGAGCTGTCCGCCGGGAGCGAGGCCCGTAATGACCACGGGTTTCAGGTTTGCGCGCGCGGCGTAGACGGCGGCCGCGTAGCCCGCCGGGCCCGATCCCAGTATCAACAACCGAGCGTGTCTGGTTTTCTTCGACATGAGGGAATGGTGGGGACGAAGACGCGCGAATTCAATTCAATCGCCGGACGGTTGCAAATTATAACCCGGTTGAATCGCTGCACTGCCTGCTGCAGCCCGCTAAGGCGCAGTGATTTCGACCGGATCCGCGTCGTGAAGCGGTCTTCGCGAGTCTGATAAGATATGTCGGTAGAACCAGGTTCCCTGAGAGGTAGACCCGATGACGGCCCCGGCTAGCGTATCGATGCTGCTTCTGCGCAACGTCCCGCTGTTTTCAACGTTGCCCGAGCATCAGCTGGCGCTGCTCACCGGCGTAGTGAGCCGCAAGAGCTTCCCCCGTGGGGCTTCCATCATCGCCGCCGGCGACATAACCGAGTCCCTTTACGTGGTGATATCGGGTCGCATGAAGGTCATGATGAGCGATGACGAGGGGCGCGAAGTGATCCTTGCGATCCTGGGACCCAACGAGTTTTTCGGGGAGATGGGCTTGATCGATGATCATCCGCGCTCGGCAAGCGTGGTTGCCCTTGAGGCTTGCGAGGTGCTCAGTCTCTCGAAGCGCGATTTCAAGAAAAGCCTCGCCGAGAATTTCGAGATGGCCATGACGGTCATGCGAGGACTGGTCAAACGGCTTCGCGAAGCCGACCAGAAGATCGGAAGCCTCGCCCTGATGGACGTGTACGGGAGAGTGGCGCGCTTGCTGCTCGAAATGGCTGAAACCGTGAACGGCCAGAAAATCGTCACAAGAAAGCTCGCCAAGCAGGACATCGCGAAGATGATCGGAGCCTCGCGCGAGATGGTGAGCCGGGTGATGAAAGACCTCCAATCGGGCGGGTACATCGAGGTGCGCCCCGGTTCGATCTTCCTGCACGAGACCATACTGACAATCGATTGAGGGGTCGGGCTAGGCTTTGAAACGGAACCAAGCGCCCCTTCCCGGCAAGGTCGCCGCGCTGCTGCGCGAATCGAGGCTGTTCGTCCTGGTCGCGGGCGCGCTCTATCTCTCCCTCGTCCTCACCACGTTTAACCGGGCAGACCCCGGGTGGTCCCACAGCGTTGCGGCGGGCGAGATCCGCAACCTCGGTGGGCGGGTGGGGGCCTGGCTGGCGGATATGCTGTTGTATCTGTTCGGTGTTTCGGCTTGGTGGTGGGTCGTGCTCCTCGTGGTGACCGCGACTTGGACCCTGCGGCACCTGGAGGGCAGCTCGATCAGCGAGCGGCGGTCATCCCTCATTGCGCTCGCCGGCTTTTGCTTGCTGCTGGCCGGCTCGAGCGGAGTCGAAGCCTTGCGCCTTCACTCGCTGAAGGTCGCGCTGCCGCACGCCCCCGGGGGCTTGGTCGGTGATGTCGTTGCGAGGGCGCTGCAGTCGGGGTTCGGTTTCACGGGCGCCACGCTGATCCTGCTTACTGTTTGCGCGATGACTCTGTCTCTTTTCACGGGCATTTCCTGGCTGGCCGTGATGGAAAAGCTGGGAGGGGTGCTCGAGAGCGCGTACCTCTGGTCCCTGGAGAAATGGCAGGGGTGGCAGGATCGCAAGGCCGGAGCCATCGCCGCGGAGAAGCGCGAGGCGGCAGTGGGGGAAAAGCGCGAGCTGCTGATCGAGGAACACGTGCCGATCCGGATTGAGCCTCCCGTGGTCGAGATTCCAAAATCCTCCAGAGTCCAGAGGGAAAGGCAGGAACCCCTCTTCCGCGAGCTGCCCGACACGCCGCTACCCCCGATCAAGCTCCTGGATGAAGCCGTGAGCGACATCGAAGTCTTGTCCGCAGAGACCCTGGAATACACCTCGCGCTTGATCGAGAAAAAACTCGGTGATTTCGGAGTTCAGGTCAGAGTGCTCGCAGCCTACCCGGGGCCGGTGATCACGCGCTACGAGGTGGAGCCGGCCGTCGGTGTGAAAGGCAGTCAGGTCGTCAGCCTAGTGAAGGACCTCGCGCGCGCGCTGTCGGTCTATAGCATTCGCGTGGTCGAGTCGATCCCGGGCAAGTCCTGCATGGGCCTGGAGATTCCCAACCCGCATCGCCAGATCGTGCGCCTTTCCGAGATCGTCAGCTCGCGGGCGTACCATGAGTTGCACGCGCCGCTCACGCTCGCGCTCGGCAAGGACATCGCCGGCAACCCGGTGGTTGCTGATCTCGCAAAAATGCCGCACCTGCTGGTCGCTGGCACGACCGGTTCGGGGAAATCGGTCGCCCTCAACGCGATGATTCTTTCGATTCTGTACAAGACCGAGCCGCGTGAGGTACGGCTCATCCTGGTCGACCCGAAGATGCTCGAGCTCTCCGCTTACCAGGATATCCCGCATCTGCTCGCGCCTGTAGTCACCGATATGCGGCAGGCCGCGAACGCGCTGGTCTGGTGCATGGGCGAGGTGGAACGCCGCTACCGGCTCATGACCTGGATCGGAGTGAGGAATCTGTCCGGCTACAACCACAAGGTCGCCGACGCCGAAAAGTCGGGTAACCCGCTCAAGGACCCGGACACCCTCGACTCGGCTGAACCCCAGCCGCTGGAGAAGCTTCCCTACATCGTCGTCATCATCGATGAGCTTGCCGATATGATGATGGTATCGGGCAAGAAGGTGGAGGAGCTGATCGCACGCTTGGCCCAGAAAGCGCGTGCTGCGGGCGTGCACCTGATCCTCGCGACGCAGCGTCCATCCGTGGACGTGATTACCGGGCTCATCAAGGCCAACATTCCGACGCGCATCGCCTTCCAGGTCTCGAGCAAAGTGGATTCGCGCACCATCCTCGACCAGCAAGGCGCGGAGTCGCTGATCGGCCAGGGCGACATGCTCTACTTGCCGCCCGGCAGCGGAATGTCCCAGCGCGTGCACGGCGCCTACGTCGCAGACCAGGAAGTGCACAAGGTTGTCGCCTATCTCAAATCGCTCGGACGGCCCGAATACGTGGGGGGTCTTCTCGAAGGCGACGAAACCGACGGCGGACCCGAGCTGGGGCTCGGCGAACAAGGGGGAGAGGCCGACCCGCTTTACGATCAGGCCGTGGAGATCGTGATGCGCACGCGGCGCGCGTCGATCTCGCTGGTTCAGCGCCATTTGCGGATCGGCTACAACCGCGCCGCACGCCTGATCGAGCAGATGGAGCAGGCGGGACTCGTATCTTCCATGCAATCGAACGGCAATCGCGAGGTGCTGGTACCCGCGAAAGTGGATTAGCCGCGGCGATGGCCTTGCGTTCCGGGTCCATAGCGGTTTTCCTGGGAGCGCTTCTCACGTGCGCGGCCTCGGGCGCTGGAGCATCGGGCCTCGAGCGCTTCGCCGAGTTCATTGCCAAGACCCGCACCGCAAGGGGGGAATTCGAGCAGAAAATCTTCGATCGGAACCTCAAGCTGCTGCAGGAGTCGCGCGGCGCGCTCGCGTTTTCGCGGCCGGGGAAATTTCGCTGGAACTACGTGAAGCCTTATGCCCAGCTCATCGTCGGTGACGGCTCCAGAGTGTGGATCTATGACGAAGATCTCAAGCAGGTCACCGTGAGGAAGCTCGACCAGGCGCTGGGTTCCACGCCGGCCGCCCTTCTCGCGGGAAATAACGAAGCCATGCGGGCGTTCAGGCTCTCGGACAAGGGCGCGAAGGACGGTCTCGAATGGCTCGAAGCGCTGCCTCGGGAAAAGGAAGGCAATTTCGAAAAGATCCGCATGGGCTTCGGTTCTTCGGGTCTCGAAGTCATGGAACTCGTCGACAGTTTCGGGCAGACCACCGTGCTCAGGTTCGAGTCGCTCGAGCACGATCCCAAATTGGATCCTGGACTCTTCCGATTCTCTCCTCCCAAGGGCGCCGACGTGATCGGCGACGTCAAATAGCCCCTCTTCGCTTGGCAATCGGATGACCGATCTGTTCCCCGCGCCTGCGCCGGTGCCTCCGATGGCGGAAGCCCTGCGGCCCAGGTCGCTCGACAAATTCGTGGGGCAGGAGCATCTCCTCGGCCCAGGCAAGCCCCTGCGTCTTGCTTTCGACTCGGGCAAGCCGCATTCGATGATTCTGTGGGGGCCCCCCGGAGTCGGCAAGACGACCCTCGCACGTTTGATGGCCGACGCATTCGACGCCCAGTTTATCGCGCTTTCCGCCGTGTTTTCCGGCGTCAAGGATATCAAGGACGCCGTGCGGCGCGCGGAAGAGGCGCTTGCGACATCCGGAAAGCGCACCATCCTCTTTGTCGATGAAGTGCACCGCTTCAACAAGGCGCAGCAGGACGCGTTCCTGCCTTTCGTCGAGCGCGGGCTGCTCACCTTCGTGGGCGCCACGACGGAGAATCCTTCCTTTGAAGTGATCGGCGCGCTGCTTTCGCGCACCGCGGTATACGTGCTCAAGAGTCTTTCAGAAACCGAGCTCGGAGAACTGTTCGACCGCGCGGTGCGGGAAGCCCTCCCGGGGCTCGCGTTCGACGCGCGAGCACGCGAGCGGGTGATCGGACTTGCCGACGGCGACGCGCGCCGTTTGCTCAATCTGCTTGAATTGATTCACACGGCGGCGGCCCAGTCCGGGACGAGGAAGATCGACGGTGACTGGGTGCAGAACGCCGTCGCGCGCAACCTGCGGCGCTTCGACAAGGGCGGTGATTCGTTCTACGACCAGATCTCTGCGCTGCATAAGTCGGTGCGCGGCTCGAGCCCCGACGCGTCGCTTTACTGGCTCGTGCGCATGCTCGATGGGGGCGCCGATCCGCTCTACGTCGGCCGGCGTATGGTCAGGATGGCCGTCGAGGACGTCGGCCTTGCCGACCCGCGCGCGCTGCGGGTCGCGCTCGACGCTTGCGAGACCTACGAGCGCCTCGGCACGCCTGAGGGTGAGCTTGCCCTTGCGGAGGCGGCGATTTATCTCGCCTGTGCGGAAAAATCCAATGCAGTGTACGACGCGTACAATCGGGCGCGCTCGTTCGTGTCCGAAGATGAATCGCGTCCGGTTCCGGCGCATTTGCGCAATGCGCCGACTCGCCTAATGAAGGAACTCGGCTACGGCGAGGACTATCGCTACGCGCACGATGAGGAAGGCGCGTATGCGGCGGGCGAGAACTACCTGCCGCAAGGCATGCCGCAGGTCGAGTGGTACCGGCCGACCGACCGCGGCCTCGAAGACAGAATCAGGGGAAAGATGAAGGAATTGCGCGATCGCGACGAAGCCGCCAAAAAGAAATGATCG
>Ga0209377_1001015_pt1 | contig 19057 bp, 10 predicted proteins | sample GraSoiAngelo_141_FD_185898 | JGI IMG/M metagenome (GOLD analysis project Ga0209377, IMG submission 185898) | Grasslands soil microbial communities from the Angelo Coastal Reserve, California, USA - 14_0929_12_40cm (SPAdes) (version 2) | ecosystem: Environmental > Terrestrial > Soil > Grasslands ...
CCTTCGGTCCGGAAGCTTCGCCCGATTCCCGGCCGGTCCACAGAGGATTGCGTTTCTCGGCGGCGGAGTCAAGGAGGCGCTTGAAGGCTGCTACACTACCGGCCCGACCTCTCAGAAGGAGACGATCATGCGCCTGCGTTCCGTCGTCGTTGCGATCCTGACCACCGTGCTCGCCGCCTCGGGTTGCGCGAGCGTCGTCCCGCGTCCGGCCGATCTCACCCAGCTCAGCGTCACGGATGCCGCGCAGTTGATCCGTGACGGCAGGGTCACCAGCGTCGAGCTGACGCAGGCGTACATCGCGCGCGCCGAGGCGAACCCGGGCCTCAACGCGTATATCACCCTGGACCGAAGCGGGGCGATGGCCGCCGCGCGGCGGGCCGACGCCGACATGGTGGCCCGAAAGACGGTGGGCCGGCTGCACGGCGTGCCGCTGGTCGTGAAGGACAACACCCACGTCGCCGGCCTGCCGAACACGGCGGCCACCCCGGCGCTGCGCGGCTTCATCCCCACGGAGAACGCGCCGACCGTCCAAAAGCTCGTCGACGCGGGCGCCATCGTCCTCGGCAAGACGAACATGCACGAGCTCGCCTTCGGCATCTCCGGCTACAACGAGGGATTCTTCACCGCGCAGCCGATCGGCACCCGCAACCCGTACGATCGCACGCGCATCGCCGGCGGTAGCTCCAGCGGGACCGGCGCGGCGATCGGCGCGCGCCTGGCGCCGGGTGGGCTCGGCAGCGACACCGGCGGCTCGGTGCGGATTCCCGCGGCGTTGTCGGGCGGCGCCGGGCTGCGCCCGACCATCGGCCGCTACAGCCAGGACGGCGTCACGCCGATCTCGCACTCACGGGACACGGTCGGCCCGATGGCCCAGACGGTCTCCGACGTGGCCCTGCTCGACGCGGTCATCACCGGCGGCCGGGTGCCGGCGCCGGCGCCGCTGAGCGGCGTGAGGCTCGGTGTGTATCGCGGGTACTTCTTCAAGGACCTGGACGCCGATACGCGCACCGTCACGGAGGGCGCGCTCGAAAAGCTCCGCCGGGTGGGCGTCGCGATCGTCGACGTGGATATGCCGGACCTACAGAAGGCGAACGACGCGGTCAGTTTCCCGGTGGCTCTCTACGAGGCGTACGACGACCTCAAGGCCTATCTCGCCAAGTACCGGACCGGTGTGAGCGTGGAGCAGCTGGCCGCCCAGATCGCGAGCCAGGACGTGAAGGGAACCTACGATGGTCTGGTCGTGCCGAGAAAGCTTCCGGCGCCGAACGGCATGATCGACGCGGGACCGGTGTACGCCGCGGCCATGCGGGACGGGCGCCCGGCGCTCATGAAGGTCTTCACCGATACGTTCCAGCGCTACGGCATCGACGCGCTGATCGGCCCGACGACGCCAGCCGTCGCTGCGACTCAGGGTCCCGAGGCGAGTAGTCAGCCGACGTTCCTGCTGTTCATCCGCAACACGGATCCCGGGAGCAACGCGGGGCTTCCCGGGCTGACGATCCCGGCGGGCCTCGGATCGTCCACCGGGCTGCCCGTGGGTATTGCGCTCGATGGGCCGCAGGGCAGCGATCAGCGCCTCCTCGCGATCGGGATCGCGATCGAGCGCGTGCTGGGCCGGACGCCGCCGCCGGGACGCTAGCGGTCGCGCGGCGGGCGGCGTCTTCCCGGTGCGTCGACGGGTCCGTCTCACCGAGCCGGGCGAAGCCGCGAGGCGATGACGAAAGCGGCCAGCGGCGCCGCCACGAAGCTGCCGAAGAGCCATGCGCCGGCGAGCGCCGCCGTCGGCCGCGACGCGCTGGCGGCCAGGCCGGCGGCGTTGGCGATGACGCCGGACAGCGCCGCGCCGAGCGCGACGGCGAAGAGCTGAGTGCTCGGAATCATCGACGCCGTCAGGGCGCCCTCGTCCGGGCGCGCGGAGGACAGGATCGCGGTGCCGATGTGAGCCCAGCACGTCCCGATCCCGACGCCGATCAGCATGAGCGACACCGCGATCGCTGCCACCGGTCCCGTGCCGATCGTGAAGAAGAGGCCGGCGAATCCCGCCGCGGTCAGGAGCGGGCCGAGCATGATCACCGAGCGTGACCGCGCCGGAGAGACGCGAGCGCTCAGGAGCGTGCCCGTCGTCCACGAGAGCGACTGCACGGCGTAGAGATATCCGGCGGCCGCCGGCGTCACGTCGTGCAGCACCTGCACCAGCAGCGGGACGTAGACGCCGCCGGGCGTGGTCGACATTCCGAGCAGGAACACCATCCAGAACGCCTTGCCGATCCGGTTCCGGAGGGACAGCATGCCCGTGGGAAAGAGCCGCGCCGGCGCCCGGCCGTCGAGATGGAGCATGAGGACCACGCATGCGACCGCGGCCGCGAAGAGCGCGGCGCGCGCCTGAGACGCCTGGAGGTTCGCGATCGAGCCGATGCAGAGCACGCTCGCGCAGATGAGCGCGAGCCGCCCGAAAGGCACGCGCGCCGCTCGCGTGTCGTGCGTCTCGGATCGGGGCAGGATGCGCCACGTGAGCGCGCCGGCCACCAGCGCCATCGGCGCCATCGCCCAGAACGCCGCGCGCCAGTGCCCGAGCCCCGCAAGGACCCCGCCCACGACGGGCCCGCCGAGCGCCGGGATCGCCCACGCGCACGAGATCACGGTGAGCATGCGCTGCCACAGGGCTTCGGGGAAGAGCTCGCGGACCAGGCTGTGCGCGGCCGCGATCAGCACACCGCCGCCGAGACCCTGCAGCGCGCGACCCCCGACGACCACCGGCATGCTCGGCGCCGAGGCACAGATCGCCGCGCCCACGACGAACACGCCGACGGCGAGGCTGATGGCACGCCGCATGCCCATCTTGAGCCCCACGACCGAGCTTCCGGCGCTTCCGACGATCGAGCCGACGGCGTACGCGGTCGAGGCCCACGCGTAGATCGGGAGCCCGCCGATCTCGGCGATGGCCGAGGGCAGGATCGTGGCGGTGATGAACGCGCCGAACGCGGGCGCGAGGATACTGGAGACGACGACCAGAGCCGAGAGGACGGGCGGCGGCCGACGCGACGCTGCCCGGGAGCCGACGTGCACGGCCGAGACATACCGCCGCCGGCGGCGGCTGTCAACGAGCGGCGGCTAACGTCTCAGCGAAAGAGCCGGCGGAACCACCCGGCGATGTCGCGCACGATCGGAGCCTCGGTGAGCGACTCGCACGCCACAGGCTCGCTGCCCTGGCGGAAGGCCTCGCTGATCGAGTCTTCGCCGCCGCAGACGCGCTGGCCCGTCTCCGAGTCCACCCGCATCATGACGATGCCGGGCGGCGGCGTGAACGGCGAGGGCGGCGTCTTGCGAATCGCCTTCACCATGACGTCGGCCCAGATCGGCAGCGCGATATCCGCGCCGGTGAGCCCGATCGGGCGCGCGTCGTCAGCGCCCACCCACACGCCGACGACCAGGTCGGGCGTATAGCCGACAAACCACGCGTCGCGCAGACCGTCGGTCGTCCCGGTCTTTCCGGCGGTGACTTCTTGCAGGCCCCAGCGCGCGCTCGCCCCGGCGGTGCCGCGGCGCATGACGCCCCGCATGAGATGCGTGACGATGAAGGCCGATTCGGGCGAGACGACCCGCGTGGGCTCCGGCAGCGGCATGAGCGAGACCGCCCCGGCGGAGCTGAGCGTCGTCGGCCACACGCGGACTCCGCCGTTGGCGATGGTGGCGAAGGCCGTGGTCATCTCGAGGAGCGTGACCTCCGAGGTCCCGAGCGCCAGCGATGGCACGGGGGCCAGCGAGCTGGTGACTCCGACGGCGCGGGCGACCTTCGTGACGTTGGTGAGACCGACGCCCTGAGCGACCAGCGCCGCGGGGATGTTCAGGGACTCTTCGAGCGCTCGGCGGATCGTCACCCGTCCGTGGAAGCGGCCGTCGATGTTGTGCGGCGCCCAGTCGCCGCCGCGCGCCGGGATCGCGATGGGCTCGTCCTCGACGACGGTCGAGGGCGTGATCTCGCGCGCGCGCGCCTCGAACGCGGCCAGATACACGAGCGGCTTGAAGAGCGAGCCGGGCTGGCGCTGGGCTCTCGTCGCGTGGTTGAACTCGCTCTGTGCGAAGCGCCGGCCGCCGACGAGGGCGCGGATTTGTCCGGAGGCGGGCTCGATCGCGACCACGGCGGCCTGGAGCGAGTTCGCCGGCTGGCGCCGCGAGCGCTCGGCCTGAGCCAGCCGCTCCCGCACTGCCGCTTCCGCTGCGTCCTGCAGGCGCCGATCGAGGCTGGTGACCAGCTGCACGCCGCCCAGCGCTTCGCCGCCGCGCTGCGCGACTTCGCCGCGCACGAGCTCCATGAACCACGGAGCGGGCGCGGTCGCCCTCTCCGTCGGTCGCGTCGGGTGGGTCATCGCCACGCGCGCCTCGGTCGCGCGCGCCGCGCCGTCCTTCACCATCGCCTCGAGGACGCGGTCGCGCCGGTTCCGAAGAACGGTCGGCGATTCGACGAAGATGCGGTTGGGCGCGCGGATCGCCGCGGCAAGTAGCGCGACCTCGTCGAGCCGGAGCGCCTCGAGGTTCTTGCCGAAGAGGTGACGTGCCCCGGCGCCGACGCCGAGCACCGCGGCGCCTCGCTCCTGACCGAGATAGACGGTGTTGAGGTAGGCCTCCAGGATTTGCTCCTTCGAGTAGCGCGCCTCGAGCACGAAGGCGATGCCGATCTCGCGCGCCTTGCGCCACCAGCTGCGCTCGCGGGTCAGGAACAGCCCGCGCGCGAGCTGCTGCGTGATCGTGCTGGCGCCGCGCACCACGGTGTTCTCGCGGGCGTTGGTGACGGCGGCGCGGGCGACCGCGAGCAGGTCCACGCCGTGATGACGCATGAACCGGCGGTCCTCGGCGGCGATGACCGCGGCGGCGACAGCCGGCGGGATGCGCTCGAGGGGCACCCAGATCTGGATGCGCCCCGCCTGGCTCTCGAACGACGTGATCTCTCGTCCGTCGACGTCCCGGTAGACGATCGGCGGCGCCGCCGGCTTGGGCAAGGACAGAGCCCACCATCCCCAGGCGAGCGCGATCAGGCAAAGGATCGGAGTCACCAGCAACAGGAGCCCGAGGAGGCTGCGTGGTCGTTGCACGAGAAGCTCAGCGCGCCCGCTGCGTGACCACCGCGCGGAGGATGCTCGTCGCCAGGACCTGCGCCATCATCGCCGCCATCGCCACGACGGTTCTCGACCCGAGGCTGGCGACCGTGACTCTCGGCGCCACGCGGTCGGGATCGTGGGCGATACGCTCGAGGGCCTGCCCCAGGCGCCGCGCCTTCCGGGTGAGTCCGACGCCGCGCGCCACCAGCGAGCCGGTCCGACTCCGCGACCGCGTCCTGGTCAACAGGACCGGGGCCGCGACCGCCACCGCGACGACGAGCGCACCGACCGCGAAGGTGCCCGCGTGCCGCCGGAGATGACGCTTCCAATCGGTCATGTTGCGCCGGCGGCGGTCCAGCTCCATCACGAGCGCGTCGAGCCGCCGCCGCACGTCGGTGATCTCGTCGCCGAGCTCGCGCACGCGGCCGCTCGCGCCGTTGTCTTCGATTACGCGAGTCGTTCCTTGGCCCATTGCACGTCCTCCTTCACGGTCTTTCGGGTCACCGCCAGCGGCGCGCTCACCCTTCGCTTCCATCCAACGAGCGCGAGCAAGCCGCCGATCGCCAGCAAGAGCACGGCGACGCCGAGGGCGGCCAGCCAGCCGGGCATCCAGATCGTGAGCGCGAACACCGCCGAGACAAGGAGCATGGTCACGCCGAACACCGCCACCACACCGGCGGCGACGAGCAGCTTCACCATGTCGAGCTCGGCCCTCAGGTCGGCCTTGAGCTCGGCCCGCGCGAGCTCGACCTCTTTCTTGACCAGAAGCGAGATCGTCTCGAGCAGCCGCGTGAGCAGCTGGCGCGTCGAGAGCGATTGGGTCTCGAAATCGATGGGCGCGTGGGATGTCTGTGTTGATGACATGAAACTCTCCTTCGGGAGCGTCACCTCGAGGATCTGTCGTCGGCCGCCAAGGGCGCGGCCGAGCTGGAGCACCTGCCGATAGACCACCTGCCAGTCGTCGAAGGGGAGAGGCGAACCAGGTCGAGGGGAGACTGCTCCTCGCTCGAAAGCTTGTAGCCGAGCGACACGGTCATGACTCTTCCCTCGCCGCGACGAGCCCGAGGCCTTCCCGCCGCTCCGTCTCCGAATCGGTCGAGTCGTCGTCACCTTCGAGCGTCCGCTCCGGCGCGGGCGTCAAGCGCAGCAGGTCGTTCCGCGCCTGGGCCAAGGTTGTCACGACGTCGTCCGCGCCCGCCGCGCAGAGATCGGCGCGAAGCCTGGACGAGGCCTGGAGCCCCCAGCAGCCGACGACGATCGGGATCTCCGGGCACACGGTGCGTAGCCGCTTCACGAGATGACGCGCCCGCCCGCTCTCCTCGAGTGAGCTGACGAAAATCGACGCGGGATTCATCTCCTGTACGGCCGCGAGGGTCTCGGAGACGAGGGCGCCCGCCGACACGATCTGCAAGCTGTAGCCGTCCCGCTCGAGGACACGATTCAAGGTCGTCAGCACGACGCGGTCGACTCCGTCGCGGACCGGACAACCCGCGACGATCACCTGCTCGGGCACCTCGGCCGCCGGTGCTTCCGTCGCAGGCGTCGGCCCGGCCGCGATGGCCCGGTCGAGCACGGCGCGTGTCGTCTCGATCACGTGGGCGTATTCGGCCGGCGGGAGCTGACCTGTCTCGTAGTCGCGCCGCACGCGCGCCATCGCGGGCACCAGGATCGAATCGTAGGCGGCGAGATCCGAGCCGGTCTTCACCGCCTCGCGGACGAGCTCGGCCGCCTCCTGATCGTCGCCGGCGAGGATGCGCTGATAGAAGATGACGTGCTGATCGAGGCCGGCGTCGTCGTCGACGAGGAGCCCGATGAACTCGAGCCCCTTGACCGTGTGCGAGAAGACCACGAGCCACACGGTGAGCGGGATCGCCAGGGCGAGCCCGATCGGGCCCCACAGCCACGTCCAGAACGCGACCGAGATCAGGAGCGCAATCGACGAGACGCCCGCGCTCCTGGCGAAGAACAAGGGCTCCAGGACGAAGGCGATGATCGCCTCCGTCACGACGAAGAGCCCGACGACGAGCAGTGGCTTCATCCAGCCGTCAAAGACCGCCAGGCTCACGAAGACGGGAATCGAGGTCGCGACCCAGGCGCCGGCATACGGAATGAAGCGCAGCAGCGCGCCGAAGACGCCCCACGTCAGCGCGAACGGAAGCCCCAGGACGAAGAGCCCGACCGCGATCGCGATGCCGAAGCTCGCGTTGAGGGCGGTCTGCGTGAGTAGGTACCGGCTGATTCGCTCACTCGCTTCGTCGAGCGCGCGAGTGGTCTCGGCCAGGCGGTCGGGGCCGAAGAGGCGGACGACACGGGCGCGAAGCTCGCGCTGCTGGATGAGCATGAAGACCACGAGCACCAGCACGAAGACGGCGCCGCCGATCGGCTCGACGATCCTGGGGATTTGCCAGAGCGGACTGGGCGGGGTCACGACGACCGGCATCGGCTTCTTGACCTGGGGATCGGTGCGCCGGATCTGAGCCATCACGTCCTGCGCGGTCTCCTCGACCTTCTGGAGCGTGCCGCCCTTGCCGACGCGCTGCACGTCGGCGATCTTCCGCGCGATGGTGGCGCGATACTGAGGCAGATCGTCCGCGAGCGCGGTGATCTGGCTGAAGAGGACCCATCCCACGCCGACGACCAGCAGAACCGCCAGGGCGATGACGATGACGACCGCCGCGACCCGATGCAACCCGGTTCGCCGCAGCAGCGCGACGACCGGGGACAACAAGAACGTCGCGAGCAGCGCCAGCGCGATGGGAATGAAAATGATGCGCGCCCAGTACAGGCACGCGATGGCGAGAATGAGGCCGCCCAGGACGACGAGCCGAGGTGTCCCGGACGTGTCGAAGGGTCTGAGAGGGCTCACTCGCGAGCTTACCGAGCCTGCACGGTAAGGTTGTTCACGACACCGGTCACGTGCTTCACGCCACGGGCGATCTCTTCGGCTCGCGTCCGCATCTCCACGGTATCGACCGTCCCGGTGAGATAGACGGTCCGGCGCTCGGTGTCCACTCCGATCTTGGTCAAAGTCGAGATCTTCTCGGCAGCAAGCTTGGCCTTGACCTCACTGGTGATCGTCACGTCGTCGACGTTTTCGCCCGCGGTCTTGCCGGTCATCGACGTGCAGGCCGCCAACGCGGACGCGATGAGCGCCACGATCGTGAAGGCGGTGAAAGCTGTCAGGCGGCGCATCTCTCTGGTCCTCCTTGAATTTCGGCTACTCCGGCTCGACCTGGCCGGCTATTGCCTGAAGGGCGGCAAACCTTGTGCCACGACCGACGTGCGCGGAACACGGGTGAGCGCGCGCGTGATCCGAACGAAAACGATGGAAAGGCTTGAGTCGAAGTCAGGCGGGAGAGGGATCGGGCGGGTGGAGCGCCTCGTCGACTTACCGGAGCGCGCAATCTCTACTTGGTAATTTCTTCTGGTCGCTCGCGTCGGGCGACCGCGGCGGCGTCCCCGCAAGGAGCACCGCCGCCTCGTCGCCGGGCTGGTGGGCTAGCGGCCCTTCGCGTGGCCCTTCGACTTGTGCTCCTTCATGACCGTCCGCGCCGCCACCTCTTTGGCGCGCCGGCCGTAGCGGCCGGACTTCCGGGCCGACTCCTTGATGTGCTCGTACTGGCGTCGCTCCTTCGAGCTGACGCCGCGCAAGCCAGTCCCTCGCGGCATGAGCTTCCTCCTCAGAATTGAAGGCCGGCGACTAGCGCTGCGACTGGGACGCGCGGAGTACGTCCTCCCCGGCCCGCGTCGCCGAGTTGACCTGCTCCTTGGTCCGGTCCAGCACGTCCTCGGCCTTCTTTCCGACCACACGGATCACCTTGGCCGCGCTCTGGCGGACCCCGATGGTCCGGTTCTCGGCGTACTCCCGGATCTCTTCGCCCCAGTACCAGACGGCGAGCCCTCCGACGAGCGCTCCGAAGACGAATCTCAACATCGCCTTCCTCCTTTCATTGAGACGTCCAGTTAGCTGAGACGTCGGCCCGGAAGGCAGCAAGAGGGGTGCCACGGTTTTGAGGCGCCGGCGACCGGAAAACTGGGAGACGACGAGAGGCTGAGCGCGGACGGGGCAGGGCCCGCACCCTATTCTTACTCGGTAAGTCTTACGTCCCGTTCACTTCTCGACGGTGCGCCCGACGCGCGAAGCCTCGAGATCGAACCCCGGCAGGATCGCCTTGAAGAAGGCGTTCTGGACCAGCTTGACCACGGCGTCCACGGTGCTCACCCTGGGGTTGTCGATCCGGCCCAGCACCTCGGCCTTCGTGGCGACTTCCTCACGCTGGCGGTTCTTGAGGAGCTTCGCGACGCCGCTGACGACGCGCTCGTACATCTTCCGGACCACGGGCTTTGACCCGTCTTGCTCCTTGTTGTAGATCTTCAGGTCCTTGAACAGAGGCTTGATGTAGCCGGTGACCACCCCGTCGTTTGCGGCGAGCTCCGAATACAGATAGAAGCGGCCGGCCGACGTGTCGAACCGGCCATAGGCGCGGAAGACATCGTTCAACGTGGTGACATCGACCTCCTCGACGCGCACGCCGATGTCGAAGGCAGGGCCGGATTTCTCGGCCTTGAAGGTCGCCTCCGCCGTGGCGGTGCCGCTGCCCATGAAGGCCCCCCGGATCTTCGCGCCCGCTGAGCCCTCGACCTCCTGGTTGCTGAGGTTCGTCAGCGTCCCGTCGGCGTTGGAGATGAAGACACGATACGACGGCGTCGCCGCCTTGTTGACGAAACCCACCGTGCTCCGCGTGAGCTGGAGCTCAGTGATCCGTACGACGAGGTCGGGCGCGTTGCTCGCCTGCTTCGCCGCGGTCGCGGCCTTCTGGCGCACCTCGCGTTCCGCGCCGGCGGTCGGTGCGGTGTGCACGTAGTCCACTTTGATCCCGTCGATCGTCGCGCGCGCCAACGAGACCGTCTTCACCTCCAGGCCGTACTCGACCTGACCGTTTGCCGTGAGCACGCCCTTGTCGACCCAGAGATTGTAGCGATTCGTGATCGGCTTGAAGTAGTCGAGCTCGATGTCGGCCAGCTGGACGTCGCCGCGAAACGTCGGATTCGGCTCGGCCAGGAAATTGGCCTGGCCATCTGCCGACACGCGGCCCGAGTCGAACACGAGGGCCGAGAATCGAACGTCGGACGGATAGGGGCGCTTGCGCGGGCGGTTGCGGATGTCGGTGGCGACCAGGTTGAGATCGCGGATGTGCAGCGGCTTGAAGGGGCCCTGATCGACGTACGTCACGTCGCCCTGCTGGATCTCGAAGTGGTTGATCTTTAGCGGGTAGATCGCCTGGATCGCGTCCTGCCATCCGCGTTCCCTGACTGGCGTCGGGTCGTCGATCTCCTTCTTTGCCTGCGGCAGGTTGACGTAGACCGCAGGCTTCACCAGCTCGATGTCGCCGACGAGCTTGCCGGACAGGAGCGCGCGCCAGTGGACACTCGCGCTCAGCCGTTCCAGACGGATGACCGCCGGCTCGGGATGCTCGTCCTGCGTGACCACGACGTCGTCGAGATCGAGCGAGAAGCCCAGCGGGTGGAAGTTCAGCTTCCCGATGCGCGCGGTGTAGCCCTTGAGCGCGCGATTCATCTTCGTCTCGGTGTAACGGCGCAGCGGCTCGTCGATGAGGAACGCGATCGTGTAGGCGATGACGAGCAGGATCGCGATCGGGATGGTGATCGCCATCCAGTGTCGTCGCGCCCCATGTAGTCCTGTGCGCGCGATCGTCGAGATCTTCGACCGGGTATACAACTTCGCCTCCTGCCTCTTCTACTGCAGTCAGCAAGAGATGTGCCCAGGTCTTCCGCGTTTCCGCCGTGGAAAAAACGCGAGGCGAGGCGAAACCTTCCCGGTAAGAGTTACAGGCTGTGCAGTGGGCTCCCCGGTGAAACGTGGGGCGGAGACGTGCGCAACTCCGCGTCGGGTTGCGCGTTCTTTGTCGCGTGAACGCCGGGCGCACCTCTCGGCACGGCCTTTGCCTCAGTGCGAGCACGTGTGTATGGTCCGGCCCGCGAGAGAAGCCACACCCGCAATACTTCTCGTAGGGGAGGCGCGCCCCTCGAGCACCCGACCGCAAGAGGTCGGTCGCGGTGAGCAAAAGGACGATCGGCGCGAGAACGCGCACGAAGATCAGGAGCCCCATCGCTAGCTTGCACCATCAGCGGGAAAACACAGCGCCCGGCACGTCGCGACTCTGGGCGCATTGCATAAGAGAGCTGGAGATCGTGGCTAGCCGGCTTCGGTCTCCAGCTCGCCCTGCGAATGGCTACGGATCGAGCTGGGACGAAAAAGGGGGCGGGAAACGTGCAAGCTGTCAAGATCCTCGCGATCGTGCTGATCGTGGTCGGCCTCCTCGCTCTGGCCTATGAAGGGATCACCTACACCACGCGGGAGAAGGTCCTCGAGGTGGGCCCGATCACGGCGACCAAGGAGACGAAGAAGACCATACCGCTGCCGCCGATCCTCGGGGGCGCAGCGCTCGTGTGCGGCGTCGTGCTGCTGATCGCCGCCGGGCGCCCCTAGGGCTCCGCGGATTCATAGGATTCGGCCGAACCCGGCGGCGCGCCGTCCGCGCCGCCGCTCACCATCCGGTTACGCGATCCTACGACTCAGCCGAGCCAGACCCTCACGTGATGCGTCGCCCCGTCGTCGACCAGCGGCAGGGCCGCGCGCGTCCGCCCTCGGCCGCCACGCCGTCGATCTCCACGCGCGAGATGCCTCGCGTGACCCCGTGGGGATTCTCGACGTGCACCTCGTAGCGTGAGGCGTGATAGCGAAAGGTGATCGAGAAGCCCGTCCAGGTCCGCGGGATGCACGGGTCGAGAAAGAGCGAGGCGCCGCGGATCCGGAAGCCGAGGAGCCACTCGATCCCCGCGCGATACATCCAGCCGGCCGAGCCCGTGTACCAGGTCCACCCACCGCGGCCCGAATGAGGCACCTCGGCGTAGACGTCGCCGGCGACCACGTAGGGCTCGACCCGGTAGCGATAGAGCCCAGCTCGCGTGCTCGTGTGGTTGATCGGGTTCAGGAGCGCGAACAGCTCGCCGGCCCGATCGCCGTCGCCGAGCGCGGCGAACGCCATGATCGCCCAGATGGCCGCGTGCGTGTACTGACCGCCGTTCTCGCGGATGCCCGGCGGATAGCCCTTCACGTAGCCCGGATCCCTCGTGGCGCGAACGAAGGGCGGGGTGAAGAGCAGGACGATCGCCTGCTCCCGGTGCACCAGATATTCTTCGACCGCGTTCATGGCGCGCGCGGCGCGGTGTGGGTCGGCCGCCCCGGAGAGGACGGCCCACGACTGCGCGATCGAGTCGATACGGCACTCCGCGTTCTCGGCCGAGCCCAGCGGAGCGCCGTCGTCGAAGTACGCCCGCCGATACCAGTCGCCGTCCCAGCCGGAAGTCTCCAGCGCCCGCCCGAGCGCATGCCGGTGCTGGCGCCACACGCGCCCGCGCTCAGCTTCGCCGCGGGCTTCGGCGATCGGCGCCCACTCGGCGAGGGTCGTGTGGAGAAACCAGCCCAGCCAGATGCTCTCGCCCCGGCCCTTGGCGCCGACTCGATTCATTCCATCGTTCCAGTCGCCAGTGCCGATCAGCGGCAGGCCGTGGGCGCCGACCGCCAGGCTCCGGTCGAGCGCACGGGCGCAGTGCTCGAAGAGCGAGGCGCGCTGGGCCGAGACCGTGGGCTCGAAGTACGCTTCGAGGCTGTCGTCAGGCAGCACCGCGCCCTCGATGAATGGGATCTGCTCGTCGAGAACCGTCGTGTCCCCGGTGACCGCGATGTAGTGCGCGGTCGCGAAGGGGAGCCAGACCCTGTCATCGGAGATGCGCGTCCGAACGCCGCGGCCCGAGGGCGGATGCCACCAGTGCTGGACGTCGCCTTCGAGAAACTGTCGCGCCGCCGCCCGGCAGAGCTGCTCGCGCGTGATGTCCCGGGCCGCCACGGTCAGCGCCATGACGTCCTGGAGCTGGTCGCGAAAGCCATACGCGCCGCTCGCCTGATAGAAGCCCGCACGGGCCCACACCCGGCAGGCGAGAGCTTGATAGAGCAGCCAGCGATTCAGCATGAGGTCGAAGGATCGATCGGGCGTCTTCACCTGGACCGCCGCCAGCAGGTCGTCCCAGCGCGTCGTGACCGCGCGCAGAACCCCGTCGAGGTCGGCGGCTCGATAGTGCTGAATCACCGCGCGCGACTCATCGACCGACGAAGCCTGGCCCAGGAAGACGACGACCTCCGTGCTCGCGCCGGCGGCCAGCAAGACCGTGACCTGCAACGCGCCGCAGGGATCAAGGCCGCCGCCGAGCCGGCCGGAAAGCCGATCGCCGCGCTCCAGCGCGTCGGGATGATCCAGCGTTCCGTTACGGCCGAGAATCTCCGTTCGATCACCCGTCCAGGCCGCCTGTTTGCCCGCGAGGTCGAGAAACGCGACGCGGCCGGCGAAGTCGAGCGTCCACGCGTTCCTGGCGAAGAGCGCGCCGGTCGCCTCGTCGAGCTCGGTCACGACGTGGGGCGCGGTGATCGTCCGCGCGGGGCCCAGCACCCACTCGACGTAGGCGGTGACGGTCAGTCGCCGTGAGCGTCGCGAGTGATTCGTGATCTTGAGACGCGAGATCTTCACCGGGTCGGCGAGGGGCACGTACTGGCAGAGCTCGAGCGCGATGCCGTGCGAGTCGTGGGTGAATCGGCTGTAGCCCTGTCCGTGACGACACTGGTACGACCACGCGTCTTCGCGGATCGGCAGGAGCGTCGGGCCCCAGAGGCGGCCGGTCTCGTCGTCGCGTACGTAGATCACCTCGCCCGGCGGATCGCTGACCGGGTCGTTCGACCACGGCGTGAGCTGGTTCTCTCGGCTGTTGAGCGCCCACGTGTGACCGCCGCCCGATTCCGAGACCTGGAAGCCGAGCTGCTCGTTGGCGATCACGTTGATCCACGGCGCCGGCGTCCAGTGGCCCTCGTCGAGCACGATCGAGTACTCGCGCCCGTCGTCGACGAAGCCGCCGAGCTCGTTGTCGAATTCCCGGCGCGGCCGCGGAGGGGGCAGCTCGGAGCCCTGCTCCGGCTCGGGAGTGGGCCGACGCTCTCGGCGCCGGGGGGCCGTCGCGTGCTCGACGCGGCCGACCTGCTCGGCCAGGGTTCCCAGGCGGCTCGGCAGCATCACGCGTGCGGCCGCCGTGAGACAGTCGCGCTCGGCCGCTGAGAGGCGATCGCCGCGCAGGACGACGATCGAGCCTTCGGGGATGGCGCCGAGCGTCGGCCGTCCGGAGCGCACCAGGCCTTCGAGAGCGGCCTGGAGATCCTGAAGATAGGACGGCGGTTTCTCGTTCAAGATCACCAGATCGACCGCGAGCCCTTTCATCCGCCAGTACTCGTGCGCGCGCAACAGCTGGCGCACGATCTCGCGATCCTCGATCTCGTCGATCCGCACCAGCACGATCGGCAGGTCTCCCGAGATGCGGTGCGCCCAGAGGGCGGCGGGCCCGAGCGTGTTGCGGGCGAGCGTCGCGGCGGGGGCGCGCAGGCGCGGATCGGCATAGAGGACACGGTTGGCGATCTGCTGGAAGAGATGAGCCTCCTCCGGCGTGATGCCTAGGTGATGGAGCTGGACCTGCGCCTGGGTCCACGCCAGGGTGGCGATGCGCTCGAACGTCGCCGGGTCGCGATACTTGTCGGCCATCCCGAGCGCGTCCGCCCGCGTGTTGGAGAGCACGGTCGAGAAGACGACGCGGCCGCTGCCTCCGGGCGCCAGCCGCAGGCGCCGCCTCAGGCTGAAGATCGGATCGAGCACGGCGCCCGTGGTGTTCGAGAGGGGCCGGCCCTCGATCATGGACATCGGCGTGCGAATGCCACGGCCGCGGCCCAGGAAGCGCCCCCGCTCGGTCTCGTATTGCGAGCCGCCCGTGCTGGTGCCCTCGACGAAGACGACGTGCGCCGCCCAGACGCGCTGCTCTTCGGACGTCCGCGTTCGGCGGGTCGCCAGGAGCGTGTCGAGCTCGGCCACGGCCTCCGTCTGGACGAAGATATTGGAGAACGCGGGATGGGCCGCGTCGTCGCGGGGCGGCGCCAGCACGATCTCCGCGTACGACGTCACCTCGATCTCGCGCGCTTCGCTGCCGAGGTTCGTGAGCGTCACGCGCCGGATCTCGGCGTTGTCCTCGGGCGAGACGAGCACCTCGAGCCGGGTCAGCAGATTGCCGTCGCGGCGCTGGATCTCGGCGCGGTCCTCGAGGAACGTCACCTCGTAGCTGTCGGGCTCGCGCCCCGAGGGCTGCAAGCCGGCGGACCACACCTCGCCGCTCCGCGTGTCGCGCAGGAAGACGAACGTGCCCCAGGCATCCTTCGTCGTGTCTTCTCGCCACCGTGTCACTGCGAGCGGCCCGCAGTGGCTGTAGCCGGAACCGGCCGTCGTCAGCATCACGACGTAGCGGCCGTTGGAGAGCAGGTGCGTGCGCGGTATCAGATCGAACGCCGACGTGAACCGACGCGACGTCGGCGCCACCATCGCGCGCGTCTCCTCGTGCGCCGGAGCTTCCTTCGCTCGGGGACGCATGACGGGCACGTCGCGTGGCGCGCGCTCTTGCAAGATGAGCTCGGTGGCCTGCACCATCGGCTGGGCGTGGAATCGCTCGCGCATCCGGCCGTCGAGGAGCACGTTGGCCAGGGCGACGACGGTCATCCCCTGGTGGTGCGCCATGTAGGTGTGGATCACCGCCACCTGCGCGCCTTCGGGCAGGCGCGCGCGAGTGTAATCGAGCGCTTCGTAGAAGCCGTAGGGCCCCAGACCGCCGGCCCGCGCGAGCTCGCCGAAGTTGCGGGCCGCCGCCGAGGGATCGACCATGGCGGCCAGCGCCGTCGCGTAGGGCGCGATCACCAGATCGTCACTGAGCCCGCGCTCGAGGCCGAGCCCGGGCACGCCGAAGCTCGAGTACTGGTAGGTAAGGTCGAGATCGCGCACGTTGTAGGCGGATTCCGAGATGCCCCAGGGCACGCCGCGCCCCTGCCCGTAGGAGATCTGACGCTGCACGGCCAGACGGCACGTCTGCTCCAGCAGGCTGCCGTGCGGCTCCCGCATGACGAGCCCGGGCATCAGATACTCGAACATCGAGCCCGACCACGAGACGAGCGCGATGTCCGACTCGACCGGCGTCATCGGGCGCGCGAGTCGGAACCAGTGCACGGCCGACACGTCACCGCGGGCGATCGCGACGAAGCTCGTGAGCCTGGCCTCGGAGGCCAGAAGATCGTACCGGCCCTCGTCGAGAGATCCGTCGGCCACCCGGTAGCCGATGGCGAAGAGTTGCCGGGGCCGGTCGAACAGGAACTCGAAGTCCATTCCGTCGAAGAGATCGCGGGCGCTGCGCTCGACCTGCTCGAGACTTTTCAACAGGCTCTCGGCGGCTCGCGCCGAGCTCTCGAGCGCCTCGAAGACCGTCGAGGCGCGGCCCCGGTCGACGACGTCGTTCGCCTGGCCTGGCGATGGTCCTGTCCACGGGGCGAGCTCGCGCGCCGCCTCGCGCGCGAGCTCGGGCAGATCGCGGAGCAGGGGCGGAGCGTCGAGCAATCGCGCGAGGGCGCCCGTACCCTGGCCGTCGGTCGGCAGGGTGCGGCGGAGGTCGTCGAGCCCCTCGATCCACGGCGCGAGCGCGTCGAGGTCGCGGCCATGGGTCGCGATCGTCGCCTGCGCGACCTCCGCCCACACGACCGCTTCGGCTCCCGTGTCGGCGGGGAGCGCCTTTGCCCGGTCGCCGAGCCCGCGAACCGCGGCGGTGATCTCGCGAAGTCGATTCGGCCAGGCGGCGGTCGAGGGAGGCTCTTGGGCCAGCGCGCCGCGCAGCTCGTCGACCGCCGGGCGCGACTCGGCGGGCAACGCGTCGCGCAGCAGCAGGAGCGCCGCATCGATTCCGCGCTGGACCTCGACGCCGATGATCGGGCAGCCGGCACGCTCGTGTGCCGCGACGGCGAGGACGCTCAGATGCCCGGCGAGATTGCCACTGTCGACGGTGGAGACGTATCGCGGCTCCAGCGGCTTGCGCGTGCGCGTGTCGTACCAGTTGTAGAGGTGCCCGCGGTAACGCTCGAGATCGGACATGGTCGCCAGGGTTGCCTCGAGCCGATCCATCGCGTCGAGCGTGCCGATCCAGCCGAGATCGCGCGCCGCTACCGTCGAGAGCAAGTAGACGCCCATGTTGGTCGGCGACGTCCGGTGCGCCACGACGGGCCGCGGGTCGTCCTGGAAGTTATCGGGCGGGAGCGAATTGTCTTCCTGCGTCACGAACGTCTCGAAGAAGCGCCAGCTCTTCCGCGCCGTCGCCAGGATGCGCTGCCGCTCGTCGCCGCTCAGCTGCTCGGGCGGCAGCGTCGCCGCGGGCCGGCTGATCCAGCGAGCTACCGCGGGCGAGAGAAACCAGAGGATGGCGAACGTCGCGGCGATGGGCCGGATCTCGCCGGCCGAGAAAACGGCGACGACCCCTGCGACGAGCGCCAAGACGAGGGCGCCCCACATCTCCAGGTAGGTGCGGCCCAGATCGAGGGTCAAGCTCGACTTCACCTGCGCGGCTGAAACCCACTCGAGCATCCGCCGGCGGGTCACCACCAGACGGAGCAACGTCCGCACCACGGCGTCCCCCATGAGCCAGGCCTGGTGGGCGAGGAAGGTGAGGCCGAGCCCGATCTGCGCGCCGGCAAGCACCAGGCTCTCGCCGAGACCGCGCAGGTACGCGCGCTTGGACCCGCCGGGGCGGCGGGGGAGGATCTCGCTCGACACCGGGACGAGCGCGGGGAGCGCGAGGCACAGCAGCACCAGCTTGGTCCACACGAGCGACGCGGCGAGCGGCAAGGCCCAGCCGAGCACCAGCGTGAGATAGGCGGCGGGAGCCGAGAGCGTACGCCGCAGGTTGTCGAGCATCTTCCAGCGGCCGATCGTCGGAATCCGGGCCCGCGAGGCGCCGACGCCCGCCGCGCCTCGGATCAGCCACGGCAAGAGCTGCCAATCGCCGCGCGCCCAGCGATGCTGGCGCGCCGCCGAGACATCGTAGCGGGCCGGAAAATCCTCGAAGAGCTCGATGTCGGTGACCAGTGCGGCGCGCGCGAAGAGCCCCTCGAAGAGGTCGTGGCTGAGCAGGGTGTTCTCCGGCACCCGCCCCTCGAGCGCGCGCTCGAACGCGTCGACGTCGTAGATCCCCTTGCCGGTGTACGAGCCTTCGCCGAAGAGGTCCTGATACACGTCCGACACGGCGGCGGAGTAGGGATCGATGCCGGCCGGGCCGGAGAACACGCGCCGAAAGAGCGAGCCCTCGCGCTCGGTCGGCAAGGTCGGCGCGATCCGTGGCTGGAGAATCCCATATCCCTCGACGACGCGGCCCTCGCCCGGCTCGAGGCGGGGCCGGTTCAGCGGGTGGGCGAGGGTGCCGACCAATCGCGATGCGGCGCCGCGGGGAAGCTGGGTGTCGGCGTCGAGCGTGATCACGAAGCGGATCGACGAGGGCACGTCGAGACTCTCGATCATGAACGACGTGTCGGTCGCGCCGCGGAGCAGGCGATTGAGCTCGTGCAGCTTGCCGCGCTTGCGCTCCCAGCCCATCCAGCGGCCCTCGCTCTCGCTCCAGAGACGCCGGCGGTGGAAAAGATAGAAGCGGGGCTCGCCGTCGCCGGTGGCGGCGCCGTGGCGCCGGTTGAGCTCGGCGATGCCCGCGCGTGCCGCGGTCAGCAAGGCCTCGTCGTCGGCGGCGTGCTCTTGCGCGCAGTCCGTCCAGTCGGACAGCAGCGCGAAGCGCAGCGCGCCGTCGTCGTTGGCGAGGTAGTGAACACCCAGGTGCGCGATCTGCTCGGCGATCTGCGCCCGGCTGGTCAAGAGCGTCGGCACGACCACGAGGGTCTTAAGCTCGGGCGGCACGCCGTCGGCCAGCTCGAGCCGCGGCAGCGCGCGCGGCGGGAACATCTCGACGACCGCGCGGTTGACGAGCGCGGTGGCCGCGTC
>Ga0209377_1001017_pt1 | contig 19051 bp, 20 predicted proteins | sample GraSoiAngelo_141_FD_185898 | JGI IMG/M metagenome (GOLD analysis project Ga0209377, IMG submission 185898) | Grasslands soil microbial communities from the Angelo Coastal Reserve, California, USA - 14_0929_12_40cm (SPAdes) (version 2) | ecosystem: Environmental > Terrestrial > Soil > Grasslands ...
CCATCTCCATCCAGCTTCGTCCCAGCTCGTGAGCGGAGTGGGCGTCCGACCCAGTTGCAGTGACTTTGCCGAGATCGGCCGCAAGCCTTGCGGCTGCTGCGTTGGCGGCTGGATCGCACCACGGGTTGTAGACCTCGATGATGTCGATGCGGCCTGCCAGCTCGACCAAGCTGTCGGCGCGAAAGTGAGAGCGGTTGCGATCGAACGGATGCGGTATGTAGGTGAGGCCACCCATCTCGTGCACCAGGTCCATCACCTGTTCGGGACGCTGGTACGGGGGCAGGCGGCGTGTGATGAACAATCCGATCACCTCGCCCTCCAGGGTCTTGGCCTCCTCGCCGACGATCGCCAGCTCGGGAGCAGTGCGTGCCAGCTCGAGGGCGCCTTCGACGGTGTTGTGATCGGTGAGTGCGATGCGGTCGATCCCGCATTCGCCGCTGCGCTCGATCAACTCGTCGAGCGTGGTCCTGCTGTCGTGTGAGAAACGCGAGTGAAGGTGGAGGTCGACCCGCACCCGGCCGCTCTTGGTGTAGCTAGAAAGCCGCTTCTGCGAGCTGGCGCTCGCGCGCCCTGGCGAAAAGTGGGATCACCTCGGCCGGACCGCGGCTCCGGCATGCCTGTTCCATCAATGCCGCCTGCGCGTCGTAGATGATCTCCATGACCTGCTCGGGCCGGCGCTCACGGCCGAGCCGTCCTGGTAGATCCGTATGCGCTTGCCGCAGCACGACCATCAATCGCGCGACCAACCATCCGGGGACGATGCGAATCTCCTTGACGAGGCATTCCTCGACCCAGAAGAGGAGCTCATCGGACTCCTGCAGCACTCGACGAGGCGTCATCGCGCGCCGCCGCCGCCGATGCCAGCGAAGATAACGTTCCTGCTCTTCGACCGTCTGCTCGAGCATGACCTGCAACCCACTATATCAGCGGGTCCCCGCGCTGCTGCCGGCTTTCGATTTCGACGGATAGCACAGCGTTCGCCAGCCACCCGCGGCGGGTATCAGATGCACCTGGCGGTCGAATGTCCATTCCCTCCATTGCTGTCGCACTCGATAGCGCATGACCATCTGCGCGACGTTCTGATATGTGCGCTGATGCACACGATCGGTCCAGCCCTCGAGCACGGTCACGCTTATGACCTGCATGTCCAGGAGCTCTGCGTCATCGCCGAGCCTGGGCATGTCCCTGATGAACGCTTCCCTCCCACCCCAGGCGCGCTGCGCGTCTTCGGCGAGCATCTCCCACATCTCGTCGAATCTCCCTTCCGTCTGCAGCTTCATGAAGCGCATCTCGAAAGTCGCCGGCGCGATAGACACCGGCGGGGGTGGCCGCATCGGCTCGGCGGTCGGGGGTAGGGCCGCCGGTCGGCCCATCGCGGCGCCCAGCATCGAGGTGGTCACGAAGCGGTCGAACTCGTCCGAGGGCCACGTCGTGAACCGCCCCGCGAGGCGGGCGAGCACGGCCTCGATAGCTGGCCAGCGTCGAAGGGGGCGCAATAGGGTATTGACCATTGGCGCTAGATGTTGTGTTATTTCCACAGACTGTATACAAAATGTGGATGACTCGCAACCACATAAGTCCCTGCACCTGCCGCCGGAGGCGTCTGGCGGGGGGCGCTGGACGGCGTCGCGGGTGCGGTCGAACGCGCCACAGCGGGTCTTCCTGGCGGGTTGCCGTACGGGCCCGCCGCAGATGATCAGGATAGGCGTCAGCGCCTGGCGGGTAGGCCCGCGGCCTCAGCCGGCGGCCAGTCGGCGCACGATCGCCGCCACCTCGTCCAGTGGGACCCCCACTGGGCAGGCGGACGCGGCAGCCGCGAGATCCGGCGACTCCCCAACCAAATCGGAAGCCGCCGCCCCCAAGCGAGCGTAAAGCCGCATATACGAGGTCGCGAGGTCCGGAGGGCGAACGCTGCCTATGCGGCCCGCGGCCAGCGCGCACAGCCCGCAGTTGATGCAGCCGATGAGCTGCGGGTGCCGCTCTCGTTCTTCAGGCAGAAGCGGCCGGATTCCGTCGGGAGCGTACGTTTCGAGAAGCGACGCGAACTGGGAGCGTGGGCGCGTCAGGCGCCTTCGCGTCAGATGGACGCCATATGCAAACGCGAGCTTCGCAAGGGAATCGGTGCGTGCCATCAGTTACGCAATCCGCGCATGGCGCCGCTTGCCATCTCTTCTTGCGCCCAACCTGAGTGGCCGAGAATTGGCGCACGCCCCAACCACGCTCCGCGAACGAATTCGCGCGCTGCATCGAATCGTTGAGAAGCGCTCCAGCCGAGCTCGTTGCCGATGACCCCCGCTGCGCGGAGCACGCACGCCGTGCCGGCGCATGGTCCGGCCGCCAGACCGACGCGGCGAAACGCGTCGGCCAGCGTGCGTACTTGCTCATGCCGAGCCGCGTGCACAAGCTCGGCCTCGGTGATCGGCTCGCACCTGCAGACCATCCTTCCGGAGCGCGCCTCCTTCAGCACCGCGGCGGCGTTCGACCCTTGTCGCGTCTGCAGCTTCATCGCCGCCAGCGCGGTGATCCCGAACGCACGCCCCAGCTCGTCCGCAGGCTCGACATCCGACTCGTTGCCCGGCAGCGGACGTGTCGCGGTCACGCACGGCGCCTGGTGGCCTAGCTTGCGGCACACGGCATCGGAGGTCTCCTCTGCCATCAGGCGATACATCGACAGCTTGCCGCCGGCAATCGTCACGAACCCTTCCGCGCCGTCCGGCGCGTGGTCGATGACCTCATATCGCCGTGACAGCTCGTCCTCATATCGCCGCCACTTGAAGAGCGTCGGTCGCACACCTGTGGTCGTTCGCACCGGCCGGTAGTCGCGTATTGACGGAAACACGCGCTCGAAGGCTTGCAGTAGATAGTCGACCTCGTCTTCGAGCACGTCGACCGAGTCGAGGTCGCCATAGAAATCGTCGTCGGTGGTGCCGAGCAACGTAAAGCCTGCATGTGACACCAGCAGCAGATCGCGGCCGTCAATCGATTCGGCGCTGATCGAAAAGTTGGAGATCCGGTGCGGGTACACGATGTGAATCCCTTTCGCCGGCCGCAGGTGCACCGCGGCGCCGGCCATGCGGCCGACCTCAGGCACCCATGGTCCCGCGGCGTTGACGACGACTTTGGCGCGCGCCTCCGACATCGAGCCGTCGGACCCGCGATAGCGGACGCCGATCACCTTGCCGCCGTCGCGCAGAAGGTCCACCACGCGTGTGTGATTGAGGGCGCGAGTGCCATGCGCCACCGCGTCCTGAACGTTGGCGAAGACCAGGCGGTGCGGATCCACGCCCCACTCCTCCATCGTCACGGCCCCGATGATGTCGGGCGACAGGCCGGGCTCCGCCTCCCGCGCCTCTTCCGCCGTCAGCCGTACATGCGGGTGGGCATGCTTCAGCGGCTGGAACCGGTCGTAGACCTCCATCGCCGTTTCCATCCGCTCGATGTTGTTCTTGTCGTGGGGCAGAACCGGGATGATGAAAACGACGCGGTAGACCATGTTTCGCGCGATGGAAACGATGTAACCCGCGTCCTGCGTCGAAAGGCGCGTCGTATCCCAATCGAACTCGAGGTAGCGCGGGCCGCCATGGATCATCCAGCTCGAGCTGCCGGTCGTGCCGCCGCCCCAGTCGCTTTTCTCGAGCAGGAGCACTGACAGTCCGCGTAGCGAGAGGTCGCGCGCGATGCCCGCCCCGGTCACGCCGCCGCCGATGACGCAGACGTCCTGTGCGCTCGGCGCGCTCAAGCGAAGCTCACGGCCGAAGCTTAGCTGGCGGCTTCGTGCTGCTTCTGGAACTCTTCGATGATCGCTTTGGCAAGGTGCGCGGGCATCTCGTCATAGTGCGAGAACTTCTTCGTGTAGCTGCCCCGCCCCTGCGTGATGGAGCGCAGGTCAAGCGCAAAACGCAGCATCTCCGACTCGGGCACGGTGACGCGGACCAGCTGGTAGCCGTCGTCTGGCTCCGTGCCCATGATCTTGCCGCGCCGGCCGTTGACGTCGGACATGATGTCGCCGAGGTTCTTCTCGGGCACCTTGATAGTGGCCTCAACGAGGGGCTCGAGCAAAACTGGGCCAGCGTCCAGTGCGCCCTTGCGGATGGCTACCGATCCTGCGATCTGGAAGGCCATGTCGTTGGAGTCGACCTGGTGAAACTTGCCGTCGACCAGGGTCACCCTGACGTCGACCATCGGGTAGCCCGCGACCACTCCCTTGGCCATGTTGTCAACGATTCCTTTTTGGACCGAGGCGCGGAAGTTCTGCGGGATGGCGCCGCCGAAGATCTTGTCTTCCCACACGAAGCCCTCGCCTCGCTTGGTGGGGGCGACCTCGATCACGCAGATCCCGTACTGACCGTGACCCCCCGATTGCTTGACATGCCGGCCCTCGGCGCGGCTGTGGCCGGAAACGGTCTCGCGATACGCGACGCGCGGCGTGGCCGTCGTCGCCTCTACGCCGTACTTCCGCTTCAGCTTCTCGAGGATCACGTCCAGGTGGACGTCGCCAAGCCCCGCGATGATCAGCTGGTGCGTCTCCTCGACCCGCTCGACGTGCAGGGTGGGATCCTCCTCCGCCAGGCGCGCAAGGCCGCTCGAGATCTTCTCCTCGTCGCCGCGAGCCTTGGGGGTGATGGCGAGGCCGTAAGCGGGAGCAGGTAGGTCGAGAGGCGGCAGAGGACCTCCGTCCTTGGAGCCCAGCGTGTCTCCGGTGAGGGTATGCGTGAGCTTGGTCACGGCGCCGATGTCGCCGGCCCTGATCTCTGTCGCAGAAACGTGCTCCTTGCCGCGCGGGAAGAAGATCTGCGCGAGGCGCTCGTCGCTGCCACGGTTGAGATTCGTCAGGTGCTGGTCCGCCTTGATCGCGCCGGCCACGACCTTGAAGTAGCTCACCCTGCCGAACTGGTCGCCGCCGGTGCTGAAGACGAACGCTTTCGCGGGTTTGGCCAGGTCGCCTTCGGAGGGCGGCAGCAGCTCCGCGATCGTCGACATCAAAGTCCGCACGCCGAGCAGCTTGGTCGCCGAGCAGCAGACCACCGGGGCCACCTTGCCCGCCAGGATTCCCTCGCGCAGCCCGCGCTGAATTTCCTCCTCGTTCAGCGTGCCCGCGTCGAGGTACTTCTCGAGGAGAGAGTCGTCGCTCTCGGCGGCAGCCTCGATCAATTGGCCGCGGTACTCGTCGACGACCTTCTGCATGTCGTCGGGGATCGGGGCCTCGGTCCCCTTGCCGTCGCTCGCCGTCACGAACGCCTTCAGGTGCAGCAGGTCGACGATGCCACGGAAATCCTGTTCGCCGCCGATGGGCAGATGGAGCGGGAACGGTCTCGGCGACAGATGCTCACGCATCGCGGTGACCGCGCCGTAGAAGTCGGAATGCTCCTTGTCGAGCTTGTTGACGACCACGATGCGGGGTTTGCTCGTGCGGTTGCAGAGCTCCCACGCGATCTCGGTGCCGACCGCAAGGTGGTCGTTGGGGCCGACCACGACAACAGCACCTTCGGCGGCGCGGAGCCCGCTGAGCACCTGCCCCGTGAAGTCGAAGAACCCGGGCGCGTCGAGGATGTTGATCTTGAAACCGTTGTGCTCGGCGAAGCCCACACCCAGGTTGATCGAGATCTTGCGCCTCTGTTCCTCGGGCTCAAAGTCCATGGTCGCCGTCTGCTGGTCGGGCGAGCCCAGTCGCGGGACGGCGCCAGAAGCGAACAGCATCGCCTCGGCGAGCGTGGTTTTGCCGTCGTGCGAGTGTCCGAGCAGGACCACGTTCCGGATCTTGTCTGTCGGGTAATCAGCGGCCATCCAACCCCCAGCTACAAGCTCGCTATACCAACGGGCAGGAAGGCTAAGTTTAAGGACATGCGGCCGGAGAGCCGGCCGAGAGATTTGGAGATCCAGGTGGCCCGAGCCGAAGGCAGGGGTGGACCGGCTAGGAGCGCACTGGAAGTGCGCGACGACGCTGGGACGGGCCCCCTAACGCACGGATCGGGACGCATGGGCTCCAAAGATCCGGCTGGCATCTCTGGCTGCATGGCTAAAGCCGGATCAAAAGCGGATTAAGGGAATGGTTGGCTTGGGTATGATCTGTTTTCCAATGGTGAAGAAGACCGCGTCGATCGAAGAGGTGTTGGCGGCCATCGAGACCGCCCGCGACAAGGTCATGGCCGACGAGGTCAAGTCGCTCACCAAGCTGGGCATCCCCAAGGCGATGGCCTACCAGATGATCGCGAGCAGGTTCCACCAGAAGGTGGGGAACCAGGAAGAGGCCGAACCCGATCCTTTTGAGGGCAACGCCACGTCCTGGGAAGAGATCGGCTAACCAGCCACCTATGATTCCGGCGGCGTGAATCGCGCCCGCCGGCTCGCCCGTCTCCTCAACATCCTGGCCGCGATCATCGCCGAGCCTGGGCTCAACCCCCTCGAGCTGGCCGCGCGCGCCGGTGTCTCTGAACGTACGCTTCGGCGCGACCTGACTCAGCTGCGGGGGCTCGGCTACGAAGTCACGTTCACAAGCGGATATGAGGTCCAGGAGAAGCTGAACCTCGAGGGTCGCGCCGCGGCCCGCAAGCCGAAAAGCGCTTACGAGCAGCAGCTCGAGCTGCTGCAGGCGGTCGCGCAGGCTGTGGGCGGCGCGGGCCTGGGCGGGGACGGAACGGGCGGTGCGTCGGTGCGTACCCGCGGCCGAACGAGGAGCCCCAGGCGCGCAGCCACCGGGACGAGGCCCATAGTCCTCATCCCGACCGGAGACGCCGACGCCGACTTCATCTACGCGACCGGATTCGCGGTCGAGACCGGCCTGTACATCAGCTTCGCGGCCGGCGATGACGTCCTGGTCGCCAGCGCGCTGGAGATCGATCGGGCTCGCGCCCAGAGCAAGGTGACCAATGTGCTCCAGGACCGTGAAGCCTACCTCTACAAATCTTGGGCGCGCCTGGCGGCCAAGATGCTGCGCGAGAAGGGCATCGGCGAAGCCCGGGTCTCACCGCGCATGCACGCTATCCAGCTGGAGGACTTGCGCGCCGCCGGGATCGATGTCGAGGTCGATCGAGACCTGTTTGTGGCCGAGCGCCGGCACAAGTCGGCCGCCGAGGCTGAAGCCATTCGAGCCAGCCAGCGGGCCGCGGAGGCGGCTGTCGTCGAGGTCGTGCGCCAGCTCGCCGCGGCCGAGATCAACGACGGAGTGTTGTGGTCAGACGGACGTCCGCTGACCTCGGAGCGGCTCTACGCCCGTGCGCAGCTTCTCCTGGGCGAGATGGGCTTCACCTGCCCGGACATGATCATCGCCGGCTCGCCCGAGAACGCCCTGCCGCACTTCCGCGGCCAGGGGCCGATCCGAGCGAGCGCCCCGGTGATCATCGACGTCTTTCCTGTCGGGCGGAGCAGCCACTACCACGGCGACCTCACGCGCACCATCGTTGTGGGCGATGTGCCCGACGAATTTCGGCGCATGCACGCCGCCACCGTGCAGGCGCTCGACGCGGGCGAGGAATCGATCCGCTCGGGTGTGCCGGGCAGGGATGTACATCTCGCGGTTTGCCAGGTCCTGGTCGACCGCGGTTTTGGAACCACGTCGGCCGGCTATGAGGGTCCCGAAGGCGTGGCCAGGATGAACCACAGCACCGGCCACGGCGTTGGGCTTGATGTGCACGAAGAGCCGGCGCTTCGAGAGACCGCTGAAAGCCCGCTCCGAGACGGCGACGTCGTCACGGTAGAGCCCGGGCTATACAAGCTGGGACTCGGCGGAGTCCGCGTCGAAGACACGGGGATGGTGACGGCCAGTGGATTCCAGAACTTCACGACCATCACGCGCAGCCTCGACCCCAAGGACTATCTGTGATGGGCGAGCTGCGCATCGAGCATGACGACCAGCTCTCATCCGGCACCTGCTCACACTGCGGCGCCCCGTTCGAAAGCGTCATCGGGGTCATGTATGAAGACGACGACCCCATCGCGATCTACCGGGCCGACATCTTCGACCACTTCCACCGCGAGCCAGAACCGCGCGTCGTGCTGTCGATCGCGGTCGGCGACTGGAGCGACGGCACCGGCCGCGCGGACCGGTGCTCTGCGGCCATCGAGGCGTGGGCGGTCGGCGACCGGGTCCAGATGGCGTTCAGCGATCGCGCCGGCTCGACGTGGCAAGAGCTCGAGGTCGTGAGCTGGCAGCTGACCAGCCAGGAGGCGCACGCCGGCCCGCTGCGTGACGCGTTCCTGCGCCTCGCCGACCACATCGCTTACCAGGATCGCCGGCTCCGTCGCGCGCTCGCGCCGGTCGGACCTCGCACCCAGGGTTTGTAAACCCGGACTTTACATCCCGTAAGCTTCGTCAGTGCCCCGGCGAGAGACTCTCGGCGAGCGCATCCGCAGGCTCCGCCAGCAACGGGGTCTGAGCCTGGCCAAGGTCAGCGGCGGCGACTTCAGCCGCGCGTTCCTGAACCAGGTCGAGCTGGGTCGCAGCCAGCCGTCGACGCGGGTTCTGCGGGTGATCGCCGGCCGGCTCGGCACCGAGGTTGACTTCCTGCTCGAGGGCAGGCCGCCGAACCTCGATCGCGAGCTGGCGTTGGAAAGGGCGCGTGTGCTTGTCGCCCGTGGCCAGCCGCGGCGCGCCCTGGCCGCCCTTGCCGAGGCCGCCGACGCGACCGACTGGCAGCTCCGCACGGATACGAGGCTGTGCCAGGCCGAGGCGCTGCGGGCGATCGGGAGCTCCGAGGAAGCCGACGCGATCCTTGCCGGGGAGAAGAAGGTCATCGCCGCCCACCGCGACGCCCATCGACTCGAACGCCTGCGCGCCCTGGAGCGCGGGCAACCCTTCTCGGTTGGGCGCGGGGACGTGGGGGCCGCGGTTCGCGTCCATCTCCGGCTGGCCGACCGCGCCCTCCGCGCGGCGAGAAGCAATGACGCGCTCGAGCACTACCGAGCCGCTCGTGTCCTCCTGGAGGCTTGACCCTTACAGCTGCGCGTTCGCCGGCGAGCTCCAGTTGAAGGCCGGCGGCGGGGTCGGCGTCGCCTCAGCTGAGATCACCAGGCTGATGACCTCATGCTTCGTCAACACGATCGACTTGGGGTCGCCGCTGAAGAGCTGCGGTCCTTTTCCATCACTGGCGTCGACGTAGACGTACAGCTTCTCGCCGGTGGCGAGAGTGAACGACGCGACGTGGGTGGCGTCGAACGGCACCGGGCCCAGTCCGCTGTTTCTCGACCATGTGTCCCAAACCGAAAGGAATTGACCCAGGGTGAACTTGTCGCCGACCGGCGACTCGATGTGAATGACATTCGGATAGGCCGAGTGCACATGCAACCAGTAGAAGCAGGTGGGCGCCGCCTCGCCGCCCTGGATGCCGATGCCCCCGGGCAACCTCACCTGCACCCCGTCGTGGATGATCTGCAAGGCGGCGTGGTAGTGGACCTGCGTCTGCTCGAGCCGGTCACAGGGAACGCCGGCAACGCTCGGCGTCGGCGTCGGCCGGTTGTTGGCGTACGCATAGATGCCGAGCCCGATGGCCAGGGCGACCAGGATGGCCCCGACCGCGACCGGGAGCAAAGGGATGTCCGGGCCGGACTTGACCTTTGGCGGCAAGCGGCGGCCGGACTTCGACTTGCTCCCCCGCTGGGGCGCCTTCGTACGCGTCGATGAGGCCATGCCTTGATAGAATACCGGCCTACCCTTTCTGGCCTCGGCCGGGAGGCATGCGCCCCCGTTTTGACCGCGGCCTGAACCCATAGGAAGGAGGTCCCCGTTGCGGGATTACGAAGTTCTGTACATCGTTCGCGCCGATCTGGATGACGACAAGGTCCAGGACGTGGTCAAACGCGTGAACACTCTGATCGAGCGGTCTGGTGGTACGGCCGAGCGCACCAACCTCTGGGGGAAGCGCAAGCTGGCCTACGAGGTCAAGCACCAGAAGGAGGGCTCATACGTCCTCCAGGATTTCAGCATCGGTCCCGAGCGCATTCCTGAGCTCGAGGCGGCGCTCAAGATCACCGAGGAGGTGCTCCGGCACCTGATCGTGCGCAAGCCGGAGAAAGCCGCGCCGGCCCCCGTCGTACCGCCGCCGCCGGCGGAGGTCGTCCTCGAGCCGATCGCAGTAGAAGCGGAGGTGCCGGCCGGTAGGTCGTCTGGCGTTCGAGAGGAGGAGGAGTCTTAGATGTCCAATCTCAACAAGGCGCTGCTCATCGGCCGGCTGACCAAGGATCCCGAGATGCGGTACACACCTAGCGGGACCGCAGTGACGAACTTCAGCATTGCCACGAACCGCTGGTCGACAGGGCCAGACGGCGAGCGGAAGGAGTTCACCGACTACCACAACATCGTCGCGTACCCGATCGGCAAACGGAACCTGGCCGAGACGGTCGCGCAGTACACGCGCAAGGGCGCGCTCGTTTTCGTCGAAGGCCGCATCCAGACACGTTCGTGGGAAGGCCAGGATGGGCAGAAAAGACGTGTGACCGAGATCATCGCCAACGACGTGCAGTTCCTCGAGCCCCGTGGATCCGGCGGATCCGGTGGAGGCGGTGGAGGCGCTGCGGCCCCGTCGCGCGCCGGCGGCGCGACTCACGACGAAATTCCCGCTCCGGACGACGCGCCGCGCGACGTCGACCCGGACGACATTCCCTTTTAGGAGTCATAGATGTCAGTCAATCGACCACAACGAGAATCGGGTGGTGGCGGCGGCGGTCCAAGAGGGCCGAAGCGCCAGCACCGCAAGGTGTGCGGCTTCTGCGTGGAAAAGGTCCAGTACATCGACTACAAGGAGATCTCGCGGCTTCGACGCTTCGTCAGCGACCGCGGGAAGATCCTGCCCCGACGCGTGACCGGCACTTGCGCCCGCCACCAGCGTCCGCTCACCACGGCGTTAGAGCGGGCGCGGGCCATCGCGCTCCTTCCGTACACGACCGAGTCGCATTAGCCCAGTAGAATTCATGGCGCCGCCGCAGCCCGGTACTGGAGCGCGCCCATGACCTTCTCGACTCAGCTTCGCATCCCCGGTCCGACCCCTCTCCCGGAGCGGGTCGTACGCAGCATGAACCGGCCCATGATCGACCACCGCGGACCAGAGTTCGCGACGATCCTGGCCGAGATCACGGCTGGAGCGAAGCGCGTCTTCAAGACTTCGAACGACCTGCTGCTGCTCACTTCGTCGGGCACGGGCGGCCTCGAATCCGCCGTCGCGAACCTCGTGTCACCTGGCGATGAGGTCATCGTCGCCCTATGCGGCAACTTCGGCGAGCGCTTTGCCGCCCTCGCCGCAGCTTACGGCGCCGACGTCGTGCGGCTCGAGTTCGAGTGGGGCCAGCCAGTGGACCCGGACGACCTCGCGAAGGTCGTCGAGCGCCATCCCAACGCCAAGGTTGTCGTGCTCACGCACAATGAAACGTCGACCGGGCTGACCAACCCTCTGCGCGAGCTCGCCCGCGTCGCCCATGAGGCCGGCCGGCTGGTCGTCGTCGACGGCGTCAGCTCCATCAGCTCGATCGCGATCGAGACCGATGCGTGGGGCATCGACGTCGCCGTCAGCGGCTCGCAGAAAGGCTGGATGGCTCCGCCGGGATTTTCGCTCGTCAGCGTCAGCGAACGCGCTTGGGCGCAGCAGGCCAAGGCGCGCTCGCCGCGCTTCTACTTCGACTGGAAGGAGGCGAAGGCGTGGGGCGAGAAGGGGATGACGCCTTTCACGCCCGCGGTGAGCGTCGCCTTCGCGCTTCAAGAGGGGCTGCGGATGCTCGAAGAGGAAGGCCTTGAGAACGTTTACGTGCGGCACGCGAAGCTCGCGCGCGCCACGCAATCAGGACTGCAGGCGATGGGCTTCCAGCTCTTCGCGCAAGAGGGCTACCGCTCGAACACGGTCACATCGGCGGTGCCGCCGCCCGGCGTCGACGTTGCGGCGCTGCGGAAGCTCCTCGACGAGAAGTACGGCGTCGTCATCGCCGGTGGGCAGGGAAAGATGACCGGCAAGATGATCCGCGTCGGACACCTGGGCGCGGTCGCGGAAGGCGACGTCGTGCAGGTGCTGTGGTCGATCGAGCAGGCGCTTGAACAGATGGACCTGGCCCCTGCCGCGGGCCGCGCGGTGGCCGCCGCCACCGCTTCGCTGCAGAGCGTCCCGGCCTAGCGTCTCAATTGCCCCGGATCCTCGTGGCGGACCCGCTCGCCGAGGACGGCCTCGAGCGGCTGCGCCGTGCGGGCGACGTGACGGTGGTCAGCAAGCTCGCCGAGGCCGAGCTGATCAAGCGCATCCCTGAGTTCGACGCGCTGGTGGTCCGCAGCGAGACCAAAGTGACCGCGCCCATCCTCGAGGCGGGTCGCCGCCTGCGAGTCGTTGGGCGTGCAGGGGTCGGGGTCGACAACATCGACGTGCCGGCCGCGACTCGCAAGGGCATCCTCGTCGTCAATGCGCCGCGAGGAAACATCGTCGCCGCCGCCGAGCACACGATCGCGCTTCTGTTCGCACTCGCGCGCTCGGTGCCCCAAGCCGATGCATCCGTCAAGCGAGGCGAGTGGACTCGATCGCTCTTCATCGGCACCGAGATCCGCGGCAAGACGCTCGGCGTCATCGGCCTCGGCAACGTCGGCTCGGAGGTCGCCAAGCGGGCGCACGGTTTGGAGATGGAGGTGCTGGCCTACGACCCCGTCGTGTCTGTCGAGCGCGCCGAGCTGTTCAACGTCGAGCTGGTGTCGCTGAAGGAGCTTCTCGGACGATCCGATTTCGTGACCGTCCACGTGCCCCTGGTCGACGCCAACCGTCACCTCATCGGCGCACCGGAGCTGGCGCTGCTCAAGCCGACCGCTCGTCTCATCAACACTGCGCGCGGCGGGATCGTGGACGAGATGGCCTTGTGCACGGCGCTCGAGTCGGGACGCCTGGCGGCGGCCGCGGCGGACGTGTTCGAGCACGAGCCGGCTGGGGATAGCCCGTTGTTCCGGCTCCCCAACTTCATCGCCACACCGCACATCGCCGCGTCCACTGTGGAGGCGCAGGCGTCGGTCGCGCTCGACGTGGCGGAAGAAGTCGCCGCGGTGCTCGCCGGGGACCTGCCGAGGTATGCGGTCAATGCTCCCGCGCTGCCTCCGGAGGAGCTTGCCTACCTGCGTCCATTCGCCTTGCTGACAGAGCGCCTCGCGTCGCTGCACAGCCAGCTCTTCGAAGGCAGGGTGGGCGCGATCGAGCTCGAGTTCGAGGGCGAGGTCGCCGAGCACGACGTCAACCTGCTCGTAGCGGCTGCGATCCGAGGCGTGCTGCAGCCCTTCACCGAAGACCGCATCAACGCGGTCAACGCACGGCTGATCGCGTCGAGCCGCGGCGTGAAGCTGGTCGAGCGCCGCAGCCCCGCGCATGGAAGCTACGCGAGCCTCGTCACACTACGCATGCACGGCCACGAGCTCGCCGGCACTGTGCTGATGGGGGAGCCGCGCGCAGTTCGGATCGACTCGTTCCGGGTCGACCTCGTGCCTGAGGGGCGATTTCTGGTCAGCCGCCACGAGGACCGGCCGGGCGTGGTCGGCAGCTTCGGCACGATCCTGGGCCAGCACGACGTCAACATCGCGAGCATGCAGGTCGGTCGTGATGCGCCGCGCGCCAACGCGATGATGATCCTGGCCGTCGACGATCCGGTTGGCGCCGACGTCCTCGCGCGGCTGCGCGACGTAGCCGGCATGTCCGACCTTCGCTACGTCGAGCTCGGGGGCCCGTCCGATAGCTGACGTAAGAGCACTCCCCGGAATCCGATACCGACTCGCAAGCGCCGGCAATTTGAGCACGCTCGTCGCACCGCCGTACGACGTGATCCCCGAGGGCGACCTGGCTCGATACGAGGCACTGTCCCCATTCAACGTCGTTCACGTCACTCGGCCAGGCAGCGATTACGAGCGGGCGGCTCGAACGTTCGAGGCATGGGAAAAGGACCGCATCCTCCAGGCCGACGAGCCTTCGATGTACGTCCACGAGGTGACGTTCAACGGGCGGCGGCGCCGTGACCTGATCGCGGCTCTGCGCCTGCAACCCTACGAAGACCGGGTCGTGCTGCCTCATGAGCGCACACACCGAGGCCCCAAGGAGGACAGGCTCGCGCTGATGCGGGCGACGCATGCGAGTCTCGAGCCACTCTGGTTCGTTTACGAAGGCCGCGCCAGCGGTCTAAAGCAAATCAACGAAGTCGTCAGCAAGCGGTCGCCGGCCGTCGCCTTTACGGGCCCGGAAAGCACCGAGCACCGGCTGTGGACGATCACCGACCGCGTCATTCACGCTGCCGTGCATGCCGCGTTCGAAGGCATGCCGGTGCTCATCGCCGACGGGCACCATCGCTATGAGACGGCGCTCGCGTACGCGGAGGAGGTCGGCGGCCCCGAGGACGCCTCATCGCGCTTCACGCTTGCCCTCCTGACTGACATCGACGATCCAGGGCTGGAGGTGCTGCCCACACACCGGGTTCTGAAAGCCGGCGTCAAGGTCACGGGCGGCGAGGAGATGCCCTCCCTGGACGCCATGCTGGCCGCGATTCGCAATCGAGTGGCCGTCGGCGCCTATCACGACCACCAGTTCCAGGTTCTGCCATTGGAAGGGGAGATGGCGCTGGTGGAGTTACACGAACAGGTGATCGACAACATTCTCGGCAAACGCAACCCGGAGGACTTCCTGATGTACACGCGCGACGCCGCCCAAGCGGTGCGCTGGGTGGACGAAGCGGCGGGAACCGGGGCCTTCTTTCTCGACACGCCCGACCTGAGGCAGGTTTTGAAGCTGGCCCAGGAGGGGAAGACACTTCCTCAGAAGAGCACTTACTTTTACCCCAAGCCGCCATCTGGGATGGTATTTCTCCGGCTCGAGCCAAACCGGCGGCTATAGTTAGGAACCCCGAACAAGAACACAAAGATGCCTATTTACGGTTATCGCTGCAGCAACTGCGGCCACGAATTCGAGATCCAGCAAAAGATCACCGACCAGCCGCTCAAGGCCTGCCCCAAGTGCGAGGGCAAACTGGCCAAGATCCTCTACCCGGTTGGAATCAGCTTCAAGGGCAGCGGGTTCTACACGACGGACTACAAGGGTTCCGGAAAGAGTTCCGACGGGTCGTCAGGGTCGTCGAGCGACGGCGCCGCCAAAGCGGATGGCGGCTCGGAGAGCAAGTCGGACACCAAGTCAGAGTCCAAGTCGGACACGAAGTCACCGTCGAAATCGGATTCCAAAACGGAGAAGAAGGCGTCCTAGATGGCAGACATACAAGCGGTCACCGACGGCGATTTCGATTCTGTCGTTCTGAAGGCCGACCGGCCGGTGCTGGTGGATTTCTGGGCCGCCTGGTGCGGGCCGTGTCGGATGATCGCGCCCATCGTCGAGCAGCTCCACGGCGAGTTCGGCGACAAGGTCACGGTCATGAAGATGGACATCGACCAGAACCCGGCGACTCCGATGTCGCTGGGGATCATGTCGATCCCGACCGTGATCATCTTCAAGGACGGCAAGCCCGCGGAGCGGACGGTCGGCTACCGCCCGAACATGAAGGGCGACCTCAAGGCCAAGCTCGAAGCGCTGATCTAATCGCCGTTGGCGCCGGCGGGCGCAAAGCTTATTGTTCTATTCGTGCAGGTTGCGATCTACACCGGTAAGGACCCGGGTGGGAAGCGCTTCCTGAGCACCCTGGAGCGCCGGATCGGCCGGCAGGAGATTCGTGCGTGGGAGGTTCGGCGTAAAAGCCCCCTGACCCTCGTCCACTCCGGCGACCGCTACGCCGGCGTACGCGTCACTTTTTTCCCGTCCGGATCGCGGAGCTACGCCCGGGTGGCCCGCGACGGCAATCTCGGGGCTTTTCGATCACCGGAGCCCTCGCTGGTTGCCACCATCGCAGGGACCTCCCAGGTCGATCGCGTGTTGAGCTTCCTGGTCGGCCTGCTGACCCGCCATGCAGAACCGCTCGGAGTCGAGGGCATCGGCATCCCGCTGACGGAATAGCATCTTTCCCGCTGGGGATGTTCGGGGGCTGGTGCTTCCCGCGGTCTTCAAAACCGTTTGCGGGGCGCTGCTGAGGCGTCCTGGGTGGGTTCGATTCCCATCCATCCCCGCCACATTTGGCCGCAGTGACAGCCAAATGACAGCCAAAGACCGCAAACGGTTTTCTAAACGGTTTATGGCATGCGCTCTTGCGCGCACGTCCTCTGTTCATGGCGGGCCAAGCGGCGGGCGGCGCCAACCGTGCGGCGTATCGCGATGTGAGCTCAAAAGGGACGAACGCCCCCTCCCTAGTTTCGTGCCGACACGCGAACCGCGGCCCCGACGTTCGTCCCCTTCTCCCTCGTCCCCGTTCCCGGTCCCGAGTGTAAGCCGACCTCTGTCAAGTGGCGACCTCGATTCGTTGTCAACTCAAACATTTGTGGTAGATCGATGCCGGGGTGAAACAGACCGCACTCCAAGGCAGTCTTCGGGAACTCCAACAACGATCAGTTTCTGCCGTTAGTCCTTTTCCCCTTCCCGGCCGGTCTAGCCGGATTAGTGACCCTCGTTTCGGCGTTGGCCACTACTCGCCCACTCGGCCCACAACTGTGACGTGGCGCCGTCGCCGGCACGATTGGAGCCGCCGGGGTAGCTGTCTGGGTGCTGCTCCGCGGCGCACGCGAGTGGTTGGTCGCGCCCTACGGATTTGACATCGCGTTGCTTATCATCGTGCTGGCTTTCGGAGTCGTCCTAGTGAGTGCGATGGTGCCGCGAAGGCGTTTGTCTTCCGGCTGACGGAGCAGGTTTCGCACGCAACCGCCACGCCCCAGCTGTCGATAAGAGTGGGTTCTCGTGATCAACCACAACGGGCCGAACTCGGTCCGTTCGAAGCGAACATGATCCAGCGGATCAGACCGAATCCCAGGGAGAAGATTCGGCTGTCCTGATGATTTCGACCACAAGGTGCTCCACGCCGAGCCTCCATGAACCCACGAGTCCACGAGATCGAAGCGGAGTCAGTGGCCATCGCCGCCACTCTTGACGCGTGCAATGTGGATTCCCATCCATCCCACGCCCCGCTACTTGAGCGCGGCCACGATGTTGGTGAAGAGGTTTGCGATCTGATTTCCAATGGCTAGGAGGATCACCACAACCAAGATCGCAACGAGCACCAGAATTAGCGCGTACACGACCAAGCGCTGCGCGCGCGGGCGATCGCGGCGATCGCGGCGATAATCCTCCAAGTTAGACAGCGTCCACCCGAAGACAGGCGCACCGCGTGTAAAGTCGAGGATCCACCACGTTATTGAATACGAATTCCGCCTTCCAGTCGCTGGGGTTTCACAACCGCCCGCTTGGCATTATTGGACACTTTGATGTGGCGCACCCCTGTCGCTCTGATGTCACGCAGGACTGGGCGGTGCGCGGTGACCCCATTGAGCTGGGGAGGCCGAAAAGAAAGCTCACATGATTCTGAGCAAGATTCCAACCAAACACGGGAACCTACCTCCCTTGCACCTGGCGATCCCCGCCTTGGTCGGCGCGTGGGCCGTCGCATTTGAGATCCCACATCTCATTGGTATGGTCGCGCACGACCCTGCGGCAAGTGACTTTCGACTCTTTTACGTGGCCGCTGAAGCCGGCCTCATGTGGGGATGGTCGCATGTCTACGATCCCGCGAAGTTGCACGAGCTAAGCCTGGCCTTTGGCCCAGCCGAGCCGGCGATCTCACCCGCTTATACGTACCAGAACCCGCCCCTTCTGGCGTGGATCATCGCGCCGCTCACGCTGCTTTCTTTGCCGGCGGCGCTCTACACGTGGACTGCAATCAATATCGCTGCAATCGTGGCGGCTTGGCGGTTGGCCAGTCCGGGTACTGGTTTCGCACGGGCTACGGTTTTGGTGGTTTCGCTCGCTCTTTGGCCGACCGTCTTCTCGCTCGAACGTGGCCAGGCGGTGCTAGTGACATATGCCCTTGCGGTGGGGTGCTGGTGGATGGCAGCACGGAGGCACGAGGTCCTGGCCGGCATGCTGCTCGCGTTGGCCTCGGCGCTTAGACCCCAGGATGTGGCATTGTTGCCGGCCGTTCTTCTGCTATGCGGTTTCTGGCGCTCAGCGGCGTACTGGCTGGCAACGACAGTGGCTTTGTGGGTTGCCTTTGCGCTTGTACTTGGTGCCAGCGGCATGGGCACGTATCTCGCAGTTTTAGCGTGGGCCGCATCAGACCCAAGCTACACTGCCACTCCTGCGTTTGCCCCATTTGGCCCGCGGATGTCTCTGATCGCGGGCCAGGCTGCAATCGCTGCGGTCGCTCTTGGTGCGGTTTGGCGCCAGCGGCGGACATGGAATGTCGCTTTCGCGCTTGGGCTTTTGGGGACCGCAATGTCGGCCATCCACGTCCATGAGTACGACTACTTTGGGCTCGTAGTCGCGGCGTGGCTGGCGCTCTCCGCGCCTACTTCCGCTCTCGAGTTCGCTTGGATGGCAATCGGAGTGGTGTGTTTGCAAGTGCCGCTGATTGGAATGCGCCTTCCAATCTTGTTCTGGCAGCCAGTCTGGCTGCTGATGCTATCCCTCCGACGCCGACGGCCGGAATTCGCAGCCGTCCCAGCCATCGCGGGTACTCCGGCCTAGTAGGTGAAATTGGCACATGAAGAAAACCGCTCCCCTTTTCGGAGCTACCAAACGGCCCGGGGGAGGACCTCGTGACTCCGTATTTGCGGAGATCGTTTCGCGGGCAAGCCGGCTGCAAACAGCGACAACCTCGCTCTTGCACGCATCAAAACGCCGGGGCCACAGAACCCCGGCGTTTACGGGACGAATCAGAAAACGTCAGAAGAAGTCGTTACTTCTTCTTGGCAGCCTTCTTCTTGGCAGCTGGCTTCTTAGCAGCCTTCTTCTTAGCGGCCATATTGGTTTACCTCCTTCGTTCTATTTCGGACCCGATGAATGGTTTTGGTGACGGGTCCCACATGCATTCCTGGGAAAGGTCTGCCGACTCACACTCTGTCGCTTCTGTGATGGCAACGATGAGCAGCATCACTTTCAAACTGTTGTGATACTCGAACAGGACCACTCCTGTCAATGGATTTCGCGTGATGGTTTTACGCTGACGGTCAAGAGATCTTCTTCTGCTTGGCACCATTTGG
>Ga0209377_1001022_pt1 | contig 19025 bp, 17 predicted proteins | sample GraSoiAngelo_141_FD_185898 | JGI IMG/M metagenome (GOLD analysis project Ga0209377, IMG submission 185898) | Grasslands soil microbial communities from the Angelo Coastal Reserve, California, USA - 14_0929_12_40cm (SPAdes) (version 2) | ecosystem: Environmental > Terrestrial > Soil > Grasslands ...
GATCTTGGACAGAAGAGAGACCACTCGGTTGTTGCGGTTATACTGAAGAAGAACGGCCAGATCACCCTCGTCCATTTGAAGCGGTTCCCTCTCGGCACAGAATACCAAGCCGTAATCGAGTACCTGAAGCTTGTCGGAGAACGGTTCCGGAAAGTACGAATGTACTACATTGATCAGACAGGCGTGGGAGAGTCCTTCCCTGAGAATGCCCGGAGGGCTGGGATCAAGAACGTGAAGGGAATAGAGCTCTCGCTACCGCGCAAGTCAGACGTAATGACGCATATGAAACAGGTGATGGAACAGAAGAGGTTGCATATACCGCGAGACAGAGAACTGATGATCGAGATGAACGCCGAGATTGCAAAGCTTACCGATGCGGGAAAAACAAAGTTCTACCATCGTTCTGGGACCCATGACGATAGGCTTTGGGCCCTCGCACTCGCAGTCTACGGCTCAAGATTCGAAACAATATCATACCATCCATTCGCGACGTCTGGCAAAATCTGCCCCAGTCGGGTTGAAATCCTTCTGAAACGCCGCGCAATGGGTCTGCCCATCCCATGGCCTCCACCAAGAGAGCGCGTCGGATACTGACCCCGACAATATTACAGAACTCGAGCGCTTCCGATTTGTGATGAAGGATGGCCAGGTAGTCAGGAATAACTCCGCATCGCATGCTCGCGAAATGGTCAGAGCGCCCAGATTCGACGCTTGGATCGAAGTCAGCCTTTTGTAACAGGAATCCGTTCCTTCGGAGTTATGATTGATCACGTTAACGCGGTAGTGCTTCCCGTGCGCGATGTCGAGAAATGCATGTCGTTCTACCGCGATAAATTGGGATTCAAGCTGAACCACAAAGATGACGAAAGCGCTTTCTTGGCTGTTGGTGGCAAGGGCGGACTTGTGCTCGGGCTGATCTCAGTCGATAGCGTCGCCAAGTTGATTTCGGAGGAACAGGTTCGACCGCGAGAGGAAACGATCCACCGAACCTATTATGCGGTCTTCGTTGAGGATGCGGACCGAGAATACGAAGAACTAAAGCGGAAGGGTGTTCAATTTGTGAAGCCCCCTACGACTCAGCCGTGGGGCCAGCGGATAGCGTACTTCGAGGATCCCGAAGGTAACCTCTGGGAGATCTCCCACTTCCCCAAGAAGTAGGGACCTGAACGAGGTTGCCGGTACAAAGTGCATCATGATTAGCGGGACCGGTGGGGTGTGAACCAGAACTGGTTCAAATCCGAAGGCGGAATCGCTCATTTTGAGCGTTAGGTTGAAGCCGTTAGCTCATGTTCAATAGGATAGTCCATCTAGAATCATCAAGGCCATGAATAGAAGGAAGGCTCAACTTCTCCTTTTCGCCATCATGGTCCCGATCGTCCTCGCTGCCGCGTACAGCGTGTATTCGATCTGGAACGGCTACCGGCCGTCCCTTGAACTAATACTTGGAGTCGTGGGCGGAGTGTTCATAGAAGCCTTCCTGGCGACCTTGATCGCGAGCAAACGTAGCAAGAAGAAACCCTGACCCCAAACCGCAAGTTTGAAAAGGCAAGGGCAATATAAGCGACTCAGGACTTATCCTCATTCTATGCGCTTGAGCCCTGTCACCCTAATAGGACTCGGATTGTTGGGGGTGGGTAGCGCTCTCGGTGCCTCTTTTTATTGGTTCAACCCGTTCGCCCTCCCCGGGCCAATTCTAGGCCTCGGATTCCTTCTCTACCTCGTGCTCGCTTTTGCCTTCGTTTACGGAGGTTTTGAATTAATGGTGTTCGGAGCGGTCCTAACTATTGTAGGTGCTCTTTCCGACTTAGTAAAGTGGCGCGATCAACAAGGGAACCCTCAGTGAATGAGCGACAACGAAAGCATAGCCTTCGTGCCCAGGAGGATCCATCAGTAGAAACTCTTCCTGCAGGACGAGCTAGCGGAATCCCCCGAGAATCAATGCGGTGATTATTACCCAGGTCATCGCTCCCAAGATTGCCAGGACGCTTCCCCTAACCGTTTTTCCCATCCTGAACCAAGTCGACCCGGATCCGATCATTCCCATCGGCACTCCAAGGAAGAAGACCGCCGGGATCCCGAGGAAGATAAGGGGAACATATGGCAGGGCTCCAATCAGAAAAGCCAATATTAGCTTCTTGTAATACCAGCCGTAAAGAGAGGCGACAATGCCTGCAACTGGAAGCGTGAGGACTAAGACTTCCAAAGTTGTTATGGTCCCGCCTAGCGGTCCTGATACTCCGCCGTATTGTCCAACAAAGAACGGAATAGATGCCCACAACGAAAGGGAGGCTATCAATGAAACGAGTATGAGCTGGCTTGCGAGCCCAGGCTTCCAGTTGATCATTCTACGTCAGATGGACCTTCGAGCCAACTCATAGAAGAATCTAGCTACTTGATCGGACGTGATCAATGGGGCACTTCTTCCGATGCCAAGCAAACAAGAAAAATGGGGTTATCCGAATCGTGAGGAGTTCTAAGCCGCCGTAGTTGCCGAGCCGTCATTATACGCGTTGTAGTAACCGAAATACCCTGAGTTTTGGAGGTTATAGGATTCCCAACGAATAGTATACTGGCCCGTCTCGTCGGTCCCGAGCCGTCCTTCAGCGTTTTCCCAGCTCATAACTCGATGACAGAAGCACTGATTGCTCCATAACTCTTGATGAGCGGGTGCTGCGATTCTTCCGTTCGCCATCACGAAGAACCTCGCATGAACCCTTCCGTAGTCCGTCGAAAAGCAGCCGTTAACTGCTCCTAGGGTACGGTCATACACTTTCCAGCCGTAGCCGCTAAAGTCATAGATATATGCAGCCCCCGAGCAACTGCCGCTGTCGTACCAACCGCGCGAATTCATCAGAAACGATACTATATCGTTTAAAGGGTGAGGCTCGTATGCGAAGTTGATAGGGTCTTCTTGGACATAGAAGAATCCGGAGCAGGCCCCTCCCGACCTAATGTACGTCCATTGAGGATAAATTAACCCGTTGCCATCAAATATGCTACTGGGCTTGATGCTCGAGCCTCCCACAGCCGAAGATGTCGAAGCGAGCGGAGTTTCATCTTGTCGTAATACGAACAGGGCGGTATTTTGGCTTGAGGTCGATGTCATGGTTATGCCTTCCGGGGCTGGAGAACTCTCAGACCAGGATATCGTCGGCTGTCCATAAGTGTTCAACAAATCTTTACTTGTAAACGTCCTTGTGGTCTCCACTCGGCCGTTGCCAATGACCGAGGTTGTTACGAGCGATCCCTTGGCCAGTATTCCGTGCCTAGTCACTGACAACGAAGTTGCGGGGACAGGGCTAGCCGGAACGGGTCCACAGCAACCCATAGGTGTCGGTGTAGAAGCTGGCTGAGGGGCGCACAGTGGGCTTGAGCCTTGGGCGTTCGCCTCCTTCGCAATCGAAGGCAGTGACAGAATGAGCGCGATGAACCCGAGGAAGATCAGCTTAAGCCATTTTGCTCTAAGCAATCGTTTCATAAATTTGTCCGAGAATAGCCATCGACTGCCCCGGTATAAACAGCCCCGAAACTTTGTTCTAGAACTCTGTTCTGGAACCGATGCTCCGTCTTGCTAATGAGAATCGAATGGTTCACCAGTATCATTGTCTCTGGATGACTGGGACGCATATTATTCTGGCGAGGTGCAAAGGATAGGGTTGGCCTTAATGTCGAGTTGGTGAGAGCTGTTATCCAAGATTGGCTTTCTCTCCTGGTTGAATGACTTCTTTGAGTCCCATGAGGAGTATGGTATGCCATCAGTTACGCCAAAGGTTCCGCGAGTGGGGAGCAAGGAGAGAGGGTTGTCGCCGATTATTTCACTCGCCACGGCATTCCCTATTACTATGAAGCCACGGCAACGACTAACGACTGGTTCATCTTCAAATCCAAGATAAGCAGACCCGACTTTTACCTTCCACAATACAATCTCTATGTTGAGTACTGGGGCTTGGTCGATTCACCTGACATGGGAACAAGGGACAACTACGTCAGGACAATGCGTTGGAAGATGGCCCAATATCGCAAGAACAACATCAGGTTTGTCTCGATATATCCCTCGAATCTGAACAGCCTCGATTATTACTTCAGGAAGAAATTCAGCGATGCCATGGGGTTCAATCTCCCAACCAGCCCAGTAGTCACAACATGCCCAACATGCCGCAAGCAAATACTAGACATGCAGCTACACATCAAATGGCACGCACAAAAAGCCCGATAGTCGATACAACGACAAGCTTGACTGTTTTTCGTTATCACCACAACGGCCATACAGTAACAGTTGTTGCCAACAACCCGAGCGCGATTATGAGTCTGCGCTCCTCTCGTTGAAACGGGTCTTGGTCTTTCGGCTCGCTACTTGTCATCGTCTCTTGCTCCCATTATGTGAGCGAGGTATCCTCGAATATCGACAGCCCAAATGTAGGCTGTGAACAAAAGAATGAAGAAGATGAGAACGAGACTGTCTATTAGGACGCTTCCGGCATCGAAGTTGCCATACAGCTGGTCGAGGAGCTTGGTGAACACGAAGTTGAGTATGACCAAGATGACAGCACCAACCGTGAGCACACCGTAGACTTTGAAAGGAGCACGCTGGCGTTTCTTGGTAGTGGTCATTTCTGTCTCCGGCGGCTCTGCTGTAAATTAAACGGTGAGAGATGGCCGAAAGTAATCTCTAAAGTATCCGGGCGATGGGAAGGCTTAAAAGGATACTCGAAGGATACCATACGGCCATAGGTGGAATGATTTGGGTAAACTAGGTCAATACGACTTCCCTGATTCGCGGTTCGCTAGAGCCATCGATGTAGTCGAGAAGCTTTGTGAGCCATCGTACGGGGGTGAAATTAGCAGGTCCGGATTAGCGGACATGCTTCAGATGAAACCGAAGGCTGGAGGCTTCAATGTGCTCTTGGCCTCACTGAGAGATTTTGGCTTGGTTGAAGGCAGAGAGGAGCTCAAGGTAACCGATCTCGGAAGGAAGATTGTAGCGGGAACACCCGAGGAACGAGACAGGGCAAAAGCTGAATCGTTTCTCAACGTCAAGCTCTTCAAAGAGCTATTTCAGAGGACAGGTGCAATCGTTCCGGAAGAACAGAAATTCCACGTTCTGCTAAGAGAAATCACAAAGGAAGACCCTGTCAAAGTTAGAGGCCAGGTGAAGAACGTGCTCGGAGTGTACACAGATGGAATCAGATTCTTGGACATTCTCAAGAAACCAGAGATGGGAGGAACCATTTCTTCCGCACCACAAAGTCAACAGATTCCCGTTCCAGTTCTGACTGAAGGGCAAAAATTCATTGAGATAAAGGTCGGGCCATACTTCCAACGATTGCCTTACACACCTAGAGGATTCGACATGGCTGTAGCCCTCATCCAGGGACTGAAGGAAGAGGAAACAAAATCGGCTTAGAGGCCAAAAACTCTTTTTGTTGAAGATCCCAGGCCCACCGAAACCGAAAAGGATGCCAAAGAAAGACCAGATAGCAATCGGCCTGCTTATTTTCTCGATACCAGTTTTCATCGTAGCATCGATATTGCTATCCGATGGCGTCATGATTGCTGATCGCGACGGGTACACTTCCTCTTCGGTCGTTAGACTCCTGTTCGGAGGGTCGTTGCTGGTCTTAGCATTCAGGCTCTTCATCTCAAGCCTCGGTATGTTCGCATCCAGGACAAACGCGAAAGCAGACAGGTGGCTTCGTTGGTTGGGAAGATGGCGGCCAACACTCCGGTGAGTCTCGAAGAGCGATAGAAATGTTGTCTGTTAACCCGACTCGGGTCTTGCCCACAATCACGCCAGCACAGGTAGGCAGTCTGTTCGATTCACAACTCGACGATCTACTGAGGATGAGTTCATGGTGGATGGAGCGTCTCGGAGGGCTTGTCGACTACGAACCAACTACCTTCTTGCCTCGTTACAATCTATCCACCAAACATCTTGTGATAGATGAAGTAACCTTTCAGTCCGAGCCAGGGTCGTACAAGGGGCGTGAGAGAATGGCCGCCGAGCTTCTTTACTGTGAAAATGAAAAAGGGGAACGATTCAATCCGATGAGAAATGAGGTAAGGGTTGGAGACTTCTCCAAGATTATGGTTGAGATGCTGACGAGCAATTGGGGTCGTCCATTCCGACAATCAGAGTTCGAACTATACGTGGTACACGAGATACGCCACGTCACCAACCCGACGCTTAACTTCGTTCTCCGACCGGATGGGCTTGTCGAAGACCAGCGAGCAATGTACGAGGAAACTATGAAACTCATCCGGCTTTTTGGGAGCCAAGCGAGAGATGCCCGAGTCTCTCGGAGGCATGTTCGAAGCGATTTCGGCTGAAGTTACTAGCCTCGAACAACAAATAGAAAAAGTCAGAGCCGATGACGAGATACGAATCGCGGCCGGGCCGGGTATTACACCGGCAAGAGGATCCGAACTTGCGGAGCAAGAGCGAAAACTCGACGGTGCACGTCAGAGACAGCTCTCTCTCCTTCTCACATCAATCAGTGAGTCTTCTAATCGTCTCGAAGCTACGACGAGAAATCTGCAACAATCTTCCGAGTCTCAGGTGAGGATTGCCGAGTCTCATGTCAAAGTGTCAGAGTCTCAGGCCAAAACCATAGATGACTTGTTGAGGTCGTCACATCGGCTTGAACAGTTTGCAATTTACCTTCTGATAATGAGTGCTATCAATGTCTTCATTGTCGAGTACACCACAGGGCTGTTCAACGGGTCTTATGGAATCGTTTCATTTGTAGGGCTGCTTTTGGGCATCGCGGCTATGGCGGCAATTGCCTTCCGGTGGCCCTATTGGATTAGAAGGATGCCTAGGATGAACGCATAGTCATACGTGAGAGTATTACTTGAGTTTTTCGTAACAGATTTTCAAGAACTTGATTTCTACTCTCTGTATCTGCAGGGTGAGAGCTTGGTTGTCCCGCTGTAGATGTCGAGGTAGGTGTAGATGTCGGGCTTGTAGCAAAGTGGTTCAGTAAATCCCATGTCCCTAAGGAGACCTCTGACCCTTTTGACATCTTCCAATTCAAGGTAGTTTCGAGTGTAGATGCAGATGACATGCCTTTTTGCTTTGTTCTCTTCAGAGGTACTGACCTTTGCGCCTCTACCGAGCGTTTTGTTGAATGTAGCTCTCGCGATTCCTAACCACGCACTATCAATTTCCTCTCGGGGACGGTAGACCAACCATTTTCCTACGAGTATGCCCGTTCTGAGTGCTAGCTTGTCAATCGCTTCAGCAGTTAGTGGAACTTCGTAGCGATCGTTTTCCAGAAGGAGCCACAGCGACTTTCCATCCTCAGATACCTCAGACCTGCAATCTAGGACGGCTCGGCTTAGGGCAATTGTTTCTTCGTCTGGTTGTGTGCGTTTACGGAAGTGGACCGGCAGTTCAAAGCTATCCGCCCAGACCCATGGTTCATCTTCAACCGTGGAAGGAAGATTAGAAGTTAGGTAACATCCAACACACTGACCGCCCATCCTTTGACCAGTGGCTTTGCCGCAAGTCTCACACGTAAGGGTGTGTGGAAATTTCTCACGGCTTACCATCGTTCTCGATTTTTGCCTCCTTAGCGGGGAGAACTTCGGCTGATTTCGTATTTTCTCCAGTTCTCGTACATGTTGTCCGGATCTGTTGAAGCTCTGGATGTCACGAATCCGCACAGACCTTCCAAGTAATTCTTATCCATGATGAACGGCATCTCTTTGCGAAGGCCGAGGAAAGCGATAATTTCACCATCTGTCTTACCCTCGTTGAATCTCATTCTTCTGGTAATCTGGATGATTTCTCGTTGGGAGTATTTCGATTCTTTGTAGAGGTCAACTACGCCCTGCACGACACAACCCTGACCAGCGTGCATGATAACATTACACATTTGACATATCACGCTGAGGTTCTCCATCGAGTTATTCTCAGGGTTCTCATCCATGTGATGAGCAATCTGATACTTCTCAGCTCGATGCCCACAATATTGACAGGTGAAATCTTCGCGTGCCATCACTTTTTGTCTTAGAGACCTCCATTCATCACCAATCGCTTTCGTTCCAAGACCCGGAGGTCTCCACTTGGTCGGGTCTGCGTAAGTCGGGAAAATCGGTAAGAGCTTCATAGATTCTCCATCATCCATTCTACGTAGAGTTTCCTAGTCTCTTCCCTTGAGGCGTACTCCAACTAGGCTAGTTCCTGTAACGTTGTGGGCTCTATTTTCCGATAAACTTGGCGTGGGTCCAAGGGTCGTTCCTGAACAGTCAAGAGATCCCTTTCCACCGATATTCCGAACAGGCTCTCGTTTTCCTCTAGGAACGGCAGAATGAGTTCCCAATCCTTCGTGGTAAAGTCCGCTAGCCGTCCACCGTTTAGCTGCTCACTCGAGACTTTCCTAAAAGGGTCCCGAATGAATATCGCTCCTCCTGAGGCCAGCGAGAATAAGTTGCTTCCGGGATACGGGTATTCCTGTTCCACGAATATTCCGTCGAATGATGGCTTCAGCCCGTTAACGACCACAAACCCGCCGCCATTGTGTGGGTCTCCTGCCATGAATGACTCTGCAAGATAGTCGAGACATGTACCGTTGATCACGACTCTTGGCCTGCCTACTGCGTTGATGAGTGGTCGTCCCGCTGCGTTCCCGAGCACATACACTTCACCTCCCTTAGCCGCGTACATGAACGCCTGGCCCACATCACCGTGAATCACTAGTTTTCCATACTTGAGAATCTGCGCGGCCTGATCCTGAGCAGCACCATGAACAATGATCTCACAACCATCAATTCCAGACGCGACATAATCTCCAACATCTCCGTAACACTCAATCTTCAGACCATTCGTTCGTGCGCCGAGCCCGCTCCCAATGAATCGGTGTCCTCGCAGGTTGTAGAGTAGAAGGTTCCTCCAACCTTCTCCGCATGCGTCGACCACGAACCTGGCAGCGCTTTCTCTGCCCTCAGCCGGAAATTCAAGAGCATCAACGACCAGCACCTGCTCGTTGAACCCTGGATGGATCAATCGAGATCGATTCTTCCAATCCAATCGAGTGTACAGGTCGTAATTTGACGATGAAATAGATGAGAAGACGTCGTTTAGCGCTTCGTGGTATAGTTGTAGTAGTGAGCTTCGTTTCTTTCTTCCAGTGTCGTAGGTTCTGTCGTATAGTAGTGAGAGTGCTTTTATCGCGAATTGTCGGGACTCTTGTCCCTTCATAGCCAATCTTTTCAGTTCTTCAAGAATTTCCCCCACGTACTGGAAGCCAGCATCCCTCAACGCGGGACGAACATACTCATAGAATCCCAACGGGTCCTGAGTACTGGGACCCCTCTGCAACTGGATTGCAATACTCGCGTTCAGAGAGAGACTAGAACCTGCCTGAGGCAGCCATTCCTGCTCCGGAAGCTCTATCGATTTTCCAAACTTGTCGGCACACTCCAACTCCTTCCCCTCCTCTCCATCTTTCACGGTGAAGAGGAATGCTCCGCCGTCTGTGAAGCTTCCACCCCTGGCATTCCAGTAAGAATCCGCAAACCTGCTCGGTATCTTTTGATCTTCCTGCAACCTTCCTAATACAGCATTAATCGCCTGCCTCTCTGAAGCGATGATCCCGATCTTGACCGGTCCCTCCTGCACCGCAAACACCTGTGGTCTCAGCATCGAAGTGTCAGTTATCCCGAGCAACTGCCACGAGTTCTTCTCGACATCATTCCTTGCAACTATGAAGAACCATGGGCCGTCAGGGGACCCGTGAATATGGGTCGACTGTATCAATCTGTAGATCTTTTTCTTCTCCTCCGGCAACATCTCAAAATCTCTCTCCGTTGTTGGCGCTAGAGCTTCTATCAGATACTCCAGTGGATACTTGTAGACGCGGCTGAGAAGGTCGAACAGTAACACAGAGACCTCCGTATCCGTCAAGAACAACGGGTGAATGTTCCGCTGGGCCAAATACTCCATTATCGAATGATAATTCGCAAAATCACCATTATGCACCAACGCCTCATGCAAACCCACGAACGGGTGCGCGCCACCGGGATGCCAGACCCGGCCCTTCGTCGGATACCGATGATGACCAATCCATACGTGAGCCTTGAAGTCTTCTAATCTGTAATATTTTACAACATCATCCCCAAAACCCACCAGTTTCAACACAACCATGTTTTTTCCATGGCTGACAACGAAAGCCTTCTTCTCGCCCAGCGACGAGTAATACTGCTGATTCAATCGGTAAGAGTTCTGATAGAGAAATTCATCCCCAACCTCACCCTTAAGGCCCGCTAGACCATTTTTTCGACCGAACTCCGCAAGAACATCTCTCTTGATTCTTACAAAATACCGGTAGACCTCAGGAGGTTCCACCTCAAGACCCGGAACTGATCGATAATCATCAATAGTGTCTACTCTCGCCTCATAATCGACCACAAAGAACGGTCGAATATGTTCGTCTTCGACTTGCTTCCTGACCGACTTATCGAGATAAGCGACCTGTAGGATGTAATCCTCTTCTAGGATTTTCTTAGAGACCCCTAGTTGTTCTGGGACTAGTCCGACAGCCGCGATGCCTCCGCCCTTCCCGTTTCCTCGGTTCCTCATCTGGACAAGAGACTGGAGAAGATATTTTCCTTCGAGCGGGACGTTGCATGCCAGGCCCACGACGCCGCATCCTCCTTCAGCTTCTTGCTTGCCGATCGGAACCATCGAGACTGGCAGTGATTTTCTCGAGTCAATGATTTGGTGTGTTGACATGGCTCACAGACAAAATCGCTGATTAGCATGAGGGAAGACGCGGTGGTATCCGATGTTGAGCAGGTGGTAGCCGGGAGATTGCCAGTCCGTGTAACTGTATTGGAAGTTGATTCCACAGTCGGATGCAGTGTAACTCCCTTCCACAGGAATGATTGGCGCGGCAAAGAACAAGCTCAGGACCCCAAGTGTGAGTGCTCCTAGGAGGATTGGCGAACGTGTCCATTTTCGTTTCTCTCTAGGGGCCTGTTCACTCTTCATTTGTGGCGCACCATTAGGTCCTTTCTTCCTCGCAGTTCTCGGACACTTTCGAGCCCGAAATCGGCCAGTATCGATCTTAGCCGCTTCGACCATGCGTTGTAGAGGTTGACGATCCTGTTTTCGCCCCATTCAGGTTCGATGAGCCGTGACAGCTCAAGGTCTGTTGTGGTAATCCCCACTTGGCATCCGCGTCCCCTCTCACAATTCCCGCAGTGAGTGCAGCCAACAGCCACCGCTTCAGCTGTCGCCACCACACATCCATCGGCTCCCAGCGCAATAGCCTTTGCGATGTCATCCGCGGTCCGTATGCCTCCGCTCGCGATGAGCACAATCTGGTCCCGGACGCCTTCAGACACGAGATAATCGTGGACCTTTGGAATCGCATACTCTATCGGCATTGCAATGTTCTTTTTCGCGATCTCAGGAGCAGCCCCGGTCCCACCATACCCACCGTCAATGTGGATGATGTTCGCTCCAGCATAGTAACTCCCGATCGCCACCATGTCCACATCGGTCGGCGTGGACACTTTCACCGATACAAGCGCGCGGGGATTCACGGTCTTGATCCAGTCAACATGCTTCTTGTGATCCTCCACCGAATAGACACTATGGAAGGGAAAAGGCGAGTAAAGACTAGTAAACATCGAGGACTCCCTCATCTTCGCAACCTCCGACGTGACCTTGTCAGCCAGCAAATGCCCGCCGAGACCCGGTTTCGCGCCTTGAGCGTACTTGAACTCGACAATAGGCGCGTACTGTATCGTCTCCTCCCGCACCCCGAACATACCAGTCGCCACCTGCGTAATCACATGATCACGATACGGAACAATAGCATCCGGATAACCACCCTCACCAGTAGACGTGTAAGTTCCGATCTTCTTCGCCGCCCGCGCCCGCGCCAGCATAAAGTTGAGAGAAATCGATCCAAAAGACATACCCCCACCATAAATCGGCAAAGGAATCTCGATTTTCCCACCTTCTCTCTTGTTCAGCGAGATAGAAAGATCAACACTATCCTCATCCACTTTCGCAAAGCCATTATTCTTCCATCCCAGAACATCAAAACCGCCACCCGAATCCCCAGTCTTATACTCCAGACCATTTTTCGGTAATTCCCCTGTCAACGCCATCTCGTAAGTCGCCAGAATCAGCTCCGCGGTCCAGCGCTTGTTCCCCAAACCCGCAGGCAAACCATACCGCAGGCTCGGAAGAACGTCTAGCCCGTGATGAATTCTCTCCGAATGTTTTTCCACAATCAGTTCTAGGTTGCCCATGCTATCCCCTTGAACGACTGCTCTCTCAGCTCCGCGTCCATCATCGACCGGCCAATATCCCCGCGCAAGCGCCGGACATCGCGCATGCCCATGGCGCTGAGAATCTCGATCAATTGATCATGCCAGACACCGAAGAGATTCACTAGACGCTGGGTACCCCACGCTGGGTCAATTTTTCTAGGTCTCAACTGGTATGTGTCCCTCTTCCGTGTCTCACCCAGAAACTCTGCCTGCAACGCAACCAGAACAGTCGTATCAATCCCGACGAGATCCGCACCACAGATGATCGCCTTGGGAACATGCTCAGCCAAAGTAATCCCCCCACTAGCGATAATCGTCACCTGGTCCCGCAACCCCTCCTTAACCAATAGCTGGTGGACCTCTTTCAGAGACTCGGAGATATGCCTCGGATCCTCAGAATAATCCTGACCATGATAGTCAGCGTACAAGTGCAGCCCGTGCACGCCCTCTCGTGCCAGCTTGCACGCCACCAAACCCGCCTCCTCCCTTAGAGGAACTCTCGCGATAACAATCGAGGACGGGAGACTATCCGACAGTTTCTCGAACAAATCCGATCTCTCACCATCATACTCGACAATACCCGGCTTCAATTCCAACGTCTCGTCGATGCTGTTGTCGTCCGCAATCGGAATCATCCTCTCTCGGTAATCTTCGCCTCTCGTTTGGTCGTGGGTGACAAAGAATGTCCCAAGCGTCCTTGCCGCCTTTCCAACAGCGTTCCAGACATCAAATTCCAAAGCCGGGAGATCATCGAAAATTATTGGAACAGGAACGTCCACAGTCGAAGGAGCATGATCTATCTTACCAAAATTCACACTAGTAGCTTTCCTGCCAATATCAACACATGTCGAAATATACTCGCGACCATACACACCATCTCTCGTGGGCCGGACGATTTCTGACATGTCCGTCCATATCCCATCGAAACCCTCGCCACCAAACGCGCCCTTGTATCCCATTCCTTTTACCGGGATCTTTCCGGTTGACGCCTCATTCCAGATCGTAAACACAGCCTCGGGCGTCCAGAACGAATCACCCAACCTCTTGTATTCTTCCGACGGCTTCACCGTCATAATGTGCGGATATTCCTGAACACATCTCATGCACCCGACACACTTGTGCTTCAGCGGCTTGAACCCGCCAAACCGTCCCCCGAAGACCCCGTAGATGCAGGGCCTGCTCAGAACGACTTCCTTGTTGAGCTTGAACTCGAAAGCCTCATGCACCAACATAGCCGCAAGCCGCAGCTTGCGCGCACTCACATCGAACTTGTTCGGAATCGGATAGACGTGAGGAGCCGGTTTGGTTTCGATCTTGAAACGCTCATACTTGGAGGGCTTTGCAGTTTCAGGGTCCAAAACCAAGCCTCACTTTTGCCCTCTACAAACGCACAGGAGTAGGCGAATCTGTCGAACAAATATAAGCTCTCTGCGACTTCGACTAAACGTTTGTCCAGAAATCTGTGGCCGGCGACTATAAAGTCGTCCTAAGCTAACCCAACTCTATGGGCTGCCACTTGATTTCGAGAACCCACTCACATCCTGTTATTGTGTAAAGTCCTCTGGGAAGCGCTAGTGCATGTCTGATAGTCAGAAGGGGACTGTCCCAGACCGGTTCTGCATCGAATGCTACACCTACGGCGCGATGACTTCTGGCGTTCTTCTCGTTCAAGGGCCTCCTCGGTCAGGGAAGACCTCCCTAGCGAAGAGCCTCATGAAGATCGCATTGCAAAAAGACCAGCCTCTTCTGGTCCTGTCAACCCAGCCCAGCGTCACAGAGCTGAGGTCAGCCGTGGACCGCTGGTCGGCCAAGCTGGGTGGTCAGACAAGTATAGTCGATTGTTTCCAAGCCTCATTGGCAGATGAAGAGACAGGCTTCGCGCTCATTGACCTGCGCAAGCTAGGCGGGCTCATAGACAGAGAGCTGGCAAAATTCTCCCAACCCTACATCATATTCGATTCCATAGACGCCCTTGCAATCAGCGGAGGAGAATCCTTGGCACTCCAGTTTATCCTCAGCTGTCTCCGGCGGATAGAAGCATCTCGCTCCACGGGGGTAGCCACAGTGACAAGTGGGTCTCACGATCCCAGGTTTGAGAATATGCTGCGCACCTATTTCCGGGGAGTAATTGAGCTGAAACTGGAAGAGGCTAACGGTCAGCTGCAAAGGTCTCTTAGGATCTTCAGTCTTCGGGACCAGCCATTCAACTGACTGGTATCCCTTCCGGATAACGGAAGATGGCATAATGGTCGGTTCGAAGGAGTACCGGGACCAGCTACCACCGAGACACTCGGAGCTACATTTCCTCAGGTTTACTGAGAACGCTAGAGAGCCACCCGAGGTCGTCGACCTTCCAAAGCTCAGCTGGGACGCCATTGCTGGAGGGGACGAGGTAAAGCAGGTTCTCAGAGAAACGATAGAGTTTCCCCTCACGCATGCAGATGATTACATACACCACAACATAAGGCCACCCAGAGGAATCCTGCTCTACGGTCCAACAGGAACCGGCAAGACCCACCTTGTCAGAGTAGCTGCCTCAGCCGTTGGTGCTCACTTCGCAAGCATAAATTGTCTCCAACTTCTCTCCGATGAATCACCTCATAGGAAGATAGAAGAACTGTTCAAATGGGCAAGAAACAACAGCCCAGCGATTCTGTTCTTCGACGAGGCGGATTCCCTGTCGGACCCGGCCGCCGGCATAGTTCAACAAATCTCCTCGGAGTTGGATGGACTAGGGACAGAGTCCAAAGTAATCGTCGCGGCTGCAACAACGCACCCAGAGAAAATAGACGACGCTCTACTGAGACCAGGCAGACTAGACAGGCTACTCTACGTGTCGTTGCCGGACCTTTCTTCAAGGACGAAAGTTCTGGAGAGCCTTCTCATGGGCAGGACAATAGGAAAGGACGTGAATCTAGGTCGATTAGCGACCATGACGGCGCACTATTCGACGGCTGACCTTGCGGCTCTCTGCAGCGAGGCCTTGGCCAGAACCTTGAAGCCTTCCGTAGGTGGTCGTTCTAAAGTAGAACTAGGACTTGAAACGTTCACTGAATCTCTCAAAAGAGTTCAGCCCTCGGTTTCTTCGGACTCGATTCGCCGTTATGAAGAATTTAGGAAGAAGCGGGGGGAAAGTCCAAGGGCCAAAGACATGGGGATTTCGGAATGGCTGAGAGGACCTGGAAAGTCTTGACTCTCAACCAGTTTCTACGAAGTTTTCTTAGCCGCGGTTATGATCACTGATCTAGCACCAAAGGTCCGTGCCAGCCTCTTCACCGCGTCTGACGCGCTCTCCGCGAAATAGTCGAAGCTTCTCACAGTTCTTGCCTGGGAAAACCCTGCTTTCTTGATCATGGCGAGGTAGTCTTTTTCGACTGCTGCTCCTCCAATGCAATCGGCCCAGAGTTGGGGAACGAGCCCACATGCGCTTTGCACGTCCCTCTCGACGATTATATCCGATATCTGGATCCGTCCTCCTGGTTTCAGGACCCTGTAGATCTCTTGAAACGCCTTCTGCTTGTTTGGGACAAGGTTGAGCACTCCATTGCTCGTTACAACGTCGACCGACTTGTCGGGTAACGGTATTTTGGTCGCTTCTCCCCTTAGGATCTTGACGTTCTGTAAACCCGAAAGTGCAATGTTAGATTCGGCCTTCTTGATCATAGAATCGGTAAAGTCCAGCCCGTAGACCTCTCCCTTCGGACCCGTCTTGTGAGCAGCGACAAGTATGTCGGTCCCTGAGCCGGAACCCACGTCAAGGACAGTATCCCCTTTCTTGATGACTTCAGCCGCGAAGGGGTACCCGACTCCCGCAAATGATTCCACGGCCGTTTGGGGAAGTGCGTCAAGGTCAGTTTTCGAGTAACCTACTAGAATCGCTGCTTTTCTTCCGATGGGGAAGTGAAATTCTTTGTTAGGTCGTTCTGAAACTTCCGTGTAGAGTCTCTGGACTGCGGGCTTGACCAGGCTGTCGAGATCTGCCTCCCTTGTCACTCTGTATGGGGAAGTGACATGTGCTAGCTCGACCTGCTCCAAGGTTAGTGTCTGTGGTGAAGCATGGGTGTCCAGCGACCAGTACGACCCCACTCCGGAAACCTCTCTCTTTTGGAGGACATTGCCTTTTGAGAGACCGTCTAGTCTGCGAAGCGCCTCACTCTCTTCGATCGAAAACACTGTCGAAATCTCCCTAGTGCTAACGAGGCCGCCTTTTCTTCGCTCGAGATATTCTATGAGGTCGATTGGAGTTTTCTTCCAGAGTTCTCCATCGGAGAGGATGCCAATGGCGCGTTCGTAGGGTTCCGCTTGGTAGCCACTGACCATTTCCGACTTGCCAGTCAGGGTGTTTATAATTCTCAGAGCGTAGAAGTGCCCCTTCTCTCGTGTCATCTCATTCTTGTCAGAGAGGAAGCGCTGCTTGGAGCTCGGATGGCCAAGGTCACTTTGAAATTTATCCGGGTCTAGCCCCACCTGTAAGGCTACCTGTGACTGAATGGCTTGGTCCGAGCCATTTTTACCGAATATCTGCACTGCTTCCATTAGACCTCTGTAGAACTCTTCCCCGAGCTCTCTTCCCTGGCTCTCCGCGGCCTTGACTGCGACACAAGCCGGCCAAGTGCTCGCAGGTTTTAGGTTCGTAACGAATCTGATATTGAAGGGATTCCCCATCTGCTTGTCAGAATCTTTGACCCACGACTCGAGAGCCTCCATGCTATCGACACCGTTCTCCGCCATCCACTCGCCCATGTCGTTGAACATACCGCCCATTTTGTAAACCAGCTCGATCTCATCCCCGTAAACTTCCTTCAACCTTCGAAGAACAGGCTCCAACCCCCAGCAGTACCAGCACCATGGGTCAGCGTAATGAACGACCCGAATCAGAGGGGTCGGAATGGCTGACAAGATATGCTAAGCAGCCTCCACATAAGCATAAGATTTTGTCTCTTCGCGGTTTCGGGCAAACCCTCAGGGGAAAGGGTAGCCCTTCCGATAAGAACAATTAGCCCAACGAAAAGCCCATTCATTTTCAGTAGGAGGATAGCGGAGATGTTCACTCAGTTCGCCAAGGTCGCAACAACACTCGAAGTTCCGCCGGGCGTGATGAAGATGGTCCAGGTAGCAGGACAAGAAGTGTGCCTCGCAAACGTGGACGGCAAATGCTACGCGATAGGAAACGTGTGCACCCACGAGGAAGGTCCTCTGGACCAGGGGAGGCTAGAAGAGTATGAGGTCGAATGTCCTTGGCACGGGTCCCGGTTCGACATCAGAACCGGGCAGGTAATAATGGGCCCCGCCTCAAAACCTGAACCCGTCTACGAGGTCAAGCTAGAGGGAACCAACATCCTCGTCAGACCCAAGTGGTCTGCCTAGACCGATTGGACCGTGCGTTCGAGGTTCGGATCCTTTCTGGCCGACCACCTGCCAAGTCTAGGTCGAATTAAATATCCACGAGCCACCATCTGGTGGCAATAGGGCTTCATGCAGCGCTCCACCAGTAGGTTGGTGATCGTAAAACCGATCGGAGAGGACCTTGTCCCAGATCTTCGAATCTTGAGGCTGCACGCGAAGAGCAGCCTTGCCAGAAATCCTGTTTTGCAATTGCTCTTCGAGGTTTCCAAAGAGCCCCCGGGACAGGGAAACTGCCTGCTCACTACCATAATGGCCCGCCTTGGAAAACGCAGCTTCCTCCTATTCTTCCACATTCCCGTTGGCGGCTGTCGAGACCCATCCATATGCATTACAGCCTTGGGCCGATTCATCGTAACCAGATTCAACATGCGATAGTCCCAGTCAGCCTAAGCCTCTCATAGCAAATGAAAGCAGCATTCACCCTCAAGAGAGAATTTTGTCGAATGCTCCCGGCACACCCAGTGTGATGGGTAATTCCAGTAAAGGGATATTAGTTCCAGTCTTTTGGCCGGAATCCTGTGGAACTTTTCTCTCAGAAGATGATCCTGCCTATCTACGCAGTGGGCGTAGCAGGCGCTTTCCTTCAGATCACCGGTGCGCAATGGGACGTTTCCGCACATATTCTTGGGATCGTTGAGACCTTCTTCACCCCTGCCCACATCGTCCTCTACACGGGCATCGCACTAGTGGCCCTCGCCAGCTTCTACGGCCTACTTCTACGGTCTAAAACAGTCGGAAACGGTTCACTGTCTCGCTCACTCTTCACAGGCGTGAGCATTGCTGCGGTAGGCAGCTCCCTCCAGATCATCGCGGCCCCAATCGACTTCTGGTGGCACAGCACCTACGGCTTCGACCCCTTCCTCTTCACACCAGCCCACTCCCTCCTCATCACAGGCATGATCCTCGGCGGAATAGGAATGACACTCGGAAGTATCAGACTTCTACGCGCCCAACGAGCAGGTCAAGAACTCACGAATAAGCCGAGATTGGTTCCTGCCATCGCAATATTGGCCCTAGCAATCATCTGGGCCCAATTGAACTTCTTCAGCTACTGGACAACCGACGTTACAGGAATGGCGTATACCTTCGGCTACTGTTCCATCCAGCAGTTCCGAGCCTCCGTCCCCTGCCCGTTCGTTCAACAGTTCAGTACAGTATCGTTCCTCATCGCCGCCGGAATATTCGCAGCCTCTGGAACCCTCGTCTTCTGGACCAGCAAGAGCCTCTTCCACAGAACAGGAGTCATCACAAGCATCGCTCTCATCCTCGCAGCCATCTACTCCGCCGCAGCTCTCGGCTTCTCAGCCTACGCCCTAAGATTCCTCAACCCT
>Ga0209377_1001024_pt1 | contig 19010 bp, 10 predicted proteins | sample GraSoiAngelo_141_FD_185898 | JGI IMG/M metagenome (GOLD analysis project Ga0209377, IMG submission 185898) | Grasslands soil microbial communities from the Angelo Coastal Reserve, California, USA - 14_0929_12_40cm (SPAdes) (version 2) | ecosystem: Environmental > Terrestrial > Soil > Grasslands ...
CCGACGGCTACTCCGACCGCTACGGCGACGCCAACAGCTACTGCAACAGCAACTCCTACTCCGACACCTACACCCACCGCCACGGCTACACCCGCTCCAAGGCCGATTCCGACTCCACGACCGCGGCCTAGCCCACGGCTTCGCCCATAACAGGCGGCAACGCACTTCCAAAAGCTATCGCGAAGCACAGAACGACATTTTCCCTTGATTTCGCACCAGGCGGATTGTTTGCCGAAAGCACAGATAGCGGGCGCCAAACTGCCGCGACTTGGTGGAGCGGTTTAATAAATTCTGCAGCCGCATGCAAGTGCCGGAGGCGCGGAAGAAATGTAGCCCGTTAGCGGTATAAATCGGAACTACCCCCGGAGGGGCGGTAGCGTATCCCCACGTTATAGCGATGCTTTCTATCGCTCTGCCGGGGCTGGTTCTAGGGGGACAGTAACCCCGGGCTTGCGCCCCGGGGCTAAGCTCTGTCGCGCCCTCCGGCGCTCTCGAACGGATATACGTTACTTTAAATTTACGTCAGGCATGCGTGGACGTAGACGCGATGCCCGCATCGCGTTCGTTAGGATTGTTAGCGCGCGACGGGGCGTCGCGTCCACATTCTTTCGTTTTGCCATTCGCGCTTTGCCTTTGGGAATGGCTTCCTGGCGCGCGCGCAGACGCGCTTCCGTCATGATCTCGATCGCGGCGCCGTGAGCTTCTTGCGCGGCGATATTCGCCCAGCCGATTTCCGCGGGCGACAAGCCCCAGAGATCCCGGCGCGACGAGGGCGTCGCGTCTACATCATGAAAGCGACGATAGAGCTCGAGCTGAAAAAGATTCGGCGGGCTTTGAACTGGTTTGCTGTTCCTGTTTGGAAATGGGATCGGGCCGCTGCAGTAAAACCGCTCTAGCCAACGTGTCGGGCGACCTACGGTCGCCGCGGCGGCGCCTACGGCGTGCCAGGGAGGAACGCCTTCCAAACTTCGGCGCCTTTAACTGACTCGGAGCGATGGGCTCGCAGAGATCGCCCCTCCATTGGCTGGCATGATCCGTGGAGGGCGGAGCTCTGCGACGCCAAAGCGAAGGTCGCTTGGGTGAGCTCGGAGCGAAAGGGCTCGCAGGAGCTCGCCCCTCCATTGACCCCGCGCTTACACGCCGTAAGAATGCGAACGAACATGACGCCACACGATCATGATGATGATCATAATGATGATGGAGGGCGGAGCTCCGCGACGCCAAGCCATTGCGCGCGTAGGAAAAGGCCTGCGCATTTTCCGACCATCACAGTTGGATTTCGGTCGACAATTATCTTTCTCACCGTATGCACGCGCTGTCGAAAGCCGCTGTTGGCCAACGATGAGGCGGCGCGATTGATTGCCGACTCATGGCGTGCGGCGAACTTCTGGCGCGTGGGCCGGTATGTGATCATGCCGGATCACATTCATTTATTCTGCGCGCCAAACACATTTCCGGCTCAGCCTTTGAAGAAGTGGATTGGGTTTTGGAGAAATCGGGTCACACGCGCGTGGCCGTGTCGTAGTCCAGGTTCCGATTTGGCAACGCGAGTACTGGGATCGGCAGTTGCGCCGCTCGGAGTCTTATGCGGAAAAATGGCAGTACGTGAGGAATAATCCCATCCGGCATGGTTATGTGCGTCGCGCAGAAGATTGGCCCTATCAAGGCGAGCTTAATTCATTGGAATGGCACGACCGGTGAGGATTTGCGAAGGGCTCGCGGAGCTTGCCCCTCCATTGGCTGGCATGATCCGTGGAGGGCGGAGCTCTGCGACGCTGAACGCGAATGTGCTCCCGGAAGTTCGCCCATCCACCGGTTATAACAAAACCTTCGGTGCTCAACGACCGTAACCTCTACAGGAGCTTGCCGAAAAAAGTCGGCGGGAACTCGCGATTGATTTCGCGAGTTCCCGCCTCAAGCGGTTGCAATTAGTGCTTACCGGCTAGGGGCGCGGCGGCGGTGATGTTGGTCGCGGCCGCGGCGTTGGCGACGGTCTCACCACGATTGGCGTCGGTGTAGGCGTCGGTGTGAACGTCGCCGTCGCTGTCGCTGTAGCCGCTGCTGTCGCTGTTGGCGTGGCCGTAGGCGTGCGCGTTGCCGTAGGCGTTGCTGTAGGCGTTGGTGAAGCCCCGCAAGGGCTGACCGGACAATTGAAGATCTCCATGTCAGCGGCCGGTGCAGAGGGTTCGTATCCGGCAGCTAACCAGATGCGGTTGGTACCGTCCGTATCAGTGGGGAAGTTGCGCCTTGGATTGACGAATGGCGTGCCTAGTGACCAGGTATTGCTAACCGGATCGTAGATGTCCACTTCGTTGGAGGGGTTAGGCGCGGTTCTGCCGCCGCCCATGACATACATCCTGTTGCAGAAGTTAAGCGCCCGCGTCTCTCCTGTCGCCCGCGGTATGGTGGCAATCGTGCCGATCGTATTCGCCACCGGGTTATATACAAAGGAGTTGGTCGTATCGGTAAGAGCGCCAGCCGTAATATCGCTGCCGCCACCCGTGTAGATGAGGGTGCCGATGGTCGTGGTGGGTATGTAGCCCAGCGGAACAGGCAGAACAGTGGGCTTCTGTACCCAGGCCGCCGGCGACGGAGTAAACTCCCAGATCTGGTTGGTCCCTTGCCCTCCGTTCGTGGCGGTGTCGAATCCGCCGAGAATGTACAGCTTGTTGCTCAACACGGTGAAGCCGCCTGGAAGAACGGTTGTCCCAGCAGCCGGCCACGGAGCGGCCACTGGACTGATCGTATCCGTCACAGGATTATAGCGGAAGACGCGACCGGTCGTGACCGTGGGGGTGACGACGAACGAGCCGCCCGCACAATAGATGTACGGCGTCCCGGCGTCGGTGAGCACGCCGCAAGCCATGTTGTTCACCAGGTTGTCGGGATAGGTGGCTGCCTTGGTAACCCAGCTGTTGCTGGCCGGGGTGTATTCAAACGGGTGAGTGAACTCGTTGCCTGCTAGATCGGACGAGCGTCCGCCCATGGCGTAAAACTTTCCGTTGGCCGGGAAATAAACGCCAACCTCACGGACGCCAACGCTAGGCATGGCCGCTCCTGCTCCCCAGGTGCACATCGCCGGTGTCGCTGTGGGCGTCGGGCTTGCGCCGCCGACGAAATTGAACTTTCCGATCCGAGTGTGCCAGCTGGTGCCAGTTGTGGCCAAGTATTCGTTCACATGCCAAAAGTCGGTGCCATTGGCCGTATCGACAGTGGTCATGCTATAGTCGCCCCAGCGGCTGCCGGTTTGGCTGGCGGTGCCGTTGAACATTGTACCTTCCCCCTGGCTGAGGTTATTTGGCGGATCGGTTACAAGACGTCCGGCATAACGAATGCCCGGGAACGCCGAAGCATTCGAGGTTGAATAACCTATCACGGTGTTTCCATTTGGATCGACAGCGATGCTGGAGTTCCAGCGCCATAGACCGTCGTTGCCATTGGTCCAATCTTGCTGTTGTGTAGCTATCGGAGGGAAAACGCCGCCGGTAACATTGAACTGATACCAGCGAACAGCGACCGGTCCGTTCGGGTAATTCAGGAGATTCTCATGAGTAGCCCATAACGATTCCACACCAGCGCGGTTCTGGTAAACAACCGGCACCTTCATTCTATCACCGACCGTGTCCAGCTTTACCGTTGTACCCTGCTGTGGCACAATGTTTGTGTTGAACCCCGGACTGACGGCAGCGTTAACAAAGGTGTTGACCGTGATCTCGGCGTTCGGCTGGTGGGTCGGGCCGACGCCAAACACTGAATTCGCCGGTGTGACAAAATCCACATGAAAGAACCGGGCGTGGACCAGGATCTCGGGGTCGCCGGCATTTAAGGAGCTATTGATAGCTAGCACCATTTCGTTTCTTCCCGCAGGCGGCGAATCGGTGCGTTGGTTAGCAGCGAGGAAGCTATAGGAAAGGAGAACATCCGCCGCGCTGAGGGTAAAGCCGATCGCATTGGCGGGCCCGCCAGCGAGCATGCTGGCGCGGTTAAGCGCATAAACGCGGACACCGTTGAAGGTGGTGTTGCTGCTAAACAAGTTCATGGTCAGGAAATAGGCATTTTGAGCTGGGCTCCCGCCAGCGTTCCACATCGCGAATTTCGGATAATCGCCAAGGAATGTTGGATTTGCCGGGTCCACTTGTAGCGCATAGAGAAACCACCCGCCAGCGACGGGATCGGGAGTCTGCGATATACCGATACACTGATAGAACGAAGTGCCTGGAAACGAAGGAAAAGCGAAGTCGCTTATAAGCCAGCGATTAGCGACCGGATCATAAAGAACAAATGGGTCTCCATCATTAGCGTTCGCGCAAGGAGTCCCGGTCAAGCCGGCAAAGAATGAATTGTAACTGGTCGGGCCCGACAAAGTGTTGCCGTTCTTATCAAAGATCTTGATCGATTCGTTGACCGCTTCGACGTAATGGTTCGGGCCGACATCGCCATCGCTGTCGGGCGGGAAGCAACCACAGGTGTTGTTATGTCCCTCGAACGTCAGTAGCGGTCCTGGCATCGTGGGCTGCGGTTGCCAAATGTTTTTCAACAGCGACTGAACGCGTGCCAGGCCGGAGGTTCCGTATCCTGACGAAGTTTGTGGCGGCTGTGTGGGGCGCGGATGTCGATACAGGGGTTGCTCTTCGTGCTCGGGTTTTGGTGCGACCCAGGGAAGGTCTCGCAAATCCTTATCTAAACGAACAGGTCCGACCATGCGTACCACGTCGGGTGTCTGCGTGCCGGGAGCATCCTGGTTGCTGTTTGCCCCTCTTCTCTGGGCGAAGACGCTGGAGAACCCGCCCATTCCAAGCATCGCGACGAAGATGCCGGTGAGGCAAAGAACAGAACCAATTAGAACACGGAGGTTGAAGAAGGCGGATTGTGAAGTGGATTTCTTTTTCATAGATGAAGTGAAGTTTTCCCTCTGCGGTGAACCCGAGACGGTAGCGGAGATGGTAGGTGAGATGCTGGAACGGTGTCAACTTCTTTTTTTGGAGTTTTCGTCGGCGCACCGATCAGAGCGATGAAACAGATGGCTCGGCATCGCCTTTCAATCCCTGAACCATTACGCTGCGCATGCTCGACCGATTAAGACAGTAACTTCCTCGCTGGCGGGCCGTCGTAACCGTGATTGACTGGATCAATGCGTCGCATTGGTTTCTCGCGCGTTTGTTCTTCGATTACATGTGCCACCAGCCCCGGCGTGCGTGCGATCATGAAAATGCCATTGAACGCTGCGGGGTTTATTCTCAAGTCGGCAAGGATCGCGCCGATGGCTCCATCCACATTGATCGGGAGCGATTTCTTGGCATTGGCGAATGCTTTTTCGACGGCGCTCGCTGCCTGCATGTGCACGCCGTTCACGCCGGCTTCGCGCGCGAGTTCGAACAAGCGCGCAGTGCGTGGGTCTTTCGTGTGAAGACGGTGACCGAAGCCGGGCATTCGTTCGCCAGCTTCCCGCATCGTTGCGAGAGTGCGCGCAGCGGCTTCATCGATTGAAATGGATTCACGTGTGGCGCGATCGGCGATTGCTTTGAGTTGACGCGCACAATCTTCAATCGCGCCGCCGTGGTGACGGTTGATCGACATAATGCCAGCGGCAACCGATGCGCTCAGCGTCGCGCCGGTAGATGCAACTGTGCGCGCGGCCAACGCGCTGGGAGGTGTCGCCCCGTGATCAATCGACGATACCAAGATCGCGTCCATCAAACGCGCGACTGCCTGCGACGGCAATTCCTCCGTCACAATCAAATAAACCGCCGCACCAAAAGAAACGCGCCCCATCAGTTCGGCGATATCATAGCCGCGCACCGCTACTTTGTTGGGCTCCACGCGTGTGATGGCGGTATTCCATACTGCCTTTTTGTCGGCTTCACTCATGAGACTTTCTCCTTTCATTTTTCCAAGAATCTCCACGACCGCATTTGGCAATTCACCAAAGGCATCGACTACCGTGCCGCCGGCTTCGCGCAAAGCTTTTACTTTCCCGGCATGCGTGCCGCGGCCGCCCTCGATGATGGCGCCGGCATGGCTGAAACGAGTGCCTTCGCGCGCAGCCTTGCCGCCAATGTAAGCGATCACCGGCTTGGTGATTTTTCCAGCGGCAATCAGTTGGGCCAGTTCCTCCTCCTGTGACGAACCAATTTCGCCAAAGATTACGATTGCTTCCGTGAGCGGATCCGCTTCAAACATCAGCGCCGCGTCCGACAGACGAATTCCAATGACGGCGTCGCCACCGATGTGCACGATCGTTGAAATGCGCACGCCTGCCTGCCCGAGATAATAACCAGTGCTCGAAGCCATGCCGCCTGAGCGACTGATCACGCCCACGCCTTTGGGCACGCCCGGCTTGAACCATTGCCTCGCGCTTTCCGCCCGGCCACCAATCATACCGACTACGCCTTTCCCTGGACTCAATGCACCGAGCGTATTCGGTCCAAGAAACATCGCGCCATTCGCTTTGGCTGCCGCCGCGATTTCCATGGCATCCCACACCGGCACGCGATCGGGCACGAGCACGGCCAGTTTGATTCCTGCATCAATGGCAGAAATGGCTGCTTCTTTTACGCCTGCTGCTGGAACAAAAACCACGGAGACGTCAATTTCGCCCAGGGAATTCACCGCTTCTCCCGGCGTGTTAAACACTGGAACACCGAGTACGCTCTGGCCGCCTTTGCCCGGTGTTACGCCGGCGACGACGTTCGTCCCGTACTCGCGCATTAACCGCGTGCGCGCCCGGCCTTCGCGTCCGGTAATGCCTTGCACCAGCACTCGCTTTCTTTCGTCAATTAAAATCGCCATCTAAAGTCCGCCTCCAATCAGTTCATCCACTCCCGGAACATCGAGCTCGAGGTAGAAACCTTCGATTCCTGCGAGACGGCATTCGACGTCACAGGCGAGCAACTCGGAGTCTTTGGTTGCGAATTCTTCGGTGGACAACGCTGCCGCGGGAGCGCCATCGCGATCGAGGATCAATCCGCCGGAGTTCGCTTCGATCACCGGGCGAATCTGCTGCCATTGCAAAGTGTCGATCCACACACGACCGGTTTTTACCGGGAGCATTGTGGCCGGTGAACTTTTCACAAATTTTGGCACTCGCGGCGCGCGAGGTTTCCATTTGGCCCCTTTTGCATCAGCAACGAGTTCGGCGAACCGCGCGGCGATGAACGCCGGTGTATCACTCTTGCGATAACCTTCGACCGGCGCGCGTAGCAGCTTGGACATCCGCTGCAAAATATCTACGGCGCGGTCTTCGGTGTTGCCGCCCAGGCGGATCACGGCGGGAATATCAAGATCGAGTTCCCAAAATGCTTTGGCCAAACCGTAGGCAGACCAATATTGTTCCTGGCTCGCAACGCCTGAGCCGGAACCGAAATAGCCAACGAGATGGGGCTGGGCCAGAATGATTCGCGCTGCACGATAAACTTTCGACACCGATGGATTGCCGCTGGTGTCGGTGAAATTTGCGATCGTGAATCCCGCATTCACGATCGCGTCCATCGACATCATCGAGCCGCCACCGCCGGCGCCGTGAAAACCAACGAGGCCTTTGGATTCTTTGGGCGCTGTGGTCGCTAATTGTGCGAAGTAAAATGTGCCGCGATGATCATTTTGTTCTACGGCGTAAGCGATGCGCTCGAGGGTTGTCGGCGGATGATCAAACTCGCGTGCAATCTCGATCCCGAGTTCTGGATGTCGCGCGACAGCGTAATCATCGATCGTGATCCGGCAATCGGCTGCGACGAACTCGCCGCTTTTCGTCAGCAGCAGGGGATTGATTTCCAACGATCGCGCCTCAACACTCCGCGCCGCGGCAAACAATTTTCGAATTGATTCGGCTAATTGCTTCGCGTGCGCCTGCGAGAGGCCGCACGCGTCAACGGCTTCACTCACGGCTGAATCCAAAGGTCCGCTGTCTACATTACACGGGATGTGCCGTGTTGAAGCGGCGCGCTCTTCGATGCCAGTCCCGCCACCAGCAGCGAAAATGATCGTCGGCGCGCGCGCAGCGTCATCAATGGCAAAGGAAAGAAAAAACTCCCGGTCGATATCGATCTTTTCCTCAACGAGGACGGCTTCGACTGGAAACTGCCCGACTTTCATCGCCAGCATCCGCGTCGCATGCGCGCGAACTTCATTCGGTTTCTTTGCGAACGTCACGCCTCCAATGCCGGCTCGCCCGGTGGTCCAAGCCTGGATCTTGACCACAACTTCGCCGCCTAATTTTTCCGCCGCCGCGGCCGCTGCGTCCGCAGTCGACGCCGCGCGCCCGCGCGGGATCTTGAATCCGTTAGCGGCGAGAAGGGCTTTACCTTGATATTCGTGAAGGCGCGCCATGGCTGTGTGCTATTTCGGATGATGCCAATCAAGTTTCAAACGCGTTTTATAATAGCGGCAGCATAGAATATCATGAAGGTAATGGGCTTTTATTGATGAAGAGATGAAGTGAGATGCAAGGGTTGCTTCCTCCAAATAGATCGTGACGCGCATGACAAAAGAACCGCCAGTCACGTTTCAGGTCAGCGTCATCGTTCCCATTCTCGAGCCACTGGGCTTCGAGTATAATTGGTTCAAGCATTTCGAACCTTCGCTCGATTCGGCGATCAGCGAACTGACCCTGCTTACAACCAGCGATCTACATTTAACGGAGTATAAGGCAGAGAAGTTAGGTCTGAGAGTTCGTAAAGGTTCGAAAAGCAGAAAGCGCCGCACAGTCACGATTGGAGGGCATAAATTACCAAGGCGGCGGTGTGTTGAGTTGGAATGGTCGGTTGAACTTACGCTGACTGACTTTCGTGTTGAACGAAACGACGGAAAGCCCATTCCACTTTCTGAGCGAGTCGCACTCTGTGCCCAGGTTGCATCCGAAGGTTTTGCCCATGCAGTAACTTCCATCCTTGTGGCATCCCAAATTGCTAAGCCGGGAGTATTGCGAACATATGAGCTTGAAATCTGGCTGGGGAAGCGGTTCTTAAAAACGACGGAGGGCGTTTTTGGATCCTTCGGCGAGATTGTTGAGTTCGCAGGAGAAAAGGCGTGGCCAAATATTGAGTCCCTCTCAATAAAGCAAGTATGGCAGTGGATGTGTTTCTTTGATCCGCTCTCTGGCAATTTGGGTCAATCTGAAATTGGTCGCGCGTTGAACGCGCTGACACATCTGTTATCCGAAAAACCGATCGAGGGGCGCGAGCTTGTGGATTTAATGTGGGCGATGATTGGACTTGAGGCACTCTACGGGCGGGGAACAACCGACTTGACCTACCAACTTGTCGAAAAGGCTCGTGTGCTGTTAGGCCAATCAGCAGGCTTCGAAAAATCAGTTAAAGAGATGTATCGCTTCCGTTCATTATTCATTCATGGGAAAGCACCATTCCCAGGCGCATTCTTTGCGTCTGACGCGATGCCAGAATATGAACGACACATCAATGAAGCCAGCGATGCATCCTTTCTCGCCGCAGCTGTGCTAGTTGCTTCGCTTCAACAAATCGCCAAGCGAAATTGGAAAAGCCTTAGCTTCTCGTTGGTCGTAGATGAACCGCGGCGTGAGTCCTGACTTGTTAGCTGCGATGGGATATGCCTAAAACCAGAGTTGTGCCTAGCGGTGTTATGCGCACTGCTTGTGCTTAGCCGCCAACCGCCTGGTAATGCCCGAGGCCGCGTCTCCACATGAAGCGGGCCCACATCCACGCGACAAACAGCCAGCCGGCTTGGATCGCCAGCGCCTGCATAAGCTCAGCCCCCTTGAGCCGGCCTAAAAAGATCGCGACCGGACAAAACAGTTCGTAGTAAAACGGCAACCATTTCATCACGGCTTGGACAGCGGACGGCATGATGTCGATGGGGAACATCTGGCCGCCCAGGAAATATTCGAACGAATATACGATGAATACGATGGTGGTGATTTCCAAAATCCAAAACGCAAACATCGCCAGGCTGTAAGTGATGAAGAATTGAATAAACGCCGCCATTAATATCGAAACCGTCGTAAGGACGTAAATCAGCGGATCGGTCGGGAGTACGATGTAATCGCGAAAATAGACAAATATCACGGCAATCGGCGGAAGAGTGACAAAGCTGTAAACGAGACGGCCACTCAAAAAAATGCTGAGCCGATATGCGAGATAGCTCATCGGCTTGGTGAGCAGCGCGTTGATCTGACCTTCGCGAATATCAGCAGCGATTTGCCATTCGTCCTCGGTTGGCACGACCAGGTTGCTGACCAGGATCGTGAGCAAATAATAATAAATCATTGAGCTGTAGTCGTAGCCGTGGAGACCGCCGCCGCGTTCTTTGAAGACTGCGCTCCAAAGAAACACCGTGCCAGCCAGCGGGATCAGACCGAAAAGCGCGCGCAGGAAATAATTCCAGCGATATACGAACGTGTTTTGCAGTCCGATGTTAAAAACCGAGAGGTACTTTTGCAGACTCATACTCCCGCTCATACGCTCCTGTCATTTGCCAATGACGAAATCCGAACGACAAATGACGAAACAATGACGAAATCCGAATTTCTAAACAGACATCGACCCCGCTTCGTCATTTGAACACTCGGATTTCCTTCGACATTCGGCATTCGTGCTTCGTCATTTTTCTAATGTCAGCTCCGCGGCGAGATTGATCGCAGCAATCATGCTGTCAGGTCGGGCGATTCCTTTACCAGCGATTTCAAATGCAGTGCCGTGATCGGGGCTGGTGCGAGGGAAGGGGAGACCCAGCGTCACGTTCACACCTGCGTGAAAGGCATGCAGCTTCAGCGGGATCAATCCCTGATCGTGATACATGCAAAGGACCGCGTCGAATTCACCTTCAATCGTGCGATGAAAAACGGTGTCCGGAGAGTGGGGGCCGGTAAAGATTGTGGATTGCGAATTGCGGATTGCGGATAGCTCAGAAATAGCCGGTGCGATAATCTCAATTTCTTCCCGGCCGAGTCTGCCCGATTCGCCGGCATGCGGATTTAATCCTGCGACGGCAATACGCGCTGCGCTCTTGCTTCTGGACCGAAGGAAATCAGCGAGCAACAGGCCGACACGAACTATCTCCGATTGCTTTAGTGCGCGCGGAACTTTGCGCAACGGAATGTGCGTGGTAACCAGCGCGACCGTGATTTTTTCCGCGGTCAAGCACATGGCGAAATTTTTGATGCCGCAGCGCTGAGCAAAAAATTCGGTTTGCCCTGGGAACTTGAAACCGATGTCGTACATCCGCGCTTTGTGAACCGGACCGGTCACGATCGCATCGAGCTCGCCGCGCCGGGCGAGTGTGACCGCTTCTTTCAAAGCAGCGCCGGCAGTGCGCGCAGTTTCAATCGTCGGCTCGCCCGGATGGCAATTTGGCTGCCGGCCAATGACGACGTATTCGGCCGAATCAGGGACGCGTCCCGATTTCAAAGCGAGATCGACGATCTCTGGCCCGATGCCGGCGCAATCTCCGAGTGTAATTCCGATGCGCGATTTAGTCGTGCTCATGTTCCTGCTCGTGATCGTAATCGAATCTGCTCAATCGCGCACCATCCCGCGCACTGCTCCGGCTTGGAAGCGAGCAGCAAGAGACTCAGAGTAAGCGGAAAGGGATGAGGGGAATTCGCTTAGAAAGTCTTGATGTAAGCCTTTGCGCGAAGGCTGGCGATCCAGCGTTCCTGTATCCCCTGTGCTTCCACTTGGAGTAGTTTCTTCTCGATGTCCGATCTCGCTTCGGAAAGTGATCGCGTGGTGCCGCCGCGTTTATCTTCGACTTTGAGAATGTAATAATTGCCGGCATACTCGATGATGTTGCTGATTCTCCCGACCGGCATATTGAAGGCGAACTTTTCAAGTGGGGCAGCCAGGGTGTTGCGCTCTATCCAGCCCCAATCTCCGCCATTGTCGCGGGTGCTGTCCTCCGAATAAACCTGCGCGGTGCGATCGAACTCTGCGCCGCTGGCAAGTCTACCGAGCACTTCTTCAGCCAGGGCCTTTTGCGCCGGCGCGCTCGCCGTATCTTTTTGGCCAGAAATCATGATCATTCGCAATTTGATCTGCTCCTTGGTCGTAAATTCCTCGTGATGCTTCCTGTAGTAGTCCTCTATTTTTGTGGGCGAAACGATCGAGTTCGTCTTGACGTTATGGCTGCGCATTGCTGCTACGATCATGCGTTCCATCTCTTTTTCTTTAAATTCGCCCAATGTGTAATTCTGCGCCTCCAGCGTCTTGATAAACGTGTTCCGATCACCGCCAAAGGATTCTCGCATGATCTCCTGCATGCGCTGATCCACGAAGTGGTCCGGGATCTGGTAGCTTTCCTTTTTGAACGCCTGGATCACAAGGCGTCGATCAATCAAATCCTTTAGAGCGAGCTGGCGCAGTTCCAGCAATTTATTTTCCAATTCGTTCCCGGTGAACTGTGATCTTAGCAGCTTTTCGCGTGGCGCGGATAAAGCGCGCACCTGGGAATAAGTGATCACTTCGCCATTCACGATCGCAGCGATGCCGTCCACAATCTGCGGCTCCGCAGCGGATGCAGCGCGGAGAATTGGCAGCCCGGCAAGGCCGGCTAGCGCCAGCAGCGCAATCGCAAATGGACGTATAAGACTCCTCATAATTTCTCAATCAATTGCAGAACTTCCCCGAGATGCTGCTCGATTTTCGATGCAACTAAACTGCCCGCGACAAGTATGAAATCCCCATGCCGCGTCAACATCAGTTTGCGATCGCGTACTTCTAGCCGACTCACTCCTGATTCTGCTGCAGCGAGTTTGATTTCGATGAGCGCAAACAGATTGTCAACTCCGAGAGGGAACGGGCCAAACCGGTCGCGCCAATCGCGCCGCAGACGATCCAATTGCTCGGGTGAAGTGATTTGGGCGATGTCGCGGTATGCTCGGATACGCAGCGCCGGTTCGCTGATGTAGGCAATTGGAATGAAAGCCGGAATTTTGCAGGGCAAGCTGTCAGCTTCCCCTACAGCTCGCGCTAGCTTCGGCGGCGCAACGAACTCCGCTTCATTTGTGGCGACAAAATCCAGGCGCAAATCAACATCCAACCGGAGCCGCGGCTTTTCGCCTTTGAGTTGAGTCACCGCCTGCTTGAGCAACTGGCAATACAAATCGAAACCAACAGCTACGATGTGGCCGCTTTGAGCGGTGCCCAGAATGCTGCCCGCGCCGCGAATCTCCAGGTCGCGCATGGCGACGCGAAACCCCGCGCCGAGCGAGCTGTACTGTTTGATGGCGCTAATCCGTTTACGCGCGGCGCCGATTGTCATCATTTCGCGCGGAAGAAGCAGGTAGGCGTAAGCCTTGTGCTCGGCTCGCCCAACGCGTCCGCGCAACTGATACAAATCCGCAAGACCAAACTGGTCCGCGCGGTCGATGATGATCGTGTTTGCATTTGGAATATCGAGACCGCTTTCGATAATCGTAGTGCAAACGAGAACGTCGGTTTTCCCGGCAATGAATCGTGACATCACAGCTTCGAGTTCGTCCGCATCTATCTGGCCATGGCCAATTTCAACTCTGGCCTGCGGACAAAGATGGACGATCCGATCTCGCGCTCGCTCGATGGTTGCGACGCGATTGTGCAGAAAAAATACCTGGCCCTGACGCTCGAGTTCACGATCAATTGCAGCGCGAATGATCCGCTCATCGTAGGCAGATACGACTGTTTCTACCGGCAAGCGGTTGAGTGGCGGAGTCTCAATCGTGGACATGTCTTTTGCGCCGACCAGCGAAAGGTAGAGCGTGCGCGGAATCGGCGTGGCCGACAGTGTTAGCACATCGACCAGCTTGAATAGCTCCTTGAATTTCTCCTTGTGTAAAACTCCGAAACGCTGTTCCTCGTCGATCACTACGAGGCCGAGGTCTTTGAATACAACGTCGCCGGAAATAAGCCGATGAGTACCAATGATGATGTCCACACCGCCTTCTCGCAGCAGCTGCAACACTTTTTTTTGTTCGGACTGTGAACGAAAACGGCTGAGCATTTCGATGCGGACCGGGTAATCGAGCATGCGCTGGCGGAACACTTCGAAATGTTGTTGAGCCAGCACGGTAGTCGGCGCGAGCACGGCTACTTGTCTGCCGTCCATGACTGCCTTGAATGCTGCGCGCACGGCTACTTCAGTTTTGCCGAAACCAACATCGCCGCAGATCAAGCGATCCATCGGGCGCGGACGTTCCATGTCGATCTTGGTATCGATGATCGCTTTCATCTGGTCCGGCGTTTCGCGAAACGGGAACGAACGCTCAAATTCTGCCTGCCATTTTGTGTCCGGGGCGAATGCGTTACCGGCGTGCATTTGTCGCTCTGCCTGAATCGCAAGCATTTTGCCCGCGTAATCAAAAATGGACGCAGCGGCTTTAATTTTGGCGCGGGCCCATTTTCCGTCGCCGAGGGAGCTTAAGGGCGGCGACCTTTTTCCCGCACCAACATAGCGGGAAACAAGGTATGCTTGCTCGAGCGGAACATAGAGCCTGGCTTCATCTGCAAACTCGAGCACTAACACTTCCTGTGGTTGAGTTTGCTGTTGTAGGGTGAGCGCTCCGCTTGCCAGGCTTGCTCCATCAGGCAGGCGAGGCGTCTGTCCTACAGGAATTTTCTGGAGTCCGAGAAATTTTCCGATGCCGTGCTCGAGATGCACGACCAAATCGCCCTCGTTCAGTTCGCTGAAGTCGATCTGCGCGCGATGACGGTCCGCACGACGCAAATGTCTGCGCGCATGCACGGCGAATCGCCCAAATAATTCAGCGGCCGACAGAACAACGAGATTGGCTGCAGGGAAACAAAACCCACGTGCGAGCGTGCCCTCGACGAAATCGAGTCCATCAAGAGCGCCCGCCATGATTTCGCGAAAGCGTTCAATCTCGCCCTCGGTCTGAAAATAGGTGACGATGCTCGCGTTGTTCTTGCGCCATTCTTTTAAACGCTCGACAAACTGGGCGCGTTTTGCCTCGGCGAGGACGAGATCGCCGGCCGCAAATTCGCCGATGTCGCAATCTTGGAACGCACCATTGAAATCTTCCGGACCGGTTTCGATCCAGTTTTCGCTGATTTGAATTTGTGCGTCGGAAATTTCCTCGGGTTCGATATCGAGGATGAGATGATCTGGCGCTACGTAATCGCGGACGAGACCGCTTTGGTCATCCGCTGTTCCAAGCAGAAGATCGGCTAAGCGGAGGTCGCGCACCGATGTTTGACTGTCGATGTCGAACTCGCGCAGCGATTCGATTTGGTCGCCGAAAAATTCCAACCGGAACGGCAATGGCGCTTGCCACGAATAGATATCGACAATGCCGCCACGCACGGCGAACTGTCCCCGAGTGATTACTTGGGCGACGCGCTCATAACCACTGCCCACCAGTTGTTCAACAAGCTGTTCCATCTTTGCTGCTGCGCCGCGTGTGAGCTGGGTAACAGCAGATTGCAGCGTGCCGCGCTTTGGCGCACTTTGATCGAGGCTGGCGCGCGTCGCGACGACAATGCGGGGCCGGCTGTCACGCTCGATTTCTGTGAGCAGCGCCAGTCGTTCCGCTGCGATTTCCGGATCCGGCAAAACGTTTTCGACCGCCGCAAGCTCGGCCTCTGGGAGGAAAAGCGCATCTGGCTGCCAGTTAAGCAAACTTTCGTAAAATAATTCTTGAGAATGAACGCTCGGACAAAGAATCCAGATCGTCGATTTGGTATTGTGTTGGAGGTCACGCGTGCGACGAAAACTGTGCGCGATCACCGCCGCGAGAAACGGTTGGGCTGGTTCGATAACGTGTGAAAATTTTACCGGCCACGCAGCTTTTGCGATCGCATCAAGTTTGTGCGCAACCGGTTCGCTTGCGGCGACACGTTCCAGAAGCTCCGCGCCTATCGGTTTTTCCACTAAAGAGTGTACTCCAAATTCTGGTGAGTTGTAGGCTGTCAGAACTGGGCTGTAGCGTGCGCTGTCCTCAGCGCACAAGGTTCGGTGCGCGCGGGTGAATAAATCCGCTAAGGACAGCGGACTCTACAGCAGTCGAGTGCGATCGCGATCAGAGCGCGCGGCCGATCGCTGCGGCAACGGCGCGCAGGCGCGGTACCAATTCGGCGAAAATTTCCGGCGTGAGTGCCTGGTTGCCGTCGCTCTTGGCCAGTTCCGGTGAATCGTGCACTTCGATCATGAGTGCGTCCGCGCCGGCAGCGACTGCTGCGAGAGCCATTTGCGGAACAAATTCGCGCACACCGAGCGCGTGCGTCGGATCGACAACAACTGGCAAATGCGTTTTGGATTTTAGAATCGGAACAGCGCTAAGGTCGAGCGTGTAGCGAGCGGCAGTCTCGAACGTGCGAATGCCGCGCTCGCAGAGGACCACGTTTGAGTTGCCCTCGTTCAAAATGTATTCGGCGCTCATCATCAAATCGTAGATTGTGGCGCTGAATCCGCGCTTGAGCAGCACGGGAAGTCTGCTGCGTCCCACTTCCTTCAACAGAGAAAAGTTGTGCATGTTTCGAGTGCCAACCTGCAGGCAGTCTGCGTAATTTTCGATCATGGCGAGATCGCGCGGATCCATGACTTCGGTCACCACGGGCAGTCCGGTTTTCGCGCGCGCTTCCGCGAGAAATCGAAGTCCTTCTTCGCGCAATCCCTGGAAACTATACGGCGAAGTGCGCGGCTTAAACGCGCCGCCGCGCAAAATTTTTGCGCCGGATTCTTTTACGATCGTCGCGATCGACTGAATCTGCTCTCGGCTTTCAACTGAGCATGGGCCGCAAATGAGAACAACATCCTCGTGTTCGCCCAGGCGCACATTTCCAATTGCCACTGAGGAAGCGCCGCGAGAATCGCGCCCGGCAAGCTTGTACGCTTTTAGCACCGGCACGATCGCTTCCACGCCAGCCATTGCCGCAATCGGCTTTTCGCGGAGCAGCGCCTCAGGTCCGATTACGCCGATGATTACGCGCGATGCGCCTCGACTGATTTGCGCTTCCAAACCAAATTCGCGCACCCGCGTGATGATCCGCTGGATCTGTTCCTCAGTGGCGTTGGGTTGCGTGATGACGATCATATTTTTTCCAGCGGGATCATCAGAATGCCGTCGCCGCCGATTTTCTGCAAGCCTAGATACGACAGCTGGCAAAAAGATTAGCGTTGGTTGCTGCGGGTCGCTCTCGTTATGGAAGGAGAGGGGAGGGTGAGGATTCTTCAGGGCACCGCGCCGACGAACCTCAACCCCTCACCTAAATCCTCTCCCCTTGGCAAGGGGAGAGGCGCACAAAGGCGGAACGAAAATGGTCTCCTTGCAATCGCGATGCCTTTCGTCGCGAATTGAGCTAATGCGTAATCGTTACCGGTGTGCCAACCGAGACGGATCTAAAGAAATTTTCAGCCATGAATTCAGGCATCCGAATGCAACCGTGCGACGCCGGATAGCCGGGTAAATAACCGGCGTGCATGCCTGTCCCCGACACAATGCGCATGAAGTACGGCATTGGGGTACCTCTAAAGTGAGCGCCCGGCGGTTTTGGATCTTTCTTCACATCAACATTGGGAACGACCACGTTGCCGGACGAGTCGACATAATCGCCGAATAAGCTGGAGACATGGTCCTTGTCCTTTTGAATAATTTTGAAAGTCCCGGTGGGAGTGTTTAGTCCCTCGCGGCCAGTGGACAACTGCGAAACCCCGACGAGCACGCCGGATTTGTAAAAATAAGCGCGCTGTTCTCCTAGGCTGATCTTGACAGAAGGATTTCCCCTCGCGGTGTCTCCATCCCAATAGGAGACAGTGTCACGCGGCGGACCAGCCGGTGCGCCGCCATACGTCCCGCCCAAATACTGTGTTCTGGCCGCATAACGCGGGTCTTCACCGCAACCTGCGACGAGTAAAACGAGACCAACGGAGACAATTACCCGCAAAACCCCCAACAAAGAATGATGCATAGGACTTCGACGGCGTTCTTAATGCGCAAGCGGCGCAAAAAGTCAAGTTGAGCGCGGTCGTGCTCGCTAATTTCTTGCGGCAGCCGACGAAGCGTAACATCGCAGATGTTATGGAGGCACTTGTGCCAAGCGCTTATCTCCGATTCGGCGTTTGACACAAACGCCGCTACAACGCGCGTTCACCGCTTGCACCATTGATCCACCCAATCGTTCACGGTTTTGTACCACAAGCGTGAATTTTGTGGCTTGAGCACCCAATGACCTTCGTCGGGAAAGTACAACATCTTCGACGGCACCTTCAGGATTTGAAGCGTCGTGAATAGATCGAACCCCTGCGAAACGTCGAGCCGATAATCGTTCTGACCGTGGACGACCAGCGTTGGCGTTTTGAAATTCTGCGCGTATTCGTGCGGCGACCATTTCCGGTAAACGTCCCGTTTTTTCCACGGTGGACCGCCAAATTCCCAACTCGGGAACCACAGCTCCTCGGTCGTGCCGTAAGCCGACTCCGCGTTGAACATGCCGTCGTGCGACACGATGCATTTAAACCGGGTCGTGTGACCGAGGATCCAGTTGGCCATGTAACCGCCGTAGCTCGCGCCCAGTGCCGCCTCGCGATTCTTGTCGATGAATGGATACGTCTTCTCCACGTAATCGAGTCCCTTCATCAGATCGACATACGGTTTGCCGCCCCAATCGCCGCTGATCGAATCGGTAAAATTCTGCCCGTAACCGGTCGAGCCGTGGAAATTGATCATCACCACCACGTAATTTCCGGTTGCCGCGAACAACTCGGCGTTCCACCGATACGTCCACTCGTTTCCCCATGCCCCTTGCGGCCCGCCGTGGATCAAAAATTTCACTGGATATTTCTTGTTGTGATCGAATCCCGGCGGCTTGACCATGAATCCCTGGACATCGTCGTTGTTCGCGCCTTTAAACGTAAACGATTCCAAAGGCTGCATGTCGATCTGCGACAACACCGCGTCGTTCATGTGCGTGACATCGACGAAGCGGAGTTCTTTCGCCTGGCCAGTTACGACATCAACCTTATCAGATTTCAATTGTCCTATCTCCGTTGGCGCACGAATCGACGCTTTGGAAAACCAAACTCGACCGTTCCTACAAACCAAATCGTCC
>Ga0209377_1001025_pt1 | contig 19004 bp, 18 predicted proteins | sample GraSoiAngelo_141_FD_185898 | JGI IMG/M metagenome (GOLD analysis project Ga0209377, IMG submission 185898) | Grasslands soil microbial communities from the Angelo Coastal Reserve, California, USA - 14_0929_12_40cm (SPAdes) (version 2) | ecosystem: Environmental > Terrestrial > Soil > Grasslands ...
GACCGTGGTCGTGAGCGCGCGTTCCTCACTGTAAACTAGCCGTTGGGCGATTTGGTCGGCCGGCAGTCCGGTGTAGCTCCAAATCACGCTGACCACCGGAATGTTGATAGCGGGAAAAATATCGGTTGGTGTCTTGGTCAGAACAAAAGGAGTCATCAGAAGCAGCAGCAAGGCCGCGACCACAAATGTGTAGGGGCGACTGAGAGCTAGGCGAACAATCCACATAACGCGCCTCCGATCTGGCTATCGTAACTGCTCTTCGCTTTCATGCACTACATTCTCGTTCTGCGATCCACACGTCGCAATTGCGCGTGCGTGGGATTTATCGCTCACCAATATGAACTGATTGCGGCTCCCTCATTCGAGGTAACTGGCGCAGCGTCTGACGCTGAAGAACTAAAAACGCGCGGGCTGTGATACGCCGTCTTTGTGTGACGGTGGGATGAAAGAGAAGATTTGAAATCGTAACTATTTAGATACGCTGTCCTCGGAACGTCGGTCGCGTCCGGACTATCGGAAGAGGATTTTTGCCATCATTCCCTTGTCTTCATGACTCAGAAGATGACAGTGGAAGAGCGACATGCCGCGAATGATTGGATCAGTGAAATCCATCACCAGATCGACCGAACCGCCATAGGTGACATTCACGGTATCGACCCATACTGGATTTTTCACCGGTTTATTATCGACGGCATACGCCAGGAAGTGGACTTGGTGAATGTGAAACGGATGCACTTCTTTGGTTGGATTCAGCACGCGCCAATGCTGCAATGAACCGACGTCCACCGTCAGCATTGGACCTGCATTCATTTCGAATTTCTGGCCATTTATGTAGAACCCCTGTTTGTCCTCGGTGAAGGTCACAGCGAACTGCGGCTCGCTGGCTTCAACGTGTTTCAGAGTTTCCGGCGGGAACGTTACGTAAACCGGAGCTCCTCCTGGCGCATTACGGGCTTTGACGTTTGATGGCTGCGCCGAAACGATGTCGGCCAAAATCATTGCAGGATTGGAATCGCCATCCGGCCCGGTATCGAAGCAACGTGTGCGCAACGCAGCATGCGAATCCGCCGGCGGCCCGGTGACGATTGCTTCTACTCTCCCGGCCGGTGGAACTAAGACGTGACTCATTGATCGCTTGCGAATCGAGGGATCGTGATAGGCCAAAGGCATGCCATCCAGAGCCACTACGTCGAATGATGCCGCGTCCAATTCCAAGTCGACGTAACGATCCGGACTTGCGTTCACGATCCGCCAAAATTGTCGTTCTCCCGGCGCAAGATCGATCCGCGGACGGAGACTTCCGTTCACGGTGAACGCTCGTTCCGCTTTCTCCGGCGCGGTGCCGCATTGCGTGGTTTGCATGGAAACGGACTTCATCACGCGTTTTCGTTCAGCGCCGTCAGTGGGCAGGACAAGATCGCGCAGCACCAAGATTCGCTCGCGCATATGTAGCACTTCGGGGGCGTAACGCTCAATTCCTTCGACGACGATAGCTCCTGACATTCCATCAAGGTCCTGAATGTAGCTCTCGCCGTGTGAATGGGTGTGATACCAGTACAGCCCTGGAGGTTGTTGCGGTGGCACCTGCACCGAGTAATGCAACGTCTCACCGGGCGAGGCCATCATACTCAGGACATCATCCTGCGGCGCATTTGGCGACACGTGTAGTCCGTGGAAGTGAAGATTTGTCATCTGCATGCACGGATGTCCGAAACAATCCTCTTTCGAATGAGCGGCGAGCTCATTCTTATATTCCACATTCAGAGTGCTTCCCGGATGCACCCACATCACCGGCGGTATGTTATTGCCTCGATAACGAAATTCCGATTTGCTGGTAAGAGCATTCGTCGCGGCTATCAGAGTAACTGGCGTGCTCGCTTGTGGCAGTTCCGGAAGTGTCCCGCCTTGCCCATTCGCCCTGACAACTAACCCAAGGCATGCTATCCAGCTAGCCGTACAAAGCGCGATCTGTTGCAAAGTTTGCACACACCAAGCTACTGCCCCCGGATCCTGGCGCGACGGCGCGCACGTTAGATTTTGTCCTGCCACTATCGAGGTGATTCGAGCCGCCTCGTTGGAGGCATTCGTTTGTGCGGCGTTCCTGTGAAATGCCATGGTCTCCCCCGCGGGCGGACCGCCCTGCAATTAGATGAAACTGCTTGCCAGTCTAAGGCCGCGATCGATCGCTGATGACTGTTTTGAGCATGAATACTTGTTGGTCCAAAAAATCACGCTGGCGAAGGCAAAGACGGTCACACGCCCGCGGGGGCCATCTGCGGCACGGGCGCGTTTTGTTCGATCAGATTTTGCGCTTTGAGATCCGCCCAGAACTCGGTGGGGATCTTCGTCTGTATGGAAGTGTAATCCGCAAGGATTTGCTGTTCGCTTTTGCAGCCCACCACCAGGGCAGAGGCAACATCAGGTGCTGCAGAGAATTGCAGAGCGGCGGTTCGAAGGTCTACTCCGTGATTGCCGGCCACATCCCGAAGCTTTCTCCGCTTTTCAATAAAGGCTGCCGGAATCTCGTAGGACTGTTTTCCATAGTTATAGCGGGGGCTCCCTGAGATGAATCCCGCATTGAGCGCAGAACCGATCACGAAGGAGACGTTCTTCGCTCGCGCTGCTGGAAATACCTGATTGAGAGCGTTCTTGTGATCGATCAGAGAATACTGCGACGCCAGCAGGCACACATCGGGATCTGCAACCTCCAAAAGACGCATGATCGGCTCCGGTGTGTTGACCCCGATTCCCCAGCCTTTGATCAATCCCTCTTCCCGCATGCGAGTCAATTCGGGAAAGGCGCCCTTTCTCGCGATTTCGAACTGCTCCTGCCAGGGAGTTGGCAGATACTTGTTATCGGAGGAGATGTCATGCACAAAGGCGATGTCGATGCTGTCGATACCAAGCCGTTGGAGACTGTCTTCGATAGATCGCCGAACACCGGATGCAGTGTAGTCGTAGATCACATCGTTGGGTGAAGGTGAAAAAGGAAAGTACTCTTTATTCTTCGCAGTTTTCGAGGCTTTGAGCAGCTTGCCCACCTTCGTGGAAAGAACGTATTCGCTCCGCTTCTTGTTATGAAGGAAGTTGCCGTAGCGGCGCTCAGCCAGCCCAAGGCCGTACCACGGGGCCATGTCGTAGTATCGGACGCCAGCGTTCCATGCTGCTTCGATCGTGGCATAGGCGTTCTCGTCGGTGACAACTTCGAATTCGTTGCCGAGCGGAACACCGCCCATCGCGAATTTGAAAGGTGGTTTGTAGTGTCCGTTAGAATTGCCGCCTGAGGTTTGCGTGCTACCGGCTCTCCCAGCCATGTCCGCTGCGGCTGCCGCGGCGGCTGCTTCGGCGAGTAACCCTGTCGCTGCCGCCATAGTCGCGCCTTTGAGAGTGATGCTCAGAAATTCTCTTCTTGTATTCATATTCATTGACGGATGTTATTTTGAGGTTTGCACAGTCGAGCGAACCGAATCATGCCTGTTATCGGTGACGATGATCGTATCCGGCGCAGTGGCTTTGGGCGGATAGGGTGACCTGAACAGCGCAAAGGCGTTTGACGCCAGCACCGACATCGCGATCACCGCGATAGTTAAAGATTTAGTCGTTTTCATGCTAACAACCTAACGACGCGCTTCAGTTGCTCGCTACGACGCAAGCGTAGGATTTTTCCATGCCCCCTACGAGTCGCTGCTCGTTACCTCGTTGGAGAGAGCGATACATGACTAACCGCGGATTGCGCGGATGTCGCAGATTTATCTGTAGCAGTGGTTGACGTTTGCTTACAAAACTCCCACTGCAATCCATGCTCCATTCGATCGATTGTGATCTTGCTAATGCGAGCCGGCGGCGAAGATGATTGATTTATGAAATTCTGGGCTGGGGACAAGAACGACCTTCCTTCGATCACACACACACCATTCGCACAGCAGTTGCCGTGACCGTCTCAGTCATCATCGCGCGGCTCATGCAAATGCCCGAAGCATACTGGGCAGCGATCGCGACTTTGATCGTCATCCAATCCACGTTCGGCGCGACACTGACGCTGTCGATCGGGCGAATCGTCGCGACCGGTATCGGTGCGTCAGTTGGAGCACTGGAGGCTAATTACTTCGGAGCAAATCTGGTCGCATTCGCGGTTGCGATCTTTCTCGTCGGACTGCTCTCGATCGCGTCCCGTTTGGAGAAGACCGCATATCACTACGCGAGCATTACCCTCACCATCATCATTCTAATTCCGCGCTCGGCTGCACCGTGGATAGTTGCTTTGCACAAGTTCATTGAAGTCTCAGTTGGAATCATCGTTGCTCTCGCGGTCGTGGCGCTGTGGCCAAAACATCGACGGCTTTCACCCGATAGCGCCGCCGAATAAGGCGATCGTCGGTTAGTCGCTTTATAGGCCTTGGGTAAGGTTAAGATCGCACTCCTGCTACGGCGCGTGCGGAAGGATGTGAAATTGTTTCGATTGTGCCTGCGTCATGACTTCGCGGTGGATGCACCAGGATCGGCAACACAGCTGAGATTGCCATTATCCCGGCGATAACATGAAGCGCGCCACCGTACGATCCCGCTGTTTCGCGCATATGCGCGATGAGCAGGGGACCGAATACGCTCGCAAATCCCCAAGCCGTCAGCATTAGACCATAGATAGGACCGACATTCTTCGGACCAAAGTAGTCAGCGGCAAATGCGGGCATCGTCCCAAACCCGCCGCCGTAACACATCAACACCACGAACGCATCGATGGTCATTAACGAGGCAGTTGTGATGTTCGGAAGAAACCAGAACAACAGAATCTGACTGACAAACATTACCAGGAAAGTAGCACGCCTGGTGATCGAATCGGAAACCCATGCCCAAAACACTCGCCCGACGGCGTTACCAATACTCGCTAATCCGACCATGCTTGCGGCGACTACCGCTGTTACTCCGGTCAACTCCTGAAAAAGCGGTGCCTCCTGCGAGATGATGGAAATGCCTGCGCAAGTATTCAGAAACAAAAGCAGCCAGAGCGCCCACCACTGCCATGTCGTGAGCGCTTCACTTAGCGAAAAGTCATGGCCCGCGCGGTGGGAATTTTGGCTTGCTGTTGGCGTCCAGCCCTCAGGCTTCCAACCATTGGGTGGATTCTGCATAAACAATCCAGTTACCACCGTGACGATCAGCTATGCGATCCCGAGATAGGCGAATGTGCTGAGAACACCGACGCTCTGAATGAGCCGCGTAGCTACAGGCGCGGTAATGAGCGCGCCGGCACCAAATCCGCCAACCGCAATGCCGGTAATGAGTCCCCGGCGATCCGGAAACCACTTCACCAGGACCGCCACCGGAACGATGTAGCCAAGACCAAGGCCAATTCCTCCTATCACCCCGTAACTGAGATATAGCCACCATAAATTATGTGAGAAGCTGGCGAGAAAAACTCCCAGCCCATAGAGCGTGCCTCCGGTCAATGCGACGACACGCGGTCCTTTGCGGTTCAGCCACAAGCCGCCGAAGAATGCGGCAAAGCCCAGGACAAAAATGCTGATCGTAAACGTCAGCGTTACTTCTGAGATGCTCCAGCCGAATTGCTTCGCGAGGGGGACACGGAAAACGCTCCACGCATAGACCGCACCCAGCGCGATCTGCAAAAACACTCCTGCGATTGCAATGACCCATCGATTATTCGTTCCCATAAATTCCTCCTATGACAGCGGCATGACCACGCCGCCGTTTTTTGGAATCGCAGCGAAGGTGGCTTTATCAATGTTCAGGTGAGCCATCACCAGCTCGGGCGGTGTGTGAGCCAGCCATTCAGAAAAAGAAAGATCCTGATAATGATCGGCCTTGAACATTTCGATGAACACCAAATCGGTGTCGCCCGTGTTCTCGATGTAGTGCAGCAAGGTCTTCTCGATGTACCCGACGTCTCCCTCTTGGAAGTCCATCGTCCGAGCCTTGTTGCCGGTCGCTACAACAGTCATTCGTCCCTTGCCGCTGATGTAGTACTGCCACTCGTCCGCGTTGGGATGCCAGTGCAGCTCCCTTAGCCCGCCTGGATGAACGGTAACCAAAGCCATCGCTGTGGTTGAGACCTCGAAATTGCGTGAATCAACAATCCGCACTTCGCCTGACTTCGTCTGCTTCGTTGGCGGCATTTCCATTGTGCGAAACGCAAAATCTGTCGGCGACTTTCCAAGTGCTCCTGCTGCTACTTTCTGATCGTCTTCGAGCCGTCCCGGAACGTCGGTTTGAAAAATGAACAGCTCTTGCTTCGGTAGATTCGCAAACGCCTGTTCGCCAACGCCGAAGTTTTTTGACAGCACCTCGCGCGGTAGATGCGCCATCGAGTCGCTCAACAGCACGGTTTCTGACTCCGAAAAATTACCGTCGTCGAACACCAGCATGAATTCGCAACCATCGGGATTCAGACCCTGAATCGAGTGGGGGATCCCGCTGGGAAAAAACCAAAGATCGTTTTTCTTCACATCGGCGACAAAACTCTTGCCGTCTGCGTCGATCGCCGTAATCCGCGCTGTCCCGTAAAGCATGATGGCCCATTCGGCAGACGTGTGCCAATGCAACTCCCGGACGCCGCCTGCCGTCAGTCTCATGTTTACACCCGCCAGCGTTTTGGAGACGGGTAATTCCCGAACGGTCACCTCGCGTGACCATCCGCCTTCGTAAGTCCGCTTGTTCGCAAAGGAAAACGGATACTTGAAGTTTTGGACCAGGCTCTTTGAGTCCGTGCCGGGTGGCCACATGGAATCTGGATTCTGGCCATCCAGCGGCGGGCTGCCCGGCCCAGGATCACTCTTGCTTCGGTCTGCACCTGCGATTTTTTGCAACGTGGCAAAGCTGCCTACTGCTGCCGCGGCTGTTCCGATGAAATTTCGACGAGTAAATGCGCTCATAATTTTTGCTCCCGGGGGTTCTGAGTTTGTTTTTCGAATTTGAAATTGTTCACGTCATGCACTCCAGACTTGGTAGAGGATACTGATCAGGACCAGCATTAGACCGCTCCAGACAAATATGATTACCTCCTCGCGATTGTGTCGAACTACGGGCACATCGTTCTCGACATCTGGGTCGCGATCGAAAAATTCGTGGCGCCTGCGCCAGATCAAGACGCCGGCGACAACAAACATGATCACGGCGAGAGTGAATCCGACACGCAGCGCCGGAACGCCCGGTTGTTCTATCAACGCGATCGTGAGAAAGCTAATGGTTTCCATATCAAAAACGTACTGGCAGGTTTCAATCGGTGCTACGACGCGTCGGTAGGATTTTCCGTTGCTACTGAAGGACACATCGCGATTATCTCTTTCGAGGGAGGCCACGCTGGCGAAAGACCCACTAGGCCGAGCAAGTGATACACCTTGCAGATGGCCTGCGAACCGAGCTCGCCTGGACTTCTTGCGCATTCACTGCAGTGTTTGCAACGAGGACGCAAGCAATCGCGACAAGGCTCAGTCTACTGAGTATGTTACTTGATGTTTTCATTGTTCGACGCTCCTACCGACTGGATCGTTAGCCATAGCGCATCCGGTAGATTTTCCGATGTATCGCTAGGAGGACTAGTGAGTCCTCCTTCGGAGGTAACTCTGCCAGGAGCAGAACTGTGGTCGGCGAAAGCGGCTAGTAGCGTTCCGCGGCGAATACGGATTCTGGATCGGAGCCGGAAACTTTGCCGACAGCGATCCAGCCAAATCGGCTGACCAGCGCGCCGATTAAAAATGAAATCGCTGCGACTGGAATGAATGTTAGGCTGCTACGAAAAGTTCACGTTCCAGCGGATCCAGGTGTTTATTCAACGCATGACGCAATCTCGCGAGTGCGGTTAGTTCCGAGTTCCGAACCTATCTCAGCTCGGCCGGTTGGCGAAACTCCCGGCAACTGCAGCATTTGGCTTGTGAGCGTGCCGGTTACTGCCAGGTGATGACCAGTTTGATAACGCGCGACTGCATCGCGCGTAGCTCGCCCGTAGAGTCCATCAATGGATCCATGGTAGTAGCCGAGCTTGGTTAGATCCTGTTGGACAGCCGTTACTGTTGAATCAGAAGACGGGTTGCCATAGTAAACGCCCTCATTATTATAGTACGGCTCAACGTCGGTGTAGTAGCCGGGGTAGTAATCGTACGGGTAATGGCCGTAAGCGTAATAAGGAAAACAATCCTACGGGTAGTAGCCTTCATCGAGACCGAGCCAGGCAACGCCATCCCGAGCCCACCAGTGACCGCGCCAGTAGTGCCCACTGTGCCGGTCCCAATCGCGATGCACACTGGCACCTTGTCGCGAGAAAATGTGATTTCCTGCCCGTTCGCTCGGCTGTTGGATGCGTGAGGCGATTTGCGGACGCGAGTTCGCCGTCGACTGACGATCAATGGATGAGACTGGATCGCGCTGGTGCGGAGGTATCGTTAAGCGACCAAGTGAAGTTCTAATCCGCGAGGGCGAGCGAACGATCACTGGCTGTCCAAATGTCGGACGGGCGCCGAAAGAGAAGCGAGCACCGCCGCCAAATGCAGGCGCCGAATGGAAACCGCCGCCGCCGAAAAACATCTCGAAAATGCCGCCGCCAAAGCCGCCGCCACCAAAGTGCGGGCCGACTCCAATTCCGACGGCGTGTCCGGCTAACGCGGTCTGAATCATCACGGAAGAAATCACGAGGCTAGCTACTTTAGAGATAGTTGTTATTTTCATGTTACAACGCTCGCGTATCGGAGCGCAGAAGCAGCATCATCCTTGCGTAAACAAAAATGACTTCTTCAATCCGGTTGTGGCGAGCAACAGCTGTGTCCGTGTCGACTTCGGGATCCTGGTCAAACAATTGATGCGGTTTTTGAAAGGTGTAGAGGCCGACACCACTCATCGCGAGGACTGCTATGGTAAAAGCAATACGCAGAGCAGGAACCCCGGCATGCTGAATCATCGCGATGAATGAAGTTATTTGCTCAGTAACAAGCGTGTTCATTTTGATTTTCGAAGCGGAGTCCGAACCCAATCATGCTGTTCCTCCCCAACGACGATGATGGTATCGGGCGGGTAAGGTTTGCTGGGGTAGGGCGACCGAAGTACCCCAAGCGCGTTCGAAGCGAAGATCGATAGCAAGATCACCGCTATCGCGAGAGAATAATTCGTTTTCATGGGAGGACGTTATCGGTGCGTTGAATCAGTTTCTACGACGCGTCTGTGGGATTTTCCGTTGCCACCCAGGGGCGGATTGGCATTGCCTCTTCCGAGGGAAGTCTGCAGCGAACCGAACCGCAGTCAGCGACCGCGGCTACAACTGCGGTCGTCGCTAGTAGCGTTCCGCGGCGAAAACAGACTCCGGATCAGAGCCGGAAACTTTGCCTACCGCAATCCATCCGAATCGGCTGACCAGCGCGCCAACTAGAAATGAAATCGCTGCCAACGGAACCAGGCCGAAAAACCGTAGAATAAGCGCAAGCGGGCCGTTCAAAACTTCGCCAATCCGAATCAGCCAGCCCGAGCCGTGTTCATGTATGGCGCGATCGGCGGCGCCGTGTTTATCGACACTGAGCCAGATCAAAAGCGCAGTCTCAACCGTGGCCGCATAAAATCCGAGGAAGTTGAGTGCAGCGATTCGGTGCCCGAGCAATTCCAACAGGGCAGCGGCGGATCCTAACCCGGCAGTTCCAAAATGAATCGGCAGCAGCGTCCGATGCAAAAACCACGCTGGAATCGCGGTAGCGCCGATCAGCACGCCAGTGTAAGTCGCAAGCAAAGTTCCGAAGATCGCCGAACCAAAAATGAAGATGCCCGTGGCGACGCGCAGGAGTTGATCGAGTATGCCAGGGGAGATCTGATGCGCGTGCAGTTCGAGCGCGACCAAACCCGGAACGGCGCACGCGCCGAATGCGCTAAGAATCCAGGCGCCCATCGACATGGCAGATCGATGTTTAAAAACGCGCAGCATGTTGAGGAAGAGGTGCGGGCGGCCAAGATCCATGATCAAAAGAATCGGTGAAAGAATCGCGCCAGCTATGGACGCAACCCACATGGCTGTGCGCGCAAGATCGAGATGATGAAAGATAGCGGCGCCACTTGCGATTACGGCCGACATTCCGGCCATTCCACCGAAGAAAAAATAAAGCGGGACTTCCCACGTCCAGACCGGCGGTTTCACCACGGCCTGACCGTAGTAGCCGGGTTTGCGCGGAATCGGGCCACCGGCGACGTCCACGCCTTTGCCCGCAACGACGCCCTCCTTCCACGCTTGCTCGCGCATTTCCTCCAGCCGCTTTTCCGATGGCGAATTGGTTGTCATTGGAAAAACGCGAACGCCAGAAGCGTTGCGATGATCGATGCAATTGCCGTCGCGAATGCCGAAGTCCAGGCCGACTTCAGGTAAATCGTTGGAATCTGCGGCTTCGGTGGAAGTCCGTAGGCTTCTGGTTCGCCTAGAATCAAAAAGAACGCGTGAATGCCGCGCACAGACGTCTCCGTTGGATCGTAAAGTTGTGCGTCGTTGTAACCGCTTTGTTGCAATTGCTGCACGCGCTCCGCTCCACGTGCGCGTACGTCATCGAGTCGGCCAAACACGATCGATTCGGTCGGACAAACTTTTGCGCAGGCCGGAACGAGTCCGCTCTTTTGTCGATCGTAACAAAATGTGCACTTGAATGCGCCGCCCGCGTCTGGCAGCGGCGACGGTCTGCGATCGATCACACCAAACGGGCACGACACCACGCAATAGCCGCAGCCGTTGCAAACATCGTTTTGCACAAGGACGGAGCCAACTTCCGTGCGCACGATTGATCCGGTCGGACACGCTTCAAGACAACCCGCTTCCTCGCAATGTTTGCAAACGTCGGACAAGAAAACCCAGCGAAAGGGATCTTCACCATCGCCATCAGCTAGCGAATGCGAGCCGACAATCTGATTTCCCTTTTGTCGATCTTGTTCCAGAAACATTACATGGCGCCACGTCGACGCGCCAAGGTGGCCTGTGTTATCGTAGGAATTTCCCGACCAAACATAGCCGTCATCCGGCACGTGATTCCATTCTTTGCACGCGACTTCGCAAGCTTTGCAGCCAATGCAAACGGTCGGGTCAGTGAAGAAGCCGACCTCTACTTTTTCCTGTACAAAATTGTGATGGCGCTGGTTGGTGCTTTTTGTGCCTTCGCCGATCATGGTTTATGCGCACGCACTTTGCTGTGGTTTGGGAATAGGCGTCTCGCATGCTGTTGGCGGCGCCATCGGCGGCAAAAATCCCTGCTCATTCTTTTCCTTCTGTGGCGTGACCCCCGCCGCTGGTCTGTGCAGCTGGCGGTTCTTCGGGATGCAGAATCATCGAGCCTGCTTGTGGCGCGTATTTATTGAGAAACTCGGCGAACGCGCGTCCGCGAGGCAAACGGCCCGGCACAATGTTACAAGTGCACGCCTTGGCTTCCATGATCGTGACATTTGGTTCGCCGGAAATGGTGAGAAGATCATTGGCGGCCCCGCCGCGCACCAGGCCGGCTGTCCCGTAATGATAAGGCAAGGCGACCTGGTGCACGCTCTTCCCATTGACGCGCAACACTCGAATCCGGCGACTAACAAGCGCCCGCGCTTCAATGGCCGCGCGTAATGTCACGATGCAAATGTGATCGCCATTCTTGATCGTGAGCTCCCGCGCGAGCTCGGGCGAGATTTCGGCGAACATCTCCGGCTGTAGTTCGGCGAGATGGCTGAGAAAACGCGACATGCCGCCGGCCGTATGATGTTCCGTGAGGCGATACGTGGTCAGCACGAATGGAAATTTCGAATCGCCCGGCGGCGCAAACCGATTCTCGGCACGCGGAAACCAGTGCACCGCCGGATTTGTGTTGTGCGCATAAAGTTCATTTGAGACGGGCGACTCGAGCGGTTCGTAATGCGTCGGCAAGGGTCCATCCTGCAACCCCTTCGGCACGTAAAGCCAGCCCAGTCCGTCCTCGTGCAGAATAAACGGTGCATCACCGGGAATCGCGTCGAGTCCCTCCGCGCCTGGCTCCGGTTCGTACTCCGGAGCCTTTCCTTTCACAAAGCCGGGAACGTCTATGCCTGTCCATTTTTCCGAGTCCCACCAGACTAATTTTTTTCGTTCGCTCCACGGACTGCCGTCGGGTCGTGCACTGGCACGGTTGTAAATAATTCGGCGATCGCTCGGCCACGCGAAGCCCCATCCGTGGCCGAGATAATCTCTGGACTTGCGTGAGTTCGCCTTGTTCACGCCATCGCGGCCAAGAACGCCGGAGTAAATCCAGCAGCCAGACGAAGTGGAGCCGTCGGATTTTAACTCCGCAAAACCATTCACCTGTGGGCCATGATGAGCGTTGCCGTCGCGATCGATACCGAACACCACGCCATCACTCCCACCGGGGTCACCGACCCCGGCTACAGGATTTGTGTACCAGCCATTGATCTCCGCTAACACGGCTTCCATTTTCGGATCGCCTAGTTCATCTTCCCGATACCACCAGTCGAGTACGCGCAGAGGGTCGTCGATCGGATCATCGGATGCTTTTGCCTTCGCGATCAAACGCAACGCGAGCTGATGAATGAACCACGCGTCGGAGCGACAATCCCCGGGCGGATCGACAGCTTTTTCGCGCCATTGCAAAAGTCGCTGCGTGTTAGTGAATGCCCCTTCCTTTTCAGCGTGACCGGCAGCAGGGAAAAAGAAAACTTCGGTATCGATGTCCTCGGCCTTCAACTCACCGCGCTCGACCTCGGGCGATTCGCGCCAGAAATTTGCCGATTCAATTTCCACCATCTCGCGCACCACTAGCCATTTCAATTTCGAGAGCGCTTTACGTTGGAGCCGTGCATTAGGAGCACCGACGGCTGGGTTCTGCCCCATTAAAAACATGCCCTCCATTTTTCCGTCGAGCATGTCGTAGAGGTACTCGAAGAAGGAATGGTTCCCGGTGAGTTTGGGAAGCCAACAGTAGCCGAAATCGTTTTCTGCGGTCGCATGCTTCCCGTAATACGCCTTCAGCGTGCTCACGAGGTATTTCGGGTAATCCGCCCAAAGGCCCGTCTTTTTTGTGTAGTTCTCGAGATACTGCTGAAGCGTTTCGTCGCCTTTGCGCGGCATTGCAAGGTAGCCGGGAAGAATATCGTAAAGCGTCGGAATATCAGTCGAGCCCTGGATCGAAGCGTGACCGCGCAACGCGAGAATTCCACCGCCGGGCCGGCCAATATTTCCAAGCAGTAACTGTAAGATCGCAGCCGCACGAATGATCTGCACTCCCTTCGAATGCTGCGTCCAACCCACCGCATAACAAATCGCCGCTGTTTTCTCCGGACCCGATGCAGCAACCAGCGCGTTCGCGACCTTGTAAAAAAGCTCCGGCGGAATGCCGCAGATTTTCTCCACGATCTCCGGTGTGTAGCGGGAAAAATGTCGCTTTAATTTTTGAAAAACACATTGCGGATCTTGCAATGTGAGATCGCGCAGCGGCCGACTTAGATCTTCGCCTTTGTACAGCCAGCTGTCGCCTTCATACGCGCGCTTCTCTTCGTTCCAACCGGAGAAGTAGCCGTCCCCGTTGTCCTCCGGGTCGCGATATTCATCCCTCAAGATGCAGGAGGCGTTCGTATAATGAACGACGTACTCACGAAAGAAGAGGTCGTTCTCAATCAAGTGCCTGATAATTCCGCCGAGAAATGCGATGTCGCTGCCTGCGCGGATCGGTATCCAGATGTCCGCGAGCGCACTCGTCCGCGAAAATCTTGGATCGACATGAATGATGGTCGCGCCGCGCTCCTTCGCTTTCATCACCCAGCGGAAGCCGACCGGGTGAGCTTCGGCCATCGACGAGCCTTCGATTAAAATGCAATCGGCGTTAGCAAGATCTTGTTGCGCGGTCGTAGCTCCGCCCCGGCCGAAGGAGGCGCCCAGACCGGGCACCGTGCTGCTATGTCATATCCGCGCCTGGTTGGATATGCAGACCATCCCCAGGCCAAGGGTGAACAGTTTTTTGATTAGATAATTTTCTTCATTATCGAGCGTAGCTCCGCCGAGATGACAGATAGCCGTCGTGTGATTGATCGTCGCGCCGTCTTTTTTATGAACGAACGTGCGCTTGCGTGATTCCCACACGCGCTCCGCCACCATGTCCATCGCGCGATCGAGCGAAATCTCGGTCCACTCTTTCGAGCGTGGCGCGCGATATTTCATTTTCGTTTCGCGGCGCGAATGCGTAAGCAACTGATACGATGCCGCGCCTTTCGGACAAAGATTTCCCTGACTAATCGGCGATTCCGGATCGCCCTCGATGGAAATGAGTTTGCCGTCCTTGTGATAAACGAGCTGACCGCAACCTACACCGCAGTACGGACAAATCGATCGTGCCACCTTGGCATCGTCGATCCTCGCGTGCATCGCACGCGTTTTGTCCGACATCGCTTCCAATCCCGTGCCGTCGGCCCGCTCACGGATTTGACGAATGACCGGCCATTTTGAGAGCAACGCAGTTAGCGATGGCATCGCGTTTATTCCTCGCTTAAGCAGCCAAGTTCACTCTTACCGTTTTTGTCGCGGCGCGTAAAGCGCAAACCAAGATCTCAAACTCAAAGAATCGAGCGCACCACACCACCGTCGGCGCGCAAAGCTGCGCCGTTCGTAGCCGATGAGAGCGGGCTGGCGACAAACGCAACCAGTGCCGCGACTTCATCCGGAGTAGCGAAACGTTTCAGGAGTGAAGTGGGCCGCGCTGTCGTGAAGAATTCTTTTTCCACGGCGGCAGGCGTCGCGTGTTTGGTTTTGGCCAAATCGTCGATGAATTTTTCCACGCCTTCCGAACGAGTTGGGCCAGCCAGTACCGAATTGACGGTCACGCCTGTTCCCGCGGTGGTTTCAGCCAGCCCGCGGGCGAGCGCCACCTGCATGGTTTTCGTTACGCCGTAATGAATCATTTCCACCGGAATATTTACAGCGGATTCGCTGGAGATAAAAATGACCCGTCCCCAACCGGCGGCCTTCATCCGTGGCAGATAATGACGCGACAGACGAACGCCACTTAGAAAATTCGTTTCAATGATCGTCAACCATTCCGCGTCGGTGATTTGTTCGAAATCCTTGACTTCATAAACGCCCAAATTGTTCACGAGAATATCCACGTCGGGATAGCGTTTTGTGGTTTGCGCTGCCGCCTCGGCTTTGGACAAATCAAGCGCGAGCCCTTCGAGTTTCGCTGATGGGACCTTGGCGCGAATGGAGGCGATGGCTTCCCTCACGCGCGCCTCGGTGCGTCCGTTCACGATCACGCGAGCGCCTTCGGGGGCGAGTGCGTTGGCAATGGCCAGACCGATTCCCGCAGTAGAACCGCTAACAAGAGCGAGTTTGTTTTCTAATTGAAGATTCATAGTTATGGGTTGGCAACCTACCCTTCTCGGGTCACGGCTTATCCCGCGTTCCTTAAGCTGCGGCCAGGAACTCTGGTTCTCGAACGGCCTCTCTTTGGATGAGCGCGCGGCGCAGCTTCGCCAAAGCTATGTTCTGTAGTTGGCGAATACGCTCTCGCGTAACGCCAAAGTCCTTACCGACATCTTCCAGCGTCTTCGGCTTTCCACTATCCAGACCAAAGCGCTGTGAAATGATTTTTTTTTCTCGGGGATCGAGCACTTCAAGCAGTCCCTCCACTTCGCCGAGCAGATTCTTGTCGCGCAACAATTCAAACGGGGTCTGCGCTTCGTCGTCACCGATCACCTCGCCAAACTCCGTCGAGTCATTGTCCGCAATCGCGGCGTCGAGCGAAGCCGGACGGATGCCGACACTTTTTAGTCGCGTAATTTTATCGCTGTCGATGCCGATCTCCTCACCAAGTTCGTCGTCCGTCGGCTCGCGGCCGAGCTCGTCGCTCATCTGGAGTGAGACGCGGCGTACCTTTGCGATCTTGTCGGCGAGATGCACCGGAACTCGGATCGTCTTGCTTTGGTTGGCTAGGGCGCGCTTGATCGATTGTTTGATCCACCACATCGCATAGGTACTCAGCTTCGCGCCTTTGGTCGGTTCGAAGCGCTCAACTGCTTTGGTTAATCCAATGTTACCCTCGGAGATCAGGTCGAGCAGCGGCAGACCGAGATTGGAGTAGTCGCGCGCGATGGTGACAACGAGCCGTAAATTTGCGTTAATCATCCGTTCGCGGGCCGCAGCGTCTCCCTTTTTGATTTTTCCTGCGAGCTCGATCTCTTCTTGCGGCGTCAAAAGAGGGAACTGCCCGATCTCTTGTAAGTATCTCTTCAATCCCAAATCGGTTTCATTCATGGCCTGAACCTACTCGCCCCGACAAGCTGATCGCTATTGCGCAAGCGTGGGATTTTTGGGTGCCACATAGGAGTTGGTGCGCGCTACCTCTTTAGAGATAAGCGATTGCGACCTTGCCAAGGCAAACCGGCAGAGAAGATGATTTCTTTCATGAAACTATGGGCTTGGGACGAGAAGAATCTTCCTTCGATGACACACGCGATTCGCACAGCGGTCGCTGCAACGGCATCCGTTGTAATCGCGCGGCTTGTGCAAATGCCCGAGGTTTACTGGGCCGCGATCGCGACTTTGGTCGTGATGCAATCCACTCTCGGCGCGACATTGACGCTATCAATCGAGCGGATTCTCGCAAGCGCCGTAGGGGCATCGGTTGGAGCGCTCGAGGCAAATTATTTTGGATCAAATCTGGTCGCGTACGCGGTTGCGATCTTTCTCGTCGGATTGCTGTCGATCGCGTTTCGCTTGGAGAAGACTGCGTATCGTTATACGAGCATTACTCTCACCATCATCGTTCTCATTCCGCGTTCGGCTCCGCCATGGAGTGTCGGCCTGCATAGATTCATTGAAGTCTCAGTCGGAATCATCGTTGCTCTGGCAGTCGTGGCGCTGTGGCCAGAACATCAACGGCCTTCACCCGATAGCACCGCCGAGTAGCGCGACCGTCGCTATCAGTCCGTCTCAACGAAAGAGGTTAACTTTCGCCGGATCGATTATTCAGCGCCGCGCCCGCTCAGGACAGCGTTGACCATGAATGTCGCGGCCGTCTGCATGAAATGCCTCTGCAGTCAGCCGGTGTTCTAGCACGTAATAGTTCGTTTCGTATCCCTCGAAAGAGGTGTTGCCCGCTCTCTCCTGCGAAGCATCGAAAAATCCTCCGACCGCTTCGTGGTGGTGCAATCCGAAGCTGCTTAGGTTTCAAGAAACAAAATTATCAGAAATGAAAACCAAACAATCTCAGATCAACCCCAAGCGGGTCATGTGGAGGATTCTCCGGCGTTCCTCGCGGCGTCACGATCCGATGCTCGTGCTGAACATGACCCTCTTTAACTTCACTGACGGATGGAATCGCGCTTTTTCCAGGGAGCAATATGCGCGCTTCTCCGTCTAACAAGTTGATAGAATCGATGGACTCAGCTCAGCCAGGAATGAACGCCGCCCAACAGTTCGTTGTTGTGAAGGCGCCGCTCAACCGTGTCTATGAGCAATGGTCGCGTATCGAGGACCTGCCGAAATTTATTCCGCCGTTGCAAGAAGTGCGAAAAATTGATGACACGCATTTTTCGTATACGTGGCATCCCAATGGCCACGAGCAACAGGGGTTTTTCCACATCGTGCTTCAAATTCCCGGTCGCCGGATAGCGTGGCGCACAATGTCCGACGGTTTCATGTCGGGCGTGGTCTCTTTCGAGCCCCGTTCCCAAGAGGAAACGGAAGTGACGTTAAAAATCCGTTCGATCTTCGATCCTCCAAGTCTCTCCCAGAGAGTGGAGGAGTATCTGGGCAATTTTAAGCAGCTCGTTGAGAATGGGGAAGCTGCTTCTGTATGTAGCTGAGTGAAATCCAATAGGCGAAAGGAGAAAACCTGTGAATAAGAATCCCGAAAAAGTGAAACTGCTGTCCCGTGATTTACGCGATGGAAAACAATTCCCGCGCAGCCCACGCGCGACGCTGGCCGGCTACGTGCTGGCGGCTCGCGCAGTGGACAAATGCCGCGCCGTGTTGCTAGACTGGGAAGGCGAATACCATTCCAATTGTCCGCTCGATCAACGCTGGCTTAAGTTTGCTGAGATCGATTACGACGACTTCCGATCGTTCGTTGCCACCGGCGCGACCGATGATGAAATTGCTGCGTGGATTGGCGAACATGCAAAGAAGCGTACGCGCAGTGAGATCATCGCTTGGAACAATAAAGAACGCGATCTGCACCTGAGTGATTTGCCTCTGGAACTCCAGGAGTACATGGAAGATTACATCCAGCAGTTTATTCCACGTAATCGGGTGGTTCACCACTGGTTCGACGTATACGACCTGGAAGAAGAACGACTCTGATAATTATCGCTCAAGGCGATACCGACGTCTTTGCTTCACCGAAGTTTGTCTGCGTATTCGTCGGCAAACAGCGCTGGTAGCCCGCCAGTGTGCAGAAACAACACAGTCTTATCCCTCTTAAAGAAACCTTTGCGGATCAGATCTATCATGCCAGCCGCAGCGCGCCCGGTATAAACCGGATCGAGCAACAAACCTTCACAGCTCGCAAACAACCGGATCGCTTCTCGCTCCCGTTCGGTGACGACGCCGTAGCCTGCGTCGCAATAATCTGCATTCACCAGTACATCAGCCGGTGTAAACTCGATCCGGTCGCCAACTTTCTCGCTCGTGGTCGATGCCAGTTGCGACACTTCCTTTTTCAACCATTCTTCGGGTTCATCAACGCTGATGCCGAGGATCTTGCCGCTGAATCCAAAAATGCGCTGACCCAGCAGCAGCCCGGCGTGCGTTCCGCCTGAAGAAGTGGCAAACACAATCCAGTCGGCGCTGACGTTTTGATCGATCAGTTCTTTCATTGCGAACGCATATCCCAACGCGCCTGTTGCGTTCGATCCGCCGTACGGAACCAGATAAGGGTTGCTTCGCTCCTTTGTCGCTCGATCAAACGTCTCTTGCAGAATTCTGTCGCGGTCCTTCCGATCGGCGACGTACACGATCTCTGCTCCGAATAATTGATCGAGCAGCAAATTTCCGGACGCCTGCTGCGGCTTATCTC
>Ga0209377_1001028_pt1 | contig 18988 bp, 23 predicted proteins | sample GraSoiAngelo_141_FD_185898 | JGI IMG/M metagenome (GOLD analysis project Ga0209377, IMG submission 185898) | Grasslands soil microbial communities from the Angelo Coastal Reserve, California, USA - 14_0929_12_40cm (SPAdes) (version 2) | ecosystem: Environmental > Terrestrial > Soil > Grasslands ...
ATCCCAGGCAACTGTTCGGGCTCGCGACGAGCAAACGGCGGACGACGCCCCTGCTAAAGGTCGGTCTTTTAGACCCGGGGCACGTCGGGCTATCGCCCGCCAGCTGCCGACGTCTCATGATGCTCCACGTTTATTGAGATACAAGGGCACGGACAAACAACCCAGCAACGATTACCTTCTACTTATGACGAGCCGCCGCCAGACGTACGAAGCCGACGAGATCACGGTCACGTTCGACCCCGACGTGTGTATTCATTCCGGTATCTGTCTCATGGGTTTACCGGATGTGTTCGACGTCAAGCGGAAGCGCTGGATTCGTCCGGAGCTGCAGCCGCCCGATGCCGTCGCCAGCCAGGTCATGCGCTGTCCGTCAGGCGCGTTGCAGTTCGTCCGCAAGACGAAGTGATCGCCCATGCCAACCTATGAATACAAATGCCCCAAGGGCCACGTATTCGAGCGGACGGTTTCCCGGATTACCAGCCAGCGCCACGCGAAATGCCCCGTCTGCGGCAAGCGCGCGGAACGACAGATCTCCGGAGGCACCGGCCTAGTCTTTAAGGGCTCGGGCTTCTACCAGACCGACTACAAACGGGCCGCGGAGAAGCCGGAAAAAGCGGACCCGGCGGAGAAGGCCGACAAGCCCGACAAGCCGGCCGCGGCAAAGAAGAAAGACTCCAGCTCCGACAAGTGACGGCTCCTCCCTCCGAGACGATCCGCGCGGCGCTGGCTGAGGCGGCGTCACGACTCGGCGCGTCCACGGTGGACGTCGCCGTCGAGCGCCCGCGGGATCCCACGCATGGCGACCTGGCCACCAACCTCGCGCTGACGCTCGCGAAGGCGCTCGCGGAGAAACCCCGCGCCATTGCCGAGCGCCTGGTGGCCAACATCCAGCTGCCGTCGGGCCTGGTGCGCAAGATGGAAATCGCCGGCCCCGGATTCATCAACTTCTTCCTGGCGGAAGCGCAGGTCGTGGGTGCGCTGCCGGCCCTTCTTGCGGCGGGATCGACGTACGGGCGGAGCGATGTGGGGCAGGGTCGCCCCGTCAACGTCGAGTTCGTCTCGGCGAATCCCACCGGGCCACTCCACGTCGGTCACGGCCGTCAGGCCGCCCTCGGTGACGCCATCGCGTCGCTGCTCGAATGGACCGGCTGGCGGGTGTCGCGCGAGTTCTACTACAACGACGGCGGCGGGCAGATCACGAACCTCGCGCACAGCGTGCAGGCCCGGATCGCCCAGCTGCGCGGGCGCACCGTGGCAATCCCCGAAGGGGGTTATCACGGCGAGTACATTCGCGAGATCGCCGAGCGCTACCTCGCGGCGCATCCCAAGGACGCAGGCGGAGCGGATCTCGACGCGATTCGCCGCTTTGCGGTCGAGGCGCTCCGCGAAGAACAGGATCGCGATCTCCAGGCGTTTGGCGTCCGGTTCGATGTGTACTCGCTCGAGTCCGCCCTCTACACCGATGGCAAGGTCGATGAGACCGAACGGCGCCTCGTCGCCGCGGGACACACCTACGAGAAGGACGGCGCGCGCTGGCTGCGGACGACCGATTTCGGCGACGACAAGGACCGCGTGATGCGCAAGAGCGCGGAAAAGGGCGGCGACTACACGTACTTCGTGCCGGACGTCGCGTATCACGTCACCAAATGGGAGCGCGGCTTCACGCGCGCGATCAACGTGCAGGGCGCCGATCACCATGGCACGGTGCTGCGCGTGCGCGTGGGCTTGCAGGCACTCGAGATGGGGATTCCGGACGGCTATCCCGAATACGTGTTGCACCAGATGGTCACGGTGATGAGAGGCGGCGAGGAGGTCAAAATCTCCAAGCGCGCCGGCAGCTACCTGACGATTCGCGATCTGGTCGACGAAGTCGGGCGGGACGCGGTCCGCTACTTCTTTCTCATGCGGAAGAGCGACACGCACTTCGTGTTCGATGTCGATCTCGCCAAGAGCCAGACCGAAGAGAATCCGGTGTTCTACGTGCAAATGGCGCACGCCCGCATGAGCGGCATCTTTCGCGTTGCCGCGCGCGACCCCGAGTCGGTGCAGGCGATCGGCGCCGATCTGTCATCGCTCACGCAGCCCGAGGAGATCGAGCTGATCAAGGAGCTCGCGGAGTTTCCGGAGACGGTGCAGCGCGCGGCCGCCGCGCTGGAGCCCAATCGGCTCACGACCTATCTCGAGGGGCTGGCCCGGGTCGCGCACGCGTGGTATCACAAGTACCGCGTGCTCGGCGAGCCGGAGGAGGCGGCGCGGCTCGTGCTCGCGCGCGCGGTACGCCAGGTGTTGGCGAACGGTCTTACTCTCTTGGGGATTCGCGCCCCGGAACGGATGTAACGTGGGTCTACTCGTCGTCGGCTCGATTGCCCTCGATTCGGTGATCACCCCGTTCGGCGAAACCGCCGACACGCTCGGCGGCGCGGCGGTGTTCTTCGCCATGGCCGGCGCGATTCTCCATCCGGTGCAGGTGGTGGGCGTCGTGGGCAGCGACTTCCCGGAATCCCATCTCACCGCGCTCGCGAAGCGCGGGGTCGATCTGGCCGGGGTGGAGCGGCAAACAGGCGAGTCGTTTCGCTGGAAAGCGCGCTATTCCTACGATCTCAACAGCCGCGAGACACTCGAGACGCGGCTCGGCGTCTTCGCCGACTTCCGGCCGCGCATTCCCGAGAAGTTCCGCAACGCCAAGTATGTCTTCCTCGGAAATATCGACCCCGAGCTGCAGCTCGGCGTGCTCGACCAGGTCAAGGAGCCGACGCTCGTCGCCTGTGACACGATGAACTACTGGATCCAGGGGAAACGCGATCTGCTGCTCGAGCTGCTGCGCCATATCGACATCCTGATGGTGAATGATTCCGAAGCGCGCGAGCTCTCCGGCGATTGGAACATCTATCGCGCGGCGCGTTGGATTCTGGGCCGGGGGCCCAAGATGGTCGTGATCAAGCAGGGCGATCAAGGAGCGTTGCTCGTCGATCCCGACACCATCTTCAAAGCGCCCGCTTATCCGCTGCAGGAGGTGTTCGATCCGACGGGCGCCGGCGATGCGTTCGCTGGCGGCTTCATGGGATACGTCGCTCGTACCGGCGATCTCGCGTTCCCCAACCTGCGCCGCGCGATGGTGTACGGCTCGGCGATGGGGTCGCTCGCTGTCGAGGCGTTCGGCGTGCAGCGACTCGAGCAGGTGACGCTGCAGGAAGTGCGGGGGCGTGTGAAGGCGTTCCGCGACCTCGTCCACTTCTCCCTGGACGGTGAAGAGGCGTGAGCTACGCAGCGGCCGGGGTGAGTCTCGATGCGGCCGACGAGGCCAAGCGCCGCATCGCCGACCTCGTCCGCAACGCGCGGACGCCGCTCGCGCGCGGCAAGGTGGGCAGCTTCGGCGGGATGGTGCGCCTGCCGGAAGGCTATAAGGAGCCGCTGCTCGTGATGTCGACGGACGGGGTCGGCAGCAAGGTGCTCGTCGCCGCGGCCGCCAACGTGCACAACACCGTCGGCGAGGATCTCGTGAACCACTCCGTGAACGACATTCTCGTGCACGGTGCGACGCCGCTCGCCTTTCTCGACTATTTCGCGACCGGCAATCTCGTCCCGGAGATCGCGGCGCAAATCGTGGCGGGCGTCGCGCGCGGGTGCCGCGCGCACGACATGACGCTCGCCGGCGGAGAAACGGCGCAGCTCCCCGATCTGTACGCGCCGGGTCACTACGATCTGGCGGGCTCCATTGTCGGTGTGGTGGAAGAGCACGAGGCGATTCACGGCGATCGCGTAGCCCCGGGCGATCAATTGATCGGCTACGCGTCGACCGGACTGCACACGAACGGGTACACGCTCGCGCGCAAGATCGTGTTCGATTGGATGAAGCTGCGCATCGATGACCCGCTTCCCGAGACCAACAAGACCGTGGCGCAGGCGCTGCTCGCGGTGCACCGCAGTTATGCGGCGACGCTCAAGCCCATACTCCCGCGCGTGCATGCGCTTGCCCACATCACCGGCGGAGGGATTGCGGGGAACCTGAACCGCGTACTGCCACCCGGCACCGAGGCGGTGGTGAATGCGGGCGCCTGGCCCTGGCCGCCGCTGTTTCGCGTGTTGATGCGCGGCGGTCAGGTCAGTCGCGACGAGATGCGGCGCGTCTTCAACCTCGGGATCGGGATGATCGCGGTCGTGGCGCGGGAAGACGTCGAGGCCGCGATGCGCGGGGCGGAGCGCACCAATGTCGAGGCGTGGCTCATCGGCGAGATTCGCGCGGCCAGCCGCAAGCCTCACGCATCCGCGGTACGCTTTGAAGAGAGATAGCGAGCGAGAAGCGGTCGCGATGCGCCGCGCGCTCGAGCTGGCGTTGCGCGGGTGGGGGCATGTGTCGCCCAATCCCCTGGTCGGTGCGGTGCTGTTGCGCGGGAACGAGGTCGTCGGTGAAGGCTGGCACGCCGAGTTCGGCGGGCCGCACGCGGAAATCAATGCCCTGAAGGCCGCGGGCGACAAGGCGCGCGGCGCGACCCTCGTCGTCACGCTGGAGCCGTGCGCGCACCACGGCAAGACGCCGCCGTGCACCGACGCGATCCGCGCTGCGGGAATCCGCCGGGTCGTGGCGGCCGTCCGGGATCCCGATCTCGATGCGCGTGGCGGTATGGAAATTCTGAAGCGCGCCGGAATCGAAACGGAGATCGGCCTGCTCGCCGAAGCGGCCGCCGCGCAGAATGCCGCGTTCCTGTCGACCCGCCTGCAAACCGACCGCCCCTTCGTGGCCCTGAAGCTCGCGACTTCGATCGACGGTCGCATCGCCGATTCGGGCGGCAGCTCGCACTGGATTTCGGGGCCCGAGGCGCGCGAGCATGTGCACTGGCTGCGCGCCGGCTTCGACGCCATCGCCGTCGGCGGCACGACCGCCCTCACCGACAACCCGCAGCTCACCGCGCGTGGCGGCGTGACGCCGCGTCGCCCGCCGGTCCGCATCGTGTTCGACCGGAGGGCGATGCTGAACCAGGGCGTGTCACTCGTGGAGACGGCGCGCGAAGTGCCGACGTGGGTCGTCGCCTCGCCGCAGGCCCCGGCCGCGAACGTCTCCGTTCTGGAAGCCAACGGCGTGCGCGTCTTCCGGCCGCAAGCATTGGCGCAGGCGTTCGCGCAGCTGCGGTTGGCCGGGATCCAGTCGTTGTTATGTGAGGGTGGAGGGGCGCTCGGTACCAAACTGCTCGCCGAGGGGCTCGTCGATCGGCTGTACTGGATCCAGGCCCCGGTGTGGCTGGGCGAAGGCGCGGTGCCGGCTTTTCCCGGCGTTCCGGCCTTTACGCTCGCCGACGCACCGCGGTGGGTCGCCGTGGAGCGGCGCGCACTCGGCTCTGATACATTATTGGTCTTGGATCGACGGCTATGTTTACCGGAATCGTAGACTCGGTTGGCCGCATAGACTCTGTGTCGCTGAACAACGGCGCGGAACTGCGGATACAGGCGCGGTATCGTGGCGTCAAGAAGGGCGAGAGCATCGCGGTCAACGGTGCTTGCCTGACGGTCGAACGAGTCGTAAAGGGCGGGTTCACCGTTCATGCCGTCGCCACGACGCTCGGTCGTACGTTGATTGGGGAGTGGCGCAAAGGCCGGGCGGTCAATTTGGAACGCGCGGTGCGCGCTGGCGATCGGCTGGGCGGGCACTTCGTCCAGGGGCATGTGGATGGCGTCGGTGCGGTCGAGCGGGTTGCAGCAGCGGACGACGCGTTGTTGGTCGATATCCGCGTGCCGCGGGAAGTCACAGAGACCACGGTGTTGCATGGCGCGATCACGGTGGACGGCGTGAGTCTGACGGTGAACGCATTGCCCAGGGCCGGTGTTGTCCAGGTGTCGTTGGTGCCGTTTACCCGCGAGCACACGACACTGGGCGGGTTGGCAAGCGGTGATCGTGTGCATGTCGAAGCGGACGTTCTCGGAAAGTACGTGAGGCAGCTATGTCGTTCGGCGCAGTAGAACAGGCGATTGCGGACATTCGCGCGGGCAAGGTCGTCATCGTGGCAGATGACGAGCGGCGCGAGAACGAAGGTGATCTGGTGGGCGCGGCCGAGAAGGTCAGCGCCGACATGATCAACTTCATGGCGACGCACGCCCGCGGGCTGATTTGCATGCCGCTCACGCCGGCACGCTGCCAGGCGCTCGGCCTGCCGCAGATGACCGAATACAACAACGAATCCCACGAGACGGCGTTCACGATCAGCATCGACGCGGCCGCGCGCTTCGGGGTGACCACAGGGATCTCCGCGGCGGACCGCGCGGCCACGATCCGCGTGGCCATCGAGCCGGCCACCGTGCCGAGCGATCTGCGCCGGCCGGGACACGTCTTCCCGCTGCGCGCGCGCCCAGGTGGCGTGCTGCAGCGGGTCGGTCAGACCGAGGCCAGCATCGACCTCGCGCGTCTCGCCGGCCTCTATCCGGCGGGCGTCATTTGCGAGATCCTCAACCCCGACGGCTCCATGGCGCGCCGTGCCGATCTCGAGAGGTTCGCCACACAGCACAACCTGACGTTCATCACGGTCGCCCAGCTCGTCGCCTACCGCCTCAAGCACGAGCGGCTCGTGCATCGCATCGCGCAGGCACGCCTGCCGACCCCGTTCGGGGAATTCCGAATCATCGGATACAAGAACGACGTGGACGAGGCGGAGCACATCGCGCTGGTATACGGCGATGTCGCAGGCAAGCAGCGCATCCTGGTCCGCATGCACTCCAAGTGCCTGACGGGCGACGTCTTCGGCTCGGCCCGCTGCGACTGCGGCTGGCAATTGCACAGCGCGATGCGCATGATCGCCGAGCAGGGCGCCGGCGTCGTCGTGTATCTCGATCAGGAAGGCAGGGGGATCGGGCTGCTCAACAAGCTCAAGGCCTATGAGCTCCAGGACGAAGGGCACGACACCGTCGAGGCGAACGAGAAGCTCGGCTTCAAGCCGGACCTCCGGAACTACGGGATCGGCGCGCAAATCCTGCTCGACCTCGGGTTGTCGTCGATCCGCGTGTTGACGAACAATCCGATGAAGCTGATCGGCCTGGAGGGCTACGGTCTGGAGATCGTCGAGCGGTTGCCGATCGTGCCGCCGCCGTCGGACGAGAATCGCGCCTATCTCGACGTGAAGCGGGACAAGCTCGGCCACTTCCTCACCCACTGATCGTGCCTCACAAACCACCCCCGCCGGCCGCGCGCACCTCCAACCGCCAGCGGCGCGTGGCAATCGTCGTCAGCCGGTTTCACGAAAAGATCACCACCAAGCTGCTCGAGCGCGCTCGGGAGGCGCTCCGGCGCGGGGGAATTGCCGACGAAAACGTCGAAGTCATTTCGGTTCCCGGCGCGTTCGAGCTTCCCGTCGTCGCGGAAGCGGCCGCCGCGAGCGAGCGCTACGATGCGATCGTCGCGCTCGGCTGCGTGATCCGCGGTGAGACGCCGCACTTCGAGTATGTCGCCGGAGAGGCCGCGCGGGGACTCGGCAACGTCGCGCTGGCGCATCGCATTGCCGTCGGATTCGGAGTGTTGACCACGGAGACCGAGACTCAGGCGTTGGCGCGAGTCGATAAAGGTGCCGAGGCGGTGCAGGCGGCCCTCGAGACCGCCGCGGCGCTCGAGAGGCTCGGTGCAGCGCCCCGAGACTAAGGCGCGCGCCCGCGCCCTCCAGCTGCTGTATGCGTGGGAGCTCTCCGGTGAACCCTCCATCGAGGCGGTCGTCGCGCGCGTGGCGGCGAGCTACGGCTGCCGGCCGGAGGGGTACGATCGCGGAGCGGACCTGGCCGCGAAAGCCATCGCGGGCCGGCCGGAGTTCGACCGGCGGATAAAGGAGGCGGCGGAGCATTGGCGGCTGGAGCGCGTGGGTGTGGTGGAGCGCAACATCCTGCGGCTCGCCCTCGCCGAGCTGGACGAAGCCTCCACGCCGTCCCGTGTGGTCATCGACGAAGCGGTGAAGCTCGCCCACTGGTTTGCCGGCGCCCGCGCGCCCGCCTTCATCAACGGCGTTCTCGATGCCGTCGCGCGCGAGACCGGCGCGCTGTGAGGATCCTGCTGGTCAACTGGAACGACCGGCAGAACCCGCAGGCGGGCGGCGCGGAAATCCACCTGCACGAGTTGTTCGGCCGCATCGCCGGCTGGGGTGACGCCGTCGATCTCATCGCCAGTGGGTGGCCCGGCTGCGCGCCGCGAGCCAGTGTGGACGGGATCAACGTCACGCGGATCGGTGGGAGACACAGTTTCGCGCTACGCGGCCGGAGCGCCGTTCGGGACGCCCTGCGCAGCGCGGTGTACGACATCGTCGTTGAAGACATCAACAAGGTGCCATTCTACTTGCCGACGCTGACCCGGCTGCCGCTGGTCGCCATCGTACCACACCTGTTTGGCACGACGGCATTCACCGAGGCCAGCCTGCCCCTGGGGACGGTCGTCTGGGCATCCGAGCTGCCGATCCCCTGGATCTACAAGCGGGCCGGCTTCCACGCGATTTCCGAAAGCACGCGGGACGACCTGGTGCGGCGCGGCGTTCAACCGGAAAAGATCGTCGTCATTCATCCCGGCGTGGATTCCCAACTCTATCGGCCCGACCCGGCAACGCCGCGCGCGCCACGTCCCACGTTCTTGTACCTAGGCCGATTGAAGCGTTATAAAGGAGTGGAGTACGCGCTGCGGGCGGTTGCTGCCGCGCGTCTGGCGCGTCCCGACGTAACGCTCGAAATCGGTGGCCAGGGTGACGATCGGCCGCGGCTCGAGGGCATGGTCGCGGCATTGGGGCTGGGGGATGCCGTGCGATTCCTCGGCTTCGTGCCGGAAGAAACGAAGCGGACATTGCTGCGTCGCGCGTGGGCGGTGGTGTTTCCGAGTCCCAAAGAAGGGTGGGGGATCACCAACGTCGAAGCGGCCGCGTGCGGTACGCCGGCGCTGGCGTCGGACAGTCCGGGACTGCGTGAATCGGTACACCATGGAGTCACGGGGTATCTCGTTCCACATGGAGACTGGCGGGCGCTCGCGGATCGCATGGTGGCGCTGGCGTCGGATCATGACCTGGTCGAGCGGCTGGGACGCGCGGCGCGCAGTTTTGCGGAAGGGCTCTCGTGGGACGCGGCGGCGCATGCGACCCGCGAGCATCTACAGCGGACGATTGCCGGACGAAACGGGGAGGATTGAAGTCATGCGTGTCACCATTACCGCCCGTCATACCGAGCTCGACGAGGACCTGCGGGCCCACGCGCGGGAGCTGGTCGAGAAGGTGGCCAAGCTCGCGCGTCGTCCCCACCACGCGCAGGTGCTGTTCACGGAGGACCATGGCGAGGCGGAAGTGGAGATCGAAGTGCACATACCACGCGGCCGTGTGCACGTGGCCAAGGCGTCGGCTGCCGATCTGCGCTCGGCGCTGGATCTCGCGATCGCGCGTGTGAAGCGGCAATTGCTCGACGAGAAGCAGACGCCGCGTGCCCGCCGCACCGCGCGCCGCTCCAAAGCTCGCGAGGTCTCGTGATCAAGGTCGGAGATCTCCTGGCAAAGGGCGATCCGTTGCAGCTGGAGCTGCTCACGGGCGAGGTCGGGTTGCAGCGCGAAGTGAAATCGCCGGAAGCCTCGAGCCCGGGGCTCGTGCTCGCGGGTTATACGGCGCGGTTCATCGGCACCGACCGAATCCACATTCTTGGTGAGACGGAGATCACCTATCTCGCCGCGCTGGACGACAAGGGGCGGCGCAAGGCGATCGACACGTTCCTGTCCCATGAGCTGCCCTGCATCATCATCACGAAGGGGCAGGAGCCGCCGGGTGAACTGGTGCAGCTGGCGCGCGACCGCGGCATCCCCGTTATCCGCACCAAGCTCAAGACCGCCGAGTTCTATCGGCGCCTCAAGCCATTTCTTGACGACGCTTTCGCGCCCCGTACGACGGTCCACGGTTCGCTCGCTGACGTCTTCGGTGTGGGCCTGCTGTTTCGCGGCCGTTCCGGCATCGGCAAGAGCGAATGCGTCCTCGACCTGGTCGAGCGCGGTCACCGCCTCGTCGCCGATGACGTCGTACACATCACGCGGCGGGGCCACGACGTGCTCATCGGCCGCGGCCATGAGGTCTCACGCCATTACATGGAGATTCGCGGCGTGGGGCTGATCGACATCAACGCGTTGTTCGGTATCCGCTCGGTGCGCCAGCAAAAGCGCATCGAGGTCGTCGTGCAGCTGGAGGATTGGGACAATACGCGCGAGTACGATCGCACCGGGCTGGACCTGCAGCAGACCGACCTGCTCGATGTGCCGCTGCCGCTCGTAACGGTGCCGCTCAATCCGGGCAAGAATCTGACGGTGATTTGCGAGGTCGTGGCGATGAACCATCTGCTGCGCTACAGCGGCGTGGATTCGGCGAATTCGTTCAATGAGCGCCTCATTCGCCGCATGCGAGAGAAGGGGGAGCTGCAGCGGTATCTGGAGGATGACTATGAGTGACCTCCATGGGGTGATCGTGTCGCATGCCGCCGTGGCGCAAGCGCTCGTCTCCGCCGTCACCGTCATCACGGGGATCGAGGGCGCGCTGACGCCGGTGTCCAACGAAGGCTGCGGAACCGAAGCTCTCGCCGAGCGGCTGAGCCAGGCGGTGGGCACCGGTCCCGCGGTGCTGTTCGTGGACCTACCGGGAGGGTCGTGCCTCAACACCTCACTGCGTTACGCCAAGCGCCACGCCGACATCGCCATCGTCACCGGCGTCAATCTCGCCATGCTGCTCGATTTCGTGTTCCACCGCGATGCCACGCCTGAGGAAGCCGCGCGCCGAGCCGTCGACGCCGGCAGCAAAGCGATTCGGGTTACCGCGGCATGACGCTCGCGCTGTATCGCATCGACGACCGCCTGATCCACGGCCAGGTGGTGGTGGGCTGGGGACAGCCGCTGAACGTGTCGTTCATCGTGCTCGTCGATGATGAAGTGCGGAGCAGCGACTGGGAGCAGGACCTCTACCGCATGGGCGTGCCCCCCTCGATCGAAGTCCGTTTCGCATCGGTCGAAGAGGCCGCGCAGGCATTACCCGCCTGGGAAGCCGATCCCCGCGTGGGCATCCTGCTGGTCGCCGATATCGATACGGCCGTCGCGCTCGCGGAGCGCGCGCCCCAGGTGCGCCGCTTGAACATCGGCGGTGTCCATCACCGCACGGGTCGCACCGAGCGGCTCCGGTTCGTCTACCTGACCGACGATGAGGCGCGCAAGCTGCGCGCGCTGGCGGCGCGCGGCGTCGACGTCACGGCACAGGATGTCCCCACCGCGCGTCCAGTCCCGGTCGGGGAATTCACATGAACCTTCCCGTCGAAGTCCTGATCGCGCTCCTCGTGTGGGGCACGCTGGTCGGCGTGGATCTCGTGAGCCTGCCCCAGATGATGATCGCACGACCAATCGTCGCGGGCGCGGTCGCGGGCGCGATCCTCGGCGACATTCCGACCGGCTTGCGGCTCGGCGTCGTCTTCGAGCTGATGCAGTACGACATCCTGCCGGTCGGTGCCGTGCGCTATCCGGAGTACGGTCCCGCCACGGTTGCCGCCGTGGCCACGGCCCATTCTTCGGCCGGCGTGCTGGGACTCGGACTCGGCGCCCTCGTCGGCCTCGTCACGGGATTGGCCGGCGGCTTGACGATCAACGTCCTGCGCCGCGTGAACTCGCGCGTCGTGCACAACGCGGCCGCGGCGCTCGAGTCGGGGAACCCGCGCGCGCTGCTCCGCGTCCATGCCGGCGGATTGCTGCGCGACGCCGCGCGCGCGGCGCTCGTGACCGCTTTCGGCCTCCTGCTCGCGTGGCTCGCGCGGCCGCTCCTCGCGGGCGCGTTGACCGTGCGCGGGGCCCTGCTGCTGGCGGTCGCGACGGTCGCCGCAGCGATTGCCGCGGGAAGCGCGGGCACGCTGCGCCTCGTGGGCAAAGGACCAAATCTCGTGTGGTTCGCCGCCGGTCTGGGCGGGGGGCTGCTCGTGGTGGCAGGGGTGGCATGGCTTCGATGAAAGTCTCGCTCGCGCGCGCTCTCTTGCGCCTCTTCGCGGTGCAGGGCTCGTACAACTACGAGCGCCTGCTCGGCGTGGGCGTGGGCGTCGCCGAGGAGCCGCTGCTGCGCGACTTGGCGGATGGCAAGTATCGTCCGGCGGTCGCGCGTGGGGCGCATTTCTTCAACGCGCATCCCTATCTCATTGGCCTGGCGGTCGGTGCGGCCGCGCGCGCCGAGCACGACGGCGCCTCGCCCGACCAAGTCGAGCGACTGCGCGAAGCGCTGTGCGGCCCGCTCGGGTCCGTTGGCGACCGGCTCGTCTGGGCGGGCTGGTTGCCGTTCCTTTCTGCGTTGACGCTCGCGGCGGTCGCGCTCGGTGGCGGCTGGATCGCCGTCGTCTCTTTCCTGATCGTGTACAACATCGGTCATGTCGCACTGAGGTGGTGGGCGTTAAAAGCCGGCTGGACGCATGGCGCCCGGGTCAGCGTGGCCCTCCACCATCCGGTGCTGTTGAAGGCCACCGCCACGCTGGGACCCGCGATGGCGCTGGCCGTCGGATTCGCGCTGCCCATCACCGCGCAATACCTCGCGGCTCCGTTCGGTTCGTGGACGCGCCTGGCGCTCGCCCTCGCCGCCGTCGTCGCCTTCCTGATGCTGCGCGTGTTCGGCGACCGCCTGAACGGCTTGCGGTTTGCGCTTGGCCTGTCGGCCCTGGCGCTCATCGCCGGATGGATATGGCCGTGATCGAGCGCGACGCCCGCATCGTCAACCCCCTCGGGATGCATGTCCGGCCGGGAGCGGAGTTCGTCAAGATCGCGAACCGCTTCAAGTCGAAGGTGGAGGTGTGCAAAGACGACGCCGTCGTGAACGGCAAGAGCATTCTCGGCATGATGACGCTTGCGGCCGAGTGCGGCTCGTCGATCCGCATCCGGACCGATGGCGAAGATGCTGAAGCAGCGATGGCAGCATTGCTGGAGCTGGTGGCGGCGGGATTCAATGAGATGCACCTGAAACCGGAAACGAAGGAAGAGGCGTGACGTCCGCGTCCGACCGTCTGCTGCGTGGGATCGGGGTGTCGCCCGGCATCGCCATGGGGCCTACGGTGCGAGTGCGCTGGGCGCTGCCCGAGGTGCCGCACCGCGTCGTCCCGCGCACGCAGGTCGAGAAAGAGGTGCGGCGGCTGCGCGCCGCGCTGAAGGACGTGCGGAGACAGTTCACGGAGCTCCGCGCGCGTGCCGCTGACCGCGCCGGCCTGGATGAGGCCCGCATCTTCGACGCACAGCTGCTCATGCTCGAAGACAAGGATTTCATCGACGGCGTCATCGAGCTGATTCGCGAGAACCATCTCACGGCCGAGAAGGCGTTCGAGTTCAAGACGCTCGAAGTTCGCGATCTCTGGTCCGCGGCGGGAAACCCGCTGCTCAAGGAGCGGCTCGCCGATCTCACGGGTGTCGCGATCCGCGTGATCCAGCATTTGATGCACAGCGGCGAGGCCGAAGTGTGGGAGATGATCGCCGAGCCGTCGATCATCGTCGCGCGCGAGCTATCGCCCGGGCTGACGGTGCAGCTGGACCGCGAGCACGTCGTCGGGCTGATCAGCGAGGAAGGCACGCGGACGTCGCACGCCGCGATCCTCGCGCACTCCCTCGGCATTCCGGCGATCTTCGGCCTGCGCGACGCCGTCGCCCGGATTCGGCCAGGCACGAGGGCGATTCTCGACGGGACCCGCGGCACGGTCCTGCTCGACCCGACACCGGAGGAAGTCGAAGAAGCAGGACGGAACGACACGCGGCGGCGGGAGCTGACGGCGCGGCTGGAGGAAGCGGTTACGCAGCCGTCGGTCACACTGGACGGCGTGCACGTCGCGCTGCGCGGCAACGTCGATCTCCCCGATGAAATCACCGCGGCAAAAGTGCACGGTGCGGAGGGCGTGGGCCTGCTCCGGACCGAGTTCCTGATCACCGGTCATAGCGTCCTGCCGTCCGAGGACGAGCAGACGCATTATTTTACGCGCGTCGGGGAAGCCTTCTCCGGTCATCCGGTCGTCATCCGCACCTACGATCTCGGCGGCGACAAATTCCCGGCGCCGTTCCGTGGTCCCGTCGAGCCCAATCCCCAGCTGGGCTGGCGCGCCGTGCGCGTCTGCCTTGATGAACCGGAGATGTTTCGCACGCAGATTCGCGCCGTGTTGCGCGCGGCGGTCAGCGCCAACCTCCATATGATGATCCCGCTCGTCACGCGGCTCGACGAGGTGGAGCGTACCCGCGAGATGATGCTCGAGGAGGCGGCGCGCCTGGAGAAAAGCGGGGTCGCCGCCGCGAAGAGTGTCCCATTGGGAGTGATGGTCGAGACGCCGGCGGCCGCGGTGATGGCGGACCGGCTTGCCGAGATCAGCGACTTTCTCAGTGTCGGGACCAACGATCTCACGCAGTACACGCTCGTGGTGGATCGTGGCAATGCACGCCTGGCCGACCGCTTCACGCCACACGATCCGAGCGTGCTGCGCCTGCTGAAGCTCGTCGCCGAAGCAGCGCGCGCGGCCGGCAAGCCCGCCAGCGTGTGCGGCGAGATGGCCTCGGAGCCGCTCTCCGCATTCCTACTGCTCGGGCTGGGGTATGAAACGTTGTCGGTAGCACCGCCGGCGCTGCCGTTGATCAAGTGGCTCATTCGGCAGGTGACCACCGCGCAAGCACGGTCGGCGGCGGAGGCCGCCCTCGCCGCTAGGTCGGCGGACCTCGCGCTCGACATATTACGTTTCGCTTTGGCAGAAGCGGTGGACCTGACGTTGCTCGATCCCGACGCTCGGTTGCCCGCCGGAAGGCGCTCGGGTAGCTTGAAACTCTAACGGACTGGGAACATGCCAACTCATCGCCACGTCTTCACTTCCGAATCGGTCACGGAAGGGCACCCCGACAAGATCGCCGATCAGATCTCGGACGCGGTGCTCGATGCGATTCTTGCCGAGGATACCACCGCCCGGGTCGCCTGCGAAACGCTGGTCACGACCGGAATGGCGGTAATTGCCGGCGAAATCACCACTTCGACCTACGTCCACATCCCCGATATCGTGCGCGGCACGATCACGTCCATCGGGTACACCGACGCCAACTTCGGCTTCGACGCGCAAACCTGCGCGATTCTGACGACCATCGATCGCCAGTCGACCGACATCGCGCTCGGCGTGGATACGGGTGGGGCGGGTGATCAGGGCATGATGTTCGGGTATGCGACCGATGAGACGCCCTCGCTGATGCCGCTGCCGATCGTCCTCGCGCACCGGCTGGCCGAGCGGCTGGCTACGGTGCGCAAAAGGGGTGAGCTCCCCTGGCTGCGGCCGGACGGCAAGACGCAAGTCAGCGTGCTGTACGAAGGCTCGAAGCCCGTCGGCATCGACAAGGTCGTGGTCTCGGCGCAGCACTCCGACATGGTCGACAACAAGGAGCTGCGCGCCGGCATCCTCGGGCACGTGATTCGTCCGGTCGTGGCCGAGGCCGGCTTCGAGGTGGGGGACAAGGACGTGCTCGTGAACCCGACTGGCCGGTTCGTGGTCGGCGGGCCGCAGGGCGATGCGGGGCTCACGGGCCGCAAGATCATCGTCGACAGCTACGGCGGCATGGCGCGGCATGGCGGCGGGGCGTTCAGCGGCAAGGACCCGTCCAAGGTCGATCGCTCCGCGACGTATGCGATGCGCTGGGTAGCCAAGAACATCGTCGCGGCGGGCCTGGCCAGGCGCTGCGAAGCGCAGGTCGCCTACGCGATCGGCGTCGCCGAGCCTGTCTCGATCATGGTCGATACGTTCGGAACGAGCACCGTGCCGCAGGACGCGCTCGAGACGGCGGTCCGTGAAGTCTTCGATCTGACTCCGGCCGGCATCATCCAGGCCCTCAATTTGCGGAATCCCATCTATCGGCCCACAGCGGCCTACGGTCACTTCGGCCGCGCGCCGGAGCGGCGCAAGGTCGGCGACAAGGCTGTTGAACTCTTCACCTGGGAGCACGTCGATCGCGTCGAAGAGCTGAAGGTCGCCGCGGAACGGGCTTCTCGCACTTCACGGAAAGCCAATGTCTGAGACCGCCACCAGAACGAAATCGACAAACGACATCAAGGACATCAAGCTCGCCGACGAAGGCCGGCGCCGGACCGAATGGGCCGAGCGGTCGATGCCGGTGCTGCGCCAACTGCGGCAGCGCTTTGAGCGCGAGAAGCCGTTGTCGGGCAAGCGGCTTGCCGCCTGCCTCCACGTCACCACGGAGACCGCGAACCTCGCGGTCACGCTGCAAGCAGGCGGAGCGGACGTGGCGCTGTGCGGGTCGAACCCCCTGTCGACGCAAGATGACGTCGCGGCGCACCTCGTGCGCGATCACGGCATCAAGGTCTTCGCGATCAAAGGCGAGGACCACGCGACCTACTACGACCACATCCGTGCCGCCCTGGCGCACCGGCCCGACATCACGATGGATGACGGCGCCGATCTCGTCGGCGCGCTCCACATGATCGCGTTGAACCGGCTCGACGACCTGGCACCGCCGGTCCGCAAGTGGGTCGAGACACTGTCGTCCGCGGATCGCAAGGCGCTCGTCGCTGGCGTGATCGGCTCGACCGAAGAGACCACGACGGGTGTGATCCGGCTCAAAGCCATGGCCAAGGACGGCGTGCTACAGTTTCCGGTCATCGCCGTGAACGATTCGCAGACCAAGCATCTGTTCGACAATCGCTACGGCACGGGCCAGTCGACGCTCGACGGCATCGTGCGCGCGACAAACATGCTGATTGCGGGGAGCACCGTTGTCGTGGCGGGGTACGGGTGGTGCGGCCGCGGCTTCGCGATGCGCGTGCGTGGCGCGGGCGCCAATGTGCTCGTCACCGAGATCGACGCGATGAAGGCGCTCGAAGCGCAAATGGATGGCTATCGGGTCGTGCCGATGTCCGAGGCCGCCCCGGTGGGCGACCTGTTTGTGACGCTGACCGGGAACGTGGAGGTCATCCGGGTAGAGCACATGCGCGCGATGAAGGACGGCGCCGTGCTCGCGAACTCGGGACACTTCAACGTGGAAATCGACCTCGAGGGATTGAAGCAGACAGCCAAAGGCCCGACGCCGGTGCGCGAGTTTGTCGAAGAATGGCGCATCGGCGAGAAGCGTCTGTTTGTACTCGCCGACGGCCGGCTGATCAACCTCGCGGCGGCCGAGGGACACCCGGCGAGCGTCATGGACATGTCATTCGCCAACCAGGCGCTCGCGGCCGAGCACGTCGTCAACAACGCCAAGACGCTCAGCAAGGACGTGCATCGCATTCCCACCGACCTCGATCAGGAGATCGCGAGCCTCAAGCTGCAGGCGATGGGCGTCGCGATCGACACACTCACCCCTGCACAGCGCAAGTATCTCGCGTCCTGGGATATGGGGACCTGAGTGTCGTCCCCGGGGGGAGCATTGCTGCAGGTGCGGGTAGCTCACCTCGGGCTGGATCGCACGACCAATACGCCGGTGGTGATTCTGCAGGAGCAGGACGGGCAACGCGTGCTGCCCATCTGGATCGGACCCGCCGAGGCGAGCGCCATCGCGATGGAGTTGGCCGGAGTCAAGTTCTCACGTCCGCTGACCCACGACCTGCTCAAGCAAGTGATCGTCGGCCTGGGCGCTGAGCTGCGCAAGGTGATCATCACTCAGGTGAAGGACAACACCTACTTCGCCGAGCTGCATATCTACCGGGGCGACACCGTCATTCAGATCGACGCCCGGCCCTCTGATTCCATCGCCCTCGCGCTGCGTCTCAAGGCCCCCATCTTCACGAGCGACGCGCTCCTCGAGTTGACGTCGATCGATACGACCGACAACACGATCCAACCGGGCGGCACGGGCGCCGGGGGTGCGCCGCTCGACGCCGACACGCTGAAGTCATACCTCCAGAACCTCGATCCTGAAGATTTCGGCAAGTTCACGCCGTAGCCTTCTCGTTCTCGGGCTCGGCGCGTTTTCCCCGCTCATCTCCCAGGCGCCGGCGGGGCAGGTAAGCCTGAGCGGTCGTGTGCTGCGTGGCGGCCGCGACACAATCCCGCTGGCGAACACATCGGTCGTTCTGCATCGCGTCACCCGCACTGGCGGCAGCCCCATCGACTCAGCGCATACCGACGCGCGGGGCCGCTATCGCTTCGAGGTGCACGAGGCGGATTCGAGCAGCATCTACGTCGTGAGCGCGTGGTACGACAGCCTCGCGTACTTCTCCTTGCCGTTGAGTCTCACCGGCCGTCCCGTGGCGCACATGGACGACATCGTGGCATATCGGACCACAGCCAAGGCCCCGCCGATTCGGCTCGAGCGCCGCCTCGCCACCGTCGCCAGTGCGGGCACCCAGGGCACGCGCGAGGTGCTGGAGATCCTGGAGCTCCAGAACACGGGGGAGACCACACGGATCACCAAGGACACGCTGTTTCCCACCTGGGCGGGGAGAGTTCCGCGCGGCGTCGGGCAACTGCGCGGCGGGCAGGGCGACGTCTCGCCGGACGCGATGCTGTTTCGCCACGACAGTGTCTACGTGCTCGGCCCGATTCCACCCGGGGCCGTCAAGCAGTTGAGCTACGCCTACACGCTGCCCGCCGGCATCCGGACTCTCGCCATCCCGATCGATCAAGTAACGGACAATCTGAATCTGCTAATCGAGGACACGGCCGCCGCAGTGACCGCGCCGGGGCTCGCGTCGTTGGGCGTGCAACCGCTGGAGGGCCGATATTACGCCGCGTATCGCGCAGGCCCGCTCATGCCGGATGATCGCGTCGAGATTCAGTTGCCGGCGGGAAAATTCCGGGCGCAGATGCTGCTTCCGTATCTGATCGCCGTACTGGTCGCCGGCATGGTGCTGGCCCTGGTGTGGGCGTTGCGACGAAAACCGGTACGTGGTGCGTAGTGCTGGTGCGTGGTGCGTGGTGCGTGGTACGTGGTACGTGGTACGTGGTACGTGGTGAGTGGTGCGTGGTACGTGCATCTTGCGCACGGTTTCTCGTTAATCTAGACTGAGCTAGTTCAAAGTTCGCGAACGGGGATTACGGAAGCCGG
>Ga0209377_1001029_pt1 | contig 18968 bp, 14 predicted proteins | sample GraSoiAngelo_141_FD_185898 | JGI IMG/M metagenome (GOLD analysis project Ga0209377, IMG submission 185898) | Grasslands soil microbial communities from the Angelo Coastal Reserve, California, USA - 14_0929_12_40cm (SPAdes) (version 2) | ecosystem: Environmental > Terrestrial > Soil > Grasslands ...
TCCCCGGCGGGTCCCGTGGTCCGCACGGGCATCTCGCAGGCGACCGCCGTCAGCGACACGACGATCAGCGCATCCTTCAGCAGCGCCAGGCGGCACGACAACTTGTGCATGAACGGCATGTGCTTGCTCCTCTTCTTCTCAGTGACAGCTGCCGCTGCCCGAGTCGGTGAAGGTGCCCCCCGAGACGGGGATGAATTGCCAGGTGTAGGAGCCGGCCGAGAGCGTGAGCTTCAGCACGCCGAACGTCGTGCCGTTGAACAGCTCGCTGTTCGGGAGCGGTGTCCCTTGATCGTTGTAATGGCTCTCGCCGCCCGTGCCGACCACGAACTCCCGGATCCCTCGGGTCGGATCGGCCGTGCCCGTGGGCGTCTGCGGCGCGAATCGTTCGTAGTTGTGCTCGTGCCCGGAGATCACGATGTCGGCCCCGGCGTCGTACAGCGCCTGCCACAAAGGCTCCGCCGACGACAGGCTGCCGTGCTGGGTCCCCGAGCTGAACCGCGGATGGTGCCAGTAGGCGATGGTGCACTGCTTGGTGCTGGCCGCGAGGTCCTGGCGCAGCCAGGTTTCCTGCGCCGAGCCGGCACTCATTGAGGCGTTGCTGTTCAGCGAAATGATGTGCCAGGCGCCGATGTCGTAGCTGTAGTAGCCCTGCCCCGACGGGCCGGCGAGCGATCCGAAATAGCCGTAGTAGCCCGACGCACCAGTGGTGTGGTAGTCGTGGTTCCCCGGGGTCGGACGAGTGCGCGCCTTGTGCCGCCCCCACGACGGATCGTAGCACTGCGCGAATTGCGCGTCCGTGCCGTCCGGGTACACGTTGTCGCCCGCCGTAAACACCGTGCCGGCGATGTTGTCGAGCAGCGCGGCCGTCGCCTCGTCGCCGCTCCCCGAGCAGTCGGCGATGTCCCCCGCGCCCACCAGCACGACAGACGCGCTGGTGGCGACCACGGTAATGGCCGACGAGCCGTTCTGGCCTTCGCTGGTCGCGGTGATCGTGGCCGACCCTACCGCTGCGCCGCTGACCAGTCCGCTCGGGCTCACCGTCGCGACCGACGTGTTGCCGCTCGCCCACGTCACCGTGCGCCCGGTGAGCGGGTTGCCGCCGGCATCCTTCGGCGTCGCCGTGAGCTGCACCGTGGATCCCACTTGTGCCGTCGCCGAGGAAGGCGCAACGGTCACCGAGGCCACCGGCACGTGTACGACGGTGATGGTCGACGTACCGCTTTGCCCTTCGCTCGTCGCCGTGATCGTCGTCGTCCCCGCCACGTTGCCCGTGACGAGCCCGCTCGAGCTCACCGTCGCGACCGTGGTGTTGCTGCTCACCCAGGTCACTGCGCGCCCGGACAGCGGGTTGCCGCTGCCATCCTTCGGCGTCGCGGTCAGTTGGACGGTCTTGCCCTCATTGACGGACGCCGACGCCGGCGTCACCGCCACCGACGCCACGGCAACGAAGGTCACCGTAATGGTGGACGTGCCGCTCTTCCCTTCCGACGTCGCGGTGATCGTGGCCGACCCCGCCCCCGCGCCCGTCACCAGGCCGCTGCCGGTCACACTCGCCACGCCCGTGTTGCTGCTGGACCAGCTCACCGTGCGCCCGGACAACGGGGCGCCGTTCGCGTCCTTCGGCGTCGCCACGAGCTGCACCGTCCCCCCGACCGTGACGTTGGCCGTAGCCGGGGCCACATCGACCGTCGCCACCGACACCGGCGGTGTAGTTCCGGTGATCGCGAAATTGCAGACCGTGTGCGTCCCGGCATCGGAGTACACAGTCGAGTTGGCGAGACTCGCCACCGTCGCTTGCTCGGTCCGGAAGGCGTAGCCCGTGCCGATCGTCGCTTCCGCGCCGCCCGCAGGCGTCACATAGGCCGCATAGGTGTGGCTGGGAACGTCCACCACCAACCGGAAGCGGTAGGTCGTGCCCGCCGTGTAGGGGATGGCGCTCGCGGCGGCGTACGCCGCGCCGTTCCGCGCATCGATCTGGCCGGCCGCGTTGAAGCGCACAATCGCGGCCAAGTCGGCATACCCGGCCGCTGCACCCGCCGACAGCCCCGTCACGCCATCGATCGACGCGCCGTTCGGCGTGGCGTCGAACTGCGCGGTGAAGGACCCGGTCTGGGCCGTGAACGGGCTGTTCAGCCACGCGAGCGAGCTCGTGCTGCAGCCCGGCTGCGGCGCTTGCACGGTCACCGTGGCGCTGCCGCTCTGCCCTTCGCTCGTCGCCGTAATCATCGCCGAACCGGCCGCCGCGCCCGTCACCACACCGCTCGTGCTCACCGTCGCGACCGAGGTGTTGCTGCTGGACCAGGACACCGCCCGCCCCGACAGCGGGGTGCCATTCGCGTCCTTCGGCGTCGCCACGAGCTGCACCGCCCCGTTCACCTGCAACGACGCCGTCGCCGGGCTCACGCTCACCGACGCCACGGGCACGTTCGCCACCGTGATGCTCGCCGTGCCGCTCTGCCCCTCGCTCGTCGCCGTGATCGTCGCCGAGCCGGCCGCCGCGCCGGTCACCAAGCCGCTGCCGGTGATGCTGGCCACCGACGTGTTGCTGCTCGCCCACGTCACGGTCCGCCCCGACAATGGGGCGCCGTTCGCATCCTTCGGCGTCGCCGTCAGCTGCACCGTCCCGCTCACCTGGACCGAGGCCGCGGCCGGAGCCACGCTCACCGAGGCCACCGGCGTTGGGCACGTGACGGTGAGGATCGCCGTATCGGACTTGCCGCCCGGGTGGCTCGTGGCCGTCACTTGAGAGGTCCCGCACGACGCGTTCTTCCAGTGGGCGTAATGCCGCCTGCCGGTGGTGCTCGGGTCGGTGATGCTGCCGCCCGTCGCGCTCCAGCTCACCGAGGCTTGGGCAGTATCACCCTGCGTGGTGAGGGCCACGGCGGTGAGCATGACGTCTTGGTTGGGCTGAAGAGTGGCGGTCTTCGGAGAGATGAGGAGCTGTCCGACATCTGCCGGGGGCGAGGTCGCGATGGGGATTTCGCACGCGTTCATCGCGAGGGCCACAACGGCGGTGGCGCTGAACAGCAGGGCCAGCCGGCGGGACAACTTGTGCTTGAAGGTCATCGGGAGCGCTCCCCACGGATCCGGTTAAACGCACGGGCCGCCAACGTTCGACCCGTGTCGAAGCGCTGGCGGCCCGGCGGACGTGGCGGCAGACCCGCTGTAGTCCCGTAGCTCTGCGTCACCGTCTTTCGACGGGTTTGCTCTGAGCAGCGATTGCTCTGTCGCTAGTCTCTTTTCGAAGCCTCGATGTGGCCGATTGCCGCTCGACCACCATCCGTACTCCGTCCGGAACGCAATTCCTGTTCCGTACCTCACCGAAACTCGTCACGCCAACAGGGCGACAGAGCGTTACGGGCCGTGGATCAATCGACGCATGCCCGCCCGGCGCAGCGCATCTTACCAAAACTCTCGCATCTTACACTGTGACCGTTGTCACGCCCGCTGCGGTCTCCCGATGTGGGCGTCACGGATTGAAGAACTCGTCCATGTCGGGTGCGGTGGCCGCGGCGCCCGGATACGGCGTCACGCCGAGCACCTTCAACATCAGCCGCAGCGTGCTCGGGTGCTGGTACAGCGTCGTGGACTGGTAGCCCGGTTTGGACTTCGCGCTCACGCCCACCCAGACGATGCGCCCTCCACCGTTCGTGTTATCGCTCCCGGCCTCGTCGAACACGATGATCAACAGCCCGTCCTGCTGGAACATCGGGCTCTTGATCAGCGGATCGATGTTGGTCCTGAGCCAGGTGTCCGCCGTGCCGAGTGAGCAATCGTGCGCGTCGTTGCACAGGTTGGGCACGATGTTCGAGAAGGTGGGCAGCGTGCCATTCGCCAGGTCCGTCCCGAACTGGGTGAACGGCACGATGTTACACGCCTGCCCGGTCGGGTCGTTCGCCACGTCCGACAGCAGCGCGAAGATGTTGTGCTTCCGCGCGTAGTTCCCCGTGTCGCCACCGAGATAGCAGGCATTCGGAATGCTCTCCGCATAGGACTTCCACGTCTTCCCCGCCGCCACCAAGGAACGCACGATGTTCGGCACATTCTGGATTGTCGAGGAGCCATCGCTGTTCGTCAGAATCTGTCCGGTCGACAGCTCGAAGTAGTTGCCGATCGACGGATGGGTGTTGGCGTAGTATTGCGTCGCCAAGCTGTATTGCTGTATCAACCCGTTGAGGTACGGCATCGCCGTGGTGCCGATCACCTCGGAGTAGTTGGTGTTCTCCTCCGTCACGATGAACACGTGCCCGAACCGCGGGCCGGTGCCCGGCGTCGTCACCGTGACGGCGGACGTGCCGCTCTGCCCTTCGCTGGTGGCCGTGATGGTCGCCGAGCCCACCGTCACGCCCGTGACCAGGCCGCTCGAGCTCACCGTCGCGACCGAGGTGTTGCTGCTGGACCAGCTCACGGTCCGCCCCGACAGCGGGTTCCCGTTCGCATCCTTCGGCGTCGCCGTGAGCTGGATCGCGCTCCCGGCCTGCACGCTGGCCGAGGCCGGTGCCACGCTCACGGAGGCCACCGGCACGTGCACGACGGTGATGGCCGATGTCCCGCTTTGCCCTTCGCTCGTCGCGGTGATCGTCGCCGTCCCCGCCACCTTCCCCGTGACGAGCCCGCTCGAGCTCACCGTCGCGATCGCGGTGTTGCCGCTCACCCAGCTCACCGTGCGCCCCGTCAGCGGGTTGCCGTTCGCATCCTTCGGGGTCGCGGTCAGCTGGACGGTCTTGCCCTCGTTCACGGAGGCCGACGCAGGCGTCACGGTCACGGAGGCCACCGGCACGTTGGAGACTGTGACGCTCGCCGTGCCGCTTTGCCCCTCGCTCGTCGCCGTGATCGTCGCCGTCCCCGCCACCGTGCCCGTGACGAGCCCGCTCGCACTCACCGTCGCGACCGAGGTGTTGCTGCTGGCCCACGTCACCGTCCGCCCGGACAGCGGATTCCCAGTCGCGTCCTTGGGCGTCGCCACGAGCTGCACCGTCTGCCCCACCTGGATCGCGGCCGTGGCCGGGCTCACGCTCACCGAGGCCACCGCCACGTTGGAGACCGTGATGCTCGCGGTGCCGCTTTGCCCCTCGCTCGTCGCCGTGATCGTCGCCGACCCGATCGTCACTCCGGTCACGAGCCCGCTGCCGTCGACAGTCGCAACCGAGGTATTGCTGCTCGTCCAGCTCACCGCCCGCCCCGGCAGCGGGTTGCCATTGGCATCCTTCGGGGTCGCCGTCAGCTGCACCGTCTGACTCACCTGCATGCTGGCCGAGCCCGGGCTGACCGTCACCGAGGCCACCGGGACGGCCGTCACCGTAATGGTCGACGTGCCGCTCTTCCCCTCCGACGTCGCGGTGATGGTCGCCGAGCCGGCCGTCGCGCCCGCCACCAGGCCGTTGCTCGTGACGCTCGCCACGCTCGGGTTGCTGCTGGACCAGGACACCACCCGTCCGGACAGCGGGGTGCCGTTCGCGTCCCTCGGCGTCGCCACGAGCTGCACCGTTCCCCCGACCGTGAGGTTGGCCGTGGCCGGGGTCACGTCGACCGTCGCCACCGGCACCGGCGGCGCACTCCCGGTGATCGCGAAATTGCAGACCGTGTGCGTCCCGGCATCGGAGTACAGCGCCCAATTGGCGAGACTCGTCACCGCGGCCTGTTCGGTCCGGAACGCGAAGCCCGTGCCGATGGTCGCTTCCGAGCCGCCGGCCGGCGTCACGTAGGCCGCGTAGGTGTGGCTGGGAACGTCCACCACCAGCCGGAACCGGTAGCTCGTGCCAGCGGTGTAGGGGATCGCGCTCGCGGCCGCATACGCCCCACCGTTGCGCGCATCGATCTGGCCGGCCGCGTTGAAGCGCACAATGACCGCGAGGTCCGTGAACCCGGCGGCCGCCCCCAGCGACAGCCCGGTGACGCCATCCAGCCCCGTACCGTTCGGCGTGGCATCGAATTGCGCGGTGAAGGACCCCGTTTGTGCGGTGAACGCGCTGTTCTGCCACGTGAGTGAGCTCGCGCTACAACCCGGCGGCAGGCCCTGCACGGTCACCGTGGCGCTGCCGCTCTGCCCCTCGCTCGTCGCCGTGATCGTCGCGGTGCCCGCCGCCGCGCCGGTCACTAAGCCGCTGCTGGTGACGGTGGCCACCGAGGTGTTGTTGCTGGACCAGGACACCGCCCGCCCCGACAGCGGGGTGCCGTTCGCGTCCTTCGGCGTCGCCACGAGCTGCACCGTCGCGCCCACCAAGACCGACGCCGCCGCCGGGCTCACACTCACCGACGCGACCGGCACGGTGATCACGGTGATGCTGGCGCTGCCGCTCTTCCCTTCACTCGTCGCCGTGATCGTCGCTGACCCGGTCGCCAACGCCGTGACGAGCCCGTTGGCGTCGACGCCGGCGACGCTCGACTGGCTCGACGACCAGATCACGGCCCGACCGGAGAGGGCATTGCCCGCCGCGTCTTCCGGTGTCGCAGTCAGCTGTACGGTTTGTCCAACTGGCGTTGTCCCTGAGGGAGGGGTCACGACGACCTGGGCAACAGGTGTTGCTGTCCCGGTATCCACAGACCTGGGCAGCTCGCAGGACTGGACGGCGAGCGTGACCGCCACCGTGGTGGCGACCAGTGCGACCAGGCGTCGCGGCAGCGTGTGACCGAACGTCATGAGACCGCCCTCCGGAGCTTCACGGTGAGACGAGTTCGCTGGTTGTCTTGCAGCGTGACCGATTGCGGCGAGACGACGAGTTGCGCGACTGCCCGGTGCGGCTCAGGTTCGGCGACCGGAGTCGCCATCCAGGGGCCCCTGAGCAACGCGAGCCGGTGAGCCAGCTTGTGCTTGAAGGTCATGCCACACCCTCGCACGTCTTTCGACGGCTTTGCTCTGAGCAGCGCTGTGTGTGGAGGCCGGACGAGAACGCCCGCCCGATCCTGTCGCCAGCCAGTCTACCCGACCAGCGAGCGTCGGTCCGTGACCTGCGTCATGCTGCGGCGGTTCAACTTCCTCCGGCGGTTCAACTTGAACACGAGGTAGCGGTTTCCGGCGCCAACCACCGGCGACCGCGTGCGGCAGAAAGAAGAGGTCGAAGGACCCGCTGACCCCGCCGCTCTCCCGGAGTAGCTTGAGCGCTATGTCCCGACCTCTCCTGCTACTCCTCCTCGCCGCCTGTGGCGAAGGCACCCCACCCGCGTCCCCCACCCGCACAGCCCACATCGTTCTATCGTCGTGGGCGAGCGTCGCGCCCGGCGACACAACCCGCCTTCAGGCAGTCGTGCTGGACTCCACCGGTTCCGCACGGGAGGTGGCCGTCACTTGGACGAGCGCCGATCGGGCGATCGGGGCGGTGGACGGGGCGGGGCTGGTCACCGGTGGTGAGGCCGGCGTCGTGACGATCACCGCCACAGCGGGACTGCTCACCAGTCGCGCCGTCGTGGCCGTGCAACCCCCTGTGCTCCTCGGCGCCGGGGACATCGCAAGCTGTACCTCCCTCGGGGACGAAGCGACCGCGGCGCTGCTCGACTCGTTAGCGGGGATCGTCTTCACGGTGGGCGACAACGTCTATCCCGACGGCCGCCCCAGGGCCTACAAGGACTGCTACGACGGCTCGTGGGGCCGCCACCGGGCGCGCACTCGCCCGGCGCCGGGGAACCACGACTACCATACCGCCGGCGCGTCGGGCTACTTCGGGTACTTCGGCACTCTCGCCGGTGACTCTGGGAAGGGATACTACAGCTACGACGTCGGGACGTGGCACATCATCTCGCTGAACAGCAACGTCCCCATGAGCCCGGGCTCGCGCCAGGAGCAATGGCTGCGCACCGATCTCGCGACGCATCCCGCTCCCTGCACCCTCGCCTACTGGCACCACCCGCGCTTCAGCTCCGGCACGACGCACGGCAGCACCGCCGCGACTCAGTCGCTCTGGCAGGCCCTCTACGATGCCGGCGCCGACGTCGTCGTGTCGGGTCACGAGCACAACTACGAGCGCTTCGCGCCCCAAACCCCGACCGGCGAGCACGACTCGGAGCGCGGCATCCGCGAGTTTGTCGTGGGCACGGGTGGCGCCAGCCACTTCCCCTTCGGGACGCCACTCGCGAACAGCGAGCGTCGCGACAACACCACCTTCGGCGTGCTCCGGTTGACGCTGAAGCCGCGAGGCTACGACTGGAGATTCATACCGGCGGCAGGAATGTCGTTTGCCGACTGGGGAAGCGGGCGCTGCCACCAGCCGCGCGCCCGCCGATCGCGGTGACCCGAGCGAGCGCTGGAACGCTTCAGCTCCCCAGCACCACCTCAACGCCTTCGCGCCGCAGCTTCCCCAGCAGCCACGCTTGCACCCGCGCCGTCACCTCCACCACTCCGTCCATCTGCACCTCGGTCATCACCTCGGCGTCACGGTGCAGGGCCGCGAGCAGCTTGCCGTCATCGATGGGGACCCGAATGCACGCGATCGGACGGAGCGCTTGCGCCGACGTGCGGAGCACGCCGCGTAAGGGCTCCACGCCGAGGCCGGTGCGCTGCAGGCGCGCCGAGGTCACGACCGCATGCGGATAGCGCTCCCGGACCCGCGCAAGGAAGTCCTCCGGTTCGGCGAGCAGATCCGCCTTATTGAACACATAGATCGTGCGCTTGCGCTCCGGGGCGACGTTGCGCCGTTCCCCTTGCCCATCTCCCGAGTCGTACAGCCCCATCTCCCCGAGCACGCTCTCCACCACTTCCACCTGCTCCTCCCACCCGGGCTGCGCCGCGTCGATCACGTGCAGCAGCAGGTCCGCGTCCCGCGCTTCCTCGAGCGTGGCGCGGAACGAGGCGACCAGATGGTGCGGCAGCTTCCGGATGAAGCCGACCGTGTCGCTGACGCGGAACCGATAGCCCCCGCCGACGTCGACCTCGCGCGTGAGCGTATCGAGCGTCGCGAACAGCCGATCCTCGACGAACACTTCGGTACCCGAGAGCGCGCGCAGGATGCTCGACTTGCCGGCGTTGGTATAGCCCACCAGCGCGGCGCTGGGGAGGTCGCGGCGACCCTGTCGCTGGTTCGCGCGGTGGTCGGCCACGCCTTCGAGCCGTCGTTTGAGGACGGAGATCTTACGGCGGATCACACGGCGGTCGGTCTCCAGCTGGGTTTCGCCCGGACCGCGCAGCCCGATGCCACCACGGATCCTCGACAGGTGGGTCCACATGCGGGTGAGGCGCGGCAGCAGGTACTCGAGCTGCGCCAGCTCCACCTGCATCTTCGCCTCCGCCGAGCGGGCGCGGGTCGCAAAGATGTCGAGGATCACTTCGGTGCGGTCCATCACCCGCACCGCCAGGGCCTTCTCCAGATTGGTCCCCTGCACGGGCGAGAGGGGCTCGTCGAACAGCACCAGCGTCGAGCGGGTGTCCTGGAGCACGCCCTTCAACTCCTCGACCTTCCCCTGTCCCAGGTAGAAGGTGGGCGTGGGCGCTTCGACGCGCTGATGGGTCTTGCCGACCACCTCTGCGCCGGCCGTGTCGGCGAGGCGGCGGAGCTCGTCAAGATGGTCTTCCACCTGCGTCGCCTCGGCCGACCCCTTGCGTGGAGCACCGACCAAGAACGCCCGCTCCACCGGTGGCTGAATCTCAATTAGTTGTCGAATGCCCCGAGACCTCCTCGACCCGAATCTAACAGCGCACGGACGCCCGAGCAGTGCCGACCCTCATTTCAACAGCTTCTTGAGCGGCACGTTCCCCTTTCCTGTGAGCGCCACGGTCCGGTCCCCAACCGGCGTGTCCAGCAGCACCCGCCCGGTGATCCCGTAGCCAACCGCCCGGCGGGTGAGCAGCGCCCTGGCGCCCGCGCCCAGCCCCGCCCATTCGAACCGCACCGGCACGACGACCCGGCTGTGATTCGTGGGCGACAGGTCCAGCGGGCGGTCGAGCAGCGCATCGCCGAAGTGCGTGCCCTCGAGGTCGATGCCGACTTCGAGCCGGGTCGAGCGGATCCGGTAGTCGTTGGGGTTATACACGTCGAACACCAGGTCGAAGGTGCCGCCCGTCAGACCGATGCCGGTGACGGCGATCTCCTGCAGCGAGACGTCAGGTTCGGTGAACGCCAACCGGCCGAGCGTCGCGCAGGAGAGGCACAACAACACCACGGGAAGCGGGAATCGGGAAACGGGAAACGTGAGGTATCGTGCCATTACGTTTCTCGTTTCCCCTTTCCCGTTTCCCGCTCGATCCGCTCCTTCACCTGTCTCCAGAACTCCATTCGCTCTGCGATGGTCTTTTCGTATCCGAACTCGCTCGGCTCGTACCATTTCTGCCCCCGCAGCGCGTCCGGCAGGTATTCCTGCGGCACGTAGGCGTGCTCGAACGCATGCGCGTACTTGTACCCCTCCCCGTACCCCAGCTCCTCCATGAGCTTGGTCGGGGCATTGCGAATGTGGAGCGGCACGGCTTCGGCAGGATGCTCCGCAGCCGCTGCCATCGCCTGCGCGAACGCCGTGTACACGCGGTTCGACTTGGGCGCGGTGGCGAGATACACGACGGTCTGGGCGAGCGCCAGCTCGCCCTCCGGTGATCCCAGGAAGTGGTAGGCGTCCTTCGCGGCGAGCGCGAGCGTCATGGCCCGCGGGTCCGCGAGCCCTACGTCCTCCGCGGCGATGCGGACCAGGCGGCGTGCGATGTAGAGCGGATCCTCACCGCCCGCGAGCATGCGCGCGAGCCAATAGAGCGAGCCCTCCACGTCCGACCCGCGCACGGCCTTGTGCAGGGCGGAGATGAGGTTGAAGTGCTGCTCGCCGGATTTGTCGTAGACGGGGAGCGGCTTTTCGAGAACGGAGACCACGACATCGCGGGAGGCGGGAGGCGGGAGGCGGGAGTTGGCGACGTGTTGCTCCACCGCCTCCAGGGCGTTCAAGGCACGCCGCGCGTCGCCCTGGGCGTACGTGACGAGTGCGTCGATCGCCTCGCTGGTGAGCACGCCTCCCGCCTCCCGCTTCCCGCCTCCCGTCTTCTCGAGCGCCCGCTCGATCACCATGCGGATGTGCTCGTCGTTCAGCGGCTCGAACACGAACACGCGACACCGGGACAGCAGCGGGGCCGTCAGCTCGAAGCTCGGGTTCTCGGTCGTGGCGCCGATCAACGTGATGATCCCGTTCTCGACCCACGGCAAGAACGCGTCCTGCTGCGCCCGGTTGAAGCGATGGATCTCGTCGCAGAAGAGAATCGTGCCGCGGCCCTCGTACTTGAGTCGCTCTTCCGCTTCCTTGATGATTTCCCGCACCCGCCCCACCCCCTCGGTCACCGCGGAAAACGGCTCGAAGTGGCGATCGGTGTAGTTGGCGACGAGGCGGGCGAGCGTGGTCTTTCCCGAGCCGGGCGGCCCCCAGAAGATGCACGACCCCACATCGCCGCGGCGGATCAGGTCGCCCAGCGCCTTGCCGGATCCGAGGAGGTGCTCCTGGCCGAGGAATTCCTCGAGGGTCGTGGGGCGCATGCGGGCCGCGAGGGGCTCCGCGGAGCGGGAGAACAACGTCGGGTCAGACACGGGAGACGGGAGGCGGGAGTGATCCCGCGGGGAAAAAGGGACACCTCGCGGAAGTTGGATGCCGCACCTGCTTACAGCACTCGCCACCTTTGGCGGATGCGCAATCTGGAGTCGTTCGATGCTTGGAAGCTTGGTCAAGATCTGGCGACGCTGGCCGACCAGCTGACTCTCGCGCCTAAGTTGGAAAGGCACTTTGCACTCAAAGACCAGATTCGCCGTGCCGCACTGTCGATTCCAGCCAATATCGCTGAGGGCTATGCCTTGCGAACGACACCACAGTTCCTGCGGTGTCTGCGGATTTCGGTCGGTTCGACGGCGGAGCTGCGCTCTCATCTCGAGATCGCTCGGCGAGTCCACCTCATACCAGAGCCGGACGTCTCCGCGGGGCTAAATCTCTGCGATCGCATGCTCGCTGTCGTAATACGTCTGATTCGGAAACTGTCCCGGTAACACTCCCGTCTCCCGTCTCCCGCTCACGATACAGAATCTAAGATGTGTTTCGTGAGGTAGAATACCGCCGCTCCCGCGAAAAACGCTGCCGGCAGCTTCCACCCGCGCTTCCCCTGGAATTCCGGGACCAGATTCGACGCGGCCACGTAAATCGTGACGCCGGCGGACAACGCCAGCCCGTGGTGGACCAGGAAGGAAATCTGGTCGGTGAGGGCCACTCCGGCGAGCGTCGCCGCGCCCAGCATCGCGGCGGCCCCGACCGCCTGCCCGCCCGACCGCCCGCCCGCCATCATCAAGCTCGACACGGTCACGCCCTCCGGGAGCTTGTGGAGGAAAATGGCGATGAAGACCATCAGGCCGAGCGCCGGGCGCACGAGAAACGCGCTGGCGATGGCGACGCCGTCGAAAAACGTGTGCAACAGCAGACCTACCACCGCCGAGGTGCCCGCCACCCGGTTGACGGCGTGGGTCTCCTCGCCGAAGTGGAAGTGCGGCGTCAGGGTGTGCTGGGTGAAATGCACCGCCAGGTAGCCCGCCAGGACCAGCGCCGGCGCCGCGGGGCCCGAGCGGGCGAACGCCTCGGGCAACACTTCCACCAAGGCCACGGCCAGCATGAAGCCTGCGCCGAACGCGACGAAGTGCTCGATCAGCGCGAGCTCGCCGGCCGCGCGACGCGTCACCGCGAGCGCTCCGACGACGTTGCCGAGCGCGGCGACCAGGGCGTACCCGAAGGCGCTAGACACGGGAGAGGAGATAGTCGCGCGTGTTGCGGCTGGGCTCCTCGAGCACTTCCGCCAGCAGCCGCTCGAGGGTCTCCCCCACGTCGGGCCCGGGGCGCACACCGGCGGCCAGGAGATCGTCGCCGTTCACCGCGAGATCCTTTACGGTCAGGGGATCTTTCGCAGCCCGAATGGACTCCACAACCTTCGGGAGCGGGGAGCGGGGAGCAGGGAGCAGGACTAGCAAATCGTCGGCGGACTCACCCACCTGTGACAACCAGCGGCGCACGTCGGGAACATGCTTCGGATCCGGATACTTGTCGCGCCACTGCCCGATGGCCCGCCCGCGCTCGATGTCCTTGTTGGAGGACTTGAGCCGCGTGAGCAGGGAGGCGGGATCGGAGGCGAGAAATGATGTGATCAGCACCGGATCGCGCGGGAGCTTGTCGACGGCCTTCAACGCATCCCGCATCCCGCCTCCCCCATCCCGGATTTCCGGCAACCATATCCGCGCGGCGCCCACATCGATCCAGAGCGTGAGCAATTTCGACACCCGCTTGGCCGTCGCGATCCCCTTGTACCACTCGTCCCGCACCCGCTCGGCCGAGAGCTGCGCCAACCCCTGCACGTTCGCCTTCGCGGCCTCGAGGGTCCGCGGGTAGATCCGGAATTCGAACCGCGCGCTGAAGCGCAGCGCCCGCAGGATCCGCAGGTAGTCCTCCTGGAAGCGCCAGTTGGCGTCCCCCACCGAGCGGATCAGCCTGCGCTCGAGGTCGTCGGCGCCGTGGAACGGATCGCGCCACTCGTGCCGGATCGGGTGGTAGGCGATGGCGTTGATCGTGAAGTCGCGGCGCGCGAGGTCGTCCATCAACGAGACCCCGAACTCGACCACCGCGTGGCGGCCGTCGGTCTTGAGGTCCTTGCGGAACGTGGTGACCTCGTGCTGCCGGTTCTGCGGGTCGAGCACGGCGACGGTGCCGTGCTCGATCCCCACCGGCACCGTGCGCTTGAACAGACGGCGCACCTCGGCGGGCGGCGCCGCGGTCGTCAAGTCAAAGTCATGATTCTCGACCCCCAACAGGTTGTCGCGGATCGCCCCCCCGACGCACCACGTCTCGTAGCCCGCGCCTTCCAGCTGCTTGGCGATCCGCAGGACGGCGTCGGGGATCGGCAGCCGGGCGGGAAAGCCCATGCCCGACCCTATCCCTCGAGGATCACGGCGGCGGCGGCGACGCCGGCGCTGTGGGTGAGGCTGACGTGCAGCTGTTTCACGCCCCGCACGCGCGCGCGCTCCGCCGCCTGCCCGCTCAACCCGAGGCGGGGCACGCCGCCGTCCCCGCGCTGCACTTCCACCTGCAGAAAGGACACCCCTTGGCTCCACCCCGTCCCCAGGGCCTTGAAGCACGCTTCCTTGGCGGCGAAGCGGGCGGCGAGCGCCTCGGCCTTGTCCACGCGCCCGGCGCAGTCGCGACGCTCCGCGGGGGTGAACACTCTTTCCTCAAACGCCTGTTGGGCGGCGAGCAGCTCACGGACTTTCCCCACCTCCACGACGTCCAGGCCGATGCCCACGATCATCCGCAGAGCACGCTCCCCCCGTTCACGTTCAGAATCTCGCCCGTGATGTGCCGCGCCAGGTCGGAGCACAGAAACACGATCGGCCCCGCACAGTCCTCCGGGCTCGCCACGCGGCCGAGCGGGATGGTCCGCTCGATCTCCCGCTTGCCTCCTCCCCCCTCTCTCGAATACCGCGTCGCGGACATCTCCGTATCGACCCATCCCGGCGCGACGCAGTTCACGTTGATCTGGCGCGGGGCGAGCTCGATCGCAAGCGACTTGGTGAACGAGATGACCGCGCCCTTGGTGGCCGCGTAGTCGGCGTGGAACGCCTCGCCGCGCTGTCCGGCCGTGGATGAGACGAGCACGATCCTCCCGCCCTCGGGCAGGAGCGGAATCGCGGCGCGGCACACGTACAGCACGCTGTCCAGGTTGGCGCGCCGCGTCGCGTCCCACTGCGCGTCGGTCATGGCCGCCACGGGCACCTCGTCGGACGGCCAGATCCCGTGGTTCACGATCAGGAGCTCGAGTCCGCCGAGGCCCTGGACCGCATCGTCGACGGCCCGCCCCGCCGCCGCCGGATCCCCCAGGTCACCGGTGACGCCAATCGCCGGACGCCGAAACCGCCTCATCCCCGCGAGCGTTTCCTCCGCCTCCGCCCGCCGACTCCGATACCCGACCGCGACGCCCGCGCCCGCCTGCGCCAGCAACAGCGCCGTCGCGCGCCCGATGCCCCTGCCACCCCCCGTCACGAACGCGCGCTTCCCAGACAGATCGATCACCGCCCCTACCCCAGTGCGGAGTGCGGAATGCGGACTGCGGAATTGCAGTGGGAGGTCATTCGCGTGACGACCTCCCCTTGCAACTCCGCATTCCGCACTCCGCATTCCGCATTCACTCGCGCAGCCGAGCTTCCACGAGCCCGCAGATCACGTGCTCGATGGCGAGATGGATTTCCTGGATCCGCGCCGTGTCGTCCGAGGGAACGATCAGCACGACGTCCGTCAGGTCCTTGAGCCGGCCGCCCGAATGCCCGACGAAACCCACGACGGTCACGGCGCGGGCCTTCGCGGCTTGCGCGGCGCGGATCACATTGGGGCTGTCGCCGCTCGTCGAATGGAGCGACAGCACGTCGCCGGCCCGCGCCAGGGCCTCCACCTGGCGCGCGAACACTTCGTCGAACCCCATATCGTTGGCGCACGCCGTGAGGAGCGAGCTGTCGGTCGTGAGGGCCACGGCGCGCAGCGCCGGCCGGTTGGATTGGTAGCGTACGACGTACTCGGTGGCGAGATGCTGCGCGTCGGCCGCGCTGCCGCCGTTGCCGGCGAAGAACAGCGTCCCGCCGGCGCGCAGGGCGGCGCCGTAGGTGTCCGCGATCGCCGCGATCGTCTCGGCGTACTCCTCCCCGACCCGCGTCGCCAGCGCCGCCAGGGCGGTGAGCTCCGCCCGGGCCTGCTCGGCGGGCGTCACTCGGCGGCCGCCTGCACCAACGCCTGCAAGTCCGCGGCCGACTCCTCGAGCGCGGTCCCGACGACCACGAAGTCCGCCCCCGCGGCGCGCGCCGCCCGCACCTGGGCCGAGCTCCTGATTCCGCCGCCCACGAACAACGTGAGATCCGGCACCGCTGCGCGACAGGCGCGGATCACCTCGGCGGCCACGGGGCGCGGGGCGCCGCTCCCCGCGTCCAGATAGATCGCCCGCATGCCGATGAGCTGCGCCGCCGTCGCGTGCGCGGCGGCGAGCTCCGGCTTGTCCGCCGGCAACGGTCGCGTCTGGCTCACCGCCTCGACGCTCGTGACCCGGCCACCGTCCACCAGGATGTAGCCCGTCGACAGCGTGGCGACGGGGTGACGGGTGAGGAAGGGAACCGCCCGCACGTGCTCTTCGATCAGGTACTGCGCGTTACGTCCGGAGACGAGCGACAGGAACAGGACCAGGTCGACCTCGGCGGTGAGCTGCAGGGCGGACCCGGGGAACAACGCCACCGGGAGCCCGGACGCCGCTTGCCGGATCGCCCGCGCGACGAGGTCCGTATTCTGCGTCCCGTCGAACGACGAGCCGATCATGATCCCCGCCGCACCCGCCTCACGCGCCGCGCGCGCCACCTCCGCGGCCTGCGCCGGCGTGGTGCGGCTCGGGTCGACGAGCACCAGTAGGCCGGGACGCCGCTCGAGCAATCCTCTCACCGCTCGCTCCCCGCGATGCGCTCGGCGAGCGCCGCGAGCCCGGCGGCGTCCACCTCGGACTGCGCCTCGAACGCGTACGTGATGAACGCGTCGGCCACGAGCAGCTCCAGCGCCAGCTCGCGCCCGCCGGCCGGCCGGCCCACCACCCGCCCGAGCACCCGCCGCCCCAGAAGGGCGAGCTGGTCCGGCAGCGGGACGGTGGGGGAAAGCTCCGCGCCGGTCACGGCAGCCTCGAGGCCCGCCCGCAGCGCGTCCGGGGCGACCGGGCGGCGCGCTGCGAGCCAGGCGAGCACCTCGCGCCGGGTCATCGCCGCAGCAACCCCTCAACGATCGCCCGAGCCTGGGCCCGGGCCAGGCCCAGCTTGGCGGCGTCACCCGCCCCCGCGGAGGCGAAATGCGGCCGGCCCCCTCCCTTCCCGCCCGACACCGCCGCGATTGCGTTGGCGATCTCTCCCGCCTTCACCCCCTGCTGCACCAGGTCGTCGGTGACCGCGACATGCACGCCGGCGCGCTCGCCGTTCGTGAACAGGACAGAGATCGCCCGTTTGTGGCTCGAGCGGAACGCGTCCATGACGAGCCCGATCTGGTCGCGGTCCTCGAGCTCCGAGTCCGCGATATGCAGCTCCACGTCGCCGATCTTCTCTACCGCTCCCTGCTCCCCGCTCCCTGCTCCCTGCTTGAGCAGCCCTTCGATTCGCTTCTCGAGCTTCCGATTCTCGTCGATCAGCTGTTCGATGCGCCGCACGAGATGCTCGGGTTGCGTCCGCAGCGCGCCCGCCGCCTGCTCGAGCTCAGCCTCGAGCTTCCGGATCAGGCCGTACGCCCCGGGGCCCGTCACCGCCTCGATGCGGCGCACGCCGGCGGCCGCGCCGGTCTCGTGCGTGAACCGGAACAGCGCGATCTGGCCGGTGGTCGGAACGTGCGTCCCACCGCACAGCTCGAGCGAGACCCCCGGCACGTCGACTACGCGCACGATGTCGCCGTATTTCTCGGTGAAGAACGCCATCGCCCCGGCCGCGATCGCCTCCTTGTACTTCACTTCACGCGTGGTGACGGGCAGGTTCGCCCAGATGTGGCGGTTCACTTCCTCCTCGATCCGGGCCAGGGTCGGGTCGTCCACGGGCCCGTGGTGCGCGAAGTCGAAGCGCAGCCGCTCGGGGGCCACGACCGAGCCCTGCTGGCGCACGTGGGGGCCGAGGATCTTGCGGAGCGCGGCGTGCACGAGGTGTGTCGCCGTGTGGTTCCGCTCGATGTTCTTGCGGCGCGGCTCGTCGACCTGGGCCAGCACCGGCGTGGGCTCGAACTCGTCCGCGAAGTGGCCCACGACGGCACTCACGCCGTCCACCTTCTCCACACCCTCCACGTCGAGCGTCCACCCCTCCCCCTTCACCCGCCCCGTATCACTGACCTGCCCGCCCGACTCGGCGTAGAACGGATTCTCCCGCAGCACCACCTCCACCACGTCGCTCGCCTGCCGGAACCTGAGCACGTCGGTCTCGGCCTGTGTGGTATCGTAGCCCACCCATTTCTGTTTGGCCCTCGGCTTGACGGTGCGCCACTCGCCGCCGCGTTTCAGGTGGACCGCCACCTTCCCCGCGTCGCCCACCTTGCTCCGCTCCAGCGCCTCGAGCGAGCGGGTGCGCTGCTTGCCCAGCTCCCGCTCGAACCCGGCGACGTCCACCGTCTGGCCGCGCTCGCCGGCGATCAGCTGCGTCAGGTCGATCGGAAAGCCGAATGTGTCATACAGCTTGAACGCCTCCGCGCCGGAGATGGTCTTCGCACCGTGCAGCTGCTCGAGCCGCTCGAGCCCGCCCTCGATCGTGTCGAAGAAGCGCTCTTCTTCGGCGCGCGTGACGCTGTCCAGGTGGCTGCGCTTGTGGACCAGCTCCGGGTACGCGCTTCCCATGAGACCACTCACCGTGTGCACCAGATGCACCAGCGTCGGCTCGCGGCGGCCCAACAGCCAGGCGTGGCGCACCGCGCGGCGCAGGATGCGGCGCACCACATAGCCCCGCCCCTCGTTCGACGGGTAGACGCCGTCCGCCAGCAGGAAGGCCACGGCGCGCGCGTGGTCCGCAAGCACCCGATAGGACGCGCCTCCCGGCCCCCGATCGTACTTCTTCCCCACGACCTCCACCGCGCGCTCGATGATCGGGGCGAAGAGGTCGGTGTCGTAGTTCGACGGGACCCGCTGCATGACCGCCGCTAGCCGCTCCAGGCCTGCGCCGGTGTCGACAGAAGGCGCGGGAAGCGGGATGCGGGATGCGTCGGGTTGCTGGTCGTACTGCATGAAGACCAGATTCCAGATCTCGAGGAGCTCGCCCGCCTCGCTCAACCGCACGAATTCGTCCAGGCTCAGGTCACGCATCCCGCTTCTCGCATCCTGCATCCCGCGGATATCAACCAGCATCTCCGAGCAGGGACCACACGGTCCGGTTTCACCCATCTGCCAGAAGTTGTCCTTGTCGCCGAGGCCGTAGATGCGAGCGTCCGGGATCCCGGTGATGCTCGTCCACAGCCGGCGGGCCTCGTCGTCCGTGTGATGGACGGTGACGTACAGCCGGTCGGGGTGGATG
>Ga0209377_1001033_pt1 | contig 18928 bp, 8 predicted proteins | sample GraSoiAngelo_141_FD_185898 | JGI IMG/M metagenome (GOLD analysis project Ga0209377, IMG submission 185898) | Grasslands soil microbial communities from the Angelo Coastal Reserve, California, USA - 14_0929_12_40cm (SPAdes) (version 2) | ecosystem: Environmental > Terrestrial > Soil > Grasslands ...
GGCCGATCACGAAGTTCTGCTTGACGTCGCTGCAGGCGCGGATGCAGCGGTCGCAGAGGATGCAGGCGGCGTGGTCCACCTTGATGATCGGCGACGAGTCGTCGCCGCCGCGAGCGTGGGAGCCGGGCGCGAACCGGGACTGACGGAGCCCCGCCTCCGCCGCCTGGGTCTCCAGCTCGCAATCGCCCGTCGCCTGCTGGCGGAGGCAGGGTGCCGCGTGGTCGGCCAGGAGCACCTCGTAGAGGGTCCGCCGGACCTGCCGCACCCGCTCGGTGGCCGTCGAGACCTCCATGCCGTTCTCGACGGGCCGGATACACGCGGCCGCCATCACACGCGCATTCTTGACTTCGACGGCGCAGACGCGACAGACTGCGACAGGCGTCTGGTGCTGGGCGTGACAGAGGGCGGGGATTTCGATGCCGTGCCGGCGGGCTGCCTCGAAGATCGTCGTCCCGGGCGCCACCTCGATCGGCCGGCCGTCGATCGTCAGGTGCACGAGATCGGATGCCGCCGGGCTCATTCCATTCCCTCGATCACACGGACGAACGCGATCACGCGAAGGCCATCGGGCACACGCCCGACGGGCACGTTCGCCTGAGGATGTGCGCCTCGATCTCGTCGGTGAAGTGCGTGATGACGGATTGAACGGGCGCCGGCGCGATCTGTCCCAGGCCGCAAATCGACGCCAACCGCATCGCCTCCGACAGGTCGCGGATCATGTCGTAGTCCGCCGCCTCACCTCGACCGCGGGCGGCCCGCTCGAGGATGTCGACGAGCTTGGCGCTGCCCACCCGGCACGGCACGCACTTGCCGCACGATTCGTTGCGGAAGAACCGTACGCTGTTGAGCGCCATGTCGAGCATGCAGGTGCCTTCGGCGCACACGACGATGGCGCCCGAACCGAGCATCGAGCCGGCCTTCTGCAGCGAGGCGAAGTCGAGCGAGACGCCGGCCATCGACGCCGGCAGGTACCCTGACGATGGACCGGACGGCGCGAACGCCTTGAGCGCGCGGCCCCCGAGGACACCGCCCGCATGATCGATCACCTCGCGGACGGGCGTCCCCATGGCGATCTCGTAGACGCCGGGGCGCGCGACGTGGCCGCTGATCCCGACGAACTTGATGCCGGAGGCGCCGTTTGCCCCCTGCGCCTTGAACCACTCCACGCCCTTGACGAGGATCAGTGGCACCGACGCGAACGTCTCGACGTTGTTGATGACCGTCGGCTTCTGCCACAGCCCGTGCGTCCCGGGAAACGGCGGCTTGTTCCGCGGCTCCGCGCGCTTGTCCTCGATGGCCTCGAGCAGCGCCGACTCCTCGCCGCAGATGTACCCGCCCGGGCTGATGAACACGCGCACGTCGAAGGTCAGGTCCGAGCCGAGGACGCTCCGACCGAGCAGGCCGTCGCGACGGCAGGCGGCCAGCTCGCGCTCGAGATGTTCGGCCTGCGCCTCGTACTCGTGGCGTATATAGATGATGCCCTCGTGGGCGCCGACGACGAGGCCGGCCAGGATCATGCCCTCGATCACCAGATGCGGCACGTGATCGAGGATGAAGCGGTCCTTGATGGTCCCCGGCTCGCTCTCGTCGGCATTGCACACGACGTACTTCGGCGACCCGGCCGCCCCCCGCACGATCTCCCACTTCATCCCCGTCGGGAAGCCGGCGCCGCCGAGGCCACGGAGGTCGCTGGCCTTGAGCGTCCTCAACAGCTCGCCCACGTCCCGGCGCGGGACGAACGCGCGCACGGCTTCGTACCGGCGCCCGCCCGCGTACGGGTCGACGCGCAGAGGCACCGGCGCCGGCGCCGGTTCGTGGTGCGTCACCGGAGCGCCGCCGGCGATCGACGTGATGAGATCGTTCAGCTTCTCGGGGGTCATGCCGGCCAGGATCACGTCGTTGACGACGGCGGCGGGAGCCCGGTCGCAGCGCCCGAGGCAGGAGACGTGCCCGACCTTCGCACCGGGCAACGTGGCCGCCCGCTGTTCGGCCGCGCGCACGAGCGCACCGGCTCCGCGCAGATGGCACGACATGTCGCCGCAGACCTTCACCTCGACCATGGGCGGTGGCGCGAGACGGAAGTGCGGATAGAAGCTCGCCACGCCCTGGACCTGGTAGAGCGGCACGCTGAGACGCTGCGCCAGGGCCGAGAGTTCCTCGGTCGGCAGGTAGCCGTGCTCACGCTGGATCGCCCGGAGACCTTCGATGACCATGCGTGCGGGTACCAATGGGCACGCTACTTGGGTCGGAGGCCATCTGTCAACGAAACACGGACTGAACGTGTGCTCGATGAGCCCTACGAGGCTGCGTTCCAGCTCACACGCGCCGTGAAAACGGGGGTTCGCACGGCCGAGACGCAGGCTCGACGACTCGTCGTCCTGCTGAAGAGCGCATCCGTCGGCCTGGCGCTGCTGGCCGCGCACTGCGGCGTCGCATCCGCCGACGCGTTACAGGCGCCGCCGGCCGCCGAGAGGCCGACCGGCGAGGCGGGACCGAGCTCGGTCCGTCCGGTTCCCACCCAGACGAGCCCTGATTTCGTGCCGATTCTCGACCGGTGGCGGCTCGGCATTCCCGACTGGAACCGCTACGAGCGGCCGCTCAAGGACGCGCCCTTCGAGCGCGGCCGGTGGTGGGACCCGTACAACCAGAACGTCCTCAAGGGCGACTACCCGATCATCGGCCAGAAGTACTTCATCGCCATCTCCGCCATCAGCGACAGCCTGCTCGAGTTTCGCCGCATCCCTCTGCCGAGCAACGTCAGCGCCTCGGAGCCGCGACGGGCCGAGTTCTTCGGCCCCGGCGATCAGCTCTACTTCAATCAGAACTTCATCGTCTCCCTGGAGTTCTTCAAGGGCGACACGGCCTTCCGGCCGCGCGACTGGGAGTTGCGCGTGACGCCGGTCTTCAACGTCAACTACCTCGACGCCCGGAACACCGGCGTGGTCGACGTCGACGTCCGGCAGGGCACGACCCGTCTGGACAGCCAGGTGAGCTTCCAGGAGCTGTTCGTCGAGTACCACCTCGGCGACCTGAGCCCCAACTACGACTTCGTCTCGTCGCGCGTCGGCATCCAGCCGTTCACCAGCGACTTCCGCGGCTTCATCTTCAGCGACGACAACCTGGGCGGCCGGCTCTTCGGCAATCTTGGCTCCAACCGCAACCAGTTCAACATCGTCTACTTTCGCCCGCTCGAGAAGGACACCAACAGCGGCCTGAACCGCGTGTTCGACACCCGCGGCCAGCACCTCGGGATCCTGAATTATTTCCGGCAGGACTTCATCTGGCCCGGCTATACGCTGATGTTCAATGGCCATTACTTGCACGACGCGGGAGGCAAGCACTTCGACGAGAACGGTTTCCTGGTGCGGCCCGCTCCCGTCGGCACGCTCGCGGAAAAGGAAGTGGACGCGTTCTGGCTGGGCTGGAACGGCGACGGCCACATCGGCCGCCTGAACCTGACGCACTCTTACTATCACGTGGTGGGCCACGAGCGGCGGAACCCCATCAGCGGCCGGTCTCAGTCCATCAGCGCGGACATGGCGGCGCTCGAGCTCTCCGTCGACGTGGACTGGTTGCGGCCGCGCGTGGCCTTCTTCTGGGCCTCCGGCGATCGAAAGCCCGACGACTCCACCGCGCGCGGGTTCGACATGATCCTCGACAACCCGAACTTCGCCGGGGGTGGCTTCAGCTACTGGGTCCGCCAGGGCCTGCCCCTGACCAGCACGGGACTGGAGCTCAAGGGCCGCAACAGCCTCGTCCCCAGTCTCCGGCCGAGCAAGCTCGAGGGCCAGTCGAACTTCGTCAACCCCGGGCTCTTCCTGCTCAACGTGGGCACCGACATCGACGTCACGCCCAAGCTCAAGATGTTCCTCAACGCCAACTTCCTCCGCTTCCACCACACCGAAGTCCTCGAGCGGCTCCTCTTCCAGCCGAACATCCGGGACAACATCGGCATCGACTGGAGCATCGGCGCGCGCTGGCGGCCGTTCCTCATCGAGAACGTCATGATCACCGCCGGAGCCGCCGCGCTCCAGGCGGGCGGCGGCCTGCGTGACGTCTACACGGAGACGACGTTCCGGTTCGGGCCGAACGGTCTCGAGAGGACGAAGTCGTTCCCGTACGACACGCTCTACTCGGCCTTCCTCTCGCTCACCCTGACGTATTGATGAGGCTCCCGCGCTTGTTGATGAGGCTCCCGCGCTCGCGCGAGCGAGTGCGGCCAGGAACGCTGCTCGTCGTCGCCGCGTTGCTGGCCGTCGTGGCGCTTGCATCCACGTGGCCGGCGTCGCGCATGGGCGAGAGCGTCAGCGCCGTTCCCGCGGCCGCCGGCGAGAGCCACGTCCAGCTCGCCCAGCGGATCCGCCGCGCGCCGACGGAGGAGGAAAAGCCGGCCGAGCCGCCGACCGAGACGCCGACTCCGGCCAGGCCGGAGCCCGAGCCGCCGACGGGAGTCGGCCCCGACCTGAGCCGGCAGACCCAGCTCGACGTCGACAAGAAGAATGCGGGTTGCGTGAGCTGTCACACGAAGACCGATGCGGCGACGATGCACGAAGCCACGACCGTCAAGGCGGCCTGCATCGATTGTCATGGCGGCCAGGGCGACGTGGTCAAGCCCGCTGACGCGACGGCCGGCTCGGCGCCCTACGACGCGGCCAAGCGGCAGGCCCACGTGCGGCCGCGGGTGCACGACCTGTGGAAGACGTCGGCCAACCCGGAGCGTAGCTTCGCGACGCTCAACCAGGAATCTGCCGAGTTCATTCGCTTCGTGAATCCCGGCGACCTGCGCGCGGCCCGACAGGGCTGCGGCCAGACCGGCTGCCACGCCACCGAGGTCGCGCTCGTCCAGAAGAGCATGATGGCGACGGGCCCGATGCTGTGGGCCGCGGCGCTCTACAACAACGGCACGTTCCCGAGGAAGCTGCCGCGCTTCGGGGAGAGTTACGACGAGGACGGCCGGCCGCGGCGGCTCTACACGATCCCGGCGCCCACACCCGAGGAGACGCTGCGCAAGGGGATCTTGCCCTTCCTCGATCCCCTGCCCCGCTTCGAGGTCGGACAGCCGAGCAACGTGCTTCGCGTCTTCGAGCGTGGCCAGCAGCGACAGCTCGAGCTGGGCGTGCCGTTCGTCGACGAGGCGCCGGGCAAGCCGGCCAATCGACTCAGCCCGCGGGGCCTGGGCACTCTCAACCGCACCGATCCCGTGTGGCTGAACCTCCAGCGCACACGGCTCCTCGACCCCATGCTGTCGTTCCTCGGGACCAACGATCAGCCCGGCGACTACCGGTCGAGCGGCTGCTCCGCCTGCCACGTCGTGTACGCCAACGACCGCTCGCCGACGCACTCCGCCCACTTCGCGGCGTTCGGCAACCGTGCGCGCAGCGCCACCGACGATCCCACGATCCCCAGGAACGAATCGGGGCACCCGATCAAGCACGTCCTCACGAGCCGGATTCCGTCCAGCCAGTGCGTCACCTGTCATCATCATCCGGGGACGACGGTGACGAACAGTTATCTCGGCTACACGTGGTGGGACAACGAGACCGACGGTCACCTGCTCTACCCGAGCACGGAGCGGAGTCTTTCCGCCTCGCAGGTCGCCGCCATCCAGGCCCGCAATCCGGAGGGCGCGGCGCTGCGCGGCAAGTGGTCGGATCCCGAGTTCCTGGCCAACATCGTCGACCTCAATCCCCAGCTCTCGCGCATGCAGCTCGGCGACTTCCACGGCCACGGCTGGATCTTCCGCGCCGTGTTCAAGCACGACCGCCGGGGCAACATGCTCGACGCGGCCGGCCGGCGCGTGGCGCACGACGACCCCGACCGCTTCAAGAAGACCGTGCACCTGAAGGACATCCACCTCGAGAAGGGCATGCACTGCGTCGACTGCCACTTCAAGCAGGACGCCCACGGCAACGGCAAGCTCTACGGCGAGGTGCGGGCCGCGATCGAGATCACGTGTACCGACTGCCACGGCAGCATCCAGGCGCGCACCACGCTCAAGACGTCGGGACCCGCGGCCCCTCCCGGAGGCACGGATCTCTCGGCGCTGCGAACACCGTTCGGCCAGCGTCGATTCCAGTGGCGAGGCGACACGTTGATCCAGCGCTCGATGGTGACGAAGGACCTCGAGTGGGAGCTGAGCCAGGTCGCCGACACCATCGACCCGGCCTCGGCGTGGTCGATCGCCAACGCGGACAGGGCGCGGCGATCCCGCTTCGCCAAGACGCTCCGCCGCGACGGCAGCACGTGGGGCAACGCCGTCGCCAGGGATCGCGAAGCGACCGATCTCGCCCACGCCGACAGCCGCATGACCTGTCAGGCCTGCCACACCTCGTGGGTGACGAGCTGCTTCGGCTGCCACCTACCGATGAAGGCCAACGAGCGCAAGCCCGCGCTCCACAACGAGGCCGACATCCAGCGCAACTGGACGGCCTACAACTTCCAGACCATCCGCGACGACGTGTTCATGCTCGCCATCGATCCGACCGTGATGAAGAATCGGATCTCCCCCGCCCGCTCGTCGTGCGCGATCCTCGTCGGCTCGCAGAACGCCAATCGCGAATGGGTCTACTCGCAGCAGCAGACCGTGTCGGCGGAGGGTCTGAGCGGCCACGCCTTCAGCACGTTCGTCCCCCACACTGTGCGGGCGACCGAGACGCGCAGCTGCAGCGACTGTCACGTATCGAGCCGGAACGACAACAACGCCTGGATGGCCCAGGTGCTGATGCAGGGCACCAACTTCTACAACTTCATCGGGCGCTACGCCTGGGTGGCCGAGGGCGACGCCGGGCTGGAAGCGGTGGTGGTCACCGAGCGCGAGGAGCCTCAGGCCGTCATCGGGAGCGCGCTGCACCAGGACGCCTATCCCACCAGTCACGAGCGCCACGTGGCCGCCGGCCGCACTCTCCGCGAGGCCTATCACCATCGCGGCCGGGACGTCCTCGACTTCTTCGGCGGCGATCAGGTGCTCGGCATCCAGTTGCGCGGCGAATATCTCTACACGGCCAATGGCCGGGGCGGCTTCCGCGCCTACGACGTCGCCCAGATCGACCAGAAGGGGTTCTCCCAGCGGCTCTTCACGGCGCCGGTCTCGCCGCTCGGCCAGCGCCTGTACGTGAAGACGAAGTTCGCCACCGCGGTCGCGTCGCCCTCCACGCTGGCCGTCGATCCCACGCGAACGCAGTACCCGCAGAACCAGGAGCAGAAGATCCCGCTCGTCTACGCGTTCCTGTACGTCGCCGACAAGTACGAGGGCCTCGTCGTGATCGGCAATCCGCTCGACAGCAAGTACCGGCCGGGCGTGGCCACGCTGCTCGACGGCGACCCGACCAACAATTTCCTGGAGCGGGCGGCGACCTTCAATCCCGACGGCGTGCTCGACGGCGCGGTGAACCTGATCGTCGCCGGCACGTACGCCTACGTCCTGGCCGACAAGGGCCTCGTGATCGTGAGCCTGGCCGATCCACTGAAGCCCACCGTGGTGGCCGTCGTCGGCACGCCGAACGTGGTCAAGCCGCGCGCCGTGGCGGTGCAGTTCCGCTACGCGTTCGTGACCGACCGTGAGGGCTTGAAGGTGATCGACGTCACCACACCCGAACGGCCACGGCCCGTGCCGGCGGCGACCGTGCGACTGCCCGACGCTCACGGGGTGTACCTCGCGCGCACGTACGCGTACGTGGCCGCGGGCAAGCAGGGCCTCGTCATCGTGGACGTCGAGCGGCCCGAGACGCCGGCGATCGACCAGGTGTTCGACGCGGGCGGGATCATCAACGACGCTCGCGACGTCAAGGTCGGGATGACGAACACGAGCCTGTTCGCCTACGTCGCCGACGGCGTCAACGGCCTGCGCGTCGTCCAGCTCACGTCACCGGCCGAGACGCCGACCTATCTCGGCTTCAGCCCGCGACCGGCCCCGCGGTTGATCGCCACGAAGCCGACTCGTGGCGCGGCGCTGGCCGTGTCGAAGGGCACCGACCGCGACCGCGCAGTCGACGAGAGCGGGAACCAGATCGCCGTCTTCAACCGGCTCGGCTCGCGGCCGTTCAACCGCGCGGAGATGGAGCGGCTGTACCTGCGCGACGGCCGGGTGTACGCCGTCAGCGACGAGCCGACGACCGAGCCCCGGGGGCCAGCCGCGCCCCGGCGAGAAGAGTCCGCGCCATCCGCGCCGGAGGGGCCGCGCCTGCGGCGTCCGCGCTAGTCAGGCCGCCGCCGGCCGTCGGTCACCCGAGATTCTCGAGAGAGGAGTCGTTTATGGTGCTCAGGGGGTGGGGCGTTCGCGTCATCGCGATGGGCCTGGTCGGATGCTTCTGGCTGGTTGGCGGGCCCCAGGCGCGCCCGGCCCAGGCGCAGCAGAACAAGTACACGGGCGCGGCCTCGTGCAGCGCTTCGAACTGTCACGGCAGCACGAAGCCGAAGGCCGACTTTCCCAAGCTCGACGAGAGCGTCCAGTGGGCCAAGAAGGACCGGCACGCGCAGGCCTACGCGACCCTGCTGAACGAGAAGCTGAAGTCCGGGGTGAGCCCGTCCAAGATCGCCAAGGGCCTGAACCTCGCCAAGGCCGAGGCCAGCGAGCGTTGTCTCACCTGCCACGCGGTGAACGTGCCGGTGGCGCTGCGCGGGCCGAAGTTCGACGTCACCGAGGGCGTGCACTGTGACGGCTGCCACGGGCCCGCCGAGAAGTGGCTGGAGCCCCACGCCGAGAAGGGCTGGACACACGAGCAATCGGTGAAGGTCGGGATGTACGACACGAAGAACTTGCTGCTCCGGGCCGAGAAATGCGTGTCGTGCCACCTGCAGATCGACACGGACATGGTGGCGGCGGGTCACCCCGAGCCGCTCACCATCGAGCTCGACACGTTCAGCGAGAACATGCCACCGCACTGGGCCACGAAGGGGGCGTGGACGCGGACGCGGATCTGGGGCCTCGGCCAGGTGATCTCGCTGCGCGAGGCAGCCAAGCAGGTCGGGGCTCGGGCCAAGGCCAATGCCTCGGCCAAGCTCATGGACGAAGCGTTGTCGAAGGTCCGCGGCCACTTCGTCATCGCGAAGCACCTGCTGGCGGTGACGGCGCCGCCAGTGGCGACGGGGCTCGGACAGGACGTCGCCGCACTGAACGACGCCGTGGCCAAGGGCGACAAGGCCACCGCCCAGACGCTCGCCGCGAAGATCTCGACCGCAGCCGCTCAGGAAGCGCCGAAGATCGCCACGCGCGACTTCGACCAGGCCACCACCCAGCGCCTCATCAAGAGCGTGGCGGGCGACGCCGATGCGATCGGCGCGGCCGGCATCAAGGCGGCCGAGCTCGCGGCCATGTCCCTCGATCGGTTGTCCTCGACGTATTTCAAGGGGATCAACGCCAAGGCCGACAAGTCGGTGAGCGACGCGCTCGACGCGATGTTCGGAGCCGTCGAGGACCCGGCGAAGTACGACGCCAAGGAGTTCGTGGCCCAGGTCAAGGCCTTCGACAAGAGCTTCAAGTAACGAAGGAGGGGCGCCGCCGCGTGGTTACTTCGGCGCCGCGAGCGGAGCAGGGGCCGGCGGGGCGCCGATCACGCGGGGTGTGATCAGGATGAGCAGCTCGCTCTTCTCGATCGCGTGGATCTTCGTGCCGAAGGCGGTGCCGAGGATCGGGATGTCCTTGAGGAACGGGATGCCGCGGTGGGTGGTCGTCCGCTGGTCGCGGATTCGGCCACCCAGCACGAGCGTCTCGTTGTCGCCGAGCACCACGGCCGTCTCCACTTCGCGCTTGATGATGCTCCGCGAGCCGGTGGGCGGCTCGGGAGACCCGACGTCATTGACCTCTTGCTTGACGTCGAGCACCACCGTCCCGCGCTCGCCGATCCTCGGCGTCACCGTCAGCACGGTGCCGACATCCCGGTACTCGACGGACTGAGAGCCGACGATGGCCGGCGTGAGGTTCGGCCCCACCGTCGTGGAGCCGCCGATCGGCGTCTGCATGCTGGTGACGATCGGAATCGAGTCCGACACGTTGATCACCGCTTTGTGGTTCTCCACGACGACCACCGACGAGCTGGCCGAGAGCGCGATCCGCTGCTCGGAGGCGAAGGCGTTCAGCAGGGCGATGGCCGAGTCGGCATTCACCGTGACCGCGGTGAGCCCCGGCTGCGGCAGCGTGATCGTCGAGGGGATCGCGACCTGTGACGCCGCGACGGCGGGAAGGACCGGCGACGTCGTGCTCGTCAACGACACGAGTCGGGCGTGGCCGATCGCGGCGGCCCAATCCACGCCTCGTTGCGAGTCTTCCGTGAGCGTGACGTCCGCGATGAGCGTCTCGATGCGGACTTGCCGGGGACGGTAATCGAGCGACTTGATGTTGGCTTCGATCTCCGGCCACTGGTGGAGCGACGTCATCACGATCACGCCGTTGGTCGTCTCGTCCGCGACGATCCGTATCGGCTGACCGGTACGGCTTGGATCCGGAGTCGCAGGCCCGCCCGGCCCGCCCGGGGTCTCGCCGTAAATGGCGGTGAGCGTCGCCGCCAACTGCTTCGCCCGGGCGTGCTCGGCGAAATAGATGAAGAGCCGGCGGGAGGGCAGGCTGACGTCGAGCCCGCTGATCAGGCGACGGATCGCCTCCAGCTCGGCCCCGTGCGCCTGGACCACGAGCGAGTTCGAGCGGCGCTCGGCAATCACCAGCGCCGGAGCGCCTCCGCTGCCGGCTCCGGCGAGCCTGAGCGCACGCTGGTTCAAGATCGTGGCCAGCGCGGCCGCATCGGCAAAGTGAACCGGGATGACGTGGATCCCATCGCCGAGCGTCTCCCGATCGACGCGGCTGATGACGTCGAGCAGGCGAGCGACGTTCGAGACCGTATCGACGATCACGAGAAGGCGCTCGTCGGGACGCGCGATGAGCTGTCCGTCCTTCGAGATCAGCGGCTGCAGCAGGCCAACGAGCTCGGCGACCGCGGCGGACGGGACGGGCACGATCTGGGTGATGATCTCATCGCCCGGCCGCGTCCTGTCGGTGAACGAGCCGATGACGGTCGGGACAGCTCGCGCCCGGGCCCCGTCTCGCCGAACGATCTTGTAGACGTCGCCGGCCTGGATCGCCGTGAATCCGTGCACGTCGAGGATGGCCCGGAAGACGTCGAACAGATCGCTACGCGAGAGCTGACCGATGGTGCGGACGGTCACCGTGCCCTGGACGTCCGGGGCGAGGATGTAATTGAACCCGAGGATCTCACTGACCGTCTGGACGACCGCCGTGATGTCCGCGTGGTCGAAGTCGAGCGCCACCAGCCCGCCGCGACCCGCCGGCTGCACCGAGCGGGCGATGTCGGCCGACGGATGCGTGCGCTGGCGGCCGTCCTCACTCGCGTGCGGTCTGGTGCGCTGAGCTTGTCCCCTCGCCGACGGCGGGGGGGCCTGCGGCGGCGAGATCGTCGGTGACGGCGCCGTAGCCTCGGACGGCGGGACCGGCGGCTGGCGCGGGGCGAGCGGTTCGGCGCGCTGCGCCGGCAGCGACGACCTCGGGCTCGGCGCTCTAGCGGTGCAGCTCGCGAGCACGGCGAGGACGACGGCCCCACACACCAGGATGCTCACCCACCGTCGCGCTGCCGACCGCCCCATCACACCGCGCGAGGCTCTCAGGGCCCGTCCGGGTTACGCGGGAACTTCAAGAATGGAAGCCGGGCACCGCCGATCACGATCTGGTCGGCCCGGATCGACTCGGCAGGCGCGAAGCCGGTCGCACCGGCGGCGGTGACGAGATCGTCCTGGTCGACGCCGTCTCCGCTCACCCCCAGCCCACCCACGAGCTGACCGTTGAGGTACAGCGGCATGCTGCCCGGGAAGAACACGATGCCGCTCTGATGGTTCGCGTCCGGAGCCTGGCTTCCCTGCCGGCACGGTGTCGCGACGTCGTTCAGGTAGAGCTGAAAGAACGGGCCGGGCGGCGTTCCGTCGATGCCGGGTGGATAGAACGGTTGAGCGCCGAAGCCGATCGTGCGGCTCGTCACCGCGGTCCCCTGCGGAACTCCGGACAGATCGCTGGGGACCCGGTTGAAGCTGCTGAAGTAGATGACGTTGCGCGCCTTGGCCACCGCCACGTCGATGCTGAAGACCGTGGAGTCCGGCATGCGGAAGAGGCCGCGGATCGCCCCTTGAAGGTCGCTCACCGCGATGACCATTCGCGTCGTGCTGCCCAGAGGGAGCCTGATCGCCGCCCGCGTCACGCCGGCCTGCGCCACGGCCTGGCTGACGATGACCGTGATGTCCGACTGCGAGAGCTCGGTGCTGGCGACGGGGCCAACGAGCCAGCCGTCGGGGACACCGGCGGCCATTCGCGGGCTATCGATGGGCGCGACCACGAACGCGCTGCCCACGAGCGTGCCGGTGCTGGAACCGGGCGGCCGCGTCGTCTGTGCGACGAACGGCAGTTGGATTCCGTCGAGGAGGATGACGCCGGGATCGGCCGGGCGCGGTCCGAACCTCCCGCTGGGGATGCTCGCCACGAAGGCGGCGAACTCCGCCAGGTTGGGCGCGACGCCCGCGACACCCACACCACCGACGACCTGGCCGTCTTTGAAAATCGGGACGCCGCCGCCGGTCACCGACGTGAAATCACTGTCGAGCGTGTCGGGCTTGCCCGTCGCGATCCCGGTTCCGCAGCCGCGGGCGTCGGCGGCGTTGCACGGGAGGCCGTTGAGCGATGTCGACGGGGCGACGGCCTGGCCGGGATTGAAGTCCGGCGTTGCCGGCGGCGACGTCAGCGGACAGCCACGATTCGTGTTCTCGATGCCGTAGAGGGCACCGTTCGGCTTGTTCGTGATCCCGGGTGGGAAATGGACACCGCTGATGAAGCGAACGGTCCGAGACGAGAGCGGCGCCTGGTCGTTGCTGAAAAACGAGGCGGTCCGAGCCAGCGAGACGGCAAAGTCGTTGGCAACGACCGTCGCTCCGAAGTTTCCGATCACCGTCGCCGGCGCATCGGGCTTGCGCAGCAGGGCCAGGACCTGCCCTTCCCGGTCGGTGACCGCGATGACCATCGTCGTCGCGTCGATTGCTTCGGCCGCCCGGCGCGCGATGTCGTTGACGTCCGCCGCCGTCAGGAACGCGTTGTCGGTGCGGTGCTCCGAGGCGATGACCGCGCCCAGGTCGGCGCGATTGCTCACCCGCTCGGTGTGGCCCCCCTGATTGCACCCGGCGCAAGCGAGCGCCAGGAGCACGAAGAATCGCCTCACGCGAGCGCCTTGAAGGCGTGATTGCAGCATCCTGCGAACAGGCGACGTCACCGCCGCAGCACCCGAGCCCGCCTCCTCCGGTGAGAGGAACTGCCGCGACGCAACGAATTCATAGCGCCTCGTCGGTCAGCCTGTCAAGAATTCGATCGCCCTTAACAGACGTGGTGACTTTGGACTTGACCGATTTGTCCACCAGCGCTATTCCTCTGGCACCGTGGAACGGCTGTTCGGTTCCACCCAGACTTCGGACCGACCCGCAATGGTTCCCCCGTTGAGGATGTGATGAAAAAAGAGCGACCGATTTTCCGACGTGCGGACGAATCGCTCGATGACGCCATCCATTCGCCGGCCCCAGGACAACGTGTCCCGATCCTGCTCCTGCTCGTCGCGACCCTGGGACTCGCGTACGAGGCCATCCTCCTCTTCACCTCCTTTCTGGCGCCGTACCGCTTTCCGATCCCATACGCCGTCCCGATCTTCGACACACCGTTCGTGCTGGTGGCCACTGGCATCGGCTATCTCTGCCTGGAGCGCCACCGGATGCGCCAGGACTTCCAGTCGGCGGCCATCGGCATGTCGCTCTGGGTGGCCGCGCTGCTGGCGGCCGGCCACATCCTGACGCAGCCCGATTACCCCGGCACGCCGAGCCTGGACCCGGGCGTCGCCCCGTATCTCTTCTTCGCCAGCTACCTCGCAGCCCTGACCGGTGTCGGACTCGGCGCTCACTTCGCCGATCGTCAACTGCCCCTCACGGATCGCGGTCGGTGGACGATCGTCGCGGGTTGCATCGCTGTCTGTACCGTCATGGCTCTGGTGGTGCTCCTCGTCCACCCGCTCCTGCCTTCCCTGGTCATGCAACCGGGCCGGCTCACGCCGTTCGCGGTCTGGACGGGCGGCGGACTCAACGGAGTCGTGGCAGTGTGGGCGCTCTGGAGTTGGCGACGTCGCCTGAGGGCGTCCGGCTCGCAGCACGGTTTCGTGAACCTTCTGGCGCTGGCGGCCTTCATCTGGGTGCTGGGGCTCATCGGCTTCCTGCTGTTTCCGTACCGGTACGCCGTCAGCTGGTACCTGGCCGGAGTCGCGCGTCCGATCGGCGTCCTCGTGATCTTCGTCGCCCTGCTGCGTGAGCAGGTGTGGCTCTATAGCGAGGCGCGCGCGCGTCTGCGCGATTTGGGACAGCTCAATCAGGCCGGTCAGGCGCTCGTCACCAGCCTCGACGCGAGCGAGATCATCCGGACGATTGTCGCCAAGGGGTTGACGATCATGCGGGCCGATGCGTCGATCCTGTTTCGGCTCGACACCCGCGCCCAGGTGCTGCGCGGCGTCACGAGCTGCGGGTCGGCCAGCCTGCGTGTCAACGACCTCGAGCTGCCAATCGGGCGGGGCGCGTCGGGCGTGGCCGCCCTCGAGCAACGACCAGTGTGGACCTCGAACGTCCACACCGACGCTGCGCTACGCCTCCCGGCCCATGTCGGGGTGCGGTTGGCGAGAGAAGAGTTGACCGCCATTCTCGCCGTTCCCCTCCTCGCGCAGGGCGGCCAGGTGTTCGGGTCGCTGTCGGTCCTCTATCGCGAGCCGAGGACGTTCGCCAGAGCGGATGTGGAGCTTCTCGCGGCGTTCGGCGCCCAGGCCTCCGTGGCCCTGGAGAATGCCGGGGCCTTCGACCGCCTGGCGCTTCAGGCCACGCACAACGCCGCCCTGCAGGGATTTGGTCGGCGCCTGCTGGAGGCCGCGACCGAAGCCGAGGTTGTCGACGACGCGGTCAACACGACGCACCAGCTCTTGCACGCCGACAGCGTGGCTCTGTTCGTGAGCTCCGGCGGTCATCTCCGGCTGGCGGCGGGGCTGGGCTGGTGGCGCGATGCCGCGGAGATCGACACCGCTGGCATCGAAGCGTTCGCCGGGTCCGCCCTCGCTCGCGAGGAGACGATCGAGGTCGAGGACCTCACACTTGCACCACGCTTCTCTATCACGAACGACCTCGAGAAGCAGGGCGTGCGCTCGGTCATCATGGCGCGGTTGGATGGTCAGGAGCAGCCGCTCGGTGTGCTCATGTCCTGCAACCGGACACCTCGCCGCTTCACCGACGAGGAAACACGCGTGCTCACCAGCCTCGTCCACCAGATCGCGGTGGCTCTGGACAGAGCACGCGTCTATGCCGAGCTCCGAAACAACCTGCATCGACTCCAGGAAACCCAGGCCCAGCTCATGCAGGCCGATAAGCTCACGGCCCTCGGCACGCTGCTGTCGGGTATGGCCCACGAGCTCAACAACCCGCTCTCCACGATCCACCTGTCGGTCGAGCTCCTCAGGCGCAAGGGCTTCCTGGACCCGTCACTGACCGCGCGCGTGGAGATCATCGGAACGGCATGCGCGCGCGCTTCACGAATCATCCGCGACCTGCTGGTCTTCGCGCGCCGAGATCCTCCCGAGCGGCGGCGGGTGGATCTCCGCGAAGTCATCGAGTCGACCCTCAATCTTCAGGCGCCGCAACTCGAGCTCAACAAGATTCGTCTCGTCACCAGTCTCGAGCCGGCCGCACCCATCTGGGCCGATTTCAACCAACTTCAGCAAGTCTTCCTCAACCTGTTCAGCAACGCCATTCACGCCATGAAGACGGCGCGCGGCCACGGCACGTTGACCGTGAGATCCGTGCCGCGGGGATCCGAAGTGCTCGTGGAGGTCGAGGACGACGGCCCCGGCATTCCTTCCGAGCACCTGGGCCGAATCTTCGATCCGTTCTTCACGACGAAGGCCGCGGGCTCGGGCACCGGCCTCGGCCTGAGTCTGGCCATTGGCGTCGTCGAGGCCCATGGGGGCCGTATGCACGCCGAAAACTTGCGGGGCACAGGGGCGCGCTTCTCGGTGTACCTGCCGATTGGGGACGAGGCAGAGGCCGCGCCGGCCGAGGCGCCGGCGCACCCGTTACCGGCCGTGGCCGCCGCCGACGTTCTGGTGGTCGAGGACGAGGATTCGCTACGGGGATTGCTCACCGAGGTCATTCATGGCCTCGGCCATCAGGTCGTGGAGGCGACGACTGGCGAAGAGGCACTGGCGCGGCTCCAGCGAGAATGGGCCTATGACCTGGTCATGCTCGATCTGCGTCTTCCGGATGTGGACGGACAGGTCGTCTGGCAGCGTGCCCTCGCTTCCCATCCCGGGCTGGCTAACCGCTTCGTGTTCATGACAGGCGACATCATGAGCGCCGAGACCCAGGGCTTCCTCGACGACACCGGGCGGCCCTTTCTCATCAAGCCCTTCACGATGGAGCAGGTTGGACGCGTGGTCAGCGAGGTGCTGGCCGCCCGGTCGTAGGCCCGATCAAGGAGCCGTCCCGTTGAAATAGCTCAACGCCTTGGCCCACGCCTGCAGGCCGATGAGAGAGCCCACGGTCTGGGCGGTCGTGTTGTCGTCCTCGAAGTGGATGCCGCCGTAGAGACGTGACAGCCCCGCCTCGTTCGCCGCATCGCTGAACGTCCCGTAGAAGAATGTCGTCGGCACAAGAGGGATCCCCAGCTCCACGCGACCGAAGCCCGCCGGCAAGACGGTCGAGAAGCCGAAGAAATCGTCGCCCGTGAACAGCCACAACACGGTCGCGCTCGAACGCGAGAACACCGAATGACCCGAGAAGTAGCCCGGGAACGATGGCGTCAAATTGGTGCCGGGGTTGTAGGGCGACCACTTTCCCCCTGAGATGTGCTCGATCGGCCGGCCGGGGCCGCCCCAGGCCAAGATGTTCTGGCCCTGTTTCGCGAAACGGATCGCCGTGATGGGACGCACGCCGTTGTACTTCCGCTTGATGTGCCAGGCCACGATCCCCGCGTCGAACGACGCGTTGTGCATCGCGAAGAACATCTTCGCGTCCTGATCGATCATGTGGTGGTCGCGCTGCGAGACGAACTGCGCGAAGAGTCCCCAGTGCCCCGGCGGCAGCTCGGACGACGGGCCGTCGGCCCAGTACTCGACGATGAGCTTGCGCCCGATATCCAGGCTCCTGCTGTACTGGATCATGTTGTTGACGTCGGTTTGATACTGACCGGAGTTCTTTGCGTAGTCCGGCGGCGGGATCGTCAGGATGTCATCGAACTGGTCGGCCGACGTCAGCGCGAACGGCGTCACCCGTTCCCAGTGGGCGGCGATGAAGACTTGAATTCCTGGACAGGTTTCTTCTGTCCCAAGCCCGGAATCCAGGCACGCCTGGCCATTGGAAAAGATCAGCGGCTGCCACTGATTCGGATCCACGATGTCCTGGCGTTCACACACCAGGACCAGTGGGTTGCAGTAACCCATGAGGGAATTGACCGGCACGTAAGGGTCGTAGTCTGCCGCGATGTAGTCGGAATATGCTCCCGTCCGGTCCGGATTCGCCGACGTTTGCCCATAGGCCGTGGCCGCGCATGGCAGCGGCCACGGTGTGGGCATCGGACACGGCGCCGGCGTCAGGTCCCCGTACTGGTTCGAGCCGTCGTTGCGCCGGGCATCGATCACAGCCTGCGCGGCGATGTTCCCGATGCCTGCCGGCGTGGTCGGATCGGAGCTCCGGCAATCATCGTCGGTGACACACGCCTCGTCCAGGCTGTACCCGTAGCCGAGGAGCACCGCGTTCAACCGCACGCTGGGCTGCGCCAGGGGCGCCGGCAGCGAGCCGTCCGGATACAGGTTCCGCAGACAGCGATACGCGGCAAAGCTGATCGCTTTGGCCTTGTTGTCGTCGGTGTGCTCTTCAGTCGGTTGACGCCGGCTTCCACCGGTATCGGTCGTGGCGACGGCGACGTCGTCGTACGCGGCCCACACGTCGTACATGCACGTGTGTGCGATGGCCAGCGCCCGTGCCACCATCGGAGGCCCATTGCGTAACGACTTGCTCAGTCGCACCTCGGCGAGGGCGGCCGCATTCCAGTCGCTCACGACGGTTGCCCAGGCGGAAGCCGCCCAGACCAAGACTCCGGCGAAGGTCGTCACCCTGATCATCAAGCGCAACAGCATGGTGTTCTCCAACTTAGATCCGGACGATGGTGAAGGAACACCCGTCCTGACGTGAAGACGGCCAGACGCGTTGCGGCGATGCTACGACACGCGGTATCGCCAGATCAACGATGCGCTCGCTCGCAAGAACCGCGGCTGATTGGATCATCGCCGCGAAGGCGAGCCCTCCGAGCGCCACGGTCAGGTCGTCACCTCCTTTCAGGCCGTGTTTACGCGGCGCGGACGCCGCCTCCCGCCGCCACGCCGCGCCTGCTCGTCAGAATTTCGGGTTGTGGATGGTGGTGGATTTGTGGACAAGCTGACTGGCCGAGCATGAAGTCGTTCTGATAGGCTACGACACGGCCATGGCCACGGCTCAGCTCGAGATCGCGCCGCTTCATCCCTCGCTCGGCGCCGAGATCACCGGCGTCGACCTCGGCCAGCCAATCGACGAGCCGACGCGGCAGGCGCTGTCACGCGCCCTGGCCGACCACCTGGCGCTGGTATTTCGCGATCAGACGCTGACGCCGGCGCAGTATCTCGCCGCCGCGTCGGTGTTCGGCCCGCCGATGGAGCAGCATTACTCTCAGCACAACATGCCGGACTTCCCGCTCATCGGGCTGATCTGGCACCGCAACGGCCAGCAGCCCGCCGAGCAGTGGCACACCGACCACACGAATCGCGAGCGTCCGCCGTCGGCGACGATCCTGTACGGCGTGGAGATCCCGTCGGCGGGTGGCGGGACCAGCGTGGCCAACATG
>Ga0209377_1001039_pt1 | contig 18831 bp, 13 predicted proteins | sample GraSoiAngelo_141_FD_185898 | JGI IMG/M metagenome (GOLD analysis project Ga0209377, IMG submission 185898) | Grasslands soil microbial communities from the Angelo Coastal Reserve, California, USA - 14_0929_12_40cm (SPAdes) (version 2) | ecosystem: Environmental > Terrestrial > Soil > Grasslands ...
CCCCCCTTCCGGCTGCCTCCATCACTCCACCCAGTCCACCTGTCACAGTTATCGCGCTCCTGGCGGCTATCTGCGCACCTACCTCCTTCGCAGCATCGTAGGTGGCCTGCGGACAGTGATCCCCGTCTGAACCGATGACTAGGACTTGGATTAGTCGCTTGTAGTTAGACTGCGCAGTTCTCGATGCCACTCCCCTAAACAAAGCCAAACATCACGACTGAAACGAGTGAAGGGCCCTCCCATGCGCCGGGGCCATAATGAGGCTAATGTAACCGCTCTTCAAGTGGACAAGGTTTTAATCAGAACCCGGCCCGCCGACTCCCAAATTCGCGTTTACATGATGCTTCATGTCAAGCTTCAAGCCTGGAAAGATTGAGCGCGTCGCAGGCCCCGTGATCGTTGCGGGTGATATGCTCGGGGCCCAGATGTATGAGGTCGTCCGGGTCGGGGATCAAGGCCTAATCGGAGAAATCATAAAGATCGAACAAGACCGCGCGACCGTCCAAGTCTATGAGGAGACCGCCGGGATACGACCGGGCGAGAAAGTAGAGCGATCTGGTAAGCCTCTATCGGTCGAGTTCGGACCTGGAATTACTGGCCAGATCTACGACGGAATCCAGCGGCCCCTCACGATCCTTTTCGAAAAAACGGGACCCTTCATCCGGCGAGGACTAACCCTACCACCCATCGACAAGGGCAAGAAATGGCACTTCGTCCCGACCCTCAAAGCGCAGGCGACTGTCACTGCAGGCGACATCATCGGTCACGTCAAGGAGACTAGCCTCATCACTCAGCAGATAATGATACCACCCAACCTCTCCGGCAGAATAACCTCCATCGTCAAGGAAAACGACTACACCGTCGGCGAACCGGTTGGCGAGCTAGACTCGCCCGGTGGCTCCGTCCCTCTGTTCATGCTGAACACCTGGCCGGTGCGAACAGCCAGAGGCTTCAAGCGAAAACTTCCGAGCAACACGCCTCTGCTAACCGGCCAACGTATTATCGACTTCTTCTTCCCAATCGCAAAGGGCGGCACAGCAACCATCCCCGGCGCCTTCGGGACCGGAAAAACCATGGCGCAACAGCAGCTCGCAAAATGGGCAGACGCATCAGTCATCGTCTACGTGGGATGCGGTGAGAGAGGGAACGAGATGGCAGAAGTGCTGGAGACGTTTCCGAAACTTGTGGACCCTCGGAGCGGTGAGCCGATCATGAACCGGACGGTACTAATCGCGAACACCTCCAACATGCCTATTGCAGCGCGAGAAGCAAGCGTCTACACAGGAATCACGATAGCCGAATATTATCGGGACATGGGCTATGATGTGGCTTTGATGGCTGACTCGACCAGCAGATGGGCTGAGGCCATGCGAGAAATATCCGGTCGATTAGAGGAGATGCCTGGCGAAGAGGGCTACCCTGCTTATCTCGCCTCTAAACTGGCAGAATTCTATGAGCGTTCGGGAAGAGTCGAGGTTCTAGGATCTGAGACCCGCGTCGGGTCCATCTCTATCGTCGGCGCAGTCTCTCCACCCGGCGGGGATTTCTCGGAGCCTGTCACTCAGAATACGTTGAGAATTGCAAAGGTCTTCTGGTCTCTCGACACCGACCTAGCGTCGCGACGCCACTTCCCTGCTATCAACTGGCTGACCAGCTACTCCTTGTACACGGATATTCTGGACGATTGGTATCGGAAAGAAATCGGTCCCGAGTGGACTATGATGAGGAAGGAGGCCATGAACCTGCTGCAACGGGACGATGAGCTTCGAGAGATCGTAATGCTTGTCGGACCCGATGCGCTCTCAGAGAGCCAGCGAGTAATTCTAGAGACTGCTAGGATGATCAAGGAGGACTTTCTCATGCAAGCCGCATACAATCCAGCCGACACCTATTGTGACAAGATCAAGATTGACCTGATGATCAAGCTGATTCTCGACTATCACAAGATCATGCAGAAAGCTGTTGACGAGAACATTCCACTACAGAAGATTCTAGATCTTCCGGTAAAGATAGAGATCGACCGGATGCGACTGACCGCGGCGGATAATTTCCCTAGCTTCGCCGAACATATCGAGGAAGAAATGAATAAGGAATTCAAATCGGTCGGAGGAAAGTAGTCGATGTCGCTTGCAGGTCTAGAATACACGACGATCAAAGAGATCTCTGGACCGCTACTCTTCGTCGAATCCGTCCGAGGAGTAGGATACGGCGAACTCGCCCGAATCAGAACCCCTAGCGGCGAAGAGAGAAGGGGCCAGGTCCTCGAAATAGGCGGAGGAGTCGCAGTTGTACAAGTCTTCGAAGGAACAACGGGCCTCGATGTGGGGAAGACCCGGGTTAGGTTCACCGGTGAAACTGTTAAGCTACCGGTATCCAACGATATGCTTGGAAGAATCTTCGATGGCAGCGGGCGTCCCATCGACGGTGGACCGAGAATAATACCTGATGATTATCTCGACGTCAACGGCAACCCCATTAATCCATTTGCCAGAGAGTATCCGCGGGAGTTCATCCAGACCGGCATCTCAACCATCGACGGCATGAATACTCTAGTCCGAGGCCAGAAGCTCCCACTATTCTCCGCATCGGGTCTACCTCACAATGCGGTCGCGGCCCAGATAGCCCGACAAGCAAAGGTTGTAGGCTCAGATGAGCCGTTCACGACAATATTTGCCGCGATGGGCATCACAGCGGACGAGCTTCGCTTCTTCAGAGACGATTTCGAGAAGCAAGGCGCGTTCGACCACGTGACCATGTTTGTCAACCTTGCTGATGATCCCGCGATCGAGCGAATCCTCACGCCGAGATTGGCTCTCACAGCCGCCGAGTACTTCGCGATTAAGCAGGGAAACCACGTGCTGGTCATTCTAACAGATATGACCAACTACGCTGAATCATTGCGCGAGATTTCTGCAGCGCGAGAAGAGGTTCCAGGGCGAAGAGGCTACCCAGGCTACATGTACACCGACCTTGCTACCATCTACGAGCGAGCGGGAAGGCTACATGGGACTAAAGGCTCCATTACTCAGATGCCTATCTTAACGATGCCTGGAGATGACCGAACTCATCCTGTTCCTGATCTAACAGGTTACATCACGGAAGGCCAGCTTATGGTCGACCGGTCACTCTACCGGAAAGGTATCTACCCGCCAATAGACCCCGCACCAAGCCTGTCCCGTCTCATGAAAGAAGGGATCGGCAAAGGCAAGACTCGCGAAGACCATAGAGAGGTATCAGACCAGCTCTACTACGCCTTCGCCGAAGGACGATCCTTCCGTGACCTAGTAGCGGTTGTCGGTGAAGAGGCACTGTCGGCGCGTGACAAGCTCTACTTGCAGTTCGCCGATGAATTCGAAAAGAAGTTCATCAACCAAGGCATGTATGAAAATCGAGACATAGACTCGACCCTCGATCTTGGCTGGAATCTCCTCAGCGTTCTCCCGGAAACCGAATTGAAGAGAATTGATCCTGCAACAATTAAGAAGTGGCTTCCGAAGAATCGCGTGAAGAACAACTAGAAAATGCCCGATATTCTGCCTGGCGCTCGTCCTACTCGGATGGAGCTGATTGCTCTCCGGAAGAGACGGAACATCGCCCAGAGGGGCCAGGACCTTCTCCGAGAGAAGCTGGACGCGTTGATGATTGAGTTCTTCCAGTTTGCTAGGGAAATTACTGCGTTGAGGGCTAAGACTCAGGATATTCTGAATAGGACGTATCTCCGGTTTGCTGAGGCTCAGATGCTGATGGGCTCAACAAGGTTGGAGGAGACTTCGCTGACTGCGCAGGACAGGTTTGATGTCGACGCATCGACGAGAAACGTCATCGGGGTCTCGATTCCGGATGTCGAGGTTCAACTGAGACCATTGGAGGGTTACCCTTACTCGATGATTGGGACATCGGCGAAGCTGGACGAAGCCGTCGCGTTGATGACTGAGGCGGTCAAAAACGTAGTGGAATTGTCGGCGGCGGAAGAGGCGATTCGTAGATTGGCCGAGGCGATAGCCGCTACGAAGAGACGGGTCAACAGCCTGGAGTACATCGTCATTCCGAGGATTCTGAACACGATTCGCTACATTGAGATGAGTCTACAGGAGAGGGCGAGGGAGGACTTTTTCCGGCTGAAACGTATCAAGACGCGGCTGGAAGAGGAGAAGGAAGAGGAATTGATGGCTCAGCCAGTTATGAGCTAAAGCTCAGCTAGTGCACTGAGCTCCATTCGTTGTTGCAAGTATCACATCTGAAACTCTTGGTCTTGCCCGTCCGTCCCTCACGCGTCGAGAGCTGGATATTCGTGGAGCCACACTTTGGACAGATCGTATGATAGAGATTCGTCTTCAACGTATCAACTATGTAGCAAGATTTCGAATGGTCATTCCAGAACATGCAAAGGTCACGAACGCAGACTGAGGCCATGAGAGGGCAGATCATCTGGTTGAACTTGCTCGTCGCCGCTCGCAGAATGCGTCTGAATGTTGGGTCCCGCATGTCGAGGAAGGGTTCTATCGTAGCTTCAGGCATCGAGTCCTCTCGAGCCTCACTCTGAGCCTCGTCCGCAGCCATCGTCTAGAGCCTCCTCTAACCAGCATTCTCGAAGCTGGACGAATAGCTAAGCGTGGTGTCTCCAGAAGCAATAGCTAGAAGGCACAAACCCTTGCTGAGCACGTTTAGATTGAGACATGGTCTTGTAAAAACTGTGGCAAGAGTTCTTTTTTAGTAGCCGCCTGTATCTGCTAGTGTAGGCGCTTCTCGGAAGTGCGAGTTCAACTCGTGGGCTTCGAACCTGACCTGGAAAGGGTATGCGCCGCTGCCATGCGCTCCTGCTACTCGCCCCATCCAGGCTATCAGTTGTTCGCTCACACCTCACCCGACAAGGCATTGGAGGGAGAGAAGGTCTTCGACGAGGACCGGATAACCGGACTACTAAGAAGATCCCTTGAACTGGGACACTACGATATTCTGGAACATAACAGCATCACGTGGCTCGTAGATGCTAGCGAGAAAGACATTCTCTCCCTCCTAGACTCCTCAAAGTTCTTCGAGACAAGCCAGGTCGACGAGGAGAAATGGATCGTAACCACCAATCTAAGGGTCCTAGTGGAACTCGCCCGAGCCCAGAGCCCGCCACCTCTCAGCAGGGAACTCGTAGCCACCCTAATCACGGCAGCCCCCAGTATTGCCTCTACCCTGGCTGCCACGGTCAAGAGTTGAACGGTATGACATCTAAGGTCATCTTGTTCAGCTACACCAACTACCCCAACCTCACCTCTAACCTTGAGATGGAGGGTGTCAAGATGGGGCCGAACGACCTCCTACGCCATGGAAGCTTCACCTTCGACCTACAAGGAGTCAGCCGAGCCGCAAGCCACCAGATCGTACGTCACAGAATTGCCAGTTTCTCGCAACAATCGCAGCGATATGTCAAGATAACCCGGAGCTACGGATATCTGAAACCGTCAGGAATTCCTGAGGAACTGAAAGTTCCAGTCGAGATACACGGACAGAAACTCGACCTCAACTTTTCCGACGTAATGGACTTGACCCGTCAGGCCGAGGAAGGGCTAGTAGCCAAGGGAATCAAAGCCGAGGATAGTAGATACCTTCGTCCCAACGCCGCTACCACTAATATCGTGATGAGCATGAGTCCTCGACAACTGATCCACTTTTTCAATCTGCGATGCGCCCCTGACGCTCAGTGGGAGATTCGAGACCTTGCTTGGTCAATGTATGCTGCCGTCAGCCTCGTCGCACCGCAAGTGTTCGGTCCTCTGCCAGCCGCTGACGAAAGCGACTACATCAAGAAACGGGTATTACTGGTAAGTGACCTCGTCCAGAAGCAAGCTGAAATGTTCGAGAAGACCCCTCCGGGAGAACTGTTCCCGCTGGAGCTTCAGCCATACCTCGACTTTGCGCATCCAGTTGACGGTTTCGTCAGAAAATACTGAACCTAGCTAAACTCCCTGATAACAGAAATCCGTTTGATGATTCTAGCCGACTACACCTTGTCGCTGTAGCTCGTCCTGAATGCCTGCGCGTATCTGTTTCAGCCGGACGCGGTGTTCTGCATATTCATCTCCGTTGATCCGTCCCGCTTTGAAATCCTCGTCGAGCTGTTTCATCTGAGCTTCAAGTTCAACGACTCGCTTCCTCAACTGGTCGAGGTAGGAGGTAGATACTTCTGGACCGGCTATCTGGCTCGGTGTTAGCGAGGCTTTGATCGTTCCATCTTCTATCCGCATTATGTGATCTGCTACGCGAGCAACGTTCTGATCATGTGTCACCATTATCACCGTCTTCCCCAGTCCCCGGTTTACTTTGACAAGGAAGTCTGTGACCATTCTAGCGTTAACGCTGTCCAGCTCGCCTGTTGGCTCGTCGGCGAGGAGCAGAGGAGGGTCGTTTGCGAGCGCCGCTGCTATTGCTACTCTCTGTTGCTCTCCACCACTAAGCTCATCCGGTTTGTGATTCTGTCGGTCCGATAGTCCAACTATGCTCAGAAGCTCGTTTGTCCTTGACAAACGTGTTGATCGGGCGATCCCAGCGGCCATCATTGGCAGTTCGACATTCTCCTCTGTTGTTAGTGTTGGGATGAGGTTGAGAGCCTGGAAGATGTGGCCAACGACGTCTCTACGATAGCCTACTAGCTCAGTTGGGGCGAGTTCGGTGAGCGTCGTATCGCCCACAGTCACAGTGCCGGCGGTTGCCCGGTCGAGTCCGCCGAGTATATTGAGGAGCGTGGTTTTTCCGCTGCCGCTGGGGCCGATGATTGAGACCATTCTGCCCGCTTCAACTTTGAGGCTTAGACCCCTCAGCGCTTGGACTTCTATTCTGCCGAGCTTGTAGGCTTTGACTAGTGAACTGATTGTTACTGCGACAGATGTCAAGCGAATCTCACTGTTCTGCTCATCTTTGAAAGGTCTTTCCGGGCAGCCATCAGGGCGGGTATGAAGACTCCCGCCAGTACGAGCGCGACGATGACCAGAATATTTGCAGACGCCCAGAGCGGAAAGACTACTCTTCGGGCCGCGAGAATTCCAAGGTAGCTCTGGTCCAAGGAGTTCTGTCCCAAGGCGTCTACCCAGTCCACGACAAGTCCGATAATTGTCGCAAGGATCAGAGCAAAAATTACTAGCGGCAGGAATTCGGTGATGAGAAGTCCGGCTAACTGTCGATAGGAGAGTCCCCGGACGGCTACCATGGTTATCTCCTTCTCCCTTTCACGGTAGCCCGTATACGCGATCGTCCCGACACCGATGCTTGCGGCAAGAGCTGCGAAGGCAGTTCCAAGCCGAAGCACGTTCTGCGTGCCAGCGTTGATGACTCCGGGGACTCCTTGGGTGGCAACTTGAGCTATTGTTATTGTGAGATTGGGATAGGCGGTTTGGAGGGAGAGAGCTAGTCGCGTCAGGGAGACGTTTGGCGCCGCTTTGACCAGCACAATGTTCGTTGGATTGAATAGAGTTACATTTGGTCTTATGAGCCCGATCGGTATGAACGACCAGCCTTCAGGTGTGAAGTAACGGCTAAAAGATCCTCCTGATGATTGGGAGTAGTCTGGACCGAAAAAGCTGATCACCGACGCATTTATCGAACCAGAGTAGAGAACTATCGTGGTCCCGATGGGGAAGGAGTAGTAAGAAGCGACTCCATGATCTAGGACCATTGTGTGATTATTGCCTGTCATGGTCGTGAATACTGCGTCCACGTCACCTGTGAACCAACCAGGCTCGTAGTATGCGCCCTGTCTCCATGTCAGAGGATCTATGGCTTTGATCTGGATTCCTCCCGCGGAAGCCGTCCCAGAGAAGTCGGACTCGGCTGTCGCTCCTGTGATGTTGCCCCAGGTTTGAAGCTTGTTTGCAATCATTGTCGCGTTCGCTATCGAGGTTATTCCTGAGAGGCGGATGTCGGAGCCTACTGCGAGTTCTGCCTGTCGATAGTTGTAGTCCTGCTGGCTGGCAAGCTCGCCTATTACCCAGATGGAGTATCCGGCTATGAGGGTGACGATGAATACGAGGGCTGCGACCCTTCGAGGGTTTCTGAAGATACTCTTTGATGCGAGGGCTGCTACATCACCGATAATGCGTTTGGAGATGCTGGAGAATCTTCTATGAAATCGTTCGGCTAGACCGGTGGATAGTTGTGCTGCTCCATAGAGGAAGAGGAATGGGCCGATGAAAGTTAGTGCGAAGCTGAGGACCGCCGCTAGAAATAGGAACAGGACTAGGAGAAAGTTTGCGTTAGAGACGTACCTGCCAATATTCATGAAGTTTATTCCTATTGCAAGTGTGACTAGTTGGTAAGCGCCAAGGGTCAGAGCTAGGATTGCGCCGCGTTTTCTGATGGGCCGTGTCTCTTCGATGTAGACATAGCCCTTCAACGCTTGAGCCGGATCCATTGCTGCTGCCTGCCGGGCCGGGGTGAGAATTGCGAAGAGCGTGAGGACCAGCGTGAAGATTATTGTGATTATGGCTGTGTCGCTGGTTAGGATCGCGGTAACTCCAGAGGTACTACCGAGAACCTGTAGAAAGAGGGGGTTCAAGAGGTATGCAAGGGTGATTCCAGCTAGTCCTGCGAGCAGACCAACTATGAGCCCTTCAGTGATGAAGTGACGGACCAGTTGGCCTCGCGTGAATCCTCTCGTCAATAACAGCCCGATCTCCTTGCGTCGCAAATTGAAGGACGACTGGGACACGGTCCGTCCGACATACCAGGCCATGAAGAATACTGGAATGGAGACCGCGGTGAAAGTCAGTCTAAGTGAGAATATCGTCGCCGAGAATGCTTGCAGTTGGCCGAGAAGGTTGTCGTTTGGTGAGAAACCGTACTGCAGAGCAAGGTTCGAGATTCGAGCCTCTATCTGCTGGATGGTGGATATGCTGCTCTCTATCGCGAAGGGGCTTATCAGCCGGTTCCTGTCTAGGTACACGTTAACCTGGGCTGATATGCTGTAGAACCTTGAAACGTTACCAGTCGAAAAGGAGTTGTAGTTTTTGGCGAGAACCGGAAGAAATGTCTGTTCCCAGCTGACGATAAGGATACTTGCTTGCTGGTTAGCTGTTGTTAGACCCGGATTTCCAGGAAATGGCTGGTAGTAGTAACCGATACTTAGAGTGTTAACAGCTACGGTGTCGAGGCTGACCGACCCGACTACTGTTAGAGTTACGTTGTATTTCCTCGAGGAGTTTGTGTAAAGTGTGTACGTGATCTTTCGACTAACCGGGAAGTTCTGTGCCTGCTGCGAGTCAGAATTTATCAGCGTCTCATTTGCGTGAACCGTCTTTCTTCCAGATACCAGCGTCATATGCTGATACAGCGAAGAAGCATCTTGGATTCCATCGATGTTAGTGGAGAGAGATGAATTGAACAGGTTGGACGTTCCGACAGGTTCAGCGGCTACTACGCCATCTATCTTCTGAAGATTCGAGACGAGGCCCTGGACAGAGAAGTTTAGACTCTTCCCTCCATCGACTGAGAAGGCGCGTAGCTGCATGTCGACTGGGGTGTTGGCGAGCTGGGCGTCGAGGGCTTGTTTTCCGACCGTATCTGCCGCGACGTTGATGCCGCCGAAGAAGGTAGCTGCTAGTGTCATGCCAAGCGCGAGCGCTGCGAAGAGCTTCCAGGACCTGCTGATCCTCTTGAGAGCGTAAGACAGCAACGACGGGAAATGCTTGAGTTGGTCGTACGTATCAGTTTTTGCTAGTTATCGACGAGTGGGCAGTGGACGGTTTCCCTAATCTGGCGGAATTCAGTCAATAGCGTGAAGGGTCTTGAGGCGAGAGAACGGTAGCAGCTTGAGGCGTTGCACCGTCAGCTGTGTTGTTTCGGCCAGATCTTCTTCGTACTAATCAAGAACCTGCCTGCAAATGTTACTAGGATACTGTCAAAATTCGACAGCAGCGGTTGGATAGAGAGAAATGTCGTGAATCCCCACAGTATGGGTAGTCTTAGGAGAAGGTCGGCCGAGGCGATAGAGTTGAAGAAAGTGAATCTCTGGATGAGTCCGGTTGCCCTCGCTCTTCCCCTGAAAACCAGAGCGTCGTTCATGAGGAAGTTGACCAAGACCGCGGCTTGACTGCTGATGATCGCGTACACAAGGTAGGAAGACCCCCCCAGAAAGCTTGCGAGTAGACCGGTAAGCGCTGTGATCTGGGTCAGAACATACATAATGTATACGTTGAGGAATAGTCCCAGTCCCCCTACGAATCCGAACTTGAAAACGAGCCACGCGGCAGGTCTCCATTTACTCGGTTTGACTACATGAGGAGGATACATCCCGAAGCCAGATGAGAATCGTGTGTCGCGGATTGCCGCGCTGTAGAGAGCCGCCTGCGAGTACTGCCTCTGGCCAAGAACTTCGGTGAGTGGGTTACGGAGGCGGTCCTCTAATGTCAACGGCTACCCCGGGCAGTTAGAGCTAGTCGACTTGACCATGATATAACCGATACCCCGACGGTCGACCGCCACGAGCAAACTAGTGTGGAACGAAGAATGCCTTAGGTTCAGAAAAGAGATCGGAGAGGTTCTGGCTATGTTCCTGCTAGGAAGCGAGCACCGGAATCTCTGGAAGTGGCGGACTTGATCCTGCTAGCTGCTCGAAGTCTTTTCTTGCCTTTTCCATCTTGGGATAGATTACTTCTCTGAAGCCTGTTACCGCGAACTCGTTGGGTCGATAGGGGTCGTTAATGACTCGAAGTGCTCGGAGGGCGAGTTCATAGTTTGTAGGCGCGGTCTCTAGGAAGAATCCTATGACCTCGTCGTTGTACCAGTCTCGGAATCCGAGTTCTTTCTTGTGCCATCCCCAGCGTGTGAGAATGCCACGGGCGAACTTGGCGTGTTTGAAGATATTCATGAGCCAGTTGTGCGCGAGCCACTGGGGTAGGTTGAACCTCAGTTGTCTTCCGAAGACTTCGAACTCTGGACGGTTGATATGCTCGTAGGTGATTCTGTCACCGTTCTCCTCGTCGATATTGTAACGAATCTTGTCCCTCTCCAGTTTCTCATCGTCGGTCAGAAGAAGCGGTGTGTAGATCTCGTCTTTGATGAGGCTGACCTTGGCAAGGTTCAATATCGCAGCTTTAGTGGCCGCGTAGTTCTTCTCTGGCCGATCAATCGCAAATACTTCCAAGATCCGGTCCACGTATCTCTTTGCGTAGTCCAGGCCGCCCCACATGACCATATCATAGACGCGTCGCGCGAGGTTTCGGTTCGTCTCCTCGTCCAGATTCATTTTTGCGACAGTGTCTTCCACCATGGTCCTGTATTCTTCGGCGCTGTGCTCGCCCTTCCACCACATCCAGTAGGAGCGAGCGATTGTGTCTGATTTCCGAGCCAAGAGTTCCATGTACGATTCTTTGGCGCCGAAGAGTCTGAGTATCTTGTTGTCGGCGACTATGTTCTTGAACTCCAAATATTCGGGTTCTGCTGCGAATTTTCGTCCGAGCTCGAAGGCCTCTGCGTTTCTTGCGCGCTGGCTGGGGCTAACGGTTTCCATTATCGCGTCGAGGATGTTTTTCTCGCTGACCGGTATGAGGCCTTTCTGGAAGGCCATTCCTAAAAGAATGATGTTCGTGAAGAGCTTGTTCCCGTAGTAGAGTTCTGAGATTTCGCCGATTCTTCCGCTGAGATACTCGTCAGAGTTGGTGTGCTTTCGAATATTGTCTTCTACATCGGTCGGGTAGTTCATCATTCCTGCGAGCATTGGTATGGTGGGGATTGTGCTACTGTTGACGACGGCGGTTGTTCGTGCGCGGCTGGCGTACACTAGGCTCCGCTCTGCTTCGAGCATGTCGAGCCCGAGGAGGAGGTCCGCTTTGCCGTTGGGGACGATGGTGCTGATTTTCGCGTTGCCTTTGGAGTAGTTGATGTGGGCTGAGACTGCGCCGTTTCTTATGGCGAGTCCCTTCTTGTCGTTGAATTTGACGGAGTAGCCTTCCTTCGTCCCGGCTCTTGCCAAGGTTGAGGAGAGGACTCCGACTCCCATTCCTCCGACTCCGCTTATGAACGCACTCCACGTATCCGAGAATTCGTGTCGCGCAGGTGGTGGAATATTGTCTATGGATAATTTCTTGACCCGGGACCTGGGCGGCTTATTTCTTGTGACTACTACTTTCTCGAATGAGGGGCAGGCCATGATCTTCGTGCAATAAGTGTCTGAGACGCAAGTAGACTGGTCAATTCCAATCTTCTCTCCATAATCGGTGTCGATTATCGTTAGCCCGGGACAACCTGTGTTCTTGGTACACTCGCGGCAGTTTTCGCAGACTTCTTGCGATATGTTGATGAAAGTTTCTCGTGGGATGTATCCTTGTTTGTCAATGATCTTGTTTCTCTCTGCTCGTTTTCTCTTGTGGAACGTGATTCCGCATTCCTTGTCCGCAATGACCACTTTGACGCCGGGCTTGCCGAAGGCCTTGTCGAGTTCTTTCATGTACTTCTCCCGGTTAGACGGGGGCATCTTCTGAACGTAGATCTGGTCTTGTCCCATTGCTCGAACAATGCTTTCGATATCTTGGGCGATGGTTTTGTCGCCCATGATGTTGTGTCCGGACTCGGGCGTCGGCTGGTGGCCGGTCATGGCAGTGTTCTTGTTCTCGAGGATGATGTAGAGAATGTCCTGGCCTTCTTTGATGCTGTTGGAGATGGCTGTCATGCCTCTCCAGAAGAAAGTCGAATCACCCATCAACGCGTACTGTTTGTTCGTGACAAAGGGGTCCATCCCGCTCCCTGCAGCACCGCCTAGCGACATTGCGGTTAGGTTGTGCATCTCGCCGAACGGCGGGAGGAAGCTCATCGAATAGCACCCAATGTCTCCGTGGGCAAAGATGTCCTTGTGCTCAGGTTGGTCCCTCATCGAGTGGACGGCGCTTAGTGTCTCTCTGTGCGGGCAGCCGGCGCAGAAGCCGGGTGATCTTGGCGGAACTAGTACTCCGTACGCTTTGATCTCAGCGAGAAGATCCAGTTCGCTGTGAATCTTCTTTTCATCATATTTTGCAGAAGAGTCTCCTATCTCGAGAATCAAGCGTCCGAGTTTTTCGATGACCATTGAAGGTGTTAGTCCGCTCTCTTCGGGAAAGCCATCCTCGTCCTTCGGAAATATTTTGCCCCAGACACCGGGTTCCTTCCTGATTTTTCCGTCTTGGACAAGGTCTGTGAGAATTGTCTTGATTTGATCCTCGATGATGGGACCCTTCTCTTCGACGACGACTATGTTATCAGCTAATTTCGAGAACTCTTCCACTGCACCGGGGTCTAACGGGAATGTTACTGCTAGTTTGAAGATCGGGAATTGTTCATCACAGCCGAGTTCCCAGAGGGCCTGTTCAAGGTAGCTATACGAGATTCCTGCGGCGACAAAACCGATGTTGTGTTTCTTAGAGTTGGAATAGAGGATCTTGTTTAGATGATTTTGCCGGACATACTCATGGACTCTTGGAAAACGGTCGCGAATAATCTCCTTCTCCAAGTCCCACGTGTTTGGTGGAATGCTGACTTTTCGCTTAATGTCAACTTTCGAGATGTCTATGGTGATCGGATGTTTGAAGCTAATCTCAGGGGACTTGTTCTCGTAGATCTGTACGTTTCCCCCGCCTTCAGCTAGGTATGTGGTGATGAGGTAGCCTACGACTAGGTTTGAGTAGGCTGAGAGTCGGAGGGCTTCTCCAATCCAGTCCTTGATCTCTTGAGGGTTGCTGGGTTCGATGATGGGCATCTTGAGGTGCTCCATCAGGGCTCGGCTGTCCCCGGCTACTTGGGTGCTAGACGCGTGTGGGTCGTCGCCGCAGACCACGACTGCTCCACCCTTCTTTCCGCTCAAGCCGTACTTGTCACTGTAATTGATGATGTTGATCGGGTCTGCCGCCACGTTCAGTCCCACGCTCTTCATGACGGCTATGGCGTTGACGCCTACATCCATTGCGCCGTTGAGGGCCGCTGCGCCCTGAGACTCGTCGTTTGTCATTTCGCCCCAGAGTCCAACCTCGCGGAGAATGTCCGCATTCTCTTCGAGAATTGTGAAGATTTCAGCTACGGGTGATCCCGGGTAGCCGGCCATGAGCCCGACCTGGCTTTCCAGTGCGCCTTTGACTATTAGCTCGTTACCGTTGAAGGCGTCGATACCGGACTGTTGGACAAACCGCTTGTCCGACATCAGATCACGTGGATATCCGTAGAGAATATGTTCGTCACGCTGTAGATAAGCCCGCCGTTCAATTCTATAGTTATCACAGGTCTGTCCTGGTCAAAACTCAACGCTTTGAAGCGGCAAACTTCATCGCTTCCCTAGCTAATCGCACTGATGCCTCGCGAGTTGGTTTCGCGGCAAGCCATTCTGTCTGTCCCGTCCAAAACTGGAAGGTTTTGGTGATAATTCTAGACTGGGAGCGGGCCTCGACCGCCACCGCCACCTGTGACCGTTCCAGTCGATGTTGTAGTTGAGGGGGGATCCGCAACTGCGTCTCCGATTATTACTGCCGGCTGAGAGTATGACCCGTCAAGGCATGTGAAAGTGACGCTGCCGGGTCCGGCAGGGTCGAGATAGTCTACCTCCAAGTGGCTGTGCGCAAGGATGTTCGTGAATCCGTTTGTGGTGCAGGTCCAGTTGCCCAATGAGACGATGACGAAGACGAAATCGTTTGCTTGGGAAGTCTGAATGTTGGCAGAGCAGGACTGATTGTCATTGGGATAGTTTGGACATTGTCCGATTGCCGGTAGACCAGGTGATGCATCGAAAGGACTGTTAGCGTCTCCCCCTGTTAGTGCAAACTCGAATCCGTCGAGAAGTGCTGGAGCGCCTTGGTAGCTACGAATTTCCACGGTCGTATTGTCATTTGACAAAACCGTGGGCGCAATCGCGTAGTATTCCGCGTTCATCTCGAAGCTGGTGCATGAAGGGAGACACCATCCGTTTCCCCCTGTCATACCCTCCATTCGGAGGGTCCAGTTGAGTCCAGCGCTGTCGATTATCTTGATGACCGATGTGCCCCAGAGGGTTAGAGCCATGATCACGATGTCGTTGAGCTTCGTCGTACTCAATCCGAAACCCAGACAGGTGAAAGTCAGGTTGACTGATGGACACGTGGGAATCCAGTGAGATTCTCCATCCAAGTCGACAGGTGTACTGTCGGCACGCGTAGAGGGAAGAAGAGCGCTGAGGCCGGATAGGACGATTATGGCGATAGCAAGCGATCCGAGAGTCTGTTTCTTCATGAATTTGCCCTATTGGCGAGTAATGGTTGAAGCAGGAGGGACGGATATGAACTCAGCGTACACAAGTGAAGAGCTGGATATCAGCAGGTATCGCTGTTACGATGGCGTCCAAGTCTCGCATAAGAACGGTTAACGATTCCGTTCTCGAGGTCCAGTTTGATTCTCGACCTTGGTCGTCTCTCTGGCCTCCCATAGCCGGCTCCTCCGGCTGTCTTAATTTCGATAATATCCCCTTTGTCTAGAACGATCGTAGTTTTCACTGGCAATCTAACCTTCATTGGCTTGCCTCTCTTTTTCTTGGAGAGAGTGACTTTTGTTCTCGCACCGGGTCCGCCCCCAAAAAGTCCCTGCGGCCTGTTTCTCCCTCTATCCGCAAGAACTGTGACGGTGATATCACCAGCTAGTGCCTGGTATGATCTGATGATTCCTGTGCCTCCGCGATGGCGTCCTAGTCCGGAGCTGTCGGGTCTAAGCTCGTATTGTTTGATGAGTAGGGGGTATGATCGTTCTATTTCTTCGATTGGTGTGTTCATTGTATTGGTCATGTTTGCCTGTATGCCGTCAATGCCGTCCGAGTCCTTCCTTGCGCCAAGTCCTACGCCTATGGTTTCGTAGAAAGCCCAGTTTCTGCCCTTGTAGGTTCCGCCCATCATGATGTTGTTCATCGAGCCGCCAGAGTCGGCTGGGACCTTGTCCGGGATAGCTTTTGAGAAGGCGCGGTAGAGGAGGTCGGCGTTGCGCTGGCTTGTCTCGACATTGCCACCCGCGACAGGATGGGGAAACGTCGGATTGAGGATTGTGCCCTCGGGGGCATGGATTGTGATGGGTGTGAAGGCTCCGTGGTTTGCTGGGACGTCGTCTCCTGTTAGTGTTCGGGTGACGTAATATACTCCGGAGAGGGTTACGCCGTAGACTGCGTTGAGAGGATTCGATACCTGACTATCGGTTCCGGTGTAGTCCACTTTCAAACGTCCCTTGGAGATTGTGAGGGTGACTTTGAGTCGAATATCGTGTCCGTCAGGATCCTCTAGATAGTCCTGAGCTCGGTACGTGGCCGACGGTATCTTGGAAAGCCTCAACCTCATCAGTTGCTCAGTCTTCGTTAGTGTCTCTGCGCATGCCTGCTGGAACATTTTCCGACCGTGCTTCCTGACAAGTTCGAGGACCCTTCTCTCGCCCGTTAGGTTAGCCGCTGTCTGCGCCTTGAGATCTCCAATCCTCTCTCTTGGAGTCCTTGATTTGGACGAGAGGGCTGTCAAGGCGGTGTTGAGGAACCTGTTTTTCCGGATCAGATACCGCGGATCTATTACGACACCTTCTTCGAAAAGGGTTTTCGCATCTATCGAAATGCTCCCTGGAACTTTCCCCCCGACGTCTGTATGATGCGCCTTGTTAGCTGTGTAAGCAACGAGACTGTTCGAGTAATGAACGGGCCGAATAACCGTAACATCGTTCAGGTGTGTACCAGCAAGGTATGGATTGTTCACGATTATCATCGACGATTCTTCCAGCCCGATCTTTTCCTTCTCGCAATAGTCCAGCGTGTTACGCAATCCCAGCGGCAGCGAGCCAAGGTGAACTGGAATGTGTTCGGCCTGCGCGAGCAGTCTTCCCTTGTCATCAAAGATCGCGGCTGAATGATCCATTCTTTCCCGGATATTCGGCGAGTAGGATGAGTTTCTCAGGGCGATGCCCATCTCCTCGCTCGCATATAGCAAGGTGTTCCTGATGATCTCCGCGGTCGTCGAGTCTACTGCCATATCTCTAACTTCTTTCGCAGCAACCAAATGGGTGAAAAGACGACCTGTCGGAAGGCTTGGTGTTATTGCAGCTTGTCTCGGTTTAGCGTGATTGACGTTTCGTCGGACAATTCTCTTCGTAGGAAGTGATCCAGCACCAGCGTTAGTTTGTAGTTTGTGCCGTTTCCGTCGCCAATCAGAAACGGGGGTTTGTCTTCTCCCATGAATGCATTGTCATCAGCACCGATCTGATGTCCGATTTGTTCTAACTCGTAGTCCTTTATCTCGTCGGGCCGGAATACTACTAGTGTGTCCTCGTAATTTCTCGAGACGGGTTTCCAAGTCGCCTTAATCTGACCAGGGCCCTTTGTCTTAGCAATCTCTTCAACGAACCCTCGATGAGCATTAGAATAGTTTGGCAGTCTGGCAAGAAGAAGTTTAGCGGTTTTGAACCCCTGACCTGATATCGCGCCTGCACAGCGGAGCTCGTCGTCCGCTGTTATGAAGACTGTAGCATCGTATTTGTCACTTGAGATTGATAGGGTTGTCTTCTCGACTTCTATTTTGGCAGGTTCTTTAGACGCGGACAGTAGCATTATCGCAACGTCTCTGCCATCGTCCATTTCCAGTCTGATTGTCGATGCGACAATGAACCCCTCCATGTCGGGTGTAATCAATCCGGTACAAGGGGAAGGGACTGGAAGGTCCAGTTGTGCGGCTCCGTCTGGAGAGAGCTGTTTCAATGACTCCGTCCAGGTCTCTCCTGTCATGACGAGCTGAGTATTCCATACTGGGGAAGGAGGGTTTCTGCCGGCACCGCCCCTAGGAGTGAAATAGAAAACGAATGCTCCAATTCCATTGAATGCTCGTCTCAACTTCGACGAGTTGCCGACGTAGATCGAATATTTGTCGCCAAGCGCGTTGACTGTGATGGGAAGATCATTGACGAAATTGATGAGGTGCATGCCGCGGAACCTGAGCTCCAGCGTAAACGTTCTTTTGTCTTGGATTACCTTACTGTTTCGTTCCGGCCACCAAGAAGAACGTGGCTGCGTAAACTGAAGCGTCGTTGCGGAGCCTCTTGTCATCGGAAATGAGTGCTTTTGTTCGGGCCTCTAGGCGGTTGAAGTAAGAAGTGATCTGGTTGTTTGACATTCCGCCTGCTAGCAGATATTTTCTATCCTTGCGCCTTCTCTCTCTGAAGAGTGAATAGTCGAAGCGTAATTCTGCCTTCACATCGCTGAGTCTTCGTCTGGGGTCAGAATATAGCCAAGGATCAGCCTGGACCTCGGCCTTGATGCCGGACAATCCGGCTTTCTGGAATATTCCCGGAAGCTTCTCGCCAATCTTGAACTCTTTCCCTTCCAGTTTTCGGATGCCGTTGATCCAGGCCTCGTAGGCTCTCTCAGCAAGCATGCTGTATTCTTCATCGTTTGAGTCGTAGAATGCTCCCATCTTTCCACCTTCCAAAGCAACCACTGACCCGCCCGTCCTTGTTACCCGTGCCATCTCTTTGACGGCTTTGAGAGGCTCAGTGAGATGCATCAGAAGCGTCCGGCAGCAGGTCAGGTCAGCGTAGCCGTCTTCCAGCGGAATCTTGTAGACATCACCTAGCTCGTAAGATACGCATTGGGACAATCGCGCTTTCTTGGTGTCGGTGGTTGCTGCCCGGATCGACTTCTCGTTGGAGTCTATTCCCAGGATTGTTGCTTTCTGTTTTGAGAGTCTTGCGAGCTGGCGGGTGAAGTCGCCGGGTTCACAGCCTATATCCACGATTTTCTGGCCGGGTTTGATGTTGAGGAAGCTGGTGTAAAGCTCGTTGAGCCATGGCTTTGATTCAAGATAGCGACGGTAGATTTCTCTGCTACGACGCAGGTAACTGACGCGA
>Ga0209377_1001046_pt1 | contig 18799 bp, 13 predicted proteins | sample GraSoiAngelo_141_FD_185898 | JGI IMG/M metagenome (GOLD analysis project Ga0209377, IMG submission 185898) | Grasslands soil microbial communities from the Angelo Coastal Reserve, California, USA - 14_0929_12_40cm (SPAdes) (version 2) | ecosystem: Environmental > Terrestrial > Soil > Grasslands ...
AGCGTCAAGATCGGCGAGACAGAGACCGGCATGATCTTCGCAATCCGAGCAGTCGGAGTGTGGAGAAAGCAGAGCAAGATTCTCTATACCCGATGGGGGCCCCTACTCTTTCACGTCCCAAACTCTGAGGATGTAAGCCAGTATCGCGAAGACGAGTCCCGCGCCTTCGGCGGATTATCACTAAAGACCCTCATGGTACTCACAAGACTCCGGAACCACGTTGAACGCTGGGTCCAAGAAGTCTTGTCAGAATCACTCCACGACGGAATCCTACTGATCGATGGATCCCTCACCGCGGGTACTCCAGACAACCCAGCGGCACGCGTCAACAAGATTCTAGCGACCGCCCGCCAAAATAATTCCATTGTAATCGGCATATCCAAAGCAACCCAGCTGACAGTTGGGGGAAGAAACATTCTCGGACTCACAAACGACAAGGACACACCTCACCAGATCGACATCAGCTCCTTAGTCGAGAGCGAATATCCACCTTATCCCGTTAGGTTTCTTGGCAGAGTGTATGTAGCAAAACTATCCAGTGACGGATTCCTATTCAGAACAGACATTGATCGAGAAGCCAGCACTGAACAAGCGCAACAAGCGCTCGAACGACTAGCTGGCACCGATGTTATTTTCCACGGTTATCCCGAAACTCTCAGAATCGCCCACATTTTCAGCACGTTCACAGCAAACGAAATTCTCGCAGTCCAACGATTCGTTGTATCAAACCATCACATCACACTTCAGTCCCGTCCCAGCCTACGACGATCGCTCTTCGGACCATTCGGCACAAGCAGGTACGTGGCCTAATCATGCGAATCTACCGGAAAGAAGGCGATCAGGTCCAGTTAATCGCCTTTCCCGACGAGCATGTCCAGCGCGGAGACTATCTGCTAATCGAAGATCCTGGATTAGCCAAGGGACTTCTCGTCCAGATAATTGACCTGCAATACGCGAACGTCCCAGGAATCTTGGAAGACATCCTCCGCGACGTGATGACAGACGGCGAGCTCTCCGGGGAGGACATGGACCCCCTCAACATTTCCAGCGAAGTAGACGCACTGAAAGACACGCGACTAGCGGTCTGCAAGATAAGAGGAACAATCACAGGAGAAAAGGACCTATCCCCTACCACATCCTGGCTACCGTCTCGGACAGCGTCCCGAATACGCGCTTATCCGATCAACCGTCTAATCATGAATGGTGGAAAGAGGCCACTCACGGTCGGCCATAATGACGGCGACCCCGTCCAAATCGACGCGGGAGGCCTTGACGGTGGCCTAAACATCATCACCGGCCGCAAAGGAACGGGAAAATCCCACCTCGCCAAGCTACTGCTCCTATCCATGAGTGGACTTGGAGCACCCTGCATCGTCCTAGATGTGAACGGCGAATACGTCAACCTCCACAAGTCCAAGGACGGACGCCTATCCACATCGAGGCTCACAGTTATCGCACCGCGAAGCGGGATCAACTTCGCCCTCGCCAAACTGGGGTATCGGACAATGGCAGGGGTCCTAAGCAACGCGCTGGACCTTCCTGCAACCTCCTCGAAGGTGTTCAGCACCATCTGGCGGGACTTAGAGTCAAAGGGCGACCTGACCCTACCCAATCTGATTCAGACCGTCCAGTCATGGAGCTGCCACGAGAGCGTCAGAGAAGCGCTCGTCTCAAGACTCCAAGTGCTGCTGGAATCTGGACTCTTCTACGACGAGACCAACCCTCTGACTGAGGAAAAGATCCTTCACGCCATCGACGGTGGAGGAATCCTAGTTGTCAACTTGAAGAACCAGAGCCACCTCGTCCGGCGGATAATCGTCGAGATCTTCCTAGGTGAGCTGACGAAGATCCTCTCGTCGAACTGGTTGCGAGCCGCTTTCCTCTTCGCCGAAGAAGCCCACCTCTACCTGAGAGAAACGTACTGGGACGACATTATCACCAGGATGCGCCATATCGGCCTGTTCACTACGTTCATCACCAACCAGCCTGACACGGTCCAAGAGACCATCTATCGACAAGCCGACAACGTGTTCATCTTCAACTTCACCAACGAGCACGATATCGAAACAATAGGCAAAGTAGCAAAGTCAGATAGCGAGACAATTCGTTCCCTAATCCGTGGAACGCCAGCACGAAGATGCCTTCTTCTTGGAAACGTTGTCCATGACTTACCCTTGATGGTCGACGTTGAAGCTCTCGATGTTCGGACAATGGGAGAGACAAGGCTGTTCTTCTCCTAGCGCCAACGAGACTGGTTACATTCCCGTCGTCATGTTCCAAGTGATGCTCGTGGAGTATACGGGTTTCATTTGGACAGATGCCAGCGCTCTCGCTAGGGATTTCAAGTGTCCAAACCCAACCACGGCAACCACGGGTCCAGCTGTGGAGTACATGATGTCCCGAATCCTTGCTACCATGAACTCTTCTCGGACATCCAAGAGAAGCCTGCTCAACTCAGGATAGCGTAGTCGAAACAGCCGAAGCTGCGCCTCCAAATTCTCCGTTAGCTTCGACAAGTTGAATCCACCAAAGGGCAAGAGTGCAATACTAATCAGAGAATCAACCCCTAGCCTCACCTTCTCGCGCAAAGGAAGCTTCCTCAAAGACCCAACTGTCATCCCAATCGGAAGATCGACGAAAGCCACTCTCGCCCCAACTGCCTTGGCAGCCTCCACTGCCCGGAGCATCTCCTGCCCCGGAGGCGAACCCGTCATCTCCCCCGCAAACCTCTCCAACAACATCATCGACAGGAACGATCCGCCGCCACCGCGGCCTGAGGATTTGCCAGGATTCTCGAGTGCCATGAGCCTCCCTTCGTCCAGCTCCAAGGCAACCACCTCTGGCTTTAGTCGCAGAATCGTTTCTCGTGCAAAGCTGGCGCTCTTAGGGTCCACATGAATCGTCCCAATCAGGCTGAGACGCTCACCCACCTTCTCAATGGCCGACGAGTCTGCAACCGTCCCCGATTTTCAGCTTCAATCTCTATAAGGCGGTCAATCTACCTTTCCATACGTTCCAGGCATCTAGGCACGGCGAGGTCCAAAGAAGTGAGCGAGATCGACAAGCTCGACGACGAACGACAACAACTGAGAATCGAACAATCAAAGAGTCTCGACCAGCTTAACGAGACCAAGAACAAAATTCAGAGAGTCAGGGAAGAACTAGAAGATCTACGCAAGACTCGGGACGGTCTGAATGAGACTGTTCGAGCACTCAAACAAACACGTGACCGTCTCCGAGACACGTCGCGCGAGAAACTCGCGACGCTTAGAGAACTTCTCAAAAAGATGAGCGATCGACCCCACGCGTCGATTGCGGAAAAGGATCTAGCAGCATTGGAATGGCAGGTTCAGACCTCACCGCTTGAGAAAGACGAAGAGAAACGCTTGATGACTAGAATTAGGAGCTTGGAAATCCGAGTAACGGGCTATCACAAGGTCCTCAAGCTCAGAGAGGATATCACGAAACAGAGAGAAGAAGCCGACCAGATACATGCGAAAATTCAGGAGCTGGCCGCTGAGAGTCAGAAGCATCACTCTGATATCGTCCAACTGTCCGAAGCCTTCCAGACACTCAGACTAAGGCGTGAAGAACAGCAGAAAACACTCGACGACCTCAAACGGAGAACCGCAGAAGCCAGCCAGAAGTTCCTACAACTAAGAAATACGTTGACAGACGATGAAAAGAGAATTCAGCGTCAGAAGGGAGAAGCGCTCAAGGAAGCTCTAAAGGACACTGCGCAGAAGAAGCTCAGCAAAGGCGGAAAGTTAACGCTCCAAGAACTCAGCGCACTCTACGAAGGAACAGAGGATTGAAACGTCCCGTTGCTATCATCGGCGGCTCAGGAGTAAAATCCATCCTCAAAGGAAACCAGAAAATCCTCGGAACACCCTACGGGCCAACTCCCAACCTTACGATCGGAGAAATAGATTCTAGACCCGCCGTTTTCCTGCCAAGGCATGGAGAAAACCATTCTAGCCCGCCACACAAAGTGAACTATCGGGCAAACATCTGGGGACTGAAGAGCCTCGGAGTAGAACGAATCATCGCAACGAACGCCGTCGGGGCAATCGATCAACAACTTACTCCGGGCGAGATTGTCATCCCCTCTGACATCGTAGACGCTACGAAGTCGCGGATCGGAACATTCTACGAAAGTTCTCCGGTCACACACATCGATGTCTCACAACCCTACTGCCCCAAGGTCCGAGAAATCCTAACCACGTCGGCCCTAGCGGCTGGCAGAAGCCGACCCAAAGATGTCGTAATGGCGTGCACTGAGGGACCCCGCTACGAGACTCCTGCTGAAATCAAGATGCTGCGGACAATGGGATGCGACATAGTCGGAATGACCGGAGCTCCGGAAGCTTTCCTCGCACGCGAACTCGAAATGTGCTATGCTTCGATCAGCTTCGTATCCAACATGGCCGCAGGGCTTCAGAGAACATTATCAGCAAGAGAAGTAGAAGAGAAAGGCCACGAGACCAGCCAAGTGCTCAACAAGATACTAACCGGAGCGATAGCAAAAATACCCGAGTCCAGGAAAGACTGTCCCTGCGGGACCGCGCTCACGCACGCTCAACTGAAAAAAGAGGAAATCCAGGAACTCGCTTAATGATAAACAGCCTCCTCAGAATTGCCGGGGTCTACAAAGCCTACGAGAAGTATCTGATCGAACAGATCAAGTACGGTCCCATGCCAGCGCACATTGGAATAATTCTGGACGGTAACCGAAGATGGGCGACAGAGAAAGCGCTCAACTCGACCGACGGACACTGGGCAGGGGCAAAGGTCGGCGAGGAGGTTCTTGACTGGTGCCTCGAATATGGCATCAAGACGCTCACTCTTTACACGTTCTCTACCGAGAACTTCTCTAGACCCAGTGAGGAGGTAAACTCAATCCTCAAGATCGTCGAAGAGGAAACTCGAAAGCTTGGAAAGGACAGCAGACTCCACACCCAGAAGGTAAGAGTCAAGGCAATCGGCCGGACAGATCTCTTGCCCGAAACGCTCCAAGACGTGTTCAAACGTCTCGAGGACGAAACGAGCCAGTACGACCAACACTTCCTAAACCTGGCCATCGCTTACACGGGAAGAGCCGAGATCGTCGACGCCACCAAGAAGATAGTTGAGGACGTCCACCAAGGAAATCTTTCTCCGCAGCAGATTGATGAGGATACTTTTCACAAGTATCTGTATACTGCCCATCTTCCAAATCCTAACCCTGATCTCGTCATACGCACCTCGGGCGAAGAGCGTTTGAGCGGATTCCTGCTGTGGCAGTCAGCCTACAGCGAGCTTGTGTTCGAAGACGTGTACTGGCCTGAGTTCCGGAAGATCGATTTTCTCCGAGCTATACGGCTCTATCAGCGACGCCATCGCAGATTCGGCCGATAATCCAACCATCCCCGAATACATCAATGATGATGGACGAACTTATCTAACTAGAATTCAGACTGTTCCAGGGCCCGGGCCTTGGTCTATATCAAGAGAATCGACATCCGAGGCTTCAAGACATTCAACAAGAAGGTCTCAGTCAACCTTGACCGAGGCTTCACAGTCTTCACCGGCCCCAACGGCTCGGGAAAATCCAACATCCTAGACGCGCTAAAATTCTCACTCGGCGAACTCAGCCCCCGCGAACTCAGAGGGGGAAGCCTCTCAGACCTAGTCCACAAGTCAGGCACCGGGGACGCTCGAGCCGCCTATGTAGCGGTCCAGTTCGACAACTCCGACAGAAAGATTCCCGTAGACTCAGACCTTGTCACCGTGTCACGCGAGTTTTCCAAGGGCGGGGAGGGAATCTATCGAATGAACGGCCGGCGGCTCTCAAGAAAACAAGTGCAGGACATCCTTAGCTCCGGCGACATCCAAGTAACTGGCTTCAACCTCATCGCTCAACACTCGATCACCCGTCTCGCAGAGATTAGCACAGAAGAACGAAGGCGGATCCTAGAAGACCTCATTGGACTGGGGGTCTTCGAAACCAAGAAGACAGAAGCAAAGGTCCAGCTCTCAGAAGCCGACCTCAACCTGCGGATAGCAGCAGGCAAGGTCGAAGACGTAAGAAACAGAATAGAACGGCTTGAACGCGAACGAAACGACCTCCTACGATCCAAACTTCTCGAGATGGAGATCGGAAAGCAACAAGCACGAATTTACTCTTCACAAATAGTCACGCTCGAAAACAAACGCACTAGTGCCGCCCTAGAGCTTGAAAACGAGCAGAAGAATCTCGAAGGGCTCCGCCAACAGAGAGACGAACTTACCGGTCAGAGATCCAAAGTAGAGGCTGAGAGACGCCGCTTTGAGGAGCTCACCGTCACCCAAGGCAATCAAGAACTCTTCGACGTTGAAAGGAAGATCGCAGAAGCTAGCAATGGAGTGGTCAGAGCGAAAGCAGAAGCCGAAGCGGCAAAGAACATTCTCAATACCCGAACGAAGCAGATCGAATCAATCCAAAATCAGGGAGAACAAATTCAGAACAACTTCAAAGAACTCCCGACTGCGATCAGAAACCTAACCGCTCAAAAGGCCATCTTAGAGGAGAGATTTGAGAAAGCAAATGCGAAAGCTGAGAAGCTCAGCACTGTTCTGCAAAACGCCCGAGATGCCCTAACAGCCGACGCAGAGAAACAGGAATCACTCGATGCTGAAATCGCTGCACTAGAAAAAGAACTATCAACTTTCATCGCAACTAGCAAAGGCAGCTCCGCCAAGCTAGATCTAACTGCGAGTCATCTGCAGACGCTCGAGGCTCGCCACCAAGAATTCTCCAACCTCGCTGAGGAATTGAAGAAAAGAATTCGAGAGATGGAGAAGCTTGGGAAGGAGGAAGAGAAGAGACTACAGGATATCGAGGAGAAGGCGAAGGAGTACACTGAGCTCAAGGATCAGAGGCACAAGGAGATTGACGAAGCCCTCGATGTTGCTAAGAGAGCGAGAGTAACCGTAACCGAATTCAATACACAGCGAAATATTGCTGATACTCTTCAGGCAGAAGAGAAAGCGCTCCAGAAGCTAGAGGAGATGGCAGAAGAAGGAGCACTCAAAGGGGTCCTAGGGCGCCTCCAAGAGCTGATCAAGTACAGCGATGAGCACAGCAAGGCAGTCGAAGCGGCGAGTGCGGGCTGGATGAGAGCACTCGTGGTGAAGGACCTAGGAGTCGCAATCAAATGCGTGGAGAGCCTAAAGCGGACCAAACTCGGCCGAGCAAAGATAATTCCCCTCGATGACCTAGAAGTTCCCCCCGTGAACGACGAGTATGAGGAGACTCCCGGAATAGTGGGTCCACTCTCGAGCGTCATCAAATCTGAGAAAGGATTAGCTTCAGCAGTAGAGTTCGTCTTCGGCGATACAATGCTCGCCACGAATCAGCGAGCGGCCTTTCTGAGCGCAGCGAAGGGCCTGAGATGCGTTGTGACAAGCGGAGACCTTTACGAACCGGGGGGAGGTCTCGAAAGCGGCTACTATCGAGCCCCCTTCGACGCTTCCACCCTCATTCCAAGGTCTAACGTCCTTGAGGGTCTTGAGCGAACAGTCAAGTCGTTAGAATCTATTGTTCAGCGATCTCGGTCCGAGCTTGACCGGTTAGAGTCGGAGATTGTCAGACTCAGAGAAGACAGGGTTTCCACGAGTAAGACGCGAGAGGCGCTTGCAAGAGATGTTGACATGGCTCAGAGGAGCCTGGAAAGGACCAGAATGTCGGTGCAGCAGACGAAGAAGAGGATCGACAGTCTTCAGAACTCGATGCAGCGCGAACAGGAACTGCTAGAGGAGATTGCCCAGAAGCAGGGCGAGATGAAACGGCGACTCTCCGTCCGCGAGCAAGAACTGGCGAAACTGAAGATCGAACAGAGAAGAACCGCAATCATGGGAATGGAACGCGAACGCGATCAAGCGGTCGCAGAAGCCGAAGCCCTGTTGCGCGAGAAGCTAGAACTAGACAGCAAAGTTGCTTCCACCCAGTCCACTCTTGACACTCTTAAACCTGGTTACGACCAAGTACGGATTCAGCTGAGAGCCCTCGAGGCTGAAATCAGACGTGAAGAGGCAAGAGTAGAGACAGCGAACAATAAGTCGGAAGAGCTACGGCAAGAAATGAGTGGACTAAATGAGGAGAAGTCTCGACTTGTAGACAGCCTCGCATCAGTCGGTCAGGAGAGAAGAAAATACGAAGACAAATTCGCTGAGATAGAAAAATCCCTTTCGCAACTAATTGACAGAATGGACCCCCTCAACCTCAACGTCTCGGAGCTGAAGGCAAGTCTCAGAGAACTAGAGACTCAAGTGACAATGCTGAGCGCACAGTTGCGAAATCTCGGTTTTGAAACGCCCCTGGAAACCACGCCTGAAGCCATCGAGGATGCCGCGAAAATCAAGTCAGGCCTAGAGAAGGAGCTAACTGAGATCGGCTTGGTTAATCAGCTGGCGGTCCAGCATTATGAAGAGATCAAGGATGGATACAAACACCTCTCAGTTCGGATAGGCGATCTGGAAAGGGAGAAGCTGGCTATTCTAGACTTCATGAATGAACTGGAGAAGAAGAAGCTGGACAATTTCATGACCGCCTTCACTAAGGTCAATGATACTTTTCACCAAATCTTTTCGGACATTACGAACGGCGGGAACGGAAGAATGGCGCTAGATAGTCCCGACAATCCATTCGAAGGAGGACTAGACGTCTTCCTCCAATTCCCCGGGAAAACCGAACTCACGATAGGCGCTGCCAGTGGCGGAGAAAAGTCGGTCTCGACGGTCTGCTATCTACTAGCGCTGCAACAGATTCATCCAATGCCTTTCTACATCATGGACGAGATTGATGCCCACCTAGATGTTCTGAACGCCAAGAGACTGGCAGCATTAGTCAGGTCTAAGAGCATCGAATCCCAGTTCGTCGTGATCTCTCTGAAAGACACTACGATCTCTCGAGCGGACAGAGTCTTCGGAGTCTACATCGACGAGGGACAGAGCCAAGTGATCTCTCTACCGAACAAGGGCGGAGTCAGAGATTGACCGCCGAACAGGATACTTACTGGCTGAAAAGTCCGTACACTGTACTCTTTGATTTGCTCCACTTGCATCGTGTCAAGCCATGGGACGTGGACCTGTCCCAGCTTCTGACGGGCCTGATGAAGGAGATGAAGGGCCGAGGATTCATAGACTTCTCAGTCTCAGGAACAGCACTTCTATCCTCTGCGGTCCTTCTGCGGATGAAATCGGAACTCGTCCTGAAGATGGAGGAACCACCACGACCTCCACCCGAGAAGCCTACTGACTACGTGCCTCCGCCCCTGGCGTTCCCCATTAGATTCCAGTCAACGAGAACTTCGCTGGATGAGGTTCTCAAAGGAATACTAGACGTTCTCAGGGCCGAGAGGTTGCTACCATCGGAGACCGCTCAGTTAGTCTCCCGGACGCCAGCCGTTTTTGAACAAGTGGACGACTGGTTGGTCAAGATAGAGGATGAGATCAAAGCTTTCTACGGCAGGCTCTTGGACGAGACTGTTCCAGGCGAAAGCTTGTCATTTCTCCAGCTGCTGGGTAAGGGAGATACAGTCCAAGCAGTTCGCATGTTCATCATGCTACTATTTCTGGCGATAGAAAAGAAGGTCGGCCTATCTCAAACGGAAGAGTTCGGAGACATCCGGATAGAAGTGATGAACAATGGAAGCGCAATCTCAGACTGAACCGGCACTCAAGACACCGGCGTTGCTTCAGCAGCAGCTTTGTGAGGCGGCGCTCTACGTTTCTGGCAGACCTCTGGATTTCAAGACCATTGGATCAGTAATCGGCGCAAGATCGGAGGAGAAGATTCGTTCGATTGCACGAGCCATAGCCGAGCGCTACGCGAAGATGGATAGTCCCGTCCAAGTTCTAGAATTACCCGATGGCAGGTTTGTGATGCAGCTACGTCCCGAGTTTGCGAAACACGTGAGGAAGCTCTCAAACAGACCTCTCCTGACTCCGGGTCCCTTGAGGACCTTGTCGTTCATAGCTCTAAGACAGCCCATTCCTCAGTCACACGTCGTACGGGTTAGAGGCAAACTCGCCTACCAACACGTCAAACAGTTGAAGGAGATGGATCTAATCAGTTACGATAAGATCGGACGTTCAAGGCTTCTGCGGACAACGATAACTTTCGCAGACTACTTCAACCTCAACCACGATCCACTTATGTTGAAAAAGGAACTGAAGAACGTCCTGGATTTAACGACTCAGGCGCAGAGCCAGAGGCCGTACGCGTCAGATTCTTCGGAGCAATCTTAGTCTGGAAACGCGAGTCTTCTATCGAAGAGTCCTAGACCGAATAACTACTTGTTGAGCTTCGAATTCATCGGGAAACTGCATTATCACCAATCTTTGAAGCGGCCAAGGCAGTCTCGACACAATCCTCTCGAAGACAAGAAACAATGCCCAAGCGAGACTAAACGGAAGACTCAACGTTCGACCCAAGTCCCATACTGCGCCCGTTCATCAAGGCTAAGCTGCGGACTGCTCCTCCTTGGCATCAATCGGATGAGAATCGTGCGGCGCCGTAAAGGCTTCCAAAGGAACCCATCTCGACCTCTCAGCCCCTTTCACCCACAGACCATTACCATCGACCCATTCAACAACACCTTCGATCGTCTCCCGGTTCAACAGAGTAACCTTCACAGTGTCACCCTGCTTGGGCAGAGCCATACTCTTGAGGAGGGGTGCCCGAATAAGAACCTGCTTACTGACGATTCTTGCCTCTAGACGTAGAGGATTGAGTTGAATCCGCGCCTCAATCTGGTCGCTTGTCGGCGAATCTTCATAGGGTCTTCGCCCTTGAAGATTTGACCAATGAGCTCTGCCACTTTATCCATGTCTCTGGGTTTCATTCCGCGTCTTGTGGCCTCGCAGGTGCCTATCCGTATCCCGCGATCTACGATAATATTTGCGTCCTCGAGCCGCTGAGTTAGCCTATCGATCTCCTTCTCGTCTTTGATGTCTAGATAGACTTGGTGAGACGACGTAAACCCATACTCTGCGCACTTTACTGGCACGCCTCTCTCGTGCAACCCCTTCGCCAACGCTCTGGCGTTTTCAATTACTCGTGCTGCGTATTTTCCACCGTTTCTGCGCGCCTCATCCAGCGCATAGGCCAATGCAGCAATTCGATTCCAGTGAGCATTGTCTACCAGACCGGGAAACTGTCGGCCCTTAACTTCCGCCTCAACCTCCTTCTTTCCAACGATTATTCCTCCCTGCGGACCGAACAGGCTTTTATGAGTAGATCCCAGTAACAGTTCCGCGCCTTCCTGAAGCGGCCTCTGGAACTCGCCCGCAGCAATCAATCCAAGCACGTGGGAGCCATCGTAAACCACCCGAGATCCTGCCTTGTTGCAAGCATCTGCCAGCTCCTTGACAGGATGTGGAAATAGAAAGAAGGATTGGCCAAAGACGACAAGCGAGGGCTTTTCATCCTCTATCAACCCGCGAGCCTTCTCGACATCAATATTCATCCGTTCCGAATCGAATGGAAAATACAGATTCCGAACATTCACGAATGTTGGATATCCAGCTTGATCGCTTAGACCCGGATAGCCTCCATCCGCAGGACTGACCGTGAGAATAGAACCACCTGGCCTTGCGAGGGTAGAGACCATGATCATATCAGCCAAGTGTCCAGACAGGGGCCGGAGCGTGGCCCAATCGGCACCAAAAACCTCGCACGCTATTTTCTCTCCAAAGGATTCAAGTTCGTCCATGAACCTGGTCCCTTTGTAGAACCGATCATCAGCTCGATACCGGTGGCCCATATCACCGGAGAGAAGCTGTCTAACAGCATGACTCGTCACGTTCTCAGAGGCAATCATGTTCAGGCATTCTTCGGCCCGCCACGTCTGATGCTTGCCTATCATGTTCCGAATCTGGGAAGCGTAGGACGTTGAAGAAAACTCCGGGAGGCCTAGACGCGGCGGCCGCGTCGGCCACCTGGTCGACGAGTCCCGTCGTGTGGAACAGGAGTGACATCCTCAATCCTCCCAATCCGAAACCCATGACGAGCCAGCATTCGAATCGCCGCTTGTGCGCCGGGACCGGGAGTTCGGGCTCCGTGACCTCCAGGCGCACGAACACGGATATGCAGAGAAGTGATCCCCTTGTCCTTCGCAACCTTTGCAGCAGCCGCAGCTGCTTGCATCGCCGCGTAAGGGGTCCCTTGCAATCGATCAGCCTTCACATGTTGACCCCCTGCACTGCGAGAAATCGTCTCTGCGCCAGTTAAATCGGTAATGTGGACCATCGTGTTGTTGAAGCTTGAGTAGATGTGGGCGATTCCCCAGTGGTCTGCTGGCTGCTTGGCCTTCTCCGCCATGACGCTAACTATCCCAAGGAGCCTCCCCGCTAACAGGCGAATTTAAACCATTTACTGTACGCCAACTTGATTGGTCGGACCGGAATGAACCCCGCGCCTCCTTGGAGACATACATTCCGGACCTTAGGATTCGCTTTCGTTATCATCGGCGCAATTATGACCATGACAGGATTCATCGCGCTCAACACTCCGATTAACTGTCCGGCTAGTGGTTGCGCCTACAATCCGCTATTGGAGGTGGCTGCCAGCTCATTCCCATCGGGACTCACGCTTGTCATAGCCGGAATCCTCGTGATGTGGATGGTCCAGATCGAAAGTAGACGAGAAGACAGAGGGTCCGCATGAAACAGACCTTCTGGCTTCTCGACCTCAATCATGATACCTACGAAGGAAAATCGTCGATCTGGCTCTGGGGCATCACCCACGAAGGAAAACGAGTCCTAGTCATCGACAACAACTACCGAGCCTACTTCTACCTCCTACCGAGAAGAGAGCAGGACCCAGAAGAACTGAAAAAAAGGCTAGAAGACGAAAAACCTCATCCCACTATCGAAAACGTTACGATTGAGAGGAAGAAACTGTTGGCCGACGAACGAGTGGTCCTCAAGGTGTTCTGCAAAGACCCAGACTTCCTGGAGAAGGCTGCACGAGAAACGCTGAAAAAGACCGGCGCTGAAGCCGCCTACGAAGAGAAGCTCCGATTCGCGATAAAGTACCAGTATGATCACGGAATCAAGCCTTGTCAGTGGTACGAGGCGGATACCGCAGCCTCAAAGGTCGACCCAAAGAAGTTCAATGTCCAAGAAACACTAACAGCAACAGACCATCCTCGCCCCGTCCCGAAGGAGGAACCGCCTAGCCTGGATCTTCTCTCGTTCTCACTTCTATCGGTTAGTAAGATAGGTGCACCCAGTCCCATACGAGACCCAATCCGGATCATTAGTTGGAGAACGGATAAGAACGCAAACGAAGTTTTGCTAACCCATACCGATTCGGATACAGATATCATTCAGAGGCTCGGCGAAGACGTCATCAAGAACAATCCAGACTTTGTTCTGAGCTTCGAAGGAAACAGCATCCACTGGCCCTACCTTGTGAAGAGGGCCAACAAGACCAAGACCCCGCTCAGAGTCGGCCGAGACGAGGGTCCGCCACATCAGAGCCTCTACGGCCACTACTCGCTGATCGGACGAGCGAACGTTGATCTTCTCAATTTCGCCGAGGATCTGTACGAGGTCAAGAACAAGACAATTGAGAACGTCGCAAAATACCTCGGGATCAAATTATCTGAAGAGAAGACTATCGATGAGACATCCTACTTCGACTACTGGTCAAAACCAGACGAGAGAAAGATCCTCGTCAAACATGTGGAAAAGCAAACCGAGACGATCCTAAAGATCGGAGAGGAAGCTATCGACTATGTCATACAAATATCCGCTCTCTCGGGATTACCTCCTGACCAAGTGATAGCCGCGGCCGTAGGATTCCGCGTCGACAACTACCTAATGATGGAGACCCATAACCTTGGCCAGCTGATACCTTCTAAAACCGAACAGCCGATCATACCATACAAAGGAGCGATTGTCCTCGAGCCGAAGGTCGGGCTGCACGATAACGTGGCCAGTCTCGACTTCTCGTCCATGTACCCAAGCTTGATGATCAAATACAACATTTCTCCAGACACACTGGTCACCGGGAAAGAGACGGAGGATATCTTCGAAGTCCCTGAAGTCAAACACCGATTCAGAAAGAACCCCTCCGGGTTCTACAGAACAATTCTCACCAAACTCATCCAAGCACGCAAGACAACCAGGGCCGAGCTCAAGCGCACAGCTCCGAGCGATTTACGGTATCCCCTGCTGAAGGCTCGCGAGAAAGCCGTCAAAGTCATGACGAACGCTGTCTACGGCTATGCGGGCTGGGCTGGCGCACGATGGTACTCGAAGGAGGTCGCGGAATCAGCCGCTGCCTTAGGCAGAGAGACAATCAACCGCGCGATATCGCTCGCGAAGAGCCTCGGACTCACCGTTTTCTACGGTGATACGGACAGCCTCTTCGTGAACTACGATGAAAAACTCGTCCAAAAGTTCCATGCTGAGATCGACCGACAGCTCGGGCTCGAAATCAACCTATCCGAAGTCTACAAGAGAATACTCTTCACGGAGGCCAAGAAAAAATATGGTGCGCTAAGAACCGATGGTCAGATCGATGTCATAGGTCTCGAGGCGGTCAGAGGGGATTGGTCCAACCTAGCCCGGGACGTACAGAGGATGGTTCTGAGAATGGTCCTGGAAGACGCTAGCGCGACGCGAGCGGCTGGCTACGTGCAAGATTTGACGAGGAATCTAACATCGAAGAAACTTCCGCTATCATCATTCATCGTCTGGAAGACTCTAACAAAGCCCGTCGAAGCATACGAGGTGAATGCTCCACATGTGGAGGCGGCGAAGAAGATGGCGAAGGACGGTTGGCCTATTACGGCTGGAGACAAAGTCGGCTTTGTCATAACCAAGAGACCTGGAAAACTGTACCAGAAGGCGGAGCCTCACTACAAGGTCACAATTGAGGATGTGGACTACGACTATTATGTTCAACATCAGATCGTGCCTGCTGCAGCACGTATCCTAGAAATTCTCGGTGTGTCAGAGGACCAGCTAGTTGCCGTTCCGGCTGCGCAAGCCAACCTTTCAGTTGGGACCAAACGAGGATAAGTCGCTGAGCGTCAGCACGCTAACGTTAGCAGGCTTTTTCGCCCCGTCCGATACTCGATCTCCAATCACGTATTTTATGCCCTTTCCGGCGGCGATGTCCAAAAGTCTCTGAGTGACCACGCCGTCGAAGAGAACAAGGTGAGAGTTTTCAAGGCTGGGAATCTTTTCCGCGAGCTCGCTTACGGGCATCTTAGACAACTCCTTACCCGCCTCGTCGAACACGACAGCCTCCAAGGTTCCTCGGAGGTCTTTCGCGGCGTCAAAGACAGGCGGAGGGAGGTTTGGTTTCTCCGCTGGAACAGGTGCGCGAACAGTAATTTCAGGAGGACCGTAGCCCTGTTCTCTTGGACCATAGGCTCGCTCTGTGTAGGATTTCTCCTGGTAAGGACGTTCGGTTCTTTCGGGTCTGGCGAATTGTGGTCTCTCGATAGGCTTTGCCATGTTGCGCGGCACGCGTTCGCGTAGCGCCCTCATGATTTCCTTGGGTGTGAGTTCTTCTACTTCTTTCCCAAAAGGAGCGCGAGCCACATAGTCGATCTCTGCAACTTGTGTCAGCTCCTTCAAGATCAGATCACCGGCTCTATCTCCGTCGAGGAACGCTGTGACTTCTCGGTCCTTCGTGAGCTTGATGATGGTCTCTGGAACCTTTGTGCCATTTAGCGCGATTACGTTCCTGATGCCTACCTTCATGAGAAGGATAACGTCCGCTCTGCCTTCTACGACTACGATGTCTCCTCTCTCTGCCTCAGGTCCGGCTGGGAGTTTCTCGGGGCCGTATTCTATGACATCGACTCCGCGAAGTGATCCGGCAACCTCCTTCACGACCTCTTCGGTGCTAGGGGAGGATTCGACGACCCATTTCCGAAGAATATCCTTGGCCTTGGTGAGGATTGCTTTGCGCTTCTCCTCTCGGACATCCTCAACCTTCTCAAGGCTAATCTTTGCTTCGCAGGGTCCGATGCGGTCAACGCTCTCAATGGCAGCGGCTATGATGGCTGTTGAGACCTTGTCGAGGCTCGATGGGATGACTATTGACCCGGCTGTCTTGTCGTGTTTGGAGTCTAGATTAATTTCGATCCGGCCTATGCGTCCGGATTTTTGCAGTTCTCTAAGATCTAGATCTGGGCCGAAGAGGCCTTCTGTCTGGCCGAAAACGGCACCTACAACATCAGGCTTCTCTACGACGCCCTGGACATCGAATTTTGCTTTTACGATATATTTTGTTGTCGAAGCGTACTGCGACGGTTCAACCATGAAAGTTTAACCTCCATAATTCACTGACCTTCCTTAATTCCTCACTATACTTGTTAAGCTGAAAGCTTACTCTTTTGATCGGCGGGCTAGTATTAAAGCCCGTCTCCAGATGCAGGATTTTACCCGTTAGGGCTAAAAGAGAGCCTATCAACGTCTTTCTCGAGAGAATCATCAAAATGCCCAAAGCCGCGGCCAGGGTAGGAGTAAACGGATTCGGTGTCATCGGAAAACGTGTCGCCGACGCTGTCTCGAAACAGAACGACATGAAACTCGTCGGAGTCTCTGATGTTGTTGGAGACTACCGCGTCAAGCTCGGAGAGAAGAAAGGTTACCAGATTTACGCTTCAGTCCCAGAAAAACTGCCGGACATGAAGAAGGCTGGGGTTGAGGTTGCTGGGACACTTGAGGAGTTGTTGAGAAAGATCGACGTAATTGTTGATTGCACTCCAGCGGGATTGGGGGCAAAGAACAAGGTCATGTATGACAAAGCCGGGATCAAATCAATTTTTCAAGGTGGAGAAAAACACGAGCTGACGGGTTCATCTTTTGTCGCCCAGTGTAATTATGAGGAGAGTCTCAACCGTGGTGCGACGAGAGTAGTGAGCTGCAACACAACCGGAATTTGCAGAACTGTTGGAACGCTTCAGAATACAATTGGTGTCAAGAAAGCGCGGGTTGTCTTGTTTAGAAGGGGTACTGATCCGTGGGAGAGCCACAAGGCTGGGCTCATCAATACGGTCGTCCCGGAGGCTCACATTCCTTCACACCAAGGTCCGGACGCTCAAACGATCATTCCGAAACTGAACATTACGACTATGGCTGCTAGGGGGCCCTTCAACCTAGGGCATTTGCATTTTGCGATGGTCCAGCTCAAGGGGGAGCCAGAGAAGAAGGATGTTTTGAAGGCGTTGAAGAGCGCACCGAGGCTGGCGCCAGTCAGAACCTCTGACGGAGTGGATAGCATGAATGCGGTGGCTGAGATGATGCGGGATCTGGGACGTGTGAGGGCTGACATGTGGGAGGTTGCTTTCTGGGAAGATATCCTCGACGTGACCGACGGCGAGGCGAACATGGTGTATCAGGTGCACAATGAAAGCGTGGTCGTGCCGGAGAACGTGGACGCCGTGCGCGCGCTTACAGGATTGGAGACCGAGGGACGCAGGTCTATCACGAAGACGAACGAAGCTATGGGCATCGGCACCAAGTTCCTCTAACTGCCCATAACTGAATCGGACCGCTGTATAGGGCTAGTGGATTCGTCTGCTAAGTAGATGATACGATCTTAGACGAAAACTAGCCCCTTGCCAGCATCGATTTCAAAAGTCTCGGCATCTATTTTCGCGGATTTCTGGTTAAGCCTCTGAACCTTCAACTCTCGTTCATTCGGATCCGACGCGTCCTTAGAGAGATCGGCTACACAGTCAGCCATGTCAGTTAGGGAACTAGCCAGATCCTTTGGCAGCTGGGACATGTCGACGGTGACGATGAGAGTCGCGCCTGAGTCTTTGAGTTTCCCAGCAAGTTCGGTGAAGCTCTTGACGAAGTCTTTCAGCGGGACCTTTGTTACTAGTTTGTCGATGGAGTCGAAGATGATTCTGATCTTCTCTCCCGTGAATACTTGACTGTTCCGGACAAGCGTATCCTGTATGTTTTCAAAATTGAAGGGCTGATCCAGGTATGCCGCTTCCATACTGAATGAATCAGACTGGGACGCGTAACCGTCTACAACGACGAATCGGTATTGAGATTCGTATTGTGACGGATCCGATCCGAGCTTCTTCATCTGTTCTCGGAGCGTAGTGGGAGCTTGATCATAGGTCACGTAGAGACACGGATCACCCCTTTTCAGATAGTTGGCTGTGAGTCCTGAGCAGAGAGTTGTCTTGCCAGCTCCAGGCGGGCCATTGATAATGACAAAACCTGGGGTCTCCAGGTTTCCCTGCGTCAACTCGAAAATGTGATCGAAACTCTGCGAAGGCTTTTTCGCCTTCTGAGGCGGAGCTTCCTTTGCGAACTTGTCCGCTTTCGTCGATTTGTCCTGAGACTTCTCAGTCTGCTGGTTTTGTTTTTGTTGAATCGGTGGTGCAACCTGAGGAATAGGCGAAGATATAGTCGTAGCCTTTCCTGTTGGAACTTGGGTCCCTGGCGTGTAGGCGGGTTTGATAATGGGCGCGCTCGGAATGTTCGGTGGTTGCTTGCTCGCAGAAGGTTTTCCCTGTTCCTCCCATTCTCCCTCATCGTCCTTCTGACCAATCACCATAGCTCTACTGGGAGGATTGGCGCGTGGGGGGACGTATTCGGGAGTGCTCTCCCGCATTAGACTGAAGGTAGACCCGGCGGTTGTAGGGATGTCTTGAAGTAGCGATTGTAGGATTCTCGATAGAGAGGTCTCTTCCGAAGGGAACGACGCGTCGAGTGGCAGTTGTCTTGGCGTAGGTCCCGAGGTCATTTGTTTCATCGGGGGCGCGGGCGGTGGGGGAATTGACTGACG
>Ga0209377_1001048_pt1 | contig 18784 bp, 18 predicted proteins | sample GraSoiAngelo_141_FD_185898 | JGI IMG/M metagenome (GOLD analysis project Ga0209377, IMG submission 185898) | Grasslands soil microbial communities from the Angelo Coastal Reserve, California, USA - 14_0929_12_40cm (SPAdes) (version 2) | ecosystem: Environmental > Terrestrial > Soil > Grasslands ...
TAAGATAGGCAGTCGCAATTCCGCCCTGGCAGCGAAACCAAGATTCTAGCAAAGTGCCGCACCACAAGGTTTGGGAGGGGGCTATTGCTGGTCACGGTTTTTTTGCCGGCAGAGGTTTGGAGCTTTTGAGGATTTCTGATTCCGGTGTGAGCTTGGCCGGTTTGCCGCTGAAAATGATGCGGTTTGGTTTTTCCGCGAGCGCTTCCACGAGCGCTTTCGCGTGCGTGCTGACCACCTTCAAATTCAAGAGAACCACGTGCAGCTGTTTCATTTGTTCCTGAAGCTGCTTGTCAGTTGTGCTGAGGAATGTGTCAGCCGTGCCCAACACCTTGTCTGCATCTTTTGACATGCCCTCGAGGTTTTTGACCACATTCTGTAAATTGTCCACGTCCAACTTTAGCGAATCGGCCAATGGCCCGAGCTTCGGCGTGAATTCGTTGAGATCTCTTTTCAAACCGGTGACTGTCACATTTAAATTATCGAGCAACTTGTTTGCATTCTCGAACAGTGGGCCGGCTGCTGCGGTGATCTGTTCAAGACCGTACGCCGGATGGCCTTCGATCGCTGCGTTGTTTGCCAGTGTCTGACCTCCCGGTGTGCCTGCCGAAAGGGCCACAAATTTTGGTGAGAGCATTGTATCGGAGCTGAGCGTGGCCGTGACATCTGTGGGCAGTGGAGGAATCCCTTCGTCCAAACTGACCGTCACCCGCACGGCGTCCTTTTTGTTTGCGCTCGCTTCACGCTCTTTTGCGGTGAGGTGGCGCATCGCGATCACGCGTCCCGCCGGCGCGCCGGCATAGCGCACTTCGGAATGGATTTTAATTCCAGTCACATCTTCATAGTTAATCTGCAAAGTGCGCCTTGGTTTTTTCAAACGATAGCCAGACAACGCAAAAGTGAGCGCCGCGAGCAGGACGACGCTGCACGCGATCACGAACAAGGCGACGAGGTAATCGGACAGATTGCGCTTCATGGATGCTTGTGATGAAAACGGAACCGCGCGCCGAAAAACGGGCGGGGCCGGACATGTTGATGATCTTTATGCTCTTCCTGTGAAAGGTTCAACGGAATCGGACCGTCGGCCTTCCCGTGGATAAATTGCTGCACTTCGGGATTTGAACTGTTCCGAATTTCATCTGGCGTGCCTTGCGCCACAATCGACCCGTGGCCGAGCATAATCATCCGCGTGGCGATGCGAAAGGCGCTAGTCATATCATGTGACACAACCACTGCGGTCATGTGGCTGCCTTTAGTCAAATTCAGTGTTAGCTCGTCGACGACGGCGGTCATGATTGGATCGAGCCCCGAGGTCGGTTCATCGCTGAATAGCAACTCGGGATCGAGAGCAAGCGCACGCGCAAGTCCCACCCGCTTTTTCATCCCGCCACTAATTTCATCTGGCTTAAGATCTTCAAAGCCGGTCAGCCCAACCATCTCAAGCTTTTGTTTCACGATTTGTTCGATTTCGTCGGGCGACTTGTCGGTGTGTTGCACCAGTGGCAGGGCAACATTCTCGCCCACTGTGAGCGACGCGAGTAGCGCGCCGGATTGGAATAGCATCCCGAAGCGCAGCCGCACTCGTTCAATTTCACGTTCGGTCATTCCTGTAACTTCTTCTCCAAAAAGTTTCACCGATCCTGAAGTCGGTTTCATGGAGCCGATCATGTGCCGAAGCAGAGTGCTCTTGCCACAACCGCTGCCGCCCATGATAACCAGCGTCTCGCCTCGATGGACATTGAATGAGATACCGTCGAGCACCGCGCGATCCCCGAATCGCCGGACGAGATGTTCTACCTCGATGATAGTTTCTCCGTTTGCATTCATGCGCTGAAAAAGAAGATCCCCGTTAATACCGCGTTCGTCACCAGCATCGCCAGCAATGCTTGCACGACCGAAGCCGTTGTGGATTGGCCGACACCTTCGGCGCCGCCTTCCACATTTAGCCCGGCGTTGCACGCTATCGTGATCACGATCCACGCAAACACGACGCTCTTGATCATTCCCGAATATAAATCCCACGTATCCGCGCTTTCCAGCGCGCGCATCACATAGCCGGCGGTATTGAAATCGAGGGCAAAACGACAGACCGCCCAGCCGCCCAGGATGCCGATGTAATTGCCAAAGATGGTCAGCGCCGGCAGCATGACGAGCATGGCCAGAAACCGCGGCACCACCAGATACTGGACCGGGTTGATGGCCATTACTTCAAGCGCTTCGATCTCCTCGGACACTTTCATCGTTCCCAACTCCGCTGCCACGGCAGAGCCGCTCCGGCCAATCACGATGACCGCAATTAAGACAGGCCCCATCTCGCGCAGGAGCGTGATCATCACCAGATCGGGAATGTACATTTCTGCGCCGAGACTCTGGAGCGAATGGGCAGCCTGCATGGCCAGCGTCACGCCCACACTAAACGCCGTTAGCGCCACCATCGGCGCCGCGCGCACGCCGATGAACACCATTTGCCGGAAGATCGGCGCGATTTTAAAAAATTGCCCGCTAAACGGCGCGATCAAAATCCAGTAGAGAAGGCTGAGATTAAGCTGGAGATAGTTTTTCAAAACGTCGCAGTTGCGGACGCGCAGAATGACAGGCCGATTGGTATGACGAAAGCCGAAAGTTCGACGTCTTGGGTTATGTGCAACGTGCGACTAAAGAGGGTGCCTGGCGGATTAGGCGGGCGGATCATTTGAGTGAATATGAGCGTGGCTGCTCTTTCAAAGCCCTAAAGGACGCTCCTGAAATCCAACCCCAAGTCACCGAAGATCACCTGCGCCGCATTTCTCCTTGGCGCCATTGACACGCCGGTTCGGGGTGACTACCAGAACTACACAGGTACACATTAGGGACCGGGGTTTTGTATTGACCGAGCTCGGGAATCGGGCGCAGCGAACCGTTTTGATACGGGAGAAACGCGCCGTGTCCGAGCGTGCCTCGAACGGCGCTGATGATCCTGCGCGAGATGTCAACGGGGGAGTGGGCTACGCGTTTGAGAATTTTGGTCTTCAAGTCGGGAATGTAGGTGGCAGTAATGAGGTCAATGAGGTAATCAGCGTACGGTTCGCGCGCCTCGTCCCAAGTGCGTCCCGGAACTCTGCCGGTTGCGTCACCGGTGATAACATAGGGGACACTCAAGACCACGAATTTCATCAGCGCTTTGCCGGCTGGTGCGCGACCGGGGTCTATAGCGGAGTCATTCCAACTCACGATCATCGGTGCCGAAGGCAGTGCACCACCGCGACATTGTAGATAGACCCGTGCGAAGAAGTCGAGCGACGGTTCGGTAAGATGAACATGCGCGGATTGGCGCGCAGCGGGTCCGGCTTTGTAGTGGATAGGGCTCTCCAGCGCGACGAACATGACAAAAACTGAATCGCCCCACTCGTATTCCTCCATCTTATCGACGATTTCTCGTCCCACCATCCCGGCACCGAGCAGGTCCATAACGAGGTGCCCTGGGTCCACATTCGAGACGACCAGCTCACCGACCGGAATCTCCGCGCCACTTGCCAGGCGTACGGCAGTGGCACGTTTTGCATTGCCCAGAATTTTCTCGACAAGCACGTTCGTGCGGATTTCTCCGCCATGCGCTTGAAGATGTTCAGCGAGAGCGAGCGTAACGCGGTTCATCCCGCCTTTGACTAGATTGTTGCCGACGTGTTGTAAGACGGAAGCAAAGAGCCAACTGAGCTCCGCGCCACCGGCGTCGTCGGGCGAGGTGCCGAGAAAAGTGGCAAAGGAGCCGAACAGGGTTTTGGTCGCCTCTGCTTCAAGCGTCTGGTTCGCCCACGATCTTACACTCTGCATGCTAAACCGATAGGCTTCCATGCCCGCAGGCGATGCGGCGAAGTCCGCTGCTGCTACCGGGAATGAAGGAGGCGGTGAAAACATGCTCGCAGTGATCGCGTCCCTTTGCGCGAGGAAGCGTTTCATCAAGACACGCCATGTCTCGGCGTCCTTGCGGGAGTAGTAGGCAATGTCCCCGACTGTCTTTCCAATGTCCCGATGGACGCTGATGATGTCGCCGTTAGGAAAAGCATGCGAGAAAGGAATCTCTGGTTCGATAAGTTCGTAGCGATCGAGCAAACCCAGTTCGTGCGGGACCGGTGAAAGGTTTGCCAGTTGATATCCGCTGGCGTGAATGTCCGACCAAAACCCAGGCAGGGTTTCCTCTTCGGTGACGGTCATGCCGCCAACCGTGTGATATTGCTCAAGGACGAGAACCTTCAGCCCCGCCCTGGCGAGATAACAGGCGCACGTGAGGCCATTGTGCCCTGCGCCGATGACAATGGCGTGTTGAGGATTCGGCATGCTCAAGACACAACAACGATCTCGGGCGCCGCGAAGCGACTCACGTTCGGCGCAATTAAAATACAGTAGAGCAGACGGAGATTAAGCTGGAGACAGTTTTTCACTTGCCCTTTGAGCGCGCAGAATGCCAAGGTGTGCGCGTTTACGAAAGCCGAAAGTTTAGCGCGCTGATTACAAACTCGACTGCAGACTGAGGATCGACCCAGGACGCAATGGCTCAAAGCGAAATAGACTCTATCCGCGCGCTGCTGAGTTCTAAACCGCGACCTAGTGGATGGCCTGAGCGGCGAAAACGCCTCGACGATGTCGGTTCTGTCTGGCCCGTAGCCGACGACGTGAAGCTCGCTACAGTCGATGTTAGCGGCATGCCGGGGGAATGGTCGATCGCTCCGGGCAGCGATCCTTCCCGCGTTCTGATGTTTTTTCATGGCGGTGGTTATTGCTCCGGCTCAATCGTGAGTCATCGTCGCCTGGTGACTGAGGCGGGCCGAGCGGCCGGAGCGCAGACTCTGGCGGTCGCCTATCGACTAGCGCCCGAGGATCCGTTCCCCGCAGCATACGACGACGCGTTGACGGCGTGGCGTTTTCTGCGGGACCAGGGCATTCCGGCTGCGCGCATCGCGATCGGTGGCGACAGCGCGGGTGCTGGACTCGCAGTTGCATTAATCGGCCGGCTCCGCGATGCACACGAGGAGCTTCCGGGTTGCGCGTGGCTAATTTCGCCTTGGACGGACCTCACGATGTCAGGTTCGACGCTTACCAGCAAGGACACCGTCGATCCCCTCATCCACAAGGAGTATCTGAATGAATTGGCCGACGCGTATTTGCCCGCGGGAACGAATAGGAAGGACCCGCGTGTTTCTCCTCTTTACGCCGATCTCAGGAGCTTTTCTCCAATATTAGTCCAGGTAGGTTCTGCCGAGACGTTGCTCGATGACGCTGCTCGCTTCGCGGCCGTAGCTGGTGCAGCCAACGTCGCGGTAACTCTGGAAGTCTGGCCGCACATGATCCATGCGTGGCCTCTATGGAATGCTCATCTGGAGCCCGGTCGCCGCGCACTCGTTGGGGCAGGTGCATTTATGCGGAGACATCTTACCTAGTTCTGCCACTCCGCGAGCCGGTGTCGCGGACTCTTCGGGAGAGTCCCTTCGATTTACCATCAAACATGCGACAAGCGGCTACAACAATCCGCGCTTGCGCAAATCGCCGAGGTTTCCGCCGGAGGAGCGTTCGACCAGGTCGATGGTGAATTTAAGCAAGCAAACCTCCCACGCATCGTCCACACCTTGGATGATGGCACTAAGTGGTTCGCTTGCGTTTTCCACGCGGCGTTTCGTCCGATTAATGACCGCATCGATCGAATCGCGAAGCGTCTGCTCGCTCAGATCGGTTTTGCGGAATTGAAAACCGTAACGAAGCACCGCGATGTTCCGAGCGTGTTCGCGCAGTTGATCGACGTATCGCTCCGCTTTCTCGCCGAAACCTTCCAGCAGCAGCCGGCAATAGTGTTCGGGTGTGAGAATCTGCGGGCGCTCGGCGTGAATTTTTCCGTTGCGGATCCGTACCTGATCGACCCGGTCCATCAGCTCGGAAATCAGATAAAAATTAAAGCTGGTGCTGCCGAACGTCGCAATCTGACGCTCGGGTGCAAGAATCACCTGCGTGTTTTCGATCGCGTAATCGAAATCGTCCCTGGTCATTGTCGATCCACTAAATTAGCTCTACAGCATCGGAAGTTCAAAAACGAATGCCGGCCTCCGGGCGACACGGTACGCCAGATTTTGCCACAGCGCCGAGCTTCGCCGAGCGAGGCGCCTCTAGCGTCCAGCTTTTGCTATTGACCCTGCGGTTGCTGGCCTTCGCTCTGCTGGGATTGAAACAGCGAGAGATATTCGCCGTAGCCTTCTGTTTTTAATTTTTCCACTGGAATAAAACGCAGCGCGGCGGAGTTGACACAGTAGCGCTCGCCGGTCGGCGCGGGGCCGTCCTGAAAAACGTGGCCGAGATGGGAATCGCTTGATTTTGCGCGAACCTCAGTGCGCTCCATTCCAAAAGAGGAATCCCGTTTTTCCGCCACCTTGCCCTTTGAAATCGGCTTGGTGAAACTGGGCCAGCCCGTGCCGCTGTCGAATTTATCAAGTGAACTGAAGAGCGGTTCGCCGGTAATTACGTCGACATAAATTCCGGGCTGATGATTATCCCAGTAGGCGTTGTGAAACGCCGTCTCCGTGCCGCCCTCACGCGTCACATGATACTGGTCCTTGGTTAATTGCCTTTGCAACTCGGCGTCGCTGGGAATTGGTTTTGTAGGATTCATCACCTCGGCTTCTTTCTTTTGCACCTGAGCATAGCCGAACAGGAGCGAGCCCACAATTACAACAAGTGTGCCGGCCAAACCAAGCCACAGAGTTTTATGCGAATGTTTGTAAGTTAATTGCATGCTGTTCATCCCTGATTGCTCCCCTGAGATCGCTCCCTTAAGCAGTAGTTCACTTTACGCGCAACAGCCTTTTCCGGCAGATGCGCAACGCTTCCTCCTTAAATCGGATTCGCAGACAAGACGCAAAATGGCCGGGCGCAGCCTGCGTTCGGGCCAGTTGTCTCACGAATGCGCTCCGGCCCGAATTTTGCTAGTCAATATCCTGTCGTCCAGCCTCGGGCACGCGGATGTAGCGACGCAGGGCAACTAATCCAATTGGCGCGACTGACGCCGCCAGAGCAAAGATTAGCCACATCGTTCCGGAATGCCGCGGCCCGTGTGCGGGACAAAAGGCAGCCAGCAACCATCCTCCGGTTCCAACAAGCAGTTTCCCGATAAGAAACGGAATGTACGATAGCGCGCCATACGACGCTTCTTGACCCTTTGGAGCAATCGCGGCCGCATATTCGTAAACCCGCGGCGAGTAGAAAGCTTCGCCAATTGAAAAGATCGATATGTAGATCGCGATCATCATGTAGTAGGGGTGAATGCTTCCCTTCACTCCCAGATAACCGTGACCGATCCAGTGCCCAATGAAGCCTTGGGCCGATCGTTGAAACCAAGGAGGCGGTAAGGCCATGACAAAAACAGAAGCCGCGCAAATCGCTCCTCCTACGATCACCATTCGGTAGGCCGAATATTTTTGCGTGAGCGCGCCAATGATTGGCACCAGAATGATGATGAGAATGTAATTGATATTCGAGAGGTGACCGATCGGCGCGCCGTTCCCCAGCTCGCGGATACCGAATTTGGGAAACACGTAGTCCATTTGCAGGAAGATCAGCTTCAGAAATCCGATCAAGAGAAGAAAAGCGAGAAGCCGATAGAAACCGGATTGGCCGAGGAGGCGCTTGAACAGCGCGACCGTGTCGGTGGCACTGCCGCGTACGGTCAACCAAATGCGCTCCCAAAACGGACCTGAGGTGTACCGCATTGGCTCCGCATTGAACCGGACGCCTTCATCTGTCGCTTCAGCACCTCTGCGCAGAAAATAAATCGTTGGAAAAAGCAGCACCTCAAAGCCGAGGCTCATGAGGAAAAGCGTGCGATAAGTCGTTATGTGCAATCCAAAGAGATTTAAATAGCCATACTCGCCTAACGAGTGGCGCACGTAGTCGAAAACGCTGCCAGCAATCAGGTAGCCGACGTTCATGACCATGTAAATGATCGAAAAGGAAATCGAGCGTTGTAGTGTCGTAGAATAGCGTCGCGTTGCTGCGATGAGCACCGGCGTACCGAGTGCCTCGCCGATCACTAAAGGAAACAAGCCGCCGGCGAGCGCCAGCCATGGTATCGTCGTGAACACCATCACGGCGCGCGCTGCGAGGCAGATACTGACGCCAACGAAAAAAGTTCGGCGAAGGCCCAGCGCGTCGGTCACCGAGCCAGCTAAGAGCGTGAACACGGTCATCGCCGGTGCCCATATCCAGCCAACCAAAGCTCCCGCTGTTTGATCGTTGAACCCAAGATCCGATGACAGCCATAAGATCAGCGTCTTGTTTGTGATCGAGTAGGCCGAGATAATCAGCAGCTTGATGAGAAACGTAAGCCACAACTCGCGTTGAGCTCCCTTCAGCACAGTGAATTTCGCGAGGAAACCGCGCAGTCCTGTGGTCGCTAGTGGAGCGACGCTGTCTTCCGGCACGAGTGTCTCTTTGAGTGCTTCTGCCACGGTCTTGAACGTCAGCTATAGCATGTTCGCGATAAATTCGCTCGCGTCGAATGGCGCGAAATCGTCGAGCTTTTCACCGGTGCCGACAAAGCGCGTTGGAATTTTGAGTTCATCCTGGATCGCAACAACGATTCCGCCCTTGCCGCTGCCATCGAGTTTGGTGACGATCAGGCCGCTGAGCCCAATGGCGCTCTGAAACTCGCGCGCCTGGCTGAGCGCGTTGCTGCCAGTGGTTGCATCGACCACGAGCAGCGTCTCGTGCGGCGCATCCGAATCGAATTTGCTGAGCGTGCGTTTCATCTTTTGCAGCTCGGCCATGAGATTCGTTTTGGTGTGTTGACGACCGGCCGTATCGCAAAGTAAAAAGTCGATCTTATTCTTCGAGGCAGATTGGTAGGCGTCGTAACAAAGCGCAGCCGGGTCGGCACCGTACTGACCGCTGAGCATCTCTGCCCCGAGTCTTTTGGCCCAAACGCCAAGCTGCTCGATCGCAGCGGCGCGAAAAGTGTCGGCTGCCGCCAGCATAACTCTATGTCGATCCTGTTGTAGGGCGTTTCTGTGAACCCCGAAACTATTCGGGGCTGACACAGACCCCCTACAATTGCCCACGTGCATCAGGTAGTGCGCGAGTTTGGCTGTCGATGTTGTTTTGCCGGTTCCGTTCACGCCGACGATCAAAATCACGGTTGGTTTGCCTTCTGCTCGATGGATTGGCGCCGGATCAGGCGGCAAAATCCGCGCAGTCTCCTCACGCACGGCTTTGATCACGTCGCCAATTCCAAGCAAAGACCAGGCCTCGCGCTCCTGAAGCGTCTTGATGATTCGCATTGTCATCGGGACACCGAAATCGGCTCGGATTAACGCTTCTTCGAGCTCCTCCCAATCAATCGGTTTTACAGCAAATTGTTGGGCGAGAGATTGGAGGAAGTTCATGGATAAAATCGTGAATCGATGTAACGATGTAACGATTTAACGATGTGACGAATCACGAATCTGATTTCGTCACCGCTTCTCGCGCCGGCCGATCCAAATCTTTCCGCACACGATCGAGAATGCCGTTTACAAAACGGCCTGATTCCGCGCCGCCGAAAGTCTTTGCCAGTTCGATTGCTTCGTTGATTGAAACAACCGGCGGAATATCATCGCGATAAAGCATCTCATAGATCGCGAGCCGGAGGATGTTGCGATCGACCACTGAGATACGCCGGAACTCGTAATTCTCGCAGTAGCGCCGGATGCGCTCGTCGATCTCCGGGAGATGCGCCACCATTCCTTCGATGAGCGGCTGCGCGAACGCACGCACGCGCGGCTTGGCTGGGCAAAATTCCCAGAAATCCTCGATCTTCTCCGGCCCTTCGCCGCGCTGGAGATCGCGCCAGAAATGATATTGGATTGCCGCTTCGCGCGCCCGTCGCCGTTTGCCCATAAAGATTAGCTCCCACGAAGGTCCAACAGGAGATTCGCGATTTCCACCGCCGCTCGCGCGGCTTCGGTGCCACGGTTGATTTTATTTTCGAGGCAGCGCGCACGCGCTTGAGTTTCGTTGTCAAACCTGAGCACCACGTTGATCACTGCCACGGCGTGTTCAACTGCGATCCGTTGAAGGGCGTCGGTGACAGAGCGGCTCAGATTTTGTGCATGATTCGTTTCTCCCTGCAAAATCACGCCGCAGGCAATAATCGCGTCACTGCTTGCCCGCGACGCCAACTCGCGCACGACCACGGGGATTTCGAATGCTCCGGGCACGTGGTAAACAGAAATCGTCGCGCCCGGTGCAAGTGCGCGCAGCTCCTTGGTAGCATGATCGACGAGACCCTGTACGTATCGCGGATTAAACCTGCTCGCGACGATATAGAACCTGCGTTTGGCCTTGGCGATTCGAGGACGAGGCGGTGCGGCGGTCGACATTCGTTTTCAGCGTGACAACTTACTCGAGCGGCAACCCGCAATCACAGCATGTGACCCAGCTTCACCTTTTTGGTCTCGAGGTATCTGGCGTTATGGGGATTGGCCTCGGTGCGGATCGGCACCTGCTCGATCATTTCGAGGCCGTATCCCTCCAAGCCGACAACTTTCTTCGGGTTGTTTGTGAGAAACCGGAACTGCCGTACGCCGAGATCGAAAAGAATCTGCGCGCCCAGCCCGTAATCGCGCAGGTCGCTTGGGTACCCGAGCTTGGCGTTGGCCTCCACGGTATCGAGTCCTTCCTCCTGTAATTTGTAAGCATGGATTTTTGCCGCCAACCCAATGCCGCGTCCTTCCTGACGCATGTAAACCAAAACGCCGTTGCCCTCCTCCTGGATTTGCCGAAGCGCCGCGTGCAATTGATTTCCACAGTCGCACCGGCGCGAAGCGAAAACGTCGCCGGTGAGACATTGACTGTGCACACGCACGAGCGTCGGTTTGTTCTTGTCGATCTTGCCTTTCACGAGCGCCAGATGATGCTGGCCATCGAGCTTTGAACGATACAAATGCAAATCGAAATCGCCGTAGTCGGTTGGCATTTTCACGATTTGCTCCAGCTCCACCAGCTTCTCGCGAACCCGCCGATAAGCGATCAAACTTTGGATCGTGCAAATGCGGAGCCCATGTTTTTTGCGGAATTCCATCAGCTCCGGCAAACGCGCCATCGTGCCGTCATCGTGCAAAATTTCACAGAGCACACCCGCCGCTTGCAGCCCCGCCAGAGTTGCCAGATCGACGGCTGCTTCCGTGTGACCGGCACGCCGTAATACGCCGCCATCCTGTGCGCGCAATGGAAATACATGCCCGGGTTGGTTGAGGTCCTCCGGCGATGATTTCGAATTGGCGATTGCCAGGATTGTCGTGGCGCGATCGTACGCACTGATGCCGGTGGTTACGCCCCGCGCCGCGTCCACGGAAACGGTGAAATCGGTCCGGTGCTTTTCGCGGTTTTGTGTGACCATTCGTTGTAAACCGAGTTGCTCGGCGCGCTCATTCGAAATAGGCACGCAAATCAAGCCGCGCCCGTGTGTCGCCATGAAATTCACGGCTTCTGGCGTTACTTTTTCTGCTGCCATCACCAGATCGCCTTCGTTCTCGCGATCGGCATCGTCGGTCACGATGACCATGCGCCCCTTAGCGATGTCGCTCACCACATCGTCAATGGCATCGAACTGAAATGTCTCCGCCGTCTTTGCAATCATCGGAACAATACCATTACGTCCAGCGCCGCTCTGAGCAACTCTCTACTCAGCCTTGGGCGATTGGGTCAATCGCCCTTACCTGTGGCGACGATTGCTTCCGGCCGATACATGTCGCGGTTGCTTGCCTGAAACTCGGCTTTCAGTTTCATCTTGAACTGCGCAAGGTCGACAAGATCCCAGCGCGTGAATTTCCACATCGATCTAGGAGAGATCGCTTCACCTCGCGGTTCGTGCTCGAAGCCAACGATGAAATGCACCGCGTCATCGCGCACTTTGTTGGTCGCTGTTTTCGGCTCGAAATAAAACGCGCGGAAACTGCTGTCGCGGCTCCCCGCCGCATAAAGTTTTGGGTCCAGATAAAATACGCGCTTGCTCTCCAGATCGACTATGCGCAAGTCGGGATAACCTGAGCGCTGCACTTTGTGTTCACTCGTGAGCGGAAGATCGCAATGCAAACCGACAGTGGCGTTCAGCAACTCCCGCAAAGTATCTTCAAAATGGCTGCTCACTTCGTTGATGCGATCAACATTTTGGATCGCGCTATCCGGCGCATTCAATCGCTTCATCGTTTCATCGCACGCTGCGCTGATCGCTTTTGGGACGCGCCGATCGACTGGGTTGTTCGTGTCGAACCCGAACACTTTCTTCCCGGTAGTATCAAAAATCACTTCGCTGAATGGGACACCGCGCAGTTGTCGATCTTCATCCAGCAACCATGGGATGAGTTGATCCACTGCCCTCTTCGGCGCTGGCGATAATTGAGCCATCGCGGCGCTCGCCAGCATTGTCGTCCCGACCCAGCTACTTGCAGCGCATAGAAAACGTTGTGGGCAAAAACCAATCAAGTAGCTGGGGAGAGCTCTCACCCAAACTCGAGGGCCATACCGATGACTGGCTGCCTTCGTTCCGTTGGAGGTCATCGCTTCCGGATTCAAAATCGCTGCGCCTTCCTCAGCAAGACCAAACCCGCTAGCCGCAGGCAACGGCGTGCGCTAAACATTCCCTTACAGCACCGCCACCGATTTGCTAAACGCAACAACCTGGCTATCCGCGCGATCTCGCCTTAACCAATGAAGTGAGGATTGCGCAAAGGCTGAAAAAAGAAAATGCTAAACCGCCGTGGCTGGTGCTCTGGCGCCACGGTTAACTCATGGATAAATCGGATAAGATCTTCGTGGCTGGTTACCGCGGTCTGGTGGGCAGCGCTTTGGTCCGCGGACTCGAACATGGGGGTTTCCATAATTTGCCGAAGCGCGACCGCTCGCAGCTTGACCTGGCCGACGAACGCGCCGTGCAAAATTTCTTCGCGCAAGAGAAACCTGCGATCGTCATTTTTGCTGCCGCAAAGGTAGGCGGTATCAAGGCGAACAATGATTATCCGGTCGAGTTTTTGCTCGATAATTTGCGGATCCAGAACAATGTCATTTATGCGGCGCACAAGGCCGGAGTGCGCAAACTGCTTTTCATGGGAAGCTCCTGCATCTATCCTAAGTTTGCACCTCAACCAATTCCGGAAACAGCGTTGCTGAGTGGCCCGCTCGAGCCGACCAATGAAGCTTATGCGATCGCCAAGATTGCTGGCATCAAGCTTTGCCAGGCGTACGCTCGCGAGTACGGTGCAACCTTCATTTCCGTCATGCCAACTAACCTATACGGGCCGAACGACAACTTCGATCTGGAGACATCACACGTGTTGGCCGCGCTCCTGCGCAAAGCGCACGACGCGAAATCACGCAATGCGCGCGAGCTTGTTGTGTGGGGATCGGGGACGCCGCGTCGCGAATTTTTGCATGTGGACGATCTTGCCTCGGCATGTCTGTTTTTGCTGGAGAAATACGATTCTCCCGAAATTATCAACGTCGGCTGCGGCGAGGACATCTCGATCCGCGAACTGGCGGAGTTAATCTGTGATGTTGTCGGGTTCGATGGTGAACTCGCCTGGGACGCGACCAAACCAGATGGCACACCGCGAAAGTTGCTCGACATCACCAAATTGCGCGCTCTCGGCTGGCAGCCGACTATCCCACTTCGTGAGGGCATCGCGCAAACCTACGAATGGTTTTTGAAAAATGTCGCGCGCTGAAAACATATGTCGATAAAGAAACCTCGCGTTGGCGTTGTGGGTGTCGGCCATATCGGGAGCAATCATGCGCGGCTCTACGCCGAAATTCCATCGGCTGAATTTACCGCCGTGTACGATATCGATCTTGCGAGAGCAAACGCGATCGGGCGAAAATTCGGTGCAACGCCCGCAAAATCGCTCGATGAGTGTATTGAGATGGTTGACGCTGCTTCGGTGGCCACGCCGACCAACACGCACTACGAAGTTGCGCGGTCGCTGCTTGCGCGGGGCAAACATGTGTTGATCGAGAAACCAATCACCGAGAACACCGCGCACGCTAGCGAACTCGTGGAGTTGGCGACGCGCACGAACGTGGTTTTCCAGGTCGGCCACGTTGAACGATTCAATCCGGTTTTGAGCGTGCTGGAAAAACATCTGACCCATCCGCGATTCATCGAAGCCCATCGGCTCTCGCCTTACCCGCAGCGTGGCACCGACATCGGCGTCGTTCTCGACTTAATGATCCACGATCTGGAAGTCATTTTGCACTTTGTGCGTTCGCCCGTGCAAAGCATCGACGCGGTGGGCGTGCCGGTCCTGAGCCGTGGCGAAGACATCGCCAACGCGCGGCTGCGTTTCGAGAATGGTTGCGTGGCAAATGTTACTTCGAGCCGCATCAGTCCAGAGCGGATGCGCAAGATTCGCGTGTTTCAGGAGGACGCGTATCTATCGCTGGATTATCAAAATCAAAGCGGCGAAATTTATCGACGCGCAGGCGCATACATCACGCGCGACAAGGTCGAGATCGAACGCGAAGAGCCGCTCAAACTGCAGCTAACCTCGTTCGTCGAATGCGCAAGTACCGGCCGCGAGCCGCGGGTTTCTGGGTTTCAAGGGACCGCAGCATTGGAGCTGGCAGTGGAGATCACGAGAAGAATCGCCTCGGGTGGCTAAGACGATCTATTTCGTCGCTGGCGAAGTGAGCGCGGACAACCATGGCGCGGCGTTGATGCGTTCGCTCCGTGAGCTAGATAGCGATCTTCAGTTCGTTGGGCGCGGCGGTCCGCACATGCAAGAAATCGCTGGCAAGCGACTCAAAAATTGGATCGGCGATTCAGCAGTCCTCGGATTGTGGGAAGTAATCAGGAAATACGGTTATTTTCGACAGCAATTCCGAAAAACGCTCAATGAGATTGAAGAGAGTAAACCCGATAGGGTCGTATTGATCGACTATCCGGGGTTCAATTTGCGACTCGCTCGCGCATTGCGGACACAATCAGCGCAACGAAAGATAATTTACTACATCAGCCCGCAGGTATGGGCCTGGAACCGCGGCCGCATCAAAAAGATGGCGCGCTTTCTCGATCTGGTGCTCTGTATCTTTCCGTTTGAGGCCGAACTCTACAATGAATCGGGGCTGCGCGCGGTATTTGTCGGTCATCCCGTGATCGAAAGACTGGAGACCGAGAGGATCTATACTAAGCGCGATCCGGACCTAATCGGCCTGTTTCCTGGCAGCCGTTTGCGCGAAGTGCGGAAAATTTTTCCCCTTCTGCTTGAAGCAGCGAATCTCCTTAAGCGGCGAAAGCCCAGCTTGCGCTTTGAAGTTGGCGCGAGCTCTCCGGAACTCGCCAGCGAAACGCAAAAAATGATTGATTCGAAGTCGCCAGATCGACAAATGATTCATATCAAAGTCGGTGAGACAGCGGCGATTATGCAGCGCGCATTCGCAGGAATCGTGGCTTCGGGAAGTGCCACGCTTGAGGCAGCTTATTTCCGGCTGCCGTTTGTGCTGATTTACAAGGTCGCGTGGCCGACCTATCTGGCGGCGCGACTCGTTGTGACCGTGAAATATCTTGGTATGCCCAATGTGCTCGCCAACAAAGAAGTGGTTCCCGAATTTATCCAGCACCGGGCAAAGCCGAATCTCATCGTCAAGGCCGTGTGGCGATTAATGGAGAACCCAGAGGCGCGCGCGCGGATGATTGCCGAATTCGATGAAATCGTCGGCAAGATGGGCAAAGGCGAAGCGAGTGAAAAAGCGGCACGAGCAATTATTGGAAGATCCGACATGAAGCGAGTTAACTGATCATGCGATGAAAATTTGGGATATCTCACGGACGCTCTGGAACGATCTGGCGGAATGGCCCGGTGACGAGCCGTTTCATTTTCGCCTAACAAAAAAGATAGCGGACGGCCAGAGCGTGAATCTTGGCGCAATTACCATGGGCGTGCACAATGGCACGCACGCTGACGCGCAATTTCATTTCGATGCGGCCGGCGAATCGATCGAGAAAGCGCCGCTCGAAGTTTATTTGGGTCGCGCGGTGGTTGTCGATCTTGCCGAAAGTTTCTCGCAGCGTAGGGAAAAACAGCTGATCACAATCGAAGATCTCCAGGCGCATGCTGAGGAAATCGGGAAGACCTCGCGGCTTCTGATAAAGACGGGGCGATGGAGCGATTCGGCTGTTTTTCCAAAGCAAATTCCTGTGATCGCCGCGCAGGTTCCATCGTGGCTACAGAAAAATGGGGTCAAGCTGTTGGGATTGGATGTCCCCTCGATGGATGAGATTGACTCGAAGTCGTTGCAGAACCATCATGCCCTGGCCGCCGCTGGCATCGCCATCATTGAATCGCTAGACCTCAGTCGCGTCAGCCCAGGGATTTACAATCTGGCGGCGTTGCCTTTAAAAATCGCGGGCGGCGATGGCGCGCCGATGCGAGCGGTGCTCTGGAGCGACTAAGCGAACGGCCAAAGATGCGACTCTGCTGGCCGGAGAATTTTCTGCAGGGCAAACGTAGCGTTTGGATTACCGCTGCGATCACGTTCTTTTTGTTTCTCATCGCGAATTTGCCGTGGCAGCTCGACGATTATGATCAGGCCAAGCAGGCATTTACTTCCTTCGAGATGATCAAGGAAGGACGCTGGTTTTATCAGCACACGCCCCACGAGCACGTGGCGACCAAGCCGCCGTTGATAGGATGGATTTCGGCTGGCCTCTTTTCGATAACGCGCTCGTGGGACATAGCCTGGCGGCTGCCTTCGTTTCTGGCAGCGGTTGCGATGGCGATCTTGTTGTTTCGCGCGGCGACCTCCGCTTACGGATCGGTTGCCGGCCTGATTGCGTTCAGCGCGTTCGGATTGAATCTGCTGAGTCCCCGGCTGGCGACGCTGGTGCGCACTGACATGCCCTTGGCGCTGGTGATTTTTCTCATCGGCCTGCTGATCTGGGAAAAGATTCGGAGAGGAACAGTGTGGAAACCGCGAGATCGAATTTGCCTCTTTGCATTGCTAACGGTCGCAATGCTGATCAAAGGCCCGATTGTTTATGCGTTTTTGCTGCCGGGGATTGTGGTGTTTCAATGGCGGCACGGCAGGGTCGGTGCGCTGCTCCGACTCCCGAAGGCTTTCGGAACAGCCCGGCGCCCCTACCAATCCGCGCCGCTACAGAGCGCGTGGTCTAGCTGGTGGCCATGGGTTGCTTCGCTGGCGATTTTTTTGCTGTGGGCAATCGGCGGCATTCTGTTTATTCCCGGTTTTTTCCACGAAGTTGTCGTGCGCGAATTCGCAGCGCGTTTTGCCGAGACGGTCCATCATCCGCAGCCGGTTTATTTTTATCTGCCACATCTGTTGCACAAATTTGCGCCTTGGAGCGTGCTAATGATCGCGGTGGCGATTGTCGATCTTCACACGCGGAATTGGCGGTTGCCTTCGGCCTTTCGCGAAATGTCGCCTGAAACTTTCTGGCTGCTTTGCTGGGGCGTTGGTGGTCTAATCGCGATGTCGCTGATTCCATCCAAGCGTGTTGATCGAATTTTTCCCGTTGTTCCGCCACTCTGTCTGCTTTTGGCTTCACAAATTAATCATAGGGTCGGCGCGCTGCGCCGACTCCCGGAGGCTTTCGGGACAGCGCGGCGTTCTTACCTCGGCATCGCGTTGGTTTCCGCAATCTTGTTCACCGGCGTCTACACTATTTCAAAGGTCGTTGCCGGCTATCGCGATCATCGCGACGCGCTTGCCGTTTTCGGAAGAAAGGTTCGCCATGAAGCAGAAGCGCGTCAGTGGCGTTGCGAAGTCGTTTCCGCGAAGGACGAAGGGCTGCTCCTTTACCTGCGGAGAACGCAGTTCATTGAGCCTGATCGCGCCCTTGCGGAATGGAACCGCGAGAACATCGATGCCCTGGTTGTTTCAACCGAGAAGGCACCAGCTGTAATGCCGCAGCTTCAAGGTGCTGCCGTCTCTCAATTAAAATCAAACCAGGCAAGAGACGGCCGGCAAACAGGGTACGTGCTGATCACGCGTTAATTTTTCGAGTCTGAGGCGAAGGTGATTACGTAAAATAAGAATAGATTCCGTTCGCGCGACACGATCAGCGCCCGTTGTCTTATTTGCATCCAGCAACACCGGTTGCCCGTTATGCAGGACATAGTCAAACTTGCCGTAATCGAAACCGAGACGACTTCGCGCCTCTACGATCTGTGGATGCGGCGCAATCTCTTCAATGTGGACAACTGTGTGATCTTTCACGATCGGATCTGTCGCGGCGAGCCGGGTACAAGTGGAGCAGTTCCCCAGAAATTCATAATTACGAACAAAGAAAAAGTTGCCATCTTGCTCGGGAAGGAATTTTTCCACGACCAAGTCATTCCGTTCAAAAATGGTGGACGGCACGTCCGTGAGACGGCTGTAGATTCGATATTTGGAATGCGTTTGCAAGCTGCCGCCGATAGCATGATCTCGCACAAAACGGCTGGCCAGCCGCCGCCAAGGCGACCGATGTCTTCTGAGAATCTGCTCCGGAGAGCCTCCGAAGTTTAGGTCAGTTTTGACGATCACCTTCCCCGAATAGACATCATCTTGTTTAACGAGGTTCGTGCTGATTTGCGATTTCCGGATGTCTTTGACGCCGCTGTTCAGAGCGATTGGATATCGACTGGCAAATTCCAGATATTCGTCCGGCACGATCGAGAGATCGACATGGATCAAGATAAGATCGGCAGGGACGAATTTGCGTGTGCCGAAGAGATAATGGACGCGATGGCCATCCTGCCGCCAGAATTCCGCTAGGAATGTGACGGCATAACCCGAGAGA
>Ga0209377_1001050_pt1 | contig 18765 bp, 16 predicted proteins | sample GraSoiAngelo_141_FD_185898 | JGI IMG/M metagenome (GOLD analysis project Ga0209377, IMG submission 185898) | Grasslands soil microbial communities from the Angelo Coastal Reserve, California, USA - 14_0929_12_40cm (SPAdes) (version 2) | ecosystem: Environmental > Terrestrial > Soil > Grasslands ...
ACAGGCGATCACCGCGTCCGGTTGGCGGCCGCAGAGCTCCGGCATCTGCATCAGGCACTCGCGCCCGATGACCGACTGAAAGTCGCGCACCATCATCGGATACGGGTGCGGGCCGGCGACGCTGCCAATGATGTAGAAGGTGTCGTCGACATGGGTGACCCAGTCCCGCATCGCTTCGTTCAAGGCGTCTTTCAGGGTTTTCGATCCCGATTCGACCGGCACGACCGCCGCCCCGAGAAGCTTCATGCGGTAGACGTTCTGCACTTGGCGCCTGATGTCTTCCGACCCCATGTACACCACGCATTCCATCCCGTAACGCGCCGCCACCGTGGCGGCAGCGACGCCGTGCATTCCGGCGCCTGTCTCGGCGATCACGCGCCGTTTGTCCATGCGCCTCGCAACGAGCGCCTGCCCGACGGTGTTGTTGATCTTGTGAGCGCCGGTATGATTGAGATCCTCGCGCTTGATGTAGATCTGGGCTCCGCCGAGCATCTGCGACCAACGCTTGGCGTGATAAACGGGGCTCGGGCGACCCACGTAGTGCTTGAGTTCGTACTCGAATTCGGCGACGAATTCCGGATCCTTCCGGCACGCCTCATATGCGCGTTTGAGCTCATCGAGCGCGTGCACCAGCGTCTCGGCGACGAACACGCCCCCAAACCGGCCGAAATGCCCCTGCTCGTCCGGAAGCTCATGCATCTTCATGTTTTACCGCTCCGATAAAACCGGCGATTTTCGCCGCGTCCTTGATTCCCTTGGACGCCTCGACGCTGCTCGAGACATCGACGGCATAGGGCCTGGTGCGGCGTATGGCGCCGGCCACATTTCCGGCAGTCAGGCCGCCCGAGAGGATGATCGGCCTCGCCATGCGCTCAGGCACGAGGCCCCAATCGAACGAGCCGCCCGTTCCACCCCAGAGATCCTCGTGGTAGGCGTCGAGCATCCACGCGGCGGCAGCCCCGTAAGGCGAGAGGTATTTTAGCAAATCCAGCCCGGCCCGAATGCGCGCAGCCTTGATGTACGGCCGGGAGAAACTCGAGCAGAACTCGGGTGGCTCGTCACCGTGGAACTGCAGGAGCGTTACGCGGCACTCGCCGATCACGCGTTCGACGTCCTCGCGCGAGGGATTGACGAACACCGCCACGGTCGCCACAAAGGGCGGAGCGCTCGTCGCGATCTCCCGCGCCTGACCGAGGCTCACGCAGCGGGGGCTGGGGCGATAGAAGATCAGCCCGATTGCGTCCGCGCCGTGCGCAGCGGCGCCTTGCGCATCTTCCACGCGCGTGATGCCGCAAATCTTGACTCGCGTTCTCATCGCCAGGTTTCCAAGTCGAACGGCATCATAGGGGGAAACGCCGGCAGGCTCCAGCGCGCGTCGTATCTGACTTCGAAGAGATACAGGCCGTCGGCGGAGAACGTAGGCGCCGCGAGCCGCCGGTCTTGCGCGGCAATCAGCTCCGAGATCCATTGCGGCGGTCGATTGCCCTTGCCGACGTAGACAAGACATCCGACGATATTGCGTACCATGTGATGCAGAAACGCATTTGCGGTGAAATCGAAGAGGAAATACGCGCCGCTCGCGCGTATTCCCGCGCTTTGCATGATCCGCACCGGGGTCTTCGCCTGGCACTCTGCGGACCGAAAGCTGGAAAAATCGTGCTCTCCGACCAGGCAAACGACGGCTTTGCGCATCCTCTCCAGGTCGAGGGGCAGATGAAACCACCCCGTGCGCCCCGCGAGCAGCGCCGGCCGCACCGGGTGGTTGTAGAGGACGTAGCGGTAGGTTCGCGAAAGCGCCGAATAGCGCGCGTGAAAATCCCCGGCAACGGGGGTCGCCCATTGCACGGCGATCCCATCCGGAAGCAGCGAGTTCGCCCCGCGCACCCACGCCGACTCGGGGCGCTCCACCGAGGTTTCGAAATGCGCCACCTGGGCGCTTGCATGCACGCCCGCGTCGGTGCGCCCGGCGCCGGTCACCGCGACCGGCTCGCCGCTTATTTCCGAAAGCGCGCGCGCGAGATGATCCTGGACGGTGTTCCCTGAAGGCTGCGATTGCCAACCCTCCAGGCCCGCGCCGCAGTAGCTCACTCCAATGGCAAATTTCATTCTACGATCCCGAAAACAACGATCGGCGCACGAGGCGCCGATCGTTTGAGAAGACCTCGGTGGAGATCAGCCGAGCGCCTGGAGCATCGTCTGGGCCTGTTGTTGCTGTGCCGAATCGCCTTCCTTCACCACTTCCTTCAGCAACTCGCGGGCCCCGTCCTTGTCGCCCATCTCTTCGTACGCCTTGGCGAGATCGAGCTTGGTCGCGACTTCCTGCCATCGCGCATCCGGAGCGCCGCCCGAGCCGTTGCCGCTGCCGGGCGTGCCGAGATCCAGACTGATGGCGCCCAGATCCACCGAGGACGCATTGGGCACTTCGGTTTTCTCTTCGCCTCCGCCGGACGGCGCTCCAAGATCGAAATCAATCGCTCCCAGGTCAGAAGCGGGAGCTGCAGGAGCCGGTGCGGCATAGGACGTAGCGGATTCACCCAGCTTTTCGCCTACCGGCAAATCGAAATCGATGCTGAGAGGTTCCGATGACGGGATGGCGCTCGCAGCAGCTGCGCTCCCGGCGGCGGCTGACTTGTCTGCGCCGAGACCGAGATCGAAATCGAGGCCGGCCGCGGATTCCGAAGGCGCGGACCCAACGCCCAGGTCGAGGTCCGGAAGCGGGGCGGAACCTCCAGATGTCGCCGCGCCGATGTCGAAATCGATGTTGAGCGGTGCCGCGGGCTCCCGCGGCGGTTGAGTGCTTGCGCTAAAAGCAGGCATCTGCGTCGTTGTGTTTGTGCTGAAAGCAGGCATCTGCGTCGCTGCGCCTGCGCTGAAGGCAGGCATCTGCGCCGTTTCATTGAACCGATGCGCTGGCGCGTTTCCCGGCTTCCCGCCGTAAAGCGCGTTGGAGGGGTCGATCGACAATCCCAGACCCGCCACCTTTTCCCATTCCGCCCCGCGTCCGCCGGTTGCCGCGCGCAGCTCGTTCGCGGCCGCCTCGAACGACCTAGTGTCCTTCCGATTTGCGTAAATCTCGAGGAGCTTGACGCGAATCGCCTGGCGACTGGAATCCTTGGCGAGCGCGTCTCTCAGGATCTCCTCGGCCTGGGCATCGCGGCCGTAGGCCATATAGACGTCGGCTTCCGCGATCGGGTCGATCTCCTCGGTGTCGGCCTTGGCAACGCCACCTTGACTGAAATCGCTCTGAAGCGAGCTCGAGCTGGTGTCAACGTTGCGACCCCCGGCGCTCCCCAGTACCGAATCCGCATCCGAAGGCACGACGCTCATGATGCTGTTCTCGAACTGCGAATTGCGTTTTCTGCGCCAGCGGTAGGCCGCGTAACCCACCAGCAGGATCACGGCGACGCCCGTGCCACCCACGTAGTAGGGGTCCTCGAGCAACTCGTCGACGAAACTCACTTCAATCGCCGGAGGCGCGGGCGCAACCTTGGCCTTGGGGGCGGCCTTCGCGACGTCGGTCTTCGCGGGCTCCGGCGCCTTGGCGGCGGGTTCGGGGGCCTTTGCCGGCTCGGGCGCTTTTGCAGTTTCGGTAGCTTTTGCCCCCTCCGGTGCTCTCGCAGGCTCGGGGGCCTTGGCGCCCTCAGAGGTCTTTGCCGCAGCGGATGCCTTGGCTGCTTCGGGAGCTTTCGTCGCCTCCGGCGTTTTTACCGGCTCGGGGCCTTTCGCGGCTTCGGGCGCCTTGGGCGCGGCTTTGGCAGGCTCTGGCGCCTTGGGCGCTTCCGCTTTGGCTGCAGGCGCGGCTTTGGCGGGTTCGCCGGCCTTCGCCGCGGAGGCGGCTTTCGCGGATTCGGCCTGCTGCTGCAACTGTGCTCCGGTCTGGCTCTTTATCTGCGCCAGCTTCTGCATATCCTGCAGATTTCTTTCCAGGAGAGCGATGCGCTCTTGGGCTTCTTTCAGCGCATTGTCTTTCGCCGCCAAATCATCAGCCGCTGCAGTGCCTGCCGCCTTTGCGCCGCGCTTGGCGTCGTCGGCGCGGGAGAGACGAAGCTCATCCTTGGGCGGTTCCTTGGATGGCGCCGGTTTTTCTTCCTTGGGTGCGCTGATCTGCCCGGATGCCTGACGGCCTCCTTGAGACCCGGACGTCGCTGCGACCGCGATCCCGAGGCTGCGGCGATATTCGTTGAAGTCGGCGTATTGCGAGGAAACGATGCGGCGCGCATCCGCTCGCGCCACGGCCGCCGCCGTGTCCTTGTCCGGAATGCTGATGATCTTGCCCGCGCGCAAGCGGTTCATGTTGTTGGCGACAAACGCTTCTTGATTCGCGCGGAACAGCGCCACGAGCATCTGCTGAAAGCTTACGCCCTCAATTCGGTTTCTCACGGCAATCTTCGAGAGTGTGTCGCCGCGCACGACCTCGTAGATGTCTGAAACACCGAACTCCTGGACCAGGCCCGCGGGCCCCGGCGGAGCCGGCGCCGCGTCCACTTGGGAGGGCACGGGTTCGGATCGATTCACCTCTGCCGGCAGGACCGCAACTTGCGCCGGCGATGCCGGTTCCCCGACCGTTTCCTGCGCAGGCGTTCCGATCCCCGTTGCCATTGCTTGAGCGGGCGCAATCGGTTCTGCGGCCGCGGGCGCCTCCTGGGGCTCCTCGAGTGGTATCAGTACAAGCGGCTCGGCGGGTGTAAGGGGCTCAGCCGATGGCGCCGACGCAAGCGGCTCAGACAGCTCGGTCGCCGGCGCCTGCGCGGCCCGAAGCGACTTGAGCTTGGGCGGCCCGGCGTATTCGGGCGGGTCGAGCAAGAAGGTGTATTCGCGGACCAGACGTCCGTTCGCCCAGTTCAACTCCACCAGCACGTCGATGAACGGCTCGTTGATCGGCGCTCCGGAGGTGAGCGTCATTACATACTGACCGCTCGGACGCCGCTGAACGGCAAACTTGACCGACATCAACGCGGGATTCAGGTCTATGTTGGCTTGGCGGAAAACCTCCCCTGGCGCGAGCCGTGCACCGAGCGTGTCGCCTTCACCTTTCTGCAGGGAAACGATCTCGATTTCCGCCCTGAGCGGCTGCCCAAGCGTCGAGAGAACCGACAACTTGCCCAAGCCCGCTGCCCCTGCGAGCGAAGGCAGAATCAGGCTTGCGATTGCCGGCAAACAAATTTTTGAGGCGAACTTCCCCACTTGCCACCCTGAACCTAAGTGGAAACAAATTAAAATACCATCATGGCCTTAGCCTTGCAAGCTCAACTTTCATCTCAGAAATTGCCTCAAGTGACTATTTTTTCACGAAGTTTGCCTGTTTTACCCCTGAAAAGCCCGGGGAAGAGGGAGCAGATCGGACCCGAGGCCCTCGGCGGGCCCGCTTTGGAAGAGGCTTAGTCCTCGAGCAGGAGGCGCAGCATTCTCCGGAGGGGCTCGGCTGCGCCCCAGAGCAGTTGGTCCCCGACTGTAAAGCCGGCCAGGTAGAAGCCGCCTTTTTCGAGCGCAAGCTTGCGCAAACGTCCGATCGGCACTTGCAGCGTGCCGCCCACCGCTGCCGGAGTCAGCTCGCGCAAGCTTGCCTCGCGCTCGTTCGGAACAACTCTCACCCAAGGGTTCGCCTCGCCGAGCAACTCTTCGATTTCGTCCACTGGCAGATCCCGCCTCAGTTTGACGGTGAGCGCCTGGCTGTGGCAACGCATTGCGCCGATGCGCACGCAAATGCCGTCGATCGGGACCGGGTTTCCTTCGCGGCCAAGTATCTTGTTGCCTTCCGCCTGGCCTTTCCACTCTTCGCGGCTCTGGCCGTTGCCGAGATCCTTGTCGATCCACGGCAGCAAGCTGCCTGCAAGCGGAAACCCGAACTGCCGGCGTGGCAAAGATCCGTCCCGCAGCGCCGAGGCCACCGCTCTGTCCAACTCGAGGATCGCGGAGGCAGGATCCTCCAGGGACGATTTCGCGGCTTGGTGCACGAATCCGATCTGCTCAACCAGCTCGCGCACGTGCTCCGCGCCTGCGCCGGATGCGGCCTGGTAGGTCATCGAGGTCACCCATTCGACGAGGTCCGCTTTAAGCAGGCCGTGCAGGCCCATCAGCATCAAGCTTACGGTGCAGTTTCCGCCGATGTAATTGCGCACGCCCCTGGAAAGCGCCTCCCTGATCACGTTCATGTTGACCGGATCCAGGATGATGACCGCATCGTCGCGCATGCGTAGGGCGGATGCGGCGTCTATCCAGTAGCCCTTCCACCCCGAGGCGCGCAGCTTCGGAAATACCTCGTTGGTGTAGTCGCCACCTTGACACGAGACGACGACGTCCATCAGCGCGAGCTCCCTCACGCTCTTCGCGTCTTTGAGCGGCGCCGTTTCCTTTCCGATGAATGGCCCGATCCCGCCCACACGCGAAGTCGAGAAAAACACCGGTTCCATCAGCGCGAAGTCGCGCTCGGCGTGCATGCGCTGCATCAGCACCGATCCGACCATTCCGCGCCAACCGACGACTCCGACTCGCTTCATTGCATTTCCCGCATGTCCGATCTGCGTATGCTAACGCACCGAGCCTCAAAAAGGTTGCACCGCATCATCGGAGCGCCGCGACGACGGCATCTCCCATCTCCCGGGTGCCAACTTTGCGGGTTCCTCGCTGAAAAATATCGGCGGTGCGATACCCCTGGGCGAGTACTTTCTTCACCGCGATTTCGACGCGGGCAGCAACCCCGTCCTGATCGAAGCTGTGGCGGAGCATCATCGCCGCAGACAGGATGGCCGCCAGCGGATTGGCGAGATCCTTCCCCGCGATGTCCGGGGCCGATCCATGAATCGGCTCGTACAAGCCTTTGCCCTTCTCGTCGAGCGAGGCCGAAGGCAGCATTCCGATCGAGCCGGTGAGCATGGAAGCCTCGTCCGAGAGGATGTCGCCGAACATATTGCCCGTGACGATCACGTCGAACTGCCTGGGATTCTTGAGGAGTTGCATCGCGGCGTTGTCCACGTACATGTGCGTCAGCTCCACTGCGGCATATTCCTTGCCGACCGTGCTCACCACTTCCCGCCACAGCTGCGAGGTCTCGAGCACGTTCGCCTTGTCGACCGAGCACAGTTTTCTGTTGCGCTTCAGCGCGGCGCGAAAGCCCGCGTGGGCGATGCGGCCTATCTCCTGATCGGTGTAGCGCATGGTATCGAAGCCCTCGCGCATCCCGCCCTCGAGCTTGCGGATGCCACGACATCGGGCTTCAACGGAGAGGCTTCGGCGAGTTCTGGAAAAACGGACGCGGGCCGCAAATTAGCGAACAGATTGAGTTCCTTGCGGAGCCTGAGGAGCGCCTGCTCGGGGCGTTTTTCCCGCGGTAACGCGTCGTAACGAGGACCGCCGACCGCGCCGAACAGTATGGCATCAGCCTTTGTCGCGAGCTCCAGCGTCCCTTCGGGCAAAGGGTCACCCGAGGCGTCGTACGCGGCGCCGCCGACGGGGGCCTGCTCGATCTCGAACGCAAGGCCGCTTCCGCTCAGCGCGGCCAGCACCTTGACCGCCTCGGCAATGACTTCCGTGCCGACGCCATCGCCGGGTAGGACCGCAATTTTCATCAAGAGGAGAAGACTAGCCGAACAACCAGGGCTGTTCGGAGCGGCGACGCTCTTCGAAGGCGCGGATCTTGTCCGCGTGGCGCAGAGTGAGTCCTATATCGTCAAGACCGTTGAGCAAGGCGTATTTGCGGAAAGGGTCGATGTCGAAGCGCCCCACCTCGCCGCCGTCCGGGGTCGCAACCGTTTGTTTCTCGAGGTCGATAGTGAGCCGGAACCCCGGAAAGGCGGCGACCTCATGGAACAACCGATCCACCTCGCCTTCGGCGAGCGCCACCGGCAGCAAACCGTTCTTGCAGCAGTTGTTGAAAAATATGTCGGCGTAGGACGGTGCGACGAGCGCGCGAAAACCATACTCGGCAAGCGCCCAGGGCGCGTGCTCCCGCGAGCTTCCGCAGCCGAAATTCTCGCGCGCAAGCAGTATGCTGGCGCCCCTGTAGCGCGGCTGGTTGAGGACGAAATCGGAGTTGAGCGGGCGGTCCGTATCGGGTTTGTCCGGCCGGCCCTCGTCGAGGTAACGCCAGGCATCGAAGAGATTGGGCCCGAATCCCGTGCGCTTGATCGACTTGAGGAATTGCTTCGGGATGATCTGGTCGGTGTCGACGTTGGCCCGGTCGAGCGGTGCGACGAGGCCAGTCAAGACGGTAAATCGCTCCATCGAATCATCTCCACTGGCGAACGTCGACGAAATGGCCGGCGATCGCCGCCGCTGCGGCCATCTCCGGGCTCACAAGATGGGTCCTGCCGCCGGTGCCCTGACGGCCCTCGAAATTGCGGTTCGAAGTCGAAGCACACCGCTCGCCCGGATCGAGCCGGTCCGCGTTCATGCCCAGGCACATCGAACACCCGGGCTCCCTCCACTCGAACCCGGCGTCCTTGAAGATCCGGTCAAGACCTTCGTGCTCCGCCTGCGCTTTTACCAGGCCCGATCCGGGCACGACCATGGCGAGCCTGACGTTCGAGGCAAGCCGGCGCCCGCGGACGATCGCCGCCGCGGCCCGCAGGTCCTCGATGCGCGAGTTGGTGCACGAGCCGATGAAGACCTTGTCGATGCGGATGTTGGTCATGGGGGTATTGGGCCTGAGGCCCATATAGGTGAGCGCTCTCTCCATGCTCTCCCGGCGAATCGCGTCCTTCTCCCTGTCGGGGTCGGGCACGCGCTCGTCCACTGTGACGACCATCTCGGGGGAGGTGCCCCAGGTCACCTGCGGCTTGATCGAGCGCGCGTCGATCGTCACCTCGTGATCGAATTTTGCGCCCGGGTCGCTCTTCAGCGTGCGCCAATGCGCGACCGCGCGATCCCACAATTCGCCGCGCGGCGCAAAGGGCCTGCCCTTCAGATAGGCGATGGTCACCTCGTCGACCGCCATCAATCCGGCCCGCGCCCCCGCTTCGATCGACATGTTGCACAGGGTCATGCGGCCTTCCATCGTCAGCGCGCGCACCGTGCCGCCCGCGTACTCGATCGTGCAGCCGGTTCCTCCCGCGATGCCGATTCTGCCGATCACCGCGAGGGCCGCGTCCTTCGCAGTCACTCCGCGTGCGAGGGGTCCCTCCAGCCGCACGAGCATGTTCTTCATTTTCTTCGCTAGCAGGCATTGGGTCGAAAGCACGTGCTCGACCTCCGAGGTGCCGATGCCGAACGCGAGGCAGGCGAACGCTCCGTGAGTGCTCGTATGCGAATCGCCGCACACCACGGTCATGCCGGGCAAGGTCGCGCCCTGCTCCGGGCCGATGACGTGCACGATGCCCTGGCGGGGGTCGTTCATCCTGAATTCGACGATTCCGTATTCCGCGCAATTTGCGTCGAGCGTGTCCACCTGAAGGCGCGACACGGGGTCGGCGATCCCGCGCGAGCGATCGTTGGTCGGAACGTTGTGATCGGCCACCGCAAGGTTGGCCGCTATCCGCCAGGGCTTGCGTCGCGCGAGCTTCATGCCCTCGAACGCTTGCGGGCTGGTGACTTCATGCACCAGGTGGCGATCGATATAGAGGAGCGTCGTGCCGTCTTCCTCGACGTGCACCGTGTGCGACTCCCAGAGCCTGTCGTAAAGCGTGCGCGCGATCATTCGGCTCGCTATTCAAAGACAAAATTATACCGGATCGACCCCCCGGTCCCTTTCAGCGCCTGCGCGCCGCCTCGTAAAGGGGAGCGACCCGCTCGGAGTAGTTTTGGAGATCGCGGATTCTGGTTTGGTCTGAAGGGTGTGTCGACATCCACTCCGGCGGCTTGCCGCCGCCCAGCTTTCCCATCTTCTCCCAGAGCGAAACGGCGGCGCGCGGATCGTAGCCGGAGCGCGCGGCAAGCTCCACGCCGATGCGATCCGCTTCGGTCTCATGAGTGCGCGAATGCGGCAGCGAGAGCGTCACCTCGAGCACGGTCTGCGTCAGCTGAGCCCCCGCATCGCCGAGCCCGAGCGCCGCACTGAGCACGCTAACGCCGAGTTGCTGGGCCATCTGCTCGCTCGCGCGCTCCCGCCCGTGCTCGCGCAAGGCGTGGGCGATCTCGTGCCCCATTACGGCCGCCAGTTCGTCGTCGGTGGGATTCAATTTGGTCAGGAGCCCGGTGTAGACGGCGATCTTGCCCCCGGGCATGCACCAGGCGTTCACTTCGTCGGAGCTGATCACATTGACCTCCCAGTTCCAACGCGGCGCATCGGCGCGGAACGCGGAAGTGCTCGGGATCAAGCGGTTCGCGACGCCGCGCACCCGCGCGACCAAGGCGGAGTCCCGGTTGAGCTGATTCTTCTTGCTAGCCTCGGCGATGACTTTGGCGTAAGCCTCCGCGGCGCTCCGATCCATCTGGGAAGACGAGACCAGGGACGACATGGATTGCCGGCGCTCGACGCCGACCGCGCCGCCCTGGGTTGTTTGCACGGTCTCGCACGCGGCGAGAGCCACCGCCGCGAAAATACAGAACCACGCTGAATATTTCATCTGCACTCCGAGAGATCTATTTTCCACGCCTCCGCGGCGTGATCAAAGCCCCGCGGCACCCGGCCCGTATAATGCCAGCGCCTGCCACCCTGCGTCGATCCGCACATGAGCCGCATTCCCCGAAGCGTATTTTTCCTGCTCTTCACTGTATCCGGGTTTGCCGGGCTCATCTACGAATCGATCTGGAGCCACTACCTGAAACTCTTTCTCGGGCACGCGGCCTACGCGCAGACGCTGGTGCTGGCGCTGTTCATGGGCGGGATGGCGATCGGGTCGTGGCTCTGCAGCCGGTGGTCGGGAGCCTGGGGGAACCTCCTTCGCGGCTACGCACTCGCGGAAGCTTTGATCGGGCTCGCGGCCCTCGCGTTCCACCCGGTCTTCGTGGCCGCGACGGACGCCGCCTACGCGAGCATTCTGCCTGCACTCGGCGGCGAGATTCCGGCGACGCTTTTCAAGTGGACGCTCGCCGGGCTCCTGATCCTGCCGCAGTCGGTTCTGCTCGGCATGACCTTTCCCCTCATGAGCGCGGGGCTGATCCGGCGCTATCCGACGGCGCCCGGCGAATCGCTCGCGATGCTCTATTTCACCAACAGCTTCGGGGCTTCGATCGGCGTGCTGGCGAGCGGGTTCGTCATGATCGAGAAGCTCGGACTGCCGGGCACAGTGCAGAGCGCCGGGGCCCTGAATCTCGCTCTCGCCACCGCCGTGTGGCTGCTCGCCCGCGGCACCGAGGAGCCGATGAGGGCTCGCCCCCGGACGGGGCGGGATTCCGAAGGCGCAGCGCCTTTCAGATTCTTTCTCACGGTCGCGCTCCTCACCGGCGCGGCTTCGTTCGTCTTCGAGATCGGCTGGATCCGTATGCTCTCGCTTGTCCTCGGGTCCTCGACGCACTCGTTCGAGTTGATGCTCTCGGCCTTCATCCTGGGGCTGGCCTGCGGGGGCTACTGGCTGCGCCGGCGCATCGACTCGATCGCCGACCCGCTCCGGTTCCTCGGCATCGTGCTGGTGACGATGGGCTTGCTCGCGCTCGCCACCCTCCCGCTCTATGGCGAGATGTTCGGGCTGATGCAGGCCGTGATGAACGCGCTTGCGAAGACGGAAACCGGATACACGCTGTTCCTGTTCTCGAGCCACGCCATCGCGCTCGCCATCATGTTCCCGGCGACCTTCTGCGCGGGGATCACCTTGCCGCTCATCACCTATTCCCTTCTCCGCGGCGGCCACGGAGAAGAGTCGATCGGCGCAGTGTACTCCGCCAATACGCTGGGCTCCATTCTCGGCGTATTTGCCGCGGCGCACATCGGCATGTCCTTCCTCGGCCTGAAGGGCCTGATTGCGGCCGGAGCGGCCATCGACGCGGGGCTCGGCCTCGTTCTCCTGTGGCGCGTCGCCGAAGGGCGGCGCCTGCGAATGGGCGCCGCGGGCCTCTCGCTTGCCTGCTTCGCCGCCGTGCTCGCCGGCGTGCACCTCGATGCATACAAGATGGCCTCGGGCGTGTTCCGCCGCGGGGATCTCTACTCGGCGAGCGACGCCACCATGCTCTTCCACCGCGACGGCAAGACGGCGACGGTCAGCCTCATGGAATTCGGCACCGACCGGAGCCTGCGCACCAACGGCAAGTCGGACGGCGCGATCAACATGGACCCGGACGGCCCGCGCGTCTCCGACGAAATCACGATGACCCTCACGGCGGCGATTCCGCTGGCTTACCGACCCGATGCGGCGAGCGCGGCGGTCATCGGGATCGGGACAGGTCTCACGACGCACACGCTCCTCGGATCGGGCGCCCTGCGTTCGGTCGAGACGATCGAGATCGAGCCCGCGATGGCCGAGGCGTCGCGGCGTTTTTCTCCGCGCAATACCAACGCCTTCGCCGATCCGCGCAGCCACATCATCTTCGACGACGCGAAGACGTTCTTCTCGACGCACAACCGCAAGTACGACATCATCGTCTCGGAGCCGTCCAACCCCTGGGTCAGCGGCGTCTCGAGCCTGTTCACCGGCGAGTTCTATAGGCTGGCGCGCCGCCACCTCAATGCGGACGGAATCCTGGTCCAGTGGTTCCAGATGTACGAGATCGACGCGAGTCTCGTCGCCTCGGTGCTGCGCGCGCTCGGCGACAGCTTTCCGGACTACGCCATTTACGCGGCCACGGGCAGCGACCTGCTGATCATCGCGGGCGAGACCCGGACGCTCGCGCGCCCGCTCGCCGATATCACCGCGATGCCCGGCGTCGCCAGGGAGCTGCGTCGCGTGCACGTGAATTCGATCTGGGATATCGAGGTCCGCCGGGTCGGTGGAAAAAGCTCGCTCGCCCCGATGTTCCTGAGCTACGGCGTTCCGGCCAATTCGGACTACTATCCCTACCTCGACCTGCACGCGGCAAAGTACCGTTTCCTGCGAGGGTCGGCCGAAGAGCTCACCGGCCTGCTCGCGTACAGCGTACCGGTGGTCGCTCTGCTCGAAGGACGGAAAAAGAGCGAGCGAGCGGAATCGCGGGTGGACGGCGACGAGTACCTCGAGGCTCTCGGACTCACGCGCCGCGCGCGGTACGCGAGGGATTTCCTCGTGCACCAGACCGCGCCCGAGCCCGTCGCCATTCCGCGCCAGTTCCAGAAGGACCTGGAGCTCACGCGCGCCAGGCTGATCGACTGCCGCGATCCGGAGCGCTCCGACATCTGGTTCCATTCGCTCTACCAGCTTGCGCGCACCCTGAACCCGATGCTCTCGCCCGTCGATGCGAGAACGGTGTGGGAACGAATCGAACTCGGGCCTTGCAGCTCACGCCTGGCGCCGGATGAGCGCGAGTGGATCGATCTGATGAAAGCGGTGGGGAACCGCGCTGCTCCCGACATGGCGCGGCTCGCCGAGGCGCTGCTCGCGAAACCGAGCGATCTTCCGGCCGACCACCGCCAGTATCTGATGGCCGCGGGCATGGCGGGCTATCTCGCGCAGGGCAAGCGAGCCGAGGCGGGCGCGCTGTGGAGCCGCTATCCAAAAGACGTCGACATGACCAAGGACGTCGGCCTGCGATTGCTTTACGCCCACGCGTTCGGGCTCAAATAGCCGCGGCGCTTTCTAGCGGACCTTCCCGGGAATGGGCCTGATCGGCGGCACGACGTCGCCGCACTGCGCGCGATGGCGCAGCGCGTGATCCATCAGCACACAGGCGAGCATCGCCTCCGCGATCGGCGTCGCGCGGATGCCCACGCAAGGGTCGTGGCGGCCGGTGGTCTGTACCGTGGTCGGCTCGCCCTTGCGGTCAATCGAGCGGCGTGGAAGGCGGATGCTCGAAGTCGGCTTGAGCGCGATGCTCACCAGGATGTCCTGGCCGGTCGAGATGCCTCCCAGCGTTCCGCCCGCGTTGTTCGAGAGAAATCCCCCAGGCGTCAGCTCGTCGCCGTGCTCGGAGCCCTTGTGCTCGATCGCTGCGAAGCCGGCGCCGATCTCCACGCCTTTTACCGCATTGATGCCCATCATCGCCGAAGCGATGTCGGAGTCGAGTCTGCCGTAGACGGGCTCGCCCCAACCGACCGGAACGCCGCTCGCGACGACGTTAACCCGCGCGCCGCAGGAATCGCCCGAAGCGCGCAACTGGTCCATGAACTGCTCGAGCCTCGGCACGATAGCCGGATCCGGAGAAAAAAAAGGATTCTCGTCGACCGCATCCCAGGACCTGAACGCGATCCTGTTCGGGCCGAGCTGCGCGAGATGCCCGCGAACCTCGACCCCGTAACGTTCGCCCAGCCACTTCTTGGCGATCGCGCCGGCGGCGACGCGGATCGCCGTCTCGCGGGCGGAGGCGCGGCCGCCGCCGCGATAGTCGCGCAGGCCGTATTTCTGCCAGTAGGTATAGTCGGCGTGCCCGGGCCGGAAAGTATCGGCGAGCGCGCTGTAGTCCTTGCTCCTCTGGTCTTCGTTTCTGATGAGAAAGCCGATCGCCGTGCCGGTCGTCCTGCCTTCGAACACACCGGACAGAATCTCGACGCGGTCGGACTCCAGGCGTTGCGTCACGTGGCGGGAGCTGCCGGGCTTGCGCCGGTCGAGGTCTCTCTGGATATCGCTTTCGGCGAGCTCGAGTCCGGGCGGGCAGCCGTCCACGACGCCGCCGTAAGCGGGTCCGTGGCTCTCGCCAAACGAAGTCACGCAGTAGAGCAGACCGAAAGTGTTGCCTGACATGGTTGTCTCGCGTAAAACTCATTATGACATGGCAGAAAACGACCCCGACAGCTTGAAGGGCCCGGGCGGGCTCACGCTGCGCCAGATCCACGAGCAGGTGCGCAAGTCCGTGGAGCGCGACCGCCAGGCGCAGAAAATGAAAAACGAGCTCGCGCAGAAACCGAGCCGCTGGCGGCGCTTCGTGCACTACGTGTGGGGGCGGAGCGGGAAGCGCTAGGGTCCCGAGGCCAAGTCGCGTAAGACGCCTTCGAGCCCTCTCACCACCCGCGCGAGCCGGTCGTAGTCGAGCTTGTCCGGCGTGTCGCGCAGCGTGTGGTAATGCGGGTAGCGGAAAGGCGCTGTGTCGGTCACCATCACCGCCGGCCAGCCGAATTTCCAGTAGGCCCAGTGGTCGGACCAGCTCACCCCTGCGATCGATTCCAGCCCCACTCCGCCCTCCGATGGAAACGCCGCGTGGCGCCTGAACGAGCCGATCACGCGGTGCACAAGACTTCGCGAGCGCGGATTGGCGACGAAGCCGATGAAATCGCCGGTGGACGGATAGAGCAGATTGAAGGGAAACGGGTAGCGCTGGCTGCCCTGCGCATCGCTGTACCAGCCGATGGTCTCGAGGGACAGCATCGCGACGACTTCCCTCCCCTCGCGGGCAAGGCCGCCTGCGTGCACGAGGCTGCCCATTTTTTCCGTCGCGAACCAGGGCAATTCCTCGTTGACGTAGAAGACGAGCCGCATCTCCAGCCCCTCGGCGGGCTCGACCGATTCGAGCAGGCGCGCAAGCTCGAGCAGCGCCGCGACGCCCGAGCCGTTGTCATCGGCCCCGACGGCGCCCTGCGCCGAATCGTAATGCGCCCCGATCACGATGAGCCGGGCCTTCCCCGCGCCCGGGCCGGCGCGCTTCACCTCGATGTTTCGAACCTTCACGCCCGCCGTCTCGAATTCCTGGCGGGAGACGGCGTAGCCCAGGCCCGAGAGCGCCGCCTCGATGTAGCGCGCGGAGCGCTCGAGCGCTTCGGGATGCCCGGAGTTGTGCTCTTCGCTCGCCACGGCGGCGACGTGCGCCTTGAGGTTCGCGACGAGCTGCTGATCCCCGACGCCGAGCGGCTGCAGCGGGCCGCGGTGGCGCGCACCGGGCATCGCCGTCATGAACCAGACGGCGAACGCGACGAATGCAGCGAGGATCGAGAGGACGGTGAGCGCGATACGGGCTCTCGCGGGCTTCAAGGCTACTCGGGCCAGTTCTTGATGTAGCCCTTCAACATGCGGTTCTCGAAGTCCTGCTCCTCGAGCACCGCCTTGGCGACGTCGCGGAAGGAAATCACCCCGAGCAGCTTGTCGCGGTCCATCACGGGGAGGTAGCGTGCGCCGGAGTCGATCATGGTGCGCCGCAGGTCGTTGACTTCCATGGCGGGGCTCGCGGTCACCGGATCGTGCTCCATGTTGTCGCGCACTCTCGCGTCACCGAGCGCGCCCCGGCCCTTGTCCAGCGCCGTCAGAACTTCCTCGAAGGTCAGCATCCCGACCATGCGGCCTTTGTCGATCACCACGAGCGAGCCCATGTTGTGCTGCGCCATGATCGAAACGGCCTCGGTCAGCTTGCCATCCGGCGCGATGGTGAAGAGCGCGTTGCCTTTGACCTTGAGGATTTCGCTCACCTGCATGGGTCCCCCTCTCGCTGCGCATTTTCCACACGATAATACTCCCGGAGACCCGCGCGCTCCAACAGGAACGAATCGACGAAGGACGCCATTTCGGGTCGTGGCCCGCGGGTCAATCTGGTAAGGTTGTTCTCGGCTGGAGCGACGGAGGCTCGAAGATACCCCGTGCGATTCGACTGGTCGAAAATGGGCAGAATGCCGCCCGCAGCGCTCGTCGCGGCGCGCAATCTCGCGCATCACGCGGCGCAATGGCCCGCCAGGGCTGCGCACGCGAACCTGAGCGCGGCCCCCGACGACAGCCATTCCGCCTTCACCTGGGACGCGTCGCACGCGGCACTGGTTTCCCGGGTGCTGCCGGCGAAAGGCGGGGGGGTCCGGGTGGGCATTCGCATGGCGCGGCTCGAGCTGATCGTCACGAGCGGCGACAGCGTGCTCGATGCGTTCCAGTTCGACGGCAAGACCGACGCGGCCGCGGGCGCCTGGCTCGACTCCAAGCTGCACGCTCTCGGCCTCAAGCCGGCGGGCGGCGTGACGCTCCCGTACGCGCTGCCCGCTCACCCGACCGGCGGCCGGTCCCACCGGCTCGGGATGCTGGGGCGGGAACTGGGAGAACTTTCGCGCTGGTTCAGCGGCCCGGCCGAAATGCTGGAAGAATTCGCGGGGAGGCTCGCCGGCCTGCGGCCCGGTCCCGGGCCGCTGTTGTGCTGGCCGCACCATTTCGACATGGCGACCCTGGTGCGGCTCGACTCGGGCGCAGGCGAGACCGCCCGCTCGGTGAGCGTCGGGGTTTCTCCGGGGGACGAGTTCTACGCTCAGCCGTACGTATACGTGAGTCCCTGGCCGCGTTTTGACGCGGAAAACCTGCCCGCGCTGCCGCCGCCCGGGCATTGGCACACCGAAGGCTTCTTCGGCGCCGTGGCGACGGGCGAGGAAATCCTGGCAATGAAGGATCGCGGGAAGGCGCTTCTCGTGTTCATCACCGGAGCGTTCGAGGTCGGCCGCGCGCGCCTGGGGGCCTAGCCATGATCCGGAAACGCGGCGTCGCATTGCTGTTCGCACTCGCGTGCGCGGGACAAGGCGCAGCCGTTCTCCCCCAAGTCTATCCGAGCCGGCCGCCGCGGCTCATCGTCGGCTTTACTCCCGGCGGCGGCGTAGACATCAACGCGCGGGTGCTCGCATCGAAACTTTCCGAGCTCCTTCCCCAACAGGTGATCGTCGAGAACCGTCCCGGTGCGGGCACCAACATCGCGAACGAGTACGTGGCCAAATCGGCGCCCGACGGCTACACGCTCCTGTTCAACAGCCCGGCGGTCGTGATCAACATGTCGCTCTACCGGAACCCGCCTTACGACGTGCTCCGCGACTTCGCCGGCGTATCGGTCTTCTCTGAGAGCACCAATATCCTCGTTGTGCCGGCATCGCTTCCGGCGAGATCCCTCAAGGAGCTGGTCGCGCTCGCGCGCGAGCGGCCCGGAGCGCTCAACTATTCCTCGGCGGGCGCGGGGTCGACGCAACACCTCGCCGCGGAGCTCTTCAAGCTGCGCACCGGAACGAGCATCGTGCACGTCCCTTACAAGGGCAGCGCGCCCTCGATCGCGGCGCTCCTCGCCGGGGAAGTCCAGCTCTCCTTCATCAACCCCGTCGCGGTCGGCCCGCACGTGAAGTCGGGGCGCCTGCGCGCGCTCGCCGTGGCGGGTGCCAAGCGCACCGAGCTGATGTCCGAGCTGCCGACGATGAAGGAGGCGGGCGTCGAAGGGGTGGAAGTACCCTTGTGGTTCGGCCTGCTCGCGCCCGCCGCCACGCCGCGCGAAATCGTGCGCGCGCTCGCCGCCGCGGTGGCGAAAGCGGCCAATTCGCCCGACACGCGCAAGCGCCTCCTCGAGCAGGGCGCGGAAGGCGTCGGCAACACCCCCGAAGAATTCGACCGGCAGCTGCGCGAGGAGGTGGCGCGCTGGGCCGAGGTGGTGAAGATATCCGGGGCGCGTGCGGAGTGAGGTCTATTCCGGCCGCTGGGAAAAGCTCCTCTCGAACACGGCCTCCGCGATGCGGTTCTTGAGGATCTCGATCGAGCCGCCGGCGATCATCCAGCCGCGGCAGCGGCGCAGGCAGTACTCGACCAGCTCCTCCTGCGTGTAGCCGAGCCCGCCCATCACCTGCAGCGACTCGTTCGCGACGTCGAACCCCGCCTGGTTGCAGAAGACTTTGGCGATCGCGGTCTCATCCGCAGACGGGAAACCGCGGTCGGCATTCGCCGCGGCGCGGTAGAGCAGGAGCTGGCCTGCGTCGAGCTTCATTTTCATCTCTGCGAATTTCCACTGCAGCCCCTGGAACTCACACAGCAGTCGCCCGAACTGCTTTCTTTGCATCGCCCATTGCCGCGCGCGTTCGTACGCGTAGCGCCCGAGCGCGAGCGAGCGGGCCGCGTTGCCGAT
>Ga0209377_1001051_pt1 | contig 18754 bp, 21 predicted proteins | sample GraSoiAngelo_141_FD_185898 | JGI IMG/M metagenome (GOLD analysis project Ga0209377, IMG submission 185898) | Grasslands soil microbial communities from the Angelo Coastal Reserve, California, USA - 14_0929_12_40cm (SPAdes) (version 2) | ecosystem: Environmental > Terrestrial > Soil > Grasslands ...
GAGTGGCTGCGCCGGGAGGGTCGGCGCATCGACGCTCGGGATCAACTGCGGACGGCCCACGATATGTTCGTTGCGATCGGCATGGAAGCCTTCGGAGAGCGCGCCCGACATGAGCTTCTGGCCACCGGGGAACGGGTGCGCAAGCGCACCGTCGAAACGCAGGATCAGCTAACTCCGCAGGAGCTGCAGATCGCGCGCCTGGCCAGCGACGGGCGCACCAACCCGGAGATAGGGACCCAGTTGTTCCTGAGCCGGCGGACGGTCGAGTGGCATCTGCGCAAGGTTTTCGACAAGCTCGAGGTCCGCTCGCGTCGCGAGCTATCGGAGGCGATACGGCGAGGTGCGCGCGCGGCGGCGCGCTGAGTTTGGATCGAGCGGGCGGAGTGCGGGCATCCCTGCCCGCACTCCATCGTCTTGCCGCTAGCGGAGCGTCTTGAACGCCTCCCGCAGCTCCTGGCTGAAGATCTTCGGCTCCTCCCAAGCGGCGAAGTGACCGCCCCTATCGGCCTCGTGGAAGTAGATGAGGTTGGGGTAAACCTTCTCGGTCCACTTGCGCGGCGCCTGGATGATCTCACTGGGGAAGACGGTGAATCCAACCGGCAGCGTAAGTTTGGGCGGCTTCTGCCCGGACGCCAATGCGGCACCGATGCTTTGGGTTTCCTCCCAGTAGAGTCGCGCCGCCGACGCCGCCGTGCCCGTCAGCCAGTACAAGGTCATGTTGTCGAGGATTCTGTCGCGGGTCAGGCCGCCCACTGGCGCTCCGTCGACGAAAGCGCGCGCGATCTTCGCGTAGCTGTCCGGGTCGTGGTCGAGCATCCAGGCTACGAGCCCAACCGGCGAGTCCATTAGCGAGTAGCCGACAGTCTGAGGGTGCTCCCCCATCTCCACGAAGTAGCCCCTCCTGAACACGGCCGCGGTCTGATTGAAGGCCACTGGTTCTTTGTCGGCCGAGGCGCTGATGGCGGCCACCACAAGGCGCTTCAGCAGTCCCTCTGGGGCGGGGATAGTGCCGCCGAAGATCCCAATCAGCACCGGTGGCGGGAAGGAGCCGAGCAAATTGAGGTGGATGCCCAGCAAGCCTTTCGGAGCCAGGCGCCCCATCGCATCGGTGACGTTGGCGCCTTGGTCCCCACCCTGGGCAACGTATCGGGTATAGCCAAGCCGGTTCATCAGCTCCGCCCAAGCTTTCGCGATGTGGTCTGGGCCGTAGCCGCGCTCCTTCGGTTCGTCGGAAAAGCCATAGCCCGGTATCGACGGCAAGACCAAGTCGAACGCGTCCTCGGCGCGTCCGCCGTGCGCCGTCGGGTCCGTAAGCGGTCCGACGACCTCGAGCATCTCGATCACCGAGCCCGGCCAGCCGTGGGTGATGATCAGCGGCAGCGCATTCTCGTGACGGGACTTGACATGGATGAAGTGAATGTCGAGCCCATCGATCTCGGTCTTGAACTGCGGCAGCGCATTCAGCCGAGCCTCGCAGCGCCGCCAGTCGTAATCGGTCGCCCAGTAGCGGGTCAGGGCTTGCAGCATCCCGAGCTGCACGCCTTGCGACCCATCTGCCACGAGCTCCTTGCGCGGCCAGCGCGTGGCGGTGATGCGCCCGCGAAGCTCCTTTAGTTGCTCATCGGGAACGCTGACCTGGAAGGGACGGATCGCCATCTGTGCCGCGATCTCATCGGTAATTGTTTTCATTGGTCTTTCTCCTCTTGACGGTTTATTACTGGGCCGCCGCCCAGAAAGCACAGTGGTGGCGGGACGCGAAATCGCTGATCACCACGGGCTGCGTGGGAACGAGTGACAGGACCTTCGCTCCGCTCTGGCCACCGAAGGAGGGCCACTGCAGGTTCGACTCCTGCGCGGGGTCACCGGTGGAAGCGAAGCTCGCCCAGGCCGCCCGCATGCTGGTGGCAAGCGCCTCCTGGTCGGGCGTCAGCGGAGTCTGATTTGGGGCGTCGTTGAGGTCGAAGATATACGGGAGCTCGGACAAATGTGTTGCCGCCGCGACGGGCGGCGGGAAGTTAGGAAAGTAGCGCGCCGGGGCGTTGTCGTCATCGAACTCATAGGCAAAGGTCGCCACGCGCTTGGAGGTCCAGACGTCCATCTGTAGCGCAGGGCATGCCCACCACGCATCGGAGTCCAGCGTGCTGAAGGCGATAGCGGGCAGCGGGTAAGAGCCGACTGGGTACTCAGCCGCGATCGCGCCGGCGCGCGCGGCTGACACGCCGAGCACAGCCGAGATCACGCTCTGGTAGTTCTGAGCGGTGATCTGGTACCACGGGACCGGGATTGGAACAAAGAACCCGCCGGTAACCGTGAGCTGGAGTCCGAAGACGAAGACACGCTGTTCGTCGTGGGTGATCCCGTTAAGCACTGGCACGCGAGCGAAACGTCCGGCGGCCAAAGCTGTGCCAAATGACTCGGGAATGACCGCACCGTCCACGACGCCGGGGATGGCGGCGCCTGGGAAGTTGCTAAGCAGGGTCGTTACAGGCAGGCTGCGCAAGCATGCGGCGCTCTGGTCGGCGCAGCCGGAGACGTTGGCGAAATTCTCGCCAAACGCTTCTGCCTGCGCGAGCGACAGTTGGTTCAGTGCGAACGATCCACTTTCCACGATGGCCCGCTGGAACAATCCCCTCGAGCCGGGCGAGATGAGATGAGCCAGGACCGAAAGTGCGCCGGCGGATTGGCCCGCGATCGTGACGTTCTCGGGGTCGCCGCCAAAACGGGCAATGTTGCGCTGGACCCATCGCAGGGCCGCCTGCTGGTCCATCTGGCCGTAGTTGCCGGCCGGACCGCTGGGGGATGCAGCAAGCGCAGGGTGCGCGAGCCAGCCGAGGGCGCCCAGACGGTAGTTGATGGTGACTACCACTACACCGTCCTGGGCCAGCTTCATGCCGTCGAAGCCTCGTCCGTCACCCTGCGTCCAGCCCCCGCCGTGGATCCAGACGATCACTGGTCGACCGTTCCCGTCTTCGCTGTGCAGCGATGTGGTGTAGACGTTGAGGAACAAACAGTCTTCGCTGAACGGAGGCGTCGCAAACGTCGACAGCTGCTGAGGGCAACCGGCACCGAACTGCGTAGTGTCACGGACACCCTGCCATGGGGTCACCGGAGCGGGGGGACGCCACCGAAGGTCAGCGGTCGGAGGGGCGGCATAGGGAACGCCGCGGAATACATAGCCGGTCGAGGTAGCCACGCCTAGTATCGGACCGCCGTCCACGACCACGACCGGGTGCGGAATGGTGGTCTGGACGACCGATTGGGTACTGGCATCGGCAAGCGGCGCTCCGATGACAGCGATCGCTAGCGCTGTTATTGCAGCGCCGGCGCGTATGACGCCCGTCTCTCCGCGACTTCGGGTTCTCATATTCATCTCGCCTCCTGAGTTCATCTGGACACCCGCTCGGCCTATGGGCACGGTTGATGGTTCCTTTAACGCGCCGCCGTCGCACCCGTGAGATGACTGGTCATTTCCCCTGCCGATCACGAACCGGTGACGGGAGACGGCGCGTCGAGGGTCAGCGGCGAACTCGTGAAACCCGTCCCGTGCATTGCCAGTGAGGAAACCAGTCAGCCGACTGGTGCCAGCAATGACGTTTGCGCCGAAAGTTCCTGTCAGATCCGCTTTCAGGAGAATTTGTGATGGTCACGATCGTTTTGGTGTACGGTGCTTTCGCCGACGGCTCGAGTTGGAACCGAGTCATCAAGCTGCTCCTGAATATGGGCTACAGGGTCGTGGCGCCCTCCAACCCGCTCCGTGGTGTCGAGCATGACTCGGCATACGTGACGAGCGTGGTCGGGCCCCCGTCGTGGAGGTCGGTCAAGTCGTGGGCCGTCATCGCAACATCGGACAAAGCCGCAGGCACCGACATCGTGCGCGAGATGGCGCAGCGCGCCGGCGCAAAGATCACAGAGGTGGACAGCTCGCACGTGGTCATGGTTTCGCACCCCGAGGTTGTGACTGACGTGATTCTCGACGCTGCCCGCGCGGGCGAGCTAGCTGCCGCTACCCGATGATCAGCTCCCCCGAGCAGACCGGGTTCCCTTCGTTGAACCAGATCGAGGCCGGAGTCTTGAACGTCGGCTACGCCGAGCTCGGGCCGGTCGGCGGGCAACCTGTGCTGCTACTGCACGGCTGGCCGTATGACATCCACAGTTTTGTCGACGTCGGCCCGATCCTTGCCAGCGCCGGGTATCGCGTGATCGCCCCGTACTTGCGTGGCTACGGCACAACCGATTTCCTGTCCACCGGCACTATGCGCAATGGGCAGCAGGCCGCGCTCGCACGGGACGCGATCGCTTTGATGGACGCCCTCGAAATCGACGACGCGATCATCGGTGGCTTCGACTGGGGCGCGCGGACCGGAGACATCGTCGCTGCAGTCTGGCCCGAGCGGTGCAAGGGCCTCGTCTCGGTGAGCGGGTACCTGATCGGCAGCCAGGCTGCCGGCAGGACGCCATTGCCACCGAGCGCTGAGCTCCAATGGTGGTACCAGTACTACTTCGCAACCGAGCGTGGGAGGCTCGGTTACGAGCGAAACACGCGGGAGTTCAACAGGCTGATCTGGCGCCTGGCATCGCCGAAGTGGCAGTTCGACGACACGACCTTCGACCGTACCGCAGCGGCGCTGGACAACCCGGATCATGTCGCCATCGTCATCCACAACTATCGCTGGCGGCTTGGACTTGCTGACGGTGAGTCGCAGTTTCACTACCTGGAAGACAAACTGGCTGTAGGCCCAGACATCGCCGTACCGACCATCACCCTGGAGGGAGATGCAAACGGTGCACCGCACCCAGATGCGAGCGCGTACGCCGGAAAGTTCACGGGCAAGTACAGCCACCGCGTCATCCGCGGTGGGATTGGGCACAACCTTCCCCAGGAAGCCCCACAAGCCTTCGCAGACGCGATCATCGAAGTCGACGGATACTGACGTTCCGATTTGTGAATACCTTCGTGTGAGTCTGGTTGCTACTTAGGAGGACAGATGTCGACAACTGATTTTGCGAAAGAGACTGGTACAGACAACACTGCGGTTCGACCTTTTCGTGTCGGTTTTTCGGACGCGGAGCTCAACGAGCTTCGCAGGCGCATCAAGGCGACCCGGTGGCCCGAGCCTGAGACGGTCGCTGACGATTCGCAGGGCGTGCGACTCGCACTGATGCAAGCGCTCGCCCAGTATTGGGCGACGGACTACGACTGGCGCAAATGCGAGACGAGGCTCAACGCGCTACCGCAGTTCATAACCGAGATTGATGGGCTCGACATCCATTTCATTCACGTCCGATCCAGGCACGAGGACGCGATGCCACTGATCGTCACGCACGGGTGGCCAGGCTCGATCCGCTCACCAATCCCACGGCACATGGCGCGAGCGCATCAGACGCTTTCCATCTCGTGATCCCCTCGCTGCCCGGCCACGGATTCTCCGGCAAGCCCACCGCCACCGGGTGGGATCCCGCCCGGACCGCCCGCGCTTGGACGGTGCTCATGAAGCGCCTCGGTTACACGCGCTTTGTAGCGCAAGGCGGCGATTGGGGTGCGGCGGTCACCCAGACGATGGGTATCCAGGCGCCTCCGGAGTTGCTCGGCATTCACTCCAACATGCCGGGCACCGCTCCAGCTGATGTGACGAAAGCGTTCGAGCGCGGCGACCCTCCGCCGGCGGGTCTCTCGGAAGAGGAGTTGAGCGCGTACCAGCAGCTGGTGAACTTCTATGCGAAGCATGTGGCGTATGCACTCATCATGTCGACGCGACCGCAAACGATGTACGGACTCGCGGATTCACCCATCGATCTGGCGGCGTTCGCAATTGACCACGGCGACGGTACTGGCCAGCCCGGTCTCCTCGGACGGATACTGGAGGGAGAGTCGCTGGGCGCCTTGACGCGAGACGACATCCTCGACAACATCACTCTCTACTGGTTGACGAACACGGGGGTCTCCGCGGCCCGCTTCTACTGGGAGAACAAGGCGGACTTCTTCGACGCCAAGAACATCTCCATTCCGTTTGCCATCAGCGTGTTCCCAGACGAGCTCTATCAAGCACCGCGGAGCTGGGCCGAGAGGGCGTATCCCAAGAACCTCATCCACTACAACCGGCTCGACAAAGGCGGGCACTTCGCGGCTTGGGAGCAGCCGGAGATTTTCAGCCAGGAGTTGCGCGCTGCGTTCAAAGTGCTTCGTTAACCGGGCAGGCCTACGACTACCGATGAATGAGAAGGGGAGGCATGTCTAAGCAAACTGATCGAGGCTTGGTGGCGCGGATCCTTGGCGTTGCGGCCGGCGACCTTCCGCTCGAGGGCACGATAGGCTCGTTCGACGGCGCCACCGCGTGGCTCAACTCGGCGCCGTTGACGTCGGCTTCCCTGCGAGGGCACGTCGTTGTCGTGCAGTTCTGGACCTACACCTGCATCAATTGGCTCCGCACGCAGGCGTACTACCGCGCCTGGTCGCAGAGGTACAGGGATCAAGGGCTCGTGACCATCGGCGTCCACACGCCGGAGTTCAAGTTCGAGCACGACCTCGACAACGTGCGCTGGGCGGTAGAGGCGAGAAAGATCGACTACCCCGTCGCGATCGACAACGACTTCGAGGTCTGGCGTGCGTTCAACAACAACTACTGGCCCGCTCTCTACTTCATCGACGCTCAGGGCCGGATCCGGCATCACCGCTACGGCGAAGGCGATTACGAGCGATCGGAGATGGTGATCCGACAGCTCCTCGCGGAAGGCGGCGTCGAAGACGTACGGCCGGGATTGGCGACTGTCGATCCGAACGGCGACGAGATTCAGGCCGATTGGGAGGACCTCGGGTCGCCTGAGAGCTACCTCGGCTACGACCAGGCCACCGGATTCGACGCAGGCGGCCGTGCAGAACGGGACAAACCGCACACCTATGCGGCGCCGGCGAACCTCCGACTCAACCGTTGGGGACTTACAGGAGACTGGACTGTCCGCTCCGACGCGAGCGCGCTCAACAGTCCTGACGGCCGAGTCGCGTACCAGTTCCACGCGCGCGACGTCAACCTCGTTATGGGGCCGGCGAGAAAGGGCACAACCGTGAGGTTTCGCGTTCTGCTCGACGGTGAGAGTGCTGGACCAGCCCATGGAGCCGATGTCGACGCGAGCGGGAATGGCACGGTTGTGCGGCAGCGGATGTATCAGCTCATCCGTCAGCCGGGACCGATCCGCGACCGGCGTTTTGAGATCGAGTTCCTCGACGGCGGCGCCGAAGCTTTCTGCTTCACGTTCGGCTGATGAAATTCGATCGCTTGTCGAACGTCCTCTGAGAGGCTCTTTCCTCGCTTGCGGTTGCCTGTGGTTGCCCTTCGGCCCTGGATCTGGTGCAGGGTTGAAAGGTCAGGGCTTGGCAAGCCTGTTGAGCTACCCGGATTTCCATCTAGTAATTCATGTAGTAATTCGGGCCACGTTGGTGGCTGAAGTTGGCTCGAAACTGGGCCGCTGCGACCTCGAAATGAACTCAAAAGCCGCGAAAACAATCTCGGTGGACGAAACCGCGTAGATTTCGGGACCGTGAGGCCCCGGGGTCAAATCCCGGGCCCCCGACCAATCTTCTGTCTCACGACATAGCGGAGTCTGTCTCAGGACATCGTAGACCCGCTGAGCTGTTGGACCCGCTGGTAATCGCGGCTCGCATCGAGTGTCAGCTCGCGGATGATCGAGCCGTCTTCGGCGACGACGCTGACATGGGTCCGGCGATGAGTAGAGTGACCGGGGAGCGCTTGTGCTTGTAGTCGACGTAGAGGTGACGGAGTCGACCCAAGTAGCGCACGGTCACGCGACCGCTGCCGTCGAGCCTGTCGCGACGAACTCGATACTGGACAGCAGCGGCGAGTGCGGAGGGTCTCGCCTTGAGCCTGGCTTGGAAGGCCTGGAAGGGCGCGCGGCCATCGTGTGAAGCCGCGTGTCTCCGCGAGTGACTTCTGTCAACGCCAACGAAAAGGAGAACCGAGATGGGAAAAATCGTAATCAGCGAGAACGTCTCGCTCGACGGAGTCATCCAGGACCCGGCCGGCGTCGAGGGCTTCAGTCTCGGCGGCTGGGTTGGTCGTATCGGCAGCCAGGGTCGCGAAGAAGCGGCCAAAGTGGCACTCGACGAGGCGCTGGGCGCTGAGGCCTTTCTATTGGGTCGGCGCAGCTACGAGTTCTTGGCCGCCCGGTGGCCATCCCGAAGTGGCCCATTGGCGGAACGGTTGAACAGCTTGCCCAAGTACGTCGTGTCCTCGACCCTCGAAGCTCCCGTCTGGAACAACACGACGGTATTAAAGGGCGACGTAATAGACGATGTCTCCAAGCTCAAGCAGGAGATAGATGGGGAAATCGTCGTCGCCGCTAGCTTCCAGCTCTGGCACACGCTGCTGAAGCGCGACCTGGTCGATGAGCTGCGCCTGATGATCTACCCGGTCGTGCTTGGGGCCGGCGAGCGCCTCTTCGGCGAAAGCAGCGACAGGAAACCTATGCGCCTCATCAGCACCAGGACCGTCGACGACCTCGCCCTCCTCACCTACGAGACCGCCCGAGATGCCTAGGGCGCGTTGATCTGAGGGTCATCGAAGACCTGGGCGCGGACACCCGCCAGTCCGCCTCGGATCACAGCCGGACCACCCAATCCCTGAACCAGAGGGATAGACGAGGTCACAGACGCAAACGACGGAGAGGCATTTCGAGATTAGACGGAACTTCGAGGACACGCGATTCCCAGGGTTCGGGACCGTGAGGCCCCGGGGTCAATCCTGGGCCACCGACCAACTCTCAACTTCTGAGGAGCGGGCCTAGGCTTCGGTAAAGGTTCGCACCCAGTGTTTGCACAGCTCTTCCAGCATCATCTGGGTATCGCGATTCGCGAAGGAATTGCCGAAGAGAAATGCCATCCGAGGCTGGGGCCGAGTTACTGACGGCACCCAGATCGCGGGCCGGGCTTAAGCTAGGTAAGTGGCTGAGGCGCCCTCAGCGCTTCGTAGGTGGTTCGCGTTCCACTTTGCAGTCGACTGGGCCGTAGGTGTCCCGCTTCTCGCGGCCCCCGAGTCCCTGCTTCGATTCTTCGGCTGGCATGAAATCGATCCCATCGCCACACGCCTCTTCGCGGCAGCGCTGCTCGCCATCGGTGGTCAGTCACTGCTCGGCCGAAACGGATCGGTCAACGAGTTTCGGGCCATGCTGAACCTCAAGCTGATCTGGGCGGCGGCGGCTGTGATCGCGCTTGGTATCGGGGCGCTGTCTGGCGGCCCTGCCTTGACCTGGCTTGGACTTGCCGTCTTCGTCGGTTTCTTCGGCGTCTGGCTCTACTGGCGGGTCAGAATCGGTCGCGTCATGCGGCTGGTCGAGTCCCCCAAAGTCACCTGAGCTAGGGATCGCGTGGATCAGGCGACCGACTTCGCGCTGCCCGATCAGCAAGGGGGGACCTGGCATCTGGCCGAATTCCTGTCGCGCGGACCGGTTGTACTCGTCTTCTATCGCGGTGATTGGTGACCCTACTGCAACGGGCAGTTGGCCTCGTACGCAAGAACGTGGGACCGGTTCAAAGGTGAGGCCGTGAGCCTCGTCGGGATCTCAGTCGATCCCGTCGAGAACAATCGAGCCATGGTTGAGAAGCTGCTGCTGCCGTTTCCGCTCTTGAGCGACCCGGAAGGCCGCGTGATCAGAGATTGGGGGGTGTGGAACGACGCCGACGGCGGCGTGGCCAAGCCGGCGATCTTTGCCATTAGAAGGGATGGGTCGGTGGGCTGGTCGTTCACTGGACGCGACTTCGCAGATCGGCCGACTGATGACGAATTGTTCAACTCGCTTCGCGGAGGTAAGTGAAATGGCGCGTGGAGATCGACCTTTGCCGCTGGAGCAGCTGGAGCCGTACATGAGGGGCGCCAAGTTCGCCGTCCGCGCTTTGAGCCGGCGCCACGAGGCGCACGATCCAGACATCGTCGCGGACGCCGACCGTTACTTCGAGATGGCTGAGCGCTATCGCCAGGCGGCCATCGCCACCTTCCGCCTGCGAAGAGAACGAGGCGGCAGCACCTAGCTCTTAAGCCTCCGTCCGGCATTGACAAATGCAACTGGACGGTGGGCGCCAACCGGCTCGTTGGGTGATCAGGTACGGGGCAGGTGTCACGAGGTGACTCTTCGATTACTCAACCGGAATGGTCCTCTCTGCCCCGCTTTTGGCGAGCCGCTGACATCAGGCAGTAACACAGGCCTGGGAACCTGAGCGGTGCCGCGATACCTCGCGGTAATGGAAAAACATGGAGGAGTCATGACTATGAAGCTCGTCCGCCTCGCGACCATAACGGCGTCCATCGTCAGTGTATTGGCGTTCGTACAACCAGCCTCTGCGAACGCAGTGACCGCAAACTCAGGCTTCTACGACCACCAGATCATCCAGTACCAGGCCACTGCAGAAGTCACCTCGTCGCCTCACGCGGCCCAGTTGATCAGCAAGGGCAACATCGTCTTTCACATCGTTGACGCCAGTGGCAACATTCCGGCCGTGCAGGTTGCACGCCTTCACACCGCCTTGCCCAACGACCCCACAGGCGGCAACGTGCTCAACTTCATTCCAACCGAGATCGGCTATTCAGGCGGTGCCTGGAACCTGCAGATCTTCCACTGGAACGCCGGAGTGACTCCAGTGGAGCTGAGTAAAGACGACGACATCTTCGCTGCCGTCGCGGCGGGGCAGGGGACCCTCGAGGTAACGTCGACCCTGGTGCGCTGCCCGGTGATCGACTTCGCGGCCCTGCGCTAATAGTCTGAGAAAGTTGAGAAGACACCCTTCTTCTGGTTCAGCAAAATGTCGTTTGGGCGGAGGCCACTGCCTCCGCCACGTTTTTCTTGACGATGAGGTCCGCATGATCGCGCCAGGAGCCTGACTCGATGCGACTCTCACGGTTGCTGCGTGGCGTCAGAGGGCGGATAGCGCTCGCCTCGCTGGCGGCGTCCGGGCTCGCGCTCGGTGTCGAGGCGGTCGGCGTCCAGGGCGTGGGCGCCGCTACGTTTCAACGCCTGATGGTCGAGCACGGCGCAAGTGCCGAGCTGGCTCACGCCATGTTCGACGAATCGGTGACAAGAGTCGTGATCGTCACGACACTGCTGGCCTTGCTGGTTTCCTTGGGTTTGGCGATCGTGCTGGCCCAGGCTGTGACGCGGCCCCTGGACGGGGTCGCCCGTGCCGCCCGGCGCTTGGCCGAGGGGAACTATGGAGTCAGGGTGGAGCGACCCGCCGCCCCCGAGTTGGCGTCCCTCGCCGACTCGTTCAACCAGATGGCGGCGGGACTGGAAGATCAGGAGCGGCTGCGGCGCGACCTGATCAGCAACTTCGCGCACGAGCTGCGGACTCCGCTGACAAATCTGAAGGGATACCTGCAGGCGCTTCGAGACGGGGTAATGCCGACCAGCACGGAGGTCTTTGCCTCACTCGACCAGGAAGTGGATCGCCTCTACAGGCTGTCGCTCTCACTGGACGATCTCGGGACCGGCGGGTCACCCACGGCGCCCTCCGGACTCGGCGCCATCGACCTCGGACAGGTCGTCGAAGCCGCATTGAAGCTCTCGTATCCGAGCTTTGACCGTCGCAGCATCAAGGTCGAGCTGACTTTGCCCGCTGGGCTGCGCGTTTTGGCCAACCCGGACCACATCGCCCAGGTGTTGCTCAATCTGTTCCAAAACGCCGCCCGTTACACACCCGAAGGCGGCTCGGTGTCGATTCGCGCCGAGGTCGACGACGGGTCAGTCGTGGTCAGCGTCACCAACAGCGGTGAGGGCATCCCGGCGGTCGACCTGCCCCACGTTTTCGAGCGCTTCTACCGTGTCGAGAAATCGCGTGACCGGTCTCGAGGCGGTGCGGGGATCGGGCTGGCGCTGGTCAAGCAGATTGTCGAGGCGACGGGCGGTCGGGTCGGGGTCGAGTCGGACCATGGTGTGACCAGGTTCTGGTTCAGCCTGCCAACTTGAGCTGAACAGATGAACGCCGGGTCGGCAGCGATCGGCTTCATCGAGTCTGGGGTTTGGGGAGCGCTGCGGATCGATAACCGACTCCACGTACCGTGCTTATGTAACGCGGCGCCTCGACATCGTCACCCAGCTTGGCCCTGATCCGTTTGACAGCGACATCAATCGCCCGGCCCGTGACCTCTCCGCCCAGCCCGTAGACAGACTCCACAAGATGCTCGCGCGAGAGCACCCTGCCGTTGGCCCGGATCAGAGTCACGATCAGACGGAACTCGAGGTCGCTCAAGGCGACGATGTGCCCAGCGCATAGGACTTCTCGTCTCTCGAGGTCGATCTGCAGGTCGCCGTGATGCAGGGCCTCAGTGGGCAGGTCCCCCGGCGAGCTTCGACGCATGAGGGCGTTGACCCTGGCCACCAGCTCGGCGGGGCTGAAGGGCTTGGCCAAATAGTCATCGGCGCCTTCGACCAACCCAGTGATGCGGTCGCTGACCGTTCCCCGCGCGGACATCATGAGAACGGGCAAATTGTTGCGCTCGTCCCTGAGGTGGCGGGCCAGAACCAAACCGTCCACGTGCGGCAGCATTACATCCAGCACTACCAGGTTCGGACGCTGCGCCTCGATCTTTCGCAGCGCGTCCTCTCCATCCACCGCTGTGACCACCGCATAGCCGGCCTGCTGTAGGTAGGCACGCACCAATTCAAGGATTTTCGGATCGTCATCGACAACCAATACCGATCCTGTCTCCATGGCCTCCTTCGATGGTACGGGTCTTGCAGCAGCTCTCGTCGCGTGTAACCGGCGTGTAACACGCGGTCTTGATACTCGGCGAGAGTTCATGGCCACCCATCTGAAAGACACCGAGGTTGAATAGATGAAGTTCCTTCCGGACCGCCCCCATCTCTTCAAAGGCGTTGTCGCCCTGGGTGTGATTGCGCTCGCTGCCGCGTGTGGCTCGAACAGCCCTGGCTCAGCTGCAACCACAGCCTCGCCGGCCGCGTCTGCGGCGAGCGGGGTGGATCTGGAGCAAGGTACCGCCACGGTGATGAATGCCCAGGAGAAAGTTCTGACCTCGCCTGATGGCTTCACGCTGTACTACTTGACGGTCGACACCGCGACCGCGCCCAAATGCACCGGGGCGTGTCTCTCCACTTGGCCCCCCCTGCTGACCAACGGGAATCCCAGCAGCATGGTGCCGCTCACCGGAACACTGACCGTGGCGATGAACGCCAACGGCGATCAGGTCGCCTACAACGGTCATCTCCTTTATAGATATGCGGGCGACAAGGCCAAGGGTGACGCCAAAGGAGAAGGTCTCCGGGCGTTCGGCGGAGTATGGAAGGTTGCGACCCCCAGCCTCACCGTAGCGGGATAGACGGGCCAGGCGAGTCGCCGTCGTTAGACCCATGAGCACGCGACGAGTTGTGGTTCGCGGTTTCGGATCCGGCGTGGTCGCCGGACTTCTTCTCGTGGCGCTGATGTATCTGGCCAAACTCGCCATCGGCACCACCCCACTGCCACAGCTGCTGCAGCAACCCATCCTCGCGGTGATGCCGGGCTTCGTCTTCGGGTTCCTGATCGACACTCTGCAGCACGCGGGCAAGGTCGTTGAGGAGGCGGGCCTGATCGTCGGCATGATCGTTGGACTCGGGTCTCTCGGTGGGGCTTGGGCCTGGGCGAGGCAGGTCTGGGCTCGGCCACCGCACGCGCTCTCGTTCGCTGCCGCCGGCTGGGCGATTGTCGCCTTGGTGCTTCTTCCGATATCAGGGGACGGCTTCCTCGGGCTCAATGAGGGGCCGACCGCACCTCTGGTCTGGTGCTTGCTGTTCGCCGCGTATGGCGGGGTACTCCGGGTGGGCGGCGATCCCGCGACTGTGACGCCGGTCCGGGCAGATCCAGGGCGGCGCCGCATATTGCGGCTGATGCCGATCGGAGTCGCGGCGTTGAGCGCCGGCGGGCTCGTCTCGGTACTACTCCCGCGCTGGTACCAGGCGGTCTTCAAGGCACCTGAGGCAGGGTTGTCGGGAGCATCGCCGGAGATAACGCCGGTCGGGAACTTTTACGTTGTATCGAAAAACTTCAGCGACCCGGTCGTCTCAGAGCAAGGGTGGAGCTTGAAAGTCGGCGGGCTCGTCGACAACCCGCTACACCTCTCCATGGCGGACCTGCGCGCTCTGCCGAGCGTCACCGAGTACGTAACCCTCGAATGCATCAGCAACAACGTCGGAGGATCGTTGATCAGCACGGGCCAGTTCACAGGCGTCCGCCTTCACGATCTCGTCGGCATGGCGGTGCCGGGGTCAAACGCGACGAACGCTCGTTTCAAGGCGCGAGATGGCTACACCGAGAGCTTGCCCTTGAGCCTCATATCGAGCCAGCCTGAGATCCTGGTCGCGTATGCCTTGAACGGCGCACCGCTGCCGACCGGTCATGGATTCCCAGCCCGAATCCTGGCGCCAGGGCATTACGGAATGAAAGGCCCGAAGTGGCTTGACTCGATCGAGCTGGCGAGCCAGGACGATGGGGGCTACTGGGAGTCTGAGGGCTGGGACAGGATCGCGCTGGTCAAAACCACATCGCGATTTGACATACCGAAGGACGGCGACATCGCGAAAGCCGGGGAAGCGGCCCGTCTTTTGGGGGTGGCGTTCGCGGGTACGCGTGGCATCAGCAAGGTCGAGTACAGCACGGACGGCGGCAAGAACTGGTCAGCGGCCGGCCTTGGAGCGCCGCTCTCAACCCTGACCTGGGTGCTGTGGGACGCAAGCTGGATCCCTCGGCAGGCGGGGGCGTATGTGCTGCAGGTCAGGGCAGTGGACGGAACCGGGGCGCCCCAGCAGCCAACTGCGTCTGCAAGCTATCCAAGCGGCGCCTCCGGTTATCACACAATCCGCGTCGAAGTATCCGGATAGCTGACGCTCCTGGATCGGTATGAGCCTGCCAACGTCAACCGGGCGCATCATGATGGCTAGAGCGATGCCCGCGAATGCTGACTTTGTCGTTGAGGTCGATGCCGCAGCTCTCGCGTGGCTTGACTCGCACAAGTCTGAGGGGCCACGCGTCATCACCTACGACGTGCATCGCTGTTGTGGCGGCGGCAAGATCTGTGACGTTCGGGTGCGAGAAACGGCGCACCGTGATGACATTACCAACTACGCCGCGGCCGTCTTGCCGGACACGACCAGGCTCGTGATCGATCCCAGAGCGGCCGCGCGGCTGCCGTCGCGATTTCGTCTGACCGTCCGCGGGCTAGGTCCTCTGAAGCACCTCGATCTCGACCTATCCGGCGAGGAGTGGGGAGCGTTTCTCTACGACTGAGTCGACGGCCTATCCTCGATGATCGTCGATCCCCTTCAGATCCCTTGGCGATCGGCGTGAAGCTGGCCGGCGAGGGTCGCCAGCGAACCTGGACCTCGTCGCACACGCGACGAGCTCGAGGGCGTTCTCGTCCTTCGCCGGATCACAGCCGGATCAGACTTCGGCGCTGAGGTGAAGTCGCACGACCACGAACCCCCGTCGCCCTTCACGCTCGAGAGACTTTGCAAACGGCCGGCCGTCGGATCCAGGCCGGATGCCGGTAAACACCGCGATGGCTCGGTTTACGGCAAGCTTTCGACCGAGCACTGCCGACAGGGCCACCGGTTCTCGTATCACGTCGGCAGTTACCACGTGCCATGTCCCTTGCAAGCGCACCCTTGCGGTGCCGCTCGTCAGGTTTTTCCACCAAGCACCCCCTCCTGGCACGAGTAGGTCTGTGCCCTCGCGCACGTAGCTGACGGGAGTTGTATATGAGCGCCCGGTCCGCCGGCCGGTGAAAGACAGACGTATCAATCGACCGCTCATCATCCGGTGCGCTCTGCTGCCGAGAACCAAGAGCATGAAGGGATTGAAGTAACGCACTACGCTTTGCAGGACACGGCTCACGACTACGGACATGTTGTTCATCACAGGCTTCATGCTTCGATTGAGTTATGAGCGTCCTGTGAAGGAGCGGTGGAGAAGGCGCGGAGATTGAGCGCGCTCGACGAGGTTCTTCCGTTCTATCGCTTTCGCGAGCGCCACGAGAGGACCATCGCCGCGTCACCGGATGTGGTCTGGAGCGCGCTGCTCGCCATCACGACACAAGACCTACCGCTGAGCAGTCTGTTGATGGGGATTCGCGGCCTTCCCTCTCGGATATCAGTTCGGAGCAACGGATTGAGGCGCGCATCGCACAAGCCGGTCATTGATCAGTTCATCGCGGGTGGCTTTCGTAAGCTGCGGGACGATCCGCCAAATGTGCTTGTCGCGGGTGCCGCGATCCAACCCTGGAGGCTCGTTAAGGGCGAGGTCGCTGACGTTTGTGACCTTGCCGGCTTTCGCGCCTTCAACCAGCCTGGTTTTGTCCTCGCGGTCGTATCGTTCGAGCTCGAACAGACCGAGAAAGGGACATGCCTGTCGACCGAGACTCGTGTCCAGCCGACGGATAGCCGGGCGGGACTGGCCTTCCTTCCTTACTGGTTGGTGATTCGAGCTGGATCGGGGCTCATCCGTCGAGACATGCTGCGTGCGGTGGCCCGCCGATCTGACCGTCAATGAACGAGACTAGGTCGCACGTTCTGGTTGAGTTTCTCTAGAACCCTCAATCGCACCCAGCAGCTGGTGGTCGGATTCTTTGTGCTTGTTTGGATCGCGCTCGTTGCGATTCTGGTCCTCGCCCCGGAGGTCTACACGCAGACCCTGCAGAAGGTCGATGGGAAAAGCCTCGCGATTGAAGCTTCGCTGCTGATTGCGCTCTCGGCGCTTATCGCTGTCCTCGTGGTCGGGGCCTTCCGTCGCTGGCGATGGACTTTCTGGCTTGTCCTGGTTGCTTTCATCTTTGGCGTGTTGCGCCTTCCAGCCTCCGCATTGCAGCTCGCCGGGACGATGCCCGCCAGCGGCCCTACCTGGTACGAGGCGCTGCAGGGTGTGATCGGAGTCGTCCAATTTCTGATCGCCATTGCCATGGTCGCGGGCTATCGGAAAGGCGGCGTCTGGGGAGAGTTCTGATCCTACGGATGCGCCAAGTCGCGTGGTCAAGGGCACATCGCGCGCCACCATCGTGGCTCGGCGTTGCTCGAAAATCGGAGCCTTCGCCGGGTCACAGCCGGGTCACGGATTCCCGGTACCAGGCGGCTCTAGGAGGACACGGAAGGACACCAAGACAGAGCGATACGAGTTCAGGAGGTCCCTAGAGGAAACGTAGGGATAGCAGAGGACACGCCTCGACGGCGGTTCGGGACCGTGAGGCCCCCGTTCAAATCCCGGGCCCCCGACCAATTTTGTATTCAAAATCTGCTATTGCCGAGGCTTGTGAATCACCCTGCGTTTCCTGGAGACTTCCCCGTTTGGTTCCAAGCACCTGCCTTCATCGCATCCACGGCGGTTCTACGTCTTGAGATGGGAATTTCAGGCCGGCGGAAACTGGGGACTTGCAGACCGGCCTTGACAGAACTCCCCGTCGTGTGGTGGCGAACCCCGCACGCGTCTACTTGGGTAGACGCAAACGTTGGCGGAAAGAGCGATATACTGTCTACTGCGGTGGACGCATGACCGGCCAATTCGTCCTCCGACAAATCAGAGAGGCGGGCTGTAAGCCGGGGCCAGTCCGTCAGCAAGGGAGCCACGTGAGAGTCGAATGCGAGGCGGGCAGATGCCGAACAACGGTGCCCGTGCACCGTGGTCAAGACCTGCCGGCCGGAACGCTCCGGGCGATCGAGCGCGACCTCGAGCGATGCCTTGGCCGTCGTTGGCTGCAGGGCCGAGGGCGATGAAGGAACGTATCGTCGCGAGGATTCGGCGCGACAAAGACGGCACTTGGCTAGTGACGTTCCCAGGTATCAGGGGGGCACACACCTACGGCCGCTCGCTGAATCAATTGCGTCGGCGGATCCCAGAACTTCTACGTCTCTGGGATCGAGACCCAGTCCACGTTGACCTCGTCGAGGTTCTGGACCTGCCGAACAACCTCAGACAAGCAATCTCAGTCGCTACGAAACAGCGCCTTGAACTAGAGCAACGAAGCCAGGCTGTTCAGCGCGATATGGAGAGAACCATCCGACGGCTTCAGAGCCAGCTGAAGCTCGGGGTGCGCGACAGTGGAGAGTTGCTTGGTATCTCACCGCAGTACGCTCACAAGCTGCGCCACCGGACCGACGCGAGCCGTTCCGCTAAGGTTCGCAAGGCAGCATCTACCCGTCTACCTCGGTAGACATTGTGTGTAGTAGTTCATGTAGTAATCCAGTCGATCCTGGTGGCTGAAACAGGCCTCAAATCGCCGGAGGCAGCCTCGAAATGAGCTCAAAACCATCGAAAACGGTCTCGGTGGACGAGACCGCCTAGATTTCGGGACCGTGAGGCCCCGGGTTCAAATCCCGGGCCCCCGACCAATTTTGAATTCGAAACCCGCGATTTTCGGCATTGTCTGGAGCCTACGGGGCACAATTTCGCGGGGAACTATCGCGGCCTAGGGTGCGGTGGGTACATCCGTCGGCGGATCTGAACTCGCTTCGCTGAAATCGATGGCTCCGCGGAGGCTTCACACTGACGATGCAACGGCCAGGACCGTAAGACACCCGGTTCAGAATCCAAGGCGATCGGCATCGGAAGAAATAAGGATGCCCGGCTGTGGGCGCATCTCACCCTCACAACCGCCGATGACCCTGCGAGGTCTTCAGTCTTCATCACGAATCCCAATCGAACAGTTGCACGGCAGCTGCCCCTAGAAGTCACAGATCGCATTCCGGAACTCATGACGAGGTATGGGTTCGCCTCGTA
>Ga0209377_1001052_pt1 | contig 18745 bp, 13 predicted proteins | sample GraSoiAngelo_141_FD_185898 | JGI IMG/M metagenome (GOLD analysis project Ga0209377, IMG submission 185898) | Grasslands soil microbial communities from the Angelo Coastal Reserve, California, USA - 14_0929_12_40cm (SPAdes) (version 2) | ecosystem: Environmental > Terrestrial > Soil > Grasslands ...
CGTGTCGGAGAGACCGTCGAGGTGCGCAGCGCCGAGGAGATTTTCGCCACCTTGGACGAGAACGGGTGTCTGGGATCGCTTCCGTTCATGCCGGAAATGCTGCAGTTCTGCAACAGGCAGTTCACCGTCTACAAACGTGCCGACAAGACTTGCGACACGATCGACAAGAGCGGCGGACGGCGCCTTTTCAACACCGTGCACCTGAGCGCGGAACAACCATTGGATGGAATGCGATGTGATGGCGCCGCCCACGGAGGTTGCGAGGCGAGCTGCTTGCTTTTCTGGAACGAGGCATGGCTCAGGCGCGTGGAACCGATTCAGAGGCAGGATCGCAATCGCAAGACGGCGCCCGTGCAGGGCAGTACGCCGGCCGCGATGGAAACGATGCTGCGAAGATCAGCCGTCGTCACGGAAGCGGGGAAGGATGATGCCAGGACATATCGTTGCCAGGCTACGCAGTTGAGAGCCTATACGCGACCTCTGGCCTGGTGGGATGTCAGGCAATACGTGCGCGATTTTGTGTCCGGTAACGTCGGCGCCGGAGATTTATTGCGCGCACTGGTATTTACTTTGTACCGAAGTCTGGTTCAATTCGGCCTCGGTTACCGGCTCCTGCTGAGCTTTTACAATTGGTTCCAAGCGCGAACCGGTGGAACGCCGTGGCCCTACGTCCAGGGTACGCTGTCGGCGACGCCTCGGGGCGAGTTGAACCTCAAGCCGGGTGAGCTCGTGCGCGTGAAGCCGGTCGATCAAATTTTGGCGACGCTCGATACGGGCAATAGGAATCGGGGACTCCTGTTTGCGCCCGAAATGGTCAGGTTTTGCGGCGGCACGTTCAGGGTACTAAAGCGAGTTCATCGAATACTCGACGAAAGAACGGGGCGCATGCTGGAGTTCTCCAATCCATGCATCATTCTGGAAAATGTCTACTGTCTTTCTGAATTCAGTGAGAAGCGGGTCTTTTGCCCGCGCAGCATCTATTCATACTGGCGTGAGATCTGGCTGGAACGGGCCTCCCCAAATGTCACCGTTGCGATGCCGACGCCATCCGCCAGGCGGGCGAATTGAAGGCAACGATTATTTCCTGATGACCTGACGGCGGCCCTGGACGCGGGTGCAATCTTGTTGGCGCGCAGCGCTGGAGATTGGCGATACAGGACCGCTTAGCAAGAGATTCCATGATCGGAGACAGAAAACGCCTACTTTTTTACGGCCTTACGGCGATTATCACCTTCGCTCTCATGGAGGCACTGCTGGCGATGCTCGCATGGACCTCTCCGAAGGTCAACCAGTTGTTGGCGCCGCCTTGGACTACGGTTTCGGACGACCGCGTGGGCTACAGGCCAGGCCCTGGGGTGCCGGGTCACGACGCTAGAGGGTGGCGCAACCCAACGGCGTACAGGAAAGCAGACGTCGTTGCCCTGGGTGATTCACAGACCTATGGCGAGAACGTCGCCGCCGCGGAGATTTGGCCCAGACGGCTCGAAGCCATGATCTCCCATCCGGTGTACGCCATGGCGTACGGTGGCTACGGTCCCGTCCACAGCCTGCTTCTGTGGAGCGAAGCGACCGAATTGAGCCCGCGAGTAGTGATCGAGGCTTTCTACTCCGGGAACGACTTATATGACGCATTCAATATCGTGTATAACCGGGGGCAGCTTCCAGAATTGAAAAGCGCGGAAGCACGAACTCGGAAGGAAGTGGAGGACGCGGAGAAGATCGAGCCCATTTCCCAGCGCGTCGATAGGCTGTTTCGCATGGGAAGAGCCGCCTCCACCGCCGGGCAGGATGATCCGGGTGCTTCATCCCCATCCACCGGGCTACGAGCGTTTCTGGCGGCGCACTCGAGAATCTTCGGCCTCCTTCGCCGGGCTCGTTTCGAGCTGCAAAGGAACGATGTCCCTCCGGCGCTGGCGGACATGGCCTGGGAGGATGCAAAGGCCTTTGCGCTGCAGAATCCGGCATGCTGCGAGATTTTCACCAGCGGCGAATTCAAGACGATTCTGACTTCAGACTACCGGCTCTCCGCGCTCAATCTCAAGGACCCGAGAATCGCAGAAGGCTTGCGACTGTGCTTGGAGGCGATCAAAAGAATGAATGAGCTCGCGTCCATGAAGGATATCAAGCTAGTGGTGCTCCTGATCCCGACCAAGGAGCTCGTTTTGCGAGAACAATGGAGGAGTCCTTCGAGAAACTTCGTCTTGCTGGTGGAGAACGAAGAACGAATGTGGCGAATTGCGAAAGACTATCTCGGCCAGCGCGGAATTGCGTACGTTGACGCGCTGGACGCCCTGCGAAAGCAGCTTGGCGACCGAAGGCAACCGTATCCGGTGACACAGGACGGGCACCCGAACCGCTACGGCCACCTCGCGATTGCGCTGGCCCTGGCTCCGGTCATTCAGAAACTCACAGAAGCTCATCGAGGCGAGTAAGCGCGTGCGCCGGCGTTCGTCGCAGAACCTGCCATGTGGAACGATTTGAGCATGAACCATGAACAGACTCCACCGAGCTGGCACGCAGCGCTGCAGGGACACGATGTCGTCATCATTTCACCGCAGTATTGGGGCGACTATTGGGTCAGCAAACACTGGATCGCGCATGAGCTGTCACGGCGGTTGCGGACGGTGTTCGTCGAGCCGCCCGTATGGCTGGGGGGGGTCTTCAGGAGTCCATGGACGATTCGGACGCACTTTCGCAGGCTGCTTCAACCGCTACGCAGGGTCGACCGGCAACTCTACGTTCTGACGCCCAAGTACCTCCCGCGAGTGGTCGAACGGCATTATGATGCCGCGACCCAACGCACCGTGAAAACACTGCAACGACTGGGAATTGAGCGGCCGATCGTGCTGAATTTCGGTACGAATTTCGAGCTGGTGAGACGTCTCCGCGGAATCGTCACCGTGTACTACTGTGTAGACCCCCCCTTTCCCGAAGCCGGTCATGAAAATGACGAGGCTCTGACATGCGCGGCCAGCGATCTCGTCTACGCGGTGTCCGAAACGTACCAGCAGCACCTGGCTTCGCTGTGTACGACGCAACATCTGCACGTCATCCCTCACGGTTACGCGTTCGAGCACGCTCGGGGCATCGCCGAAGACTCGGCGGTTTCGTGCCCTGAGGAGCTGCAGGCGCTGCCTCGGCCCATACTCGGTTTCGTCGGGTCGATTCATGACGCGTACGTGGACATCGACCGGGTCGAGCGACTGGCAAGACGGCGCCCGGAAGCCAGCATCGTCCTCATAGGGCCTTACCGGAACAATCCGCTGGGTCCGGACCTGTCTTCGCATGCACTGCGTCGACTACGGCAGTTGCCAAACGTGCATCTTCTCGGTCCGCGCCATTTCTTGGATGTCCCGCGCTACGTGAAATACTTCGACGTCTGTCTCGTGCTGGTAAATGTCAAGGACTATGCCGAGGCGGCAATGACGCAAAAACGCACCCACTTCAAGTGGCTGGCTTATCTGGCCATGGGCAAGCCTATCGTAGCGCCTCGCCTGAAGGAAGCGGATTCGATTTCATCTCTCGTGTATCTCGCGCCCAGCGACGACAGTTATGTTGCTGCCGTGGACCAGGCTCTCAAGGAGGATCGCGGCCGTGCGCTGCCGCGAATCAGCTATGCGTCGCAGTTTTCCTTTGACAGAACGCTAGATTCCATCGCGGAACCCATAGCGCAGTGCCTGCGTGCCTCGGGCCCAGATCATCGACGCCGTGAATTCGGCAGCGCACAGTTCTAGGCGGGTCCCAGCGATGACGGAGTCAGGCGCATGGCAGAAAAGCGTGGATTCGCCCGCCGGTAATCCGGAGGTGAGCGTCGGACTTCCCGTTTACAACGGCGAGCAATACCTGGCGGAGGCGGTGCAGAGCATTTGCGAGCAGACCTTCGCGGATCTTGAGCTGATCATCTCCGACAATGCTTCAACCGACCGCACAGCCGAGATTTGCAGAGCGATGGCCGATCGGGATTCACGCATTCGATATGTGCGTCAGCCGCGGAATATCGGTGCCGCACGAAATTTCGATTTCGTAGCCCGCGCAGCCAACGGCAAATTTCTGAAATGGACGACTGCCAATGATCGCTCCGATCGGACAATGCTCGCAAAGTGCGTCGACGTGCTCCGACGCGAAGGCGACGCGGTGTTGTGCTATGGCAGGACGTGCTTTATCGACGGCGGCGGTAATGAGCTGGGTCTCTACGAGCATGATCTCTCTTTCGATCAGTGGCGGCCGAGCGAGCGATTTATCGGCGTACGGAACAGAATGAACCTGAACAATGCGCAGCAGGGTCTGATACGCCTGCAGGCCCTGAGGCAGACCGGCCTCGAGCGCTCGTACCCGGACGGGGACATGGTCATGATGGCTGAGCTTGCGTTATATGGCACGTTCCGACTCTTGCCCGATGTACTGCTTTATCGCCGCATGGAAAAGGGGGCTGCCAGCCGTTTCCTATCCGACCAGGAGCTGCGGGTATTTCTCGATCCGAACTTCGCACGGAAGGGGTTCACGGCTTGGCGTCGTCATTGGGACTGCTGCTGGTCGGTGCTCAGGGCGCCGATCGCCTGGAAAGAAAAGACGGCGGCACTGGACTTTGTGGCTCGCTCTGCCTATTGGGACCGCCGTGAACTGTGGCGCGACCTGTTCAAATGGGCGCGCTGACGCGCCCGGGGCGGCGTCGAGCCACATTCAATTCGCGTAATTGCGCATCCAGAGCTCAAGCATCAGGACGATCCAGAGCCGGAAAGGGCGACGCCAGTCCGCGGTTTCGGCTCCGTAGAGGGATTCGCGCAGAATTGCCCGCACCGCCGAGCGGTCCAGCACCTCATGCACCCGCGCCCGGTCGCCAAGCGCATCGTTCACCAAGGGCTTCAGCTCGAGGCTCAGCCAGCCCGCGATCGGTGCGCCGAAGCCCTGCTTTTCACGCCAGGCGATCCCCTCGGGAAGGTCGGGCTCCATGGCCTTGCGCAGCAGGTACTTTGAAACGTTGTTGCGGAGCTTGAGCCGCGGGGGGATCGACAGCGCGAACTCGACCAGTCGGTGATCGAGGAATGGCGCGCGGCACTCGAGTCCGTGTGCCATGGAAGCCATATCCACTTTCTTCAGCAGGTCGTCCGGCAAATAGAAATTGATGTCATGCTGGAAGGCGGCCGAGAGCGGATCGCCGCCGGCGATGCTGAGCCGGCCGGCACCGCTAGAAAAATGAGCCTCGGGCCGCAGGTCGTGGTTCATGAGAGCGCGGATTTCCTGACGGTTGAAGAAACGCTTCTCCTCCAGCCATCGGCCGTAAGCGCCGTTATCCCAGGAAAAAGGATAGCAGCCGTCAAGCAGGGTGCGCCCGAATGTTCCGGAGGCCGCCGAATCCACCAGGCGCGCCAAGCCGCTCATCAGCCGGGAAGGCGAGTAATATTTCTGCCCGATGTAGCTTTCATATCCGGCGAAGAGCTCGTCGCCGCCGTCGCCAGTGAGTACGACTTTGACGTGCTTTCGCGCCTCCCGCGAGATCACGTAAGTCGGTACGCTGGAAGTATCGGCGAATGGTTCGTCGTAGTAGGCTGCCACCCTGGGAACCTGGTCGCTCAATTTGGACTCGACCACGATTTCGGTGTGGTCCGTGTCATATTTATCCGCAACCCGGCGGGCGAACGGCAGCTCGCTGAGCTGGGCGCCGAAGCCAACGGAGTAGGTTTTGATACGCGAAGGTGCGTGGCGGGCCATGAATGCGACCACGGCGCTCGAATCGATGCCACCGGAGAGAAACACGCCCAGCGGCACGTCGGCGATCAGCCTGTTGCGCAGCGATTCGGAAAGCCGCTCGCGCAGCCCTTCGATGGCCTGGGCTTCGCTGAGAGACTCGTTCACTTGGATATGCGGGCTCCAGAAGCTACGGAACTGAAGGCCGTCGCGGCCCAGCTTCATGAAGTGCCCTGGCTCGAGTTTCTTCACCGATTTGAAGATCGAGAGAGGTGCCGGGACGTACAAGGATTGGAGGTAACTCGCCAGTGCCTCCGGATCGATCTCGCGCGATAGCTTCGGATACTTCAAAAGCGCCTTAAGCTCCGAGCCGCAGAGAAAAAGCTCCGGCGAATCGTGATAGTAAACCGGCTTTTCCCCCAAGCGATCGCGGGCCACGAGGATGAGGTTACGTCTTAAATCGTAGATCACGACGGCGAACATTCCGTCCAGCCGACTGAAGGCTTCCTCACCGGCTTCTTCGTACAAATGCACGATGACTTCCGTGTCCGAGTTGGATCTAAAGGTGTGGCCTCGGGCGATCAGCTTCTCGCGCAACTCAATGAAGTTGTAAATTTCCCCGTTCAGGATGCAGGCTACGTCCTTGTTCTCGTTGAACAGGGGCTGGCTCCCGGTGACCAAATCGATGATGCTCAACCGCGTGTGGCCGAGCCCCACTGCATCGTGGATGAAGACCGAGCGATCGTCCGGGCCGCGCGAGGAGAGCTCGGCGAGCATCGCATCGAAGGTCTCCCGCGAGATCGACGGCGCGTTCGTTTTCCGATAGTAAGCGAGGATTCCGCACATGGTGCTGAGTCAAACCGCCGCGAAAGCACCCGCCTGGTTCACGGGGCAGAGGACTGGCGCCGCGCGAGCGGAAGGACAGGTGGGGTAAGATTGACGAACCCTTCAAGACGTTCGTGCAAGCCGCAATCCTATGTTTGGTCATCGCCAAGAGATTCGGATCCAACACTATCACGAGCGCGGAGTGGGAGTCCACACAGCGACGGACCTCGCGCGTTAATGTCTTCGGATACGTTCCTCGTGGCTTTTGTCGGCTGACAGTTGCTTCGGGTTGGGAGCGGAAGGGTATTGGGGATCTTTCCCATCCATGGCAAACTTGGGGGTATCTATATCGGCTGTCCAGCGCGCTCTCCGAATAGATAGGGTGGTTCTAGAAGGCGAGGCCGGAAAGCGCCATACAAAACGGGAAATCAGCAGTGTCCGGGAAGATCAATATCCTCTTCGCTATCGATTACTTTCACCGTACCGGGGGCACGGAGAAACATCTGGCACAGCTCGTCCGACTTCTGTCTCGCGATACTTTCAAATGCAGTGTGGTGGTATTCGATCTCGGCGCCAATGCCTTGATCGATGGCATGCGCGCCGCGGGGGTGCCGGTGCGCCACGTTCCCGTGCAGCGTATCTACACGCCAAACGCGCTGCGGCGGGCGACGGAACTGGCCGGGATTATCAAGCGCGACAATGTCGATATTGTGCAGACGTTTCATCAAACATCGGACACCTTTGCGGCGATCGTCGCGAAGCTGTCCGGTGTGAAGTGCATCATTTCCAGCAAGAGGGATACCGGTCAGCTCAAGCGGCCAGTACACATTTTTCTCAACCGCCGGCTCAAGTTTCTGTTCGATAGGACCATCGTCGTGGCGGATGCGGTGGGCGAGGCGGTCGTGGCGACCGAGCACATCGATCGGTCCCGGATAACCAGGATATACAATGGGGTCGATACCGTGGAGTTTTCTCCGCCGAACACGCGCGAAGCGGCGGCGGCGAGAAGCCGCTTGAGGTTCGGTGACGGGGATTTCGTAGTCGGGATGGTGGCGGGATTCCGGCCCGAGAAGAATTACGACATTTTTTTCCAAGGCGCCGTGAAGGCCATGACTGTGATCCCGTCTCTCAAAGTTCTCGCTGTGGGAGGCGGGCCGCTTCTCGAGCGCTTTCGAGCGCTTTACGATATCGAGGGCTTGCGCTCTCGAATCGTGTTTACCGGAGAAACGGAAGACGTCGCCCAATACCTCAAGGCAATGGATGTCGGCTGCCTGATTCCCGGCAAGAACGAGGGTTTCTCCAACGCCGTTCTGGAAAAAATGGCCACGGGTCTACCGATGATCGTCACCGAGGTCGGCGGCAATGCGGAGGCGGTCATCGACGGAGAGAACGGAATTGTCATTCCTCCCGTGGACTGCGAGGCGTTTCGCGCCGCCCTTGTCCGGATGCATTCGGATCCGACCGCAAGACTAGCCATGGGCAGAAGGTCGCGAGAACTGGTAGAGCAGAGATACAGCCTACAAGACATGTGTAGGAAGCATGAAGCCCTTTATCTGGCTCTCTGTGCATAGCAGGGCCGAACAAGATCTGCGTGCATGGAAGACTCGGGAACCGGAGGATATCAGTTCGCCATCACCGGTTATGCCGGATTCGGAGGCGAGATACTGCGACTACGCAACGCGAACCGCTCGGTTGCGCAGACCGCCGCGTATCTCAACTGGCGGTACGCAGACTCACCTGGCGCACCGGAGCCGAAGATCATCTGGGCAAGGGACGCGGCCGGGCGTTCGCGGGGGATGGCCGCCTTGATATTTCGCCCCTTCTGGCTGAATGGTGAATTGCAGCATGTTGCAGTTCTGGGTGATATATCGCTGGATTCGGAGCTGCGTGGCAAAGGGCTGGGCCGATGCCTGCTGAAGTTCATGACGGACTATCTGGATCAAAGCCACCCTGAGCGTCTTGCCATGGTGATCCCGAACGACGCCGCCGAAAGAAGCCTCACGCGCATTGGATGGGCCACGGGAGGGCGTCTCGTCCCCTATGTATTCGTGCTGAATCCGGAAGCCAAACTGCCTGGCAGCCTGAAGGGCTCGCAGTTGGCGGTCGGGGTGGCCCGGGCGGTAAGCAAGGCGATGGCAAAGCTCCAACGATGGCACCTCAGGCCAGGTTATTCGCTTAGCGTCGTTGATACATTGGACGACTCGTTCGATGCGTTCTGGAAGCGCTATCCCAAGGCCAAGCTGGTACTGAGCGACCGAGGGATCGAAACGCTCAGCTGGAGATACATGAATCATCCCCAAAACAAGTTCAGCTTCGCCAAGCTCGAGCATGATGGTCGGTTTGTGGGCTACCTCGTATATGAACGCTCGGACACCACGCCTATGTGCTTGGTATACGACTTCATTCTGTCGGACCACTCTGATCTCCCTTGCCTGCTTGCCTTGTTCGTGAAGCACTGTGTCGATCAAGGCGGCATCGACACCATTCGCCTGCTGCTCGGTGGCGAGCATCCTTACCGCAAGCAGCTGTGGAAGCTGGGATTCATCCCCAGGGAGGATGCAGGGGTATTCCAGTTGCACGGCCCGAAGTCTCGGGCCCGCTTGACGGAAGCCAAGTGGTTCCTCACCTACGGAGACAAGGACATATGAGGATTGCAGACCTGACCTGGCTCTCGAAACACGTGTTTTTTCCGCTGTCGGATATCAAGGGCCGCTCTCACCGGCGTCAGTACCTGCGCGAGATGTCTGCGAGCCAATGGTGGGACGCGGAAAAGTTCCAAACATGGCAAATCGAGCAACTGCGCGGAGCCATGAGCTATGCGTTTGCCCATGTGCCGTACTACACAGCGCGATACGGGGCCGCCGGCTTCAAGGGGACGCTTCAAAGCTGGGAGGATTTCAGGCGCTTACCGTTCCTGCGCAAGGAGGACATCCGCAGAAGCGGAGATGGCCTCATTTCCCGGGAATTCAGACGCCAGGACCTCGTTGAGGCGAGAACCGGGGGGTCGACTGGTACCGCTTTGACGCTCTACTTCGACAGGCGCTGCCAGGAACTGCGCAACGCCGCCGCTATGCGTAGCAACCAGTGGGCAGGGTGGGACGTGGGCATGAGAGTTGCTGCAATCTGGGGCAACCCGCCGGTAGCCGATACGCTCAAGAAGAAGCTTCGCAACGCGCTGCTCGATCGCACCATTTACCTGGATACGATGGATATCAACCAACGCAGCGTGCACGATTTCGTCATGAAATGGCGGCGCACAAAGCCGAAAATGATCTTCGGTCACTCACATTCCATCTACATCCTGGCCAAGTATCTGGAGGAATTGGGCGTCCGTGATCTGCGGCCTGAAGGCATCATCTCCACATCTATGATGCTCCTTGCTCCCGAGAGGAGATTCATCGAGCAAGCGTTCGGCTGTGCGGTCACCGACCGTTATGGTTGCGAGGAGGTCGGGTTGATTGCCTCCGAGTGTGAGCGGCACAACGGTTTGCACTTGAACCTGGACCACGTCGTAGTCGAGTTCCTGCGCGAGGACGGTTCCCCCGCGAAACCCGGCGAAGATGCAAACATCGTGGTTACCGATCTCATCAATCGCGGCATGCCGCTGATCCGCTATTGCCTCGGGGATAGGGGCGTGCCCAGCGACCGTATCTGCGCCTGCGGGAGGGGGCACCCGTTGATGGAGCGGGTCACGGGACGCCAGGCGGATTTTCTCAAACGCCCGGATGGCTCTCTGGTGGCCGGTGTTTCGCTGGTGGAGCGTACTCTGACGGCGATACCGGGAATCGAGCAGATGCAGCTGGTCCAGAACAAGCTGCACCGAATAACGGTCAAGCTGGTGAAGGGAGGGGAATTTGGCGACAAGTCCGAGAGCGCATTGAAACGCGAACTCCGCTCGGTGTTTGGTGAAGCGGTTGTAATCGAAATCCAGGCCGTACCGGCGCTGGATCAGACCGGTGCAGGCAAGTACCGTTTTTCCATATGCAACGTCTAGTTTCCCGGCTCACTGCGGCAGGACCGCCTGCGATACGGGGCAACCCGAGCGTGCCTAGGGCCTCCGACTATTTTGCGCAGCCTAGAAGATGAGAGTGGCCGACAAGCCCTTGGTCAGCATTGTCGTGGCTACGTACAATATGGCCGCGTACTTGCCGTTGGCGCTTCGTTCCGCGCTCGACCAGACCTATGGCAACGTCGAGGTCCTGGTAGTCGACGATGGATCGCAAGACGATACGCGTGGGGTCATGGCGCCTTTTCTGGGCGATCTTCGCGTCAGATATCTGGTTCAGGAGAACCAGGGACAGGCGGTCGCGAAAAACCACGGAATTCGGGAAGCGCGCGGGGAATATATCGCCTTTCTCGATGCGGACGACATCTGGGTTCCAGAGAAACTCGAACAGCAGATGCCGCTGTTTTTCCAGTCTGGGTCTGTAGGAGTTGTCTACTCAAGGCTTGCCTATATCGACGAAACCGGGAAGGAATTGAGCCTTGCGGACAACCAGCTTTTCCGAGGGCGTGTCAGCGGTCCCCTCCTGGTCCGCAATTTCATAGGCTTTGGGACCAGTGTCGTAAGGAAGGAGTGCTTCGACCGCCTAGGGCGTTTCGATGAGGCCATGAGGATGGGCATCGACTACGATCTCTGGCTGAGGTTCTCAACACAGTATGAGTTCGATTATGTGGACCACCCGTTGCTCCTCTATAGAGTCTGGTCCGGTCAGATGTCCAACAACTGCAAGAGCCGCTACCTCAGCGGCATAGCGATCATGGAACGATTTCTAAAACAGTATCCGGATGTCGTGGAAAAGAGTACGCAGGAAGAGGCTTGGGCGCACACCTATGTGGGATATGGCCAGTGCGTGCATCGAGTCGATCGACGCGTCGCGCCCGCTCTGAGCCTCTATATTCGGGCTCTGCGCCACAAGCCCGGCTACGTTCCCGCGTGGAAAGCCATGGTGGCGACTATTCTGGGATTGCGATCGTTCGGGCGATGAACGCCAACAGAGGACTGTCGTTTTGGTCCCTGATGCGGGCCGACCTAAACCGCTACGGAAGCGGCATGTCAATGCCGGCTCTGCTGCGGCGCTATTTGAGTACGCCAGGATTCAAGTATTCATTTTGGATGCGGCTCACCAACCATGTCCGGAATAAGAGCGTGATCTGGCGCCCCGCCTACTACTTGTGCCGGTTGATCCTGAATCGTCAGAGCCTGAAATACGGGATATCGATACCTTACAACACCCAGATCGGGCCGGGGCTATACATCGGCCACTATGGAGGGATCGTGCTGAACGATATGGCCGTGGTCGGCTGCGACTGCAATATCAATCACGGCGTGACCATCGGCGTGAAGTATGGGGGCAAGAATCCCGGCGTGCCCGTCATTGGCGACCGTGCGTTTCTTGGCCCGGGTTGCGTTGTAATCGGCGGAATCACGCTAGGGAACGATGTGGCGGTGGGCGCCAACGCCGTAGTTCTCGAATCGGTACCCGATTCGGGCGTGGTGGCGGGCGTGCCGGCCAGCCTCGTATCAGTGAGGGGGTCGGCGGAATACGTGGTCAACACGCACACGCGGCGCCCTGCCAGAACTCCATGATCAGTGCATCTCACGCTGCAATTCTGCATACAGTTGCAGGTAGCCCTTTGTCATCGCATCCAGCGAGTACCTGGCTTGCTGAACGCGCCGAGCAGCCTCCCCAAGCTGCGTGCGCAGGAGATGGTCTTCATACAGTCGACGGACCGCGTCGGCCAGAGCTCCTGCATCGCGCGGCGCAACCAACAGTCCGGTAACTTCATTCTGAAGGACCTCCGCGAGTCCGCCGACGCGGGACGCGATAACGGGCGTGCCGAGCGCCATGGCTTCCAACAGCGTATACGGGAGGCCCTCGTGAAGGGAAGGCATGAGCAAGGCGTCACAGTGGGCAATGAAGCTGTGGGCATCGCGCCTGAATCCCAGGAAGTGGACGCGCTCGGACAGGCCGGCGGCTTTCGCCCGTGCGCGCAGCTCGCCCTCGCATGGACCGGTTCCAACTAGGTAGAGTTCGACGTCCCGAGGCATGCCTTGAGCTGACAAGGCGTCGATGGCCACGTCGAGCGCTTTCACCGGGTCCAGCCTGCCGACGGCGGCGAGGTTGAACCGCTTGGAACGGAATTCCCGCGGAGGCGGCAGGTCCCCCCTGTCCATACCGGAAATACCGTTGGGAATCAGCCGGGCCTGCCGCGTCGAGCTGCCCGAGTGCTGCGCGAGGAGCTCCGTAGTCACGCAGCACACCGTGGCATTCGACAGGCGCGTTGCCGCGGCATCGAACAGATGGTAAAAATGGCTGCGCAGCGCCTCGATGGGCTTGCCGGGTGTTTTCTCCGGCAAGCCGTGTTCCGTCTTCACCAGCGCGAAGCGATACTTGCGACGCGCGATTGCGCAGAACACCATGGCCTTGTAGCCGTGAGCGTGCACGATGCGCACATTGCGGCTTTCGAGGACGCCGGCCAGTTGCTTCGATGTGGAGAGCAGAAAGCGGTTGCTGTCGGGTAAAATGATGAGTTCGATGCCGCGCTGGCGTGCCTGGGCGGCCAGTTCGCCGTCGTGGAATAGAAAGAACAGGCTGCTGATGCTCCGCGCCTGAAGAGAGCTCGCCATCTCCAGAACATGACGTTCCACCCCGCCAAACAGCTCGCCCACGGTGCACACAGCAATGCACTTGAACGAGGCATCGGTTAAGGTGCTCACGGAGAGTGGCTGGAGTCTTGCACAAGTCATGTGTAGCGGCAACTATTCTCCCACAGGCGGAACGCCCTGCCGCTCGGCAACGACGGGTTCGGACCGATCCGGGAAATTCGCCCTGATCCGCTCTTCCGCCGAAGCGGCGTGTTTTGTGTCGCCCACATCATGAATTCCTCCGAGGCAAGGATTTCCCCGATTGCGGTGTCCACGACGCCTGGACTCAATCTGTACTTGCTGTTCGTCTTCAGCTGGTTCGTGCACCTCCCGGCACGCTTGGAATTCCTCGGGGTAATCCGGTTCGATCTGATACTCGTTTGCATTCTGGCCGTCCTCGCGTTGACGAGGGTTTCCAATGACGAACCGCCGGCGCCGGCTGGAAAGATGCTTCGGTTACTCATCGTGTATGCGATCGTGATGGCCCCTTTCGCCTACTGGCCGGGCAGCGCGATAAAATCCGGGCTGCCCAATTTCATTAAGGCAGCGGTCTTTTTCTATTTCACGATCGCTTTCGTCAGGACGGAGGCGGATCTCAAGAAGTTCGTCCTGATGTTCCTTGCGTGCCAAGTCTTTCGCATCGTCGAGCCGTTGTACCTGAATCTCACGCAGGACTATTGGGGCTCGGCCGCTTCGATGGGAAACTGGGAGCGCATGCTCAGGCTTTCCGGCGCGCCCAGCGATATCATCAATCCGAACGGGCTGGCGTTCGTGGTGTGCACGGTCCTACCCTTTCTTTACTTCATGTCGGGGCTGTCATCGAAGTACTTCTTCATGGCGTTGATGCTGGCGCCTGCCTGCCTCTACGTGCTTTCCCTCACCGGTTCGCGTTCCGGGATCATCGGTCTCGCAGCGTTGATGGTGGGCATCATTGTGAAATCAAAGAGCCGCGCATCCCTCTTTCTGATAACCACGATCGGGCTTGTCGTGCTAGGAGTCGGTTTCACGTTTCTAGCCCCGGAGCTACAGGATCGATACCTGTCGATCATCGGGAAAGGCGAGAAGAATGCGACAACCGCGGATCAGCGGATGGAAGGCATGGAGGCGCAGTTTGAAGTCGTGATGAACAGGCCGATCCTCGGGTACGGTCTCGGGACCTCGGCGGAGGCGAATGCGCACTTTACAACCTCGGGGCCCTACAAGGACCAGGAGCTTCCTGCACACAATCTCTATCTGGAGCTGGCGCAGGAATTGGGCTTGGGGGGGTTGATCATCTTCCTCTTCTTCATCAAGGAGATCTTCTACGGTTTTGCGAAAAGCAAGAAACTGGGCGCGCGTCACGATCCGGGTGGATTCCTGGCGAGGATGACTGACGCGATGCAGGTATGGCTCGCGATGAACGTCGTGTTCAGTTTTGCGAGCTATGGATTGTCCAGCTACGAGTGGTATCTCTTCGGAGGGCTCTCGGTTGTGCTGCAGCGTATTGCTGAACGCGAGTCCGCCGAGGAACTTCCGGCGAAGGACAGCGCCGCCACGTAAGGGATGGGCCGATATATCGCGCAAGACCCGCGCTCACGCGGAGTGTCATCACCCGAAATCTCCTCCGACCGTGATAGTATCGAGTGCCCAGGTACCGCGAAGGTCAGAAGTGCCCACGGTGCGAATTCAAATGTCGAGTCGAAGGTAACTGTGCAGGACGATCGGTTAAGAAAGGATCTGGCTTCGCGCCACGAGGCCGAATCGGAATTCCACGACCGGAAGTACGGCCGCGGCGAGGGTTTCCCGCGTCACTATGCGGTACATCCGACCTACCCCATATATTTGCGAATGTTGAAAATGACGGGGGACCTGGCAGGCAAGCAAGTGCTCGAGTATGGCTGCGGCGATGGAGGGATCACGCGGGACCTGGCCCAGAATGGAGCAATGGTCAGCACCTTCGACATCTCCGCCGAGGCGGTGAACAAGACGCATCAAATGCTTGCTTCCGCCGGATTGGCCGACCGGTGTCGCATCGCTCAGATGGGTGCCGAGCGTCTCGACTACCCGGACGAGTCCTTCGACATGGCCGTCGGTTTTGCCATCCTCCACCACCTGGATCTCAAATTGGCGATCACAGAACTGTACCGCGTTCTCAGGCCCGGAGGCGTGGCTTATTTCGCGGAGCCGCTCGGAACAAATCCGCTAATAAATCTGTACCGACGTTTGACGCCCCAGTATCGAACGGAGGACGAGGAACCCCTCAATCTTAAAGCGCTCGCGCCGCTCTTGAGCAGGTTTCGCAAAGTCGAGCACTCCGACTACTACGTTACGGCTTTGGCCGCGATCGCGCTCGCCTACCTGCCCTTCGGCTCGCGGTTTTACCCCTCTGTGAATCGGCAATTGATGAAGCTTGATGATGGACTGCTGCGGTGGTTTCCCGGTCTGGGTTGGCTTGCCTGGTATACAATCCTGACGCTGAGAAAGTGAAGACGCCTTGGGACAATCGGCCCGAGGCGATCCTATCGGGCGCACATCCCGATAGGTTCCAGCAAGCAGAGCCCGTCCACGATCCTGTGTCGTCCCCTGTTCGCAAAGAAGGGCGAGCAACTCTTTGTCAGATCCCACCCCGGATCCCGCGCGGCTCGCGAAGCGACGAACGCAAACGAGATGACGGAACACCCGCACTGTACTCCAGCAAGCGACGAGAGAACCAAGAATGACGATGAAGTCCAGACGGATTCGAAAGATTCGAGTGTTGACCGTCATCGGGACACGGCCCGAAGTGATCAAGATGGCGCCGGTAATTAAAGAGCTCAGCCAGCGACGGGCCCACTTTGCCGTAACCAACGTGCTAACCGGGCAGCATCGAGAAATGAGCCGTCCGTACCTATCGCTGTTCAAGATACGTCCGCACTACGATCTCGACATCATGCAGCGCGCCCAATCCTTGGACGGAATCGTCGAGAGAATACTCCAGCGGCTGCCGCGGGTGCTGGAAGAGGTCAGACCCGACATCGTGCTGGTGCAAGGCGACACTACATCCGCGTTTGCGGCGGCTCTTGTCGCATTTCATCGGCAAATCGCAATTGGTCACGTGGAAGCCGGGTTGCGGACGAACAATAAATACAATCCCTATCCGGAGGAGCTGAATCGCCACCTCATTGGGACCCTGGCGGACCTGCATTTTGCGCCGACGCAGATGGCCCGACGCAGCCTGTTACGGGAAGGGGTGGCAGCGGCGAACATTTTCGTCACGGGTAATACCGTCATTGATGCGCTAAAGAGCGTCGCGCAGCAGCGCTTCGCGTTCACCGATGCGGTCCTCGCGAAAATCCCGTACGGGCGCCGCCGTGTAATCTGCGTGACGATACACCGGCGAGAAAGCTTCGGCACGCCGATACGAAACATACTGAAGGCTCTTCGCCGAATCGTCGATCGGTACTCGGACGTCGAGGTCGTAATTCCAGTGCACTACAATCCGAACGTGCGGGAGCAGGTATTCCGATTCCTCGCCGGCGTTGAGCGGATACATCTGATCAATCCCCTCCCATACGAAGCGTTCGTGCATTTGATGAACCGCTCCCATCTGGTGCTTACCGATTCCGGGGGAATCCAGGAGGAGGCTCCGGCGCTCGGCAAGCCGGTGCTGGTGCTACGGGAAACGACGGAGCGACCCGAGGGAATCCGCGCCGGAACCGCAAAACTTGTCGGCACGGATTCCGACCGTATCGTGAGCTCGACGGCGAAGCTTCTCGATCACGATCGTGCTTATCGCAGCATGGCGCAAGCCGTTAATCCTTACGGCGACGGCCGGGCAGGCATGCGAATCGCCAGGATTCTTCAGGCGCGCTACGGCTAGATGCGCCGAGTCTGTGTTCGTCGTGCGCTGCGGCGAAACACATCTTTGTGCTTCCCATGCCGTGGAGCCGTCAGCCGGAGACTGCAATGGGTCGCAGGATGAAAATAGGCATCATCTGGAAAAACGACTTCCCATGGGACGTGAGGGTGGAGAAGATCGCGCGCTCCTTGCTTGCGATTGGCCATGATGTCTACATCCTCAGCGCCAATACTCAAAGGCGGGCGAGGTACGAGACCCTTGACGGGATGGGCATCCGGCGGCTGCCGGCGACGCCAAGCCGCTGGCTCAATGCAGTCATCTCGATCCCGTTCTATCTCAACCCATTCTGGTTCCTCTTCGCCTCCCAGGTGGTGCGCCGCGAGCGAATCGACCTTATCATCGTTCGCGATCTGCCCCTTATCCTCGTGGGATTGTGGTTGAAACGTAGCTTCCGCGTGCCGCTCATTCTGGACATGGCCGAGAACTATCCCGCCATGTACCGCGAGGCGCTCGATATTGGAGGATGGCGGGCCTGCGTATATCTAATTGCGAAGAATCCGAAGATCATGGAGTTCGTCGAACGGCAGACGCTCGGATCGGTCGATCACATACTCGTGGTCGTCGAGGAATCCGCCGAGCGGCTGATGCGGCTCGGCATTCCGGGAGGAAGGCTCTCCGTGGTCAGCAATACCCCTCGCCTCGAAGATCTCGACCGTCCCGCGATCTTGGAGCACCGGCCACATTCCTGGCTGCAACTGATTTACACCGGATTAGTGCAGGAAGCGCGGGGGCTTGAGGTCGTAGTGCGCGCGCTGCTCCTGCTGCGAGAGCGGGGTCTGGATGTTCGCTTCCGGATTGTCGGCGGGGGCAACTACTTGAGCCGGCTGGTTGAAATGGTGAGAGAGAAGGGCCTGCAGGATGCTGTCGAGTTTACCGGGTGGGTTGCGCACCAGGAAGTCGCCAGCCACGTGAACGATGCAGATGTGGGTGTGATCCCGCACCCGAAAAACGACCATACCGACACCACGATTCCGAACAAGCTTTTCGATTACATGGCCTGCGGCAGGCCGGTTGTCGTTTCAAGCGCGGCACCACTTGAACGAATCGTCACCCAGGAGCGCTGCGGACTGGTATTCACGGCCGGCAGTCCTGAGAATCTGGCCGACGTCCTCGCGCGCATGAGCGCCGATGGGGCGGCGCGCGAAGAAATGGGGCGGAATGGAGCCAAGGCGGTGAGGCGGCGCTTCCATTGGGAACGCGACGCCGGAGCATTGAGAGACGCCGTCGCTCGCTTCGCCTAAGACGAGGCGGGCAAGAAGCGCTGCGCTCTTGACCTAACGCGCCGGAGGACTGCATGATTTGCCGCTGCCCGAATTCGTAAGGCCTCGGGGGCGCGGACCTTGGCACAGGGCGGGATTGACCAAGCAGAAGGAGGGAACTTGCGCACCATGGATGTCGAGCTGGCCATCCGCGAAGGCACGTCGAAGGTGGACGGGGATGCTCGTTTCGTCGCCAGACCGGCCTTGTATATTTCAATCGTTCTCGGCGTTGTCCTGGCGGCTTACGCTTACAAGCTTCGGACCGACGGCATTTTCGCTTGCTCAGCCGAGGGCTACACCTCCGACCGCTACCTGGCCTACTGCCACGCAAAAGGTTACGGCGACTATGAGCACGGCGCATTCTGGTTTGGTCTGGAGCCCTCTACCCAGGACTTCGCGAGGACCGCGACGGTGCTGTTCCTCGGGAACAGCCGACTGCAGATCGCGCTC
>Ga0209377_1001054_pt1 | contig 18728 bp, 19 predicted proteins | sample GraSoiAngelo_141_FD_185898 | JGI IMG/M metagenome (GOLD analysis project Ga0209377, IMG submission 185898) | Grasslands soil microbial communities from the Angelo Coastal Reserve, California, USA - 14_0929_12_40cm (SPAdes) (version 2) | ecosystem: Environmental > Terrestrial > Soil > Grasslands ...
GTTCAGTGGATTCGCGGCGCCGAACATCGCGCAAGAAAAGAGCTTTAACAGCCAAACGCTGGAATTAAAGACATCGGAGGACCATGGCCTGCTCAGATTGCATCTGGCGGGCGGCAATGATGTCCTCATTTATCCAAAGCCGAATCACGTTCCGGCGACGTTCACCGTTCTCAATTTTCCGGTGGACGATGTCGATCGTGCGGTCGACGAGCTGACAAAGCGAGGGGTGCGGTTCGAGCGTTATAATCAAGGTGACCTGAAGACGGACGAGAAAGGGATCATGCGCGGGAACGGCCCGACAATTGCCTGGTTCAAAGATCCAGCAGGCAATATCCTTTCAGTCGTGAAGCCTGCTTGATTCGCTGTTCTGCATTCTCTAAGGGCTCGCGAGCAGGCGGGCGTGACGAGTGAGAGTTTGAAAGCCTGCGCTATTGAGCGAGGAAGCCGCCGTCGACCGGGAGGGTGTGTCCGGTGAGAAGCGCGCCTCATCCGAGCAAAGGAACATGACCGCGGTCACAAGCTCTTCGGGCCTGCCCATGCGTCCGACGGGGGAGCGCGGCCATGATCTGCTGAGGGCTGGTGCCAGTCTCACTGATCCATTGCCAGATCATGTCGCCCGGAGCGTCGATGGCGCAGGCGGCGATCGCGTTCACGCTGATGTTGTGCTTGGCGGCCTCCAGTGCCGCTGTCTTGGTAAGCGCGATCACTGCCCCCTTGGTCGCTGCATAAAGGCCGTTGCCCGGTACACCTGTGAGGCTACTCGTCACCGACGACTGGTTGACGATCGCCCCGCCGCCGTTCTTCATCATCTGGCGCAGCTCGTGTGACAAGTGATTGCTCATAGTCGACAATGAAAACATTCGTGAATGTGACAGATGAAGCCGTCGTTCAAGCTTTGATGCGCGATGTTGATCGGACGTTGTTGCGGGAAAACCTAAAGCTGACTTTTGAACAGCGCGTTCAAAAGCATTTGCGCGCTGCCCAAATGATGGAGGAACTCCAGCGTGCCGGGATAAGACTGAGGGGCGAGCAAAAAACCGATGGCCGTTGATCTCGCTCAGATCATTCCGCCGCTCGTTAACGGGAAGGTTGATTTCATTCTCATCTGAGGAATGGCGGCAATTCTGCATGGCTCCGCACGCGTAACGCTGGATGTGGACATCGTCTACGACCGTGGCACCCCTAATCTCAACCGACTCGCGGAGGTTCTGCAGCCCCTGAAACCTGCGCTACGTGGCGCGTCGTCAGGATTGCCATTTAAATTGGATGTAACAACGCTGCGCAATGGCTTGAATTTCACACTCGCAACGGATCTCGGTGATCTCGATTTGTTCGGCGAGTTGACGGGCGGCGGAAGTTACAACGATTTGCTGCCACACTCGGTCGACATTGACGCGTTCGGTGTGCGGTTCAAAGTCATCGACCTTGTAACGCTAATTCGAATCAAGGAAGCAACAGGCCGAGCAAAGGACCGGGAAGCGATTGCGGAGCTGCGCGTTCTGCTCGAAGAACAAAGCAAGCATTAGAACCCATCTCATAAACAGGAAAGTGTGCGCTAGGCTCTGGCCGGCGGCTGGCAAGGCGCGACAAAGGAGCATAGCCGAAGCGTTCTGTGACTGAGCAGTGACGCCGCCAGGCGGCGACCAGAGCCTAGCCTGAAGGGTTGCCGATCTTTGCCGATGCAGCCGCGTTGCTCGTCGGTCGAAGATCCATGAAGGATATTCTCCCTCCGCGTCTCGCCGCAGCGCCAAGTCTCTAGCAACGGCCTCCTTCCGGTTTATGAGTTGGGTTCCATAGTTAGACGGTCCTTTTGCCTGGCTCCCGGGACAAGCAATTGTCCCTTCATTTGGTCAGACGAACAACCTCGAGACTCCGGCAAGCTTGACAGCGTGCATCCGAATTCGCCAGCCTCTTAGGCATGCAGATTCCGTCCAAATGCAGAGCGATACTTCTCGAATCTGCGGCAAGTATTTTTGTGGCTTGCAGCGTCGCGGCGAATGAGCAAGACCTCACTACCGCCACTCCAACACCCGAAAGACAAGCGCTACAGCTGTTGCTCGCGAACGTTTGGAATCCGTCCATTGATCCGACCGGCTGGTGGATGAGCGAGAAATACGATGGGCTACGAGGTTATTGGGATGGCCGCAAGTTATGGAGCCGCAAAGGCAATCTGATTCACGCGCCGGATTATTTCCTCGCGGAGTTGCCTCGCGACATCGCCTTGGATGGAGAGCTATGGATTGGTTACGGGAAGTTCGAAGAGACCGTCAGCATTGTGCGTTCAGAGACGCCGGATGATCGCTGGAAACACGTTCGCTTTATGGTGTTCGACGCCCCGCACGCTAAAGGCACCTTCGAAGAGCGCATGCAATTCCTGCAGGCGACTTTGCCCGAAGGAAACCGCTTCGTCACAGTCGTGGCGCAACAACGCTGCAAGGGCGTGGCCCAACTCCTGGCCGAGCGCGATCGTGTCGTCCGGCTGGGTGGCGAAGGATTAATGTTGCGCCAGCCAGCATCGGCCTACGAAGCGGGGCGCTCGTCCACGTTACTCAAGGTCAAGCTTTACGATGACGCCGAAGCGACCGTCATCGCGCACGAACCCGGCAACGGGAAATACGCGGGCAAGCTCGGTGCGCTCCGTGTGCGGACGGATGACGGCAGAGAATTTTCCGTCGGGAGCGGCTTTAGCGACGCCGAGCGGGAATCGCCGCCGCCAGTAGGGACGGTGATCACCTATCGGTTTCGCGGATTAACGGCCAAAGGCATGCCACGGTTTCCTTCTTTTCTGCGCATTCGCCGCGATTGAAACGTGGAGCCCGCGACCGGCGGAGACTGCAACTTCAAGCGAAACACGAATCACGCATCACACATCACGATTCACGAGCGTAGCGACTAGTAGTGCGCGCCGACGTACTCCCACATCTGGTGATGCCAGTAGGGCCATTCGTGCCCGCCCTCCGGGCCCCAGTCGTCCAGATGATGTGTGATGCCGCGGTTCCTGAGGATCTCGGACATTCGGTAGGTCGGCCCGCTGTTCTCCCACGGACCACAGCCGGTCACGAGGTGGATGTCGCAACTCGCGTATTGGTGGAGATACCAGGGGTCACTCTGGTTGGCCATATAGTCGACCGGGTTATTGAAGTAGAAATTGTCGTCATACATTCCGTCCATTGAATCTCGCATATCGTAGACGCCCGAGAGCGCGTAGCAGCGCTTCACGTGATCGGGATGTTTGAAGAGCGTGTTGGCCGCGTGAAAAGCACCGAGCGATGCGCCCAGCGTCGTGATCCCGATGCCCGGCGTCTGGCACTGGGAATCGATGAATGGGAAAACCTCGCTCGCCACATAGGCGTCGTACTGCGCCTGCATCCAGCTCCGATGGAACGGGTGCGCTCCCTTGTTATTGAACGAATCGCTCTGCACGCCGTTGATGCAGAAGATTCGGATGCGCCCCTGGTCGATGTAAGGAGCGAGGGTGCGAATCATGCCCTGACCTTCCATCTCCCACTCGTCGCCGCAGCTCGTCGGGAATGCGAGGATCGGCCATCCGTAGTTGCCGTAAATCGCTACGCCCATGTCCCGACTGACACGGTGCGAGTACCAACGCTGATGGTCACGATGCACGCCGTGCGAGGATACCGGGTTTACGCTTGGCCTCAAGCCTGGACAAGACGATGGCTTGATCGGAAAATTTCGGCGATTAAATCAACATGAAGCGATCAAGGTTCATTTCCTTGTTCCGGGCTGCGACGAAGTTGTGGAACGAACTACTCGCGAATTTTTTTGAGTTCGTTCACTCCAACGGTTTCAACTCACCGAGCATGGTCGGGATCAATTCTGTGACAGTCGGATGAATGTGCATGGCGCGCTGAATCACTGTGTATGGCGCGTTGGCGTACATGACGTCGAGGATCGAATGAATTACCTCGTCGCACTCGATCCCCAGGAGCGACGCTCCAAGGATCTTTTTCGTTTCGGCATCCACTAAAATTTTCATGAATCCGTCCGTCTCGCCTTTCTCCCGCGCACGGCCGACTTGCGTCATCGAACGCTTCCCGATCAAAGCTTTCCGTCCCGACTTTCGCACTTCCGCCTCAGTCATTCCTGCTCTGCCCAACGGCGGATCAATGTAAAGGGCGTAAGCCGTGATCCGGTCGCTAACGCGGCGCTCGTCGCCGTCTAAAAGATTAGCGGCGACAATTTCATAATCGTTGTATGCGGTATGAGTGAAGGCTCCTCGTCCGTTGCAATCACCCAGCGCGTAAATGCCGGGCACATTGGTGCGAAGTTGATCGTCAACCTGGATGTAACCGCGCTTATCGACTTCAATCCCAGCATTCTCCAGGCCGAGGTCGTTGGTGTTCGGCACGCGACCGACTGCGAGCAGCGCGTGCGAGCCGATGACAGTCTTATCGCCGCTGCTGCAATCAATCTGCACGGCTACTTTGTCGCCGCGTTTTTCAAAGCCGATGCATTCAGCGTCCAGACGAATCTCGATACCTTCGCCTTCGAGAATTGTTTTGATGTTTTCGGAAACGTCTTCGTCTTCACTCTTAATCAATCGCGGTCCTCTCTCCACAACGGTGACCTCACTGCCGAAGCGGCGATACATCTGGGCAAACTCCAATCCCACATAGCTGCCGCCGATGACGACCAGGTACTTGGGAAGAAAGTCCACGTCCATCATCGTTGAGTTGTTCAAATAGCTTACCTGATCGATCCCCCGGAGCGGAGGAACAGACGCGCGTCCGCCAACGTTGATAAAAAATTTGTCGGCCTCGAGAAGTTCGTCGACGACACGAACCCGATGAGCGTCGGCAAAGCGCGCGTGGCCTTCGATAACGGTCAGGTTCTGAGTGTCTCTTAGCCACTTCTCCAAGCCCTGGCTGCTCTGACGGACCACTGCGTCCTTACGCATTTTGACTTTTTTCATGTCAACGGCGATCGAGCTGCGAATCATCACGCCATAATCGCCGGCCCGGCGCGCGACATGAGCTGCGCGCGCACTCGCCACTAACGTCTTCGTTGGGATGCAGCCGTTATTGACACAGGTCCCGCCGAACCGCTTGCGCTCGATAATCGCCACCTTCATTCCTGTGTCCGCCAGCCTAACCGCAAGAGACGGTCCTGCCTGGCCAGTGCCAATAACGATCGAATCATATTTAGTTGCCATCAGACATACCTCCGCTGTTGTTATGTAAAAGTTATCTGCGTTCGGTAGGGATCAGATCTAAAAGCATTTAACATTTGCGCTGTCGCGGACGTGATCTGTGAATCGTTCCGCCTTCGCCGACCAGCCTTCGCGTAAAGCTACGGCGTGTCGAGAGGCTCCGGACGCGACAAGTGAATCGTTCAATCGAAGGCGGGTGAAAACATTGACTTACTGCGGAGCGATGGCTGGCCGTTGCTTTCTCAAAATATATTTCTGAATTTTGCCGGTGGCAGTTTTGGGCAGTTCTTTGACGAAGGTCACACTGTGAGGCGCTTTGAAGTGGGCGAGGTTCGCGCGCGCAAACTCGCGCAGCTCGCGCTCATCGGCGCGCGCGCCTTCGTGGAGAACAACAAAGGCGTGCGGCGCCTCGCCCCAGCGTTCATGCGGGAATCCGACGATCGCTACTTCCTCCACGGCCTGGTGCCTTAAAAGCACGCTTTCGACTTCGACCGAGGAGATGTTTTCACCGCCGCTAATAATGACGTCCTTCAGACGGTCGCGAATTTCGACGTAACCATCCGGATGCACGACCGCGGCGTCGCCAGTATGAAACCATCCGCCGCGTAACGCCTTCTCGGTCGCTTCCGGATCGTTGTAGTAGCCGGCCATGATCACATTGCCGCGGGCGATGATTTCACCCTGAGTAACGCCATCGTGCGGCACATCGTTGCCGTGCGTGTCCACTACGCGCAACTCGCCCGATGTAATTAACTCAACGCCCTGGCGCGCTTTGATCGCGGCCCGTTCGCTGATGGGCAGTGCCGCATGCTCCGCGCGCGACTCGCAGACGGTGATGAACGGCGCCGTCTCGGTGAGCCCGTAAACGTGCGTGATCGTCCAGCCCAGATCTTCTTCAAGTCGCTGGATGGTCGAAGCTGCAGGCGGCGCACCGGCGGTGATAACATGAATTCCTTTCGGCGCGAGGCGACGAAGATTTTCCGGTGCATTTGCTAACGCAATCAAAACCGTCGGCGCTGCGCACAGCGTGGTGACCTGCTCGGTCGCCATCAATTCGAACACAGCGCGCGGCTCGCATTTGCGCAGACAGATGTGAGTCGCTCCTGCTGCCGTGACGGTCCAGACGAAGGTCCAGCCGTTGGCGTGAAACATCGGCAGCGTCCAAAGATAACGATCAACGCAGGTCATCGGAGCGTAGAGGAGCGTGCCGATGGAATTCATCCATGCATTGCGATGTGTGATCATCACGCCTTTTGGACGCGATGTGGTGCCGCTCGTGTAATTGATTGTGAGCAGATCAGTCTCGTGAATTTCCGGGCGCGCAAATACAGGCGAGCTCGCGTCGATCATAGCTTCATAGTTAAGCCAGCCTTCGGCTTCTCCTGTGAGAGCGACGAAGTGTTCGACCTTGGGAAGCTGTTCGCGAATACTATCGATCGTTCCAAGATAATCGCGGTCTACGCAGACCATGCGCGAACCACTGTGATTGATCAGGTAAACGAAGTCGTCGGTCGTGAGCCGATAGTTTAACGGCACCAGCACAGCGCCGGTTTGTGGGACTGCGTAGAACGATTCGAGCTGCGCGTGAGTGTTCGGTGAGAGATAAGCAACACGATCGCCTGGATCGATTCCAAGTTTCTGCAAAACCGCCGACCAACGATCACATCGATCGAGAAACTGGGCATACGTCCAGCGTGAGTCGCCATCGATTACCGCGACGCGGTCGGGATAAAGTTTGCGTGTGCGGCGAGCAAATTCGAGAGGCGTCAACGGCGTTTCCATTTAAATACGCGCAGCTATGCCCGCCTGGTAAAGCTAGCGGACGAAAAACCCCATCCCGCGATCCGGCAGGAAGTACATCGCTGCTGGCAAAGCAATCATGATTAGCGCGAGTGGCGTGTAAATGAACGCCACCACGATAGCCGCGATATAAATGAGAAGGGCGATAAGATTTTTGCGCGCCATTCTTTTGTTCAACCGTTTGAATTCCGGCTCATGATGGTGCCGGCCGATAGACGCGCGCAGGAAGTAAAAGGAAATCGCGCCCGCCGCCGAAACGCCAGCATAAAGCGCGACCGGAAATGGCAGCGCGTGATTGTCGCCGAGATAAACGGTCGCCCACGGGATGAGCGAGATCCAAAAAAGCATATTCATGTTTGCCCAAAGAATCGCGGCATCGACCCGGTCCACGAGGTGAATGAGATAATGATGATTGACCCAGTAGATGGCAATGATGACGAAGCTCAGGACGTAGGCAAAAAAAGTCGGCCACATGCCTGCCAGGGAAGCGGGTGTTGGATCATGCGGCGCCTTCAATTCCAGGACCATGATCGTAATGAGAATCGCCATTACGCCGTCGCTGAACGCTTCAATCCGGGTCGTTTTCATTCGCGCTGACTTTAACACGTGAGCGAACAATGAAGGAAGTCAGGTGTCTGCGAATTTGTTGCTTTCGTTTTTTCTGTTAACGACCGACAGCTCTTCTTCCATGTCGTAGGCTCCCGCTAACTCCATTGTATCCAAATGCCGAACTTGATTAACAGGGCTCGCCGCGGCGAGCGTTTCTACAACAAGCCATGAAAGCGATTGAAGGTTATTACGTTATCAGGCCTGAAGACCTGCACTGGCGACCGTCCAATCTGATGCAAATTCCGAACGCGGATTACTTGGAGCGCTCCGGGAGCGAAAACATGGGTGCGCGGTTGTGGCGCTTGCCACCGAAGAGCGCGAACACGTTGCACAAGCATATTCGATCGGAAGAATTCTACTTTGTGCTTGAAGGCACTGGTCGAATGCGCGTCGGTGACCAAACGTTAACAGTGCCGCGATACGGCGGCGTGCTCGTTGGGCCGAACGAATTGCGCCAGGTGTTCAACGATACTGATGAGGAGATGGTCTGGCTAATCGTCGGCGCCCCGGAGGAGCTGGAGTTTTTGCAAGGTTCCAAATCCAACATGGATCTGTCGGTCATTTATCCCGTTGATCCCAAGCAGTTGCCTGACGAACTCAGAGGCGTGCAATGGCCGCCGAGCAAAAGGAAGAAGTAAGAAGTTCCAGCGCGGGTACGGGTGATGGGGTAATCGGCCAACGCTCAAGTCGACTTTCGGACATACTTGGCATTTTCTCGTTTTTCTGCTGAGATGCCGGCGTTGGAACAGCCTCCAACGCCAAGCACAGGAGCACTCTGTATGACCAAGAAATTCAGTCTGATTCTGATCGTAACCGTCATGAGCATCGTGACGCTCTTCGCGGAGGGAGAGACAACTAAGGCAGCCGTGGGTACGCTGACACTGAGCAAGAAGAGCTACAAGTTGGCGCATGCGGTCGCGTACGAGTCAACGACCGGTGGAGAAGAAGAAGTCGCGGTGGTGTTGAGTGCTCAGCCAGTCTCAAGCGAGAAGTTGAAGAAGGCGCTGGCGGCGGAAAAGGAGGGCGGATTCGGCGAGTTCCCACAGCCATTCCTCAGATTGGTTTTCAAGAAGACCGGAGAGTTGAAGCATTGGAGCGCGCTTGGCGGCGGGACGACTGTTGGTGGGAGTAGTGACGGAACCGGGGAACTCAAACTTCAGGACGGGCACGTTGTTGGTAAAGCGAGCGCAGCTGTCGACCCCAGCGCCTTAATTCCGAAGGGATTCGACGTCCGATTTAGTGCTACGCTGGTTAAATCGAGCGAGGAGCTGCCGGCATCAACTGCGAAAAAGTACGGTCCCGCAGCGAACGTGAAGCCGTCGGTGACGGGCGTCTTCAAGGGCAACAGCAAAGAGGCGAAGCTGGCGTATGTGTCGGCACATTGGCGCGAGCCATTCGGTGATAAGCCCTCGATGGTGCTCGTGTTCACTGAGAAGGATCATTCCAAAGATAAGAAGCCCGACTTTAATGCCGGGTTCGGCAAGTTCGGCGGCGCAGTGATCGTCTCGCTGCACGAAGACGGCGACATCTTTGGCTGCGAGGTGGCGCACAGCGCGCTTCAGCACAAGAACTTTAGCTCGATCGGCTCGATTCACACGAATGACTTCACCTTCGAGAATGGCAAGGTGGAAGGTGAACTCACCACCGACGGGCAGCATGATACGTTTGGCGAGACGTGGGAGGTGAAGATCAAGTTCGTTGCTCCGTTAGGTGAGATTCCAAAAGAATACCAGGTTGCCAAGTCGACAGAGACAAAACAAGCGTCGCCAAAATCCGAAGAATCCGAACCGGTTGAGGGAGATAACAGAACGGCGACAAAGCCAGCCGCACCGGGCTTAAATGCCAAGGATCTCGCGCTAACCAAAGATGCGACTGATGTTGAGTACAAGTCTCTCGTGGAGCAAATGAGCTTCAAGAGCAAGTTGCCCGTAAAGAGCGCCTGCGCCGACCTTAGCGCGAATCTGAAAGCGCAAGGATGGGCCAAGGACGGCAATGATCTTATCACCCCGAATTCTTCAATCCTGAATCGTAAGCGCGGTTCCGCGAAACTCACGATCTTCGTCAAGCCAGAGGCCGGCGGGAGCGAAGTGAAAATGATGACGGAAGGCCTGTCCTGGGACGGGCAATAACACCACGGCATGAGCACGAACAAGAACGAAATCGAGATGATGTCCTAGTCCATCGTCGAGTAAGCCTGCAAACGATTTTCAAAAGCTGAGAAATTGAAAGACTGATGGCCTGACAATCGAAAGTAGGAATTATGACAATGACACAAACTGAACCTGTGGATATGAAACTCGAAGTCGTGGTGCTCGGCGTTTCGGATGTCGATCGTGCGAAAGCGTTTTACGAGAAACTCGGCTGGCGACTCGACGCTGATTTCGTAAAGGGCGACGACTTTCGCGTCATTCAATTCACACCGCACAACTCTGAAGCCTCGATTATTTTCGGCAAAGGAGTGCCGTCGCCCAAGCCAGGTTCGGTGCAAAGCCTGACCCTCGCGGTGAACGACATCGAGGCGGCTCGGAACGACTTGATTGGTCGCGGCGCAAAAGTCAGCGACGTGTTTCAATATGCCGGCGGACCATTCAACAACACTGGGAAAGACCCGCGCGTCAGCGGTCACGATCCACAAGATCGTTCCTATTTTTCGTTTGCATCATTCGAGGATCCGGACGGGAACGGTTACTTGCTTCAGCAAATCAAGACGCGCCTTCCCGGGCGCGAATGGAAATCGGCGCCAGCGGGAAAGATCGACATCGCCACATTTGCCGAACTTCTTCACGAAACAGAGCAGCATCACGGCGACTACGAGAAGACACACGGTAAGCACAATTGGTGGGACTGGTACGCGCCTTATCTCAGCGCGCGTCAGAACGGCAAAAGTCCGGAGGAAGCGGCGGCCGCCGCCGACCGCTACATGGAGAAGAAATAGATGCCCGAAATTTTCGATCGCGTGGTTGCGCTGAATTTGATCGCCAACACGGTGATCTTTTACATTGCCGCGCGACTGTATCTGTTACCGCTGATTTCGCGCGTTCGACCGCAACAAATTCTCGTTCCGATCCTGCTCCTGCATTCAACACGACATTTGGGAATGATGTTCCTGACGCGCGGGGCAACTTATCCGGGATTGCCACAAGAATTCGCGTATCCGGCCGCGTTCGGAGATTTGATAACCGCGATCATCGCATTCGCCGCAATTCCGTTCGTGCTGCGCGGCTCTGCTTTCGCCAAGCCGATCGTCTGGGCATTCAACATTTTCGGGACAGTCGATCTTCTCGCCGCGATTACGACCGCGACGATTTACAATGCGCCGATCGCGATGGGACCAGCCTATTGGATCCCGGCCGTGGCGGTGCCGCTATTATTGGTGACTCACTACGTGACTTTTGTTCTTCTCCTACGCCGCTGGAAAAACTGAGCCGGGTTCAATCACGAGCAAAATGAGAGTGATGTTGCGCAAATTCTAAGTTCGTCCTGGTCGCACGCGGATCACGAATCGATGGTCAGAGAGGCGATCTTGTCGTTCGCGATCGTGAAGTGGTAATCGAGCGAGAGCGGGCTTCCGGGAAATGTTCCGGATACTTCGACGCTAACGATGGTCTCGTTACCGCGTTCTTGTGAGCTGAGCGGTTTGAATTGGAATTTGTATTTCTCGATTGTTGTCGTTATCCAATGCCCGATGTCGATCTTACCGCGATGGGTCGCGTTCTCGTCGCGCACCACGGCGTCGTCGGCGAAGCATTCCAGGATTGAGTTCACAGCGTGCGCGTTGCTGGCGTCGGTGTAATTCTGAATCAGAGGCGGCAGTTTCACTGGCATTGATCGCGAGAAAAGGCTCGGCTATTTGCGGCGACGCGCAAATACTCAGCCTCATGCGAACGTTCTCAGTAATTATTGTTCTTTTCTGCGCCGGCTGCGTTGAAGCGGCCGACGCGATCAGTTCGCGCGACGCGAAGATTGACAATGTGCAACTGCATTATCTCACGGCGGGCAAAGAGCAGCCGGCCGTAATTTTGTTGCACGGATTCGCCGAGACTTCGCGGATGTGGCGACCGATCATGCCCACACTCGCGGAAAAGTTCACCGTCATCGCGCCGGATTTGCCGGGAATCGGCGACTCATCGATTCCCACGGACAATAAGATCGACATTATCACTGCCGCGAAACAGATCCATGATCTCGTTCACTCGCTGAAGATCGAAAAGGCGCGCGTGGTCGGCCACGACATCGGCTTGATGGTGGCATACGCGTATGCCGCGCAATTTCCTAACGAGACGGAGAAGCTCGCCGTGATGGATGCGTTTCTTCCCGGCGTGCCCGGTTGGGAGCCGATCTACAACGCGCCGAACATCTGGCATTTTCGGTTTAACGGTGAATATCCGGAGAAATTAGTGCAAGGCCGGGAGCGGACTTACTTCGAGTATTTCTGGAATGTATTAGCTGCCGACAAAGCGCGATCACTTCCAGAAGCAGACCGCAGAGCTTACACCGAAGCGTATTCAAAGCCGGGACGGATGCGCGCCGCTTGGACGTATTTTGCGTCGTGGCCGCAGCTGGCGAAAGATTTTGCCCAACTTTCGCAAACGAAATTGACGATGCCGGTGTTGTCCATCGGTGGCGAAAAATCGTTAGGCAACGAGCTCGGCGCACAAATGAAGCTGGTCGCCGACAACGTCACGGTGATTGTGTTGCCGAACACCGGTCATTGGATTTTGGAAGAAAAACCAAAAGAAACGACGAACGCGCTGGTGAATTTTCTTTAAGTCCCAACCGGCGGATCGAACGAAATTTGCAGCGTATGCGCCTTCACGCCGATGCCTCGCGGGCGTATCCTCGCGATATGAAAGCATTTCTCTCTTTTCTTTGTGGCGCGGCGGTGATGCTCTGCTTCAACGCGCTGAGCGGCTCCAATCCTTCACATCATGTTTACGAATTGCGCATGTATCACGTAAACGCTGGCAAAATCGAAGCGCTAAGAGATCGCTTTCGCGATCACACCGACGCACTCTTCAAACGGCATAACATGAAAAGCATCGGCTATTGGTCTCCCGAGGATGCGCCGGCCTCAGAGAACCTGTTTGTCTATATCCTGGAGCATCCCAGCCGCCAGAAGGCGGAGCAGAATTGGGCCGCCTTCCAAGCCGATCCGGAATGGCAGAAGGTGAAAGCCGAGTCGGAGAAGAACGGACCGCTTATCGATCACATCGACAGATACTTCATGGACCCGACCAGCTTTTCAGCGCTCAATTAGGTGTCGCACAAGTTGGTGTTTGATCCGCCTCCGCTGAAGGCTACGTGTGCCGCCTAACCAATCAATGAAGGCAACTGAACAGGAGCAGCGCGAGCCCCCGGGGCGAAGCGCATGATGAGACAGCCGAGAAAGGCCTAACTTGTGGTTCATTAGACCAAGAAACGATCGTAATCCTGTACGAACATTCGCCTGCTTCTCGTTGTCCATTGGCTAAGCACCATATGAAGACACATCTTGCAATCGCGACCGCAGTTTCCCTTCTCAGTTTCAGTGCACATTCCGAGACGCAAATTCCAAACCGGTTGATCGATTACTCCGCGTTTCTGAACAACGCTGAGAAGGTTAAGGCGGTCCGGGAGTCGCGGCGCCTCACCGAAGATCAGTTCTTGCAGGCGATGTCAGAGCCTGACGTCGTGGTTCTCGACGCTCGTAGCGCCGCCAAGTTCAAACTGCGGCATTTGCGCGGAGCCGTGAACCTGAGCCTCCCCGATTTTACGGCCGCAGAGCTGGCGAAGCTCATTCCAAGCACGGGCACGAAGATCTTGATCTACTGCAACAACAATTTTTTGGGTAGTGACGGCGCTTTCCCATCGAAAGCCCCTGCCGCATCGCTCAACATCTCGACATACGTCAATCTTGCGACCTACGGTTACACCAACGTTTATGAGTTGGGACCGCTCATCAACGTGAGGACCTCGAAGCTTCCATTTGAGGGCGACGAAGTATCCAAGTGAAAGGTTGGATGACCGCCTGGATTATGGGCGGTGAGATATCCTCATTAGAAACAGAAAGGTCACCAGCGGAAGCATGAATGACGAATCGATTAAGCAGCTGTTGCAACTCGAGAAAGATTTCCAAGACGCGATTGTGGCGAACAACGCCGAAGCCATTGAACGATTTGTCACTGAGGATTGGATCATCGTAAACGCTGACGGCAGAATCGTTGAGAAGGACAGATTTCTTGCGGTAGTGAAATCGGGTGCGCTCACACATGACACGATGAAGCTCGACGAGCCGAGAGTGCGTATCTATGGAGAAACAGCCGTCGTTACCGGGTGCGCTACGAGCGCCGGAAAGTTTATGGGAGCTGAGTTCACGACGCTGGAACGGGCAACCGACGTCTTTGTAAGAATCAATGGCCAGTGGCGCTGCGCCCTGACACAGCTCACGCGCGTTGCTGAGAACAAAACTGATTAAGCCGCAGAGCGATCAATTTGTAAATTCCAGTTCAACTTCGTATGCAACTCGAAGGAATTGATCACGTAGCCATGGGCGTGCGCGATGTCGAGCGATCAGCAAAATGGTACAGCGAGGTTCTCGGGTTTGAACGACTTCACGAAGGCGTCTGGGGCGGTGTGCCGACCTTTGTCGGAAAAGGAAATACTGGGATCGCGTTGTTCCCAGCGAGCCAGGAAGCAAAACCGTCAGCTTACCGTGAAATTCGAATGCTTCACCTCGCCTTCCGTGCGGACCGCGAAAATTTTCTCGCTGCACAGCGCGAACTCGAAAAGCGCGGAATCAAATTCGAATTCCAGGATCACGAGATTTCGCACTCCATCTATTTTCATGATCCCGACGGTCACCAGCTCGAGATCACGACCTACGAGCTCGATAATTGAGCCGGCTGAATTCGCCCGCACTCGAATATCTTCAAGATCGAAACATAGAAACGATCGACGAGAAAAGGCGTTGCAGCCAATTGCAGCGCAGCTCTGCCGCCACATCCCCGTCATGCACTGGCCAGGACAGCACAGGACCCGATAACGGCACGCTTGGAAACCTCTGTTGGAATGGATCCTTCCAAAGCGTGCCCTGGCGCAAACTGAAAAGATCGAGCGCATAGGCCTCTTCGGGCGACGCTTCGGTCGACGTCCAGTAGATACACGGGATGGTGCCGTTCCCAAGCGTGACGATATTGGGATGCGTTGCGAAGACATCCAGGTAGAGATGTCCAAGCTCACTGCCAACGCAGTTGTTTCCAACAACCGGACCGCTTCCGTCGCGGTTCAAGGCGGTCGGTAAGCGCCACCCGCGGATGCCGCGATAATTCAGCGATGAAACCCAAGCCATGGCGGCTGGCCAAGTCAATTGGCCGTCGGCCGATCTGCCTACCGTCTTTGCGTAGTTCATATCCTGCAGCCACGTGATGTCGCGCTCCGTGTCGTAGATCAACCCAAACCCGCGATCGATGAGCGGCGGCTGCGGAAGGCGAAAGATATCGAGGGTGTTGAAGCGGTCTAAAATCCGAAACCACGGCGTGCTTTGGTTAGGCATACCTGATCCAGTTCTCTTTTTCGCGACCGAGAACACGGCGTCTCAATATCAATCCGACGCAAAGAACTCGCTGCGCAGAGGTAAGGATGTCAAGCAACTCTGCCGCAGCAGTTTTTGTATTTCTTCCCGCTGCCGCAGGGGCACGGTTCGTTGCGGCCGACCTTTGGCAGGGAACGACGGATCGGCAGATCGATTGATACTCCCTCCCCTGCCCCATCGCCATCTCCCGCTACAACTCCCGCCATCGCGCCAACGGGCTGACGGATGCGCGACTCGGCACCAGCGGTGGGCGCACTCGGCGCATGTTCGCGCAACAAGAACTGCGGCAGCGTCGCGAGAAAATTCTCGAATGCTTGCAAGTTCGAAGTGCTGCGGAAAAGATTGTTCAGCACTTCGTTCTTGATGTTCGCCATCAATTCGACAAACATGTCGTACGCCTCGGTCTTGTATTCGATGAGCGGATCTTTCTGCGCATAGCCGCGGAGATAAACGCCCTCGCGCAACGCGTCCATCGCATAGAGATGTTCCTGCCAGAGGCGGTCGATCGCGTTGAGAATGATGTAGCGCTCCAGGCTTTTCACCGCCGTTGGTTCTTCGTAGGCTGATTTGCGCTCGTAAGCGTCCTTGATCTTTTCAACCAGGAACTGTGCGTTCTCATCGACGCTCCGCGTTTCGAATTGCGCTTTCTCTTTAGTCAGACCGAGCGGGAATGTCGTGTTCACCCAATGGACGAAACCGGTGTAATTCGGCTCATCGACATCGAGATACTCTTTCACTTTTGCCGGCACCGCTTCGTCGATCACTTCGTAGATGAGTTTGCGCGGTTCTTCGGAATCGATGACTTCGTTGCGATACGTGTAAACCACCTCACGCTGCATGTTCATCACGTCATCGAAATCGAGCGTGCGCTTTCGAACGAGATAGTTGCGCTGCTCAACGCGTTTCTGCGCAGTCTCGACTGATTTGTTCAACCATCGATGCTCGAGCTCCTGGCCTTCCTCGAGCCCGAAGCGCTCCATGATTCTCGTCATCCGATCGGCTGCGCCGAAGTTGCGCATCAAATCGTCTTCGAAACTGACATAGAACCGCGATGCGCCTGGATCGCCCTGGCGAGCGCAACGCCCGCGTAATTGCCGATCGATTCGGCGCGCCTCGTGCCGCTCCGTCCCCACCACCATCAATCCACCCGCCTCTATAACGCCGGGCCCAAGCTTAATATCGGTGCCGCGGCCGGCCATGTTAGTTGAAATTGTGACCGTACCCGGTTGGCCCGCGCGCGCCACAATCTCAGCCTCCTGCATGTGGAACTTCGCGTTCAACACGTTGTGCGGGATTTTCTCGCGCTTCAACATTCGACTGAGCAACTCGGAGGCTTCCACGCTCACAGTGCCAACCAGGACGGGCTGACTTTTTGCATGAGCTTCTTTGAGCTCTTTAATGACCGCGTTGTACTTTTCTCGACGCGTTTTGTAGATGCGATCGTTGTGATCGGTGCGCCGCACCGGCCGGTTCGTCGGAATCATGTTCACGTCGAGTTTGTAAATATCGTGAAACTCGGCCGCCTCCGTCTCCGCCGTGCCGGTCATTCCCGCCAATCTTTGGTAGAGTCTGAAATAATTTTGGATCGTGATCGTCGCCAACGTCTGCGTTTCGCGATCGATCTGCACGCCTTCCTTCGCTTCAACCGCCTGATGCAATCCGTCGCTCCAGCGGCGGCCTGGCATTTTGCGGCCGGTGAACTCATCGACAATCACAACCTTGTTATCCTCGATCACGTACTGGACATCCTTTTCAAACAAGCAATAAGCCTTCAGTAGCTGCGAGATGTTGTGGATGCGCTCAGCCTGCGCATCGCAATGCTGCTGGCGGTCCGCTTTGTTCTTATCTTTCTCTTCTTGTGGTAGAGCCGGATCGAGATCGATCTCGGTGAACTCGTTGATCAAATCCGGCAACACGAATGCGTTTGGATCATCTGGATTGAGGAAGCTGCGCCCCTGCTCGGAAAGATCGGCTTCGTTCGATTTCTCGTCGATGGTGAAGAAAAGCTCTTCCTTGAGCGCGAACAATTCTTCCTTGCGCGTATCCCCGTAAAACGAAAGCTCGGCTTTATCGATGGCGCGGCGCTTGTCGGGATCTTCCATCATACGCAGCAGTTGTTTATTGCGCGGCTGACCAAGCTTCACCTTGAACATGAGACGGCCACCAGTCTCGACATCACTCTGTTCAAATTTTTCAATCGCTTCGCTGGCCACCCGGTTGCAAAGCATGTTCTGCTTCCGGACCAACTGCTCAATGAGCGGTTTCCATTTGTCGTACTGATGTGTCGAAATCGTCGCCGGACCGCTGATGATGAGCGGCGTACGCGCCTCATCAATCAGGATGGAATCGACCTCGTCGACAATTGCGAAGTGGTAACCGCGCTGGACTTGTTGCTCGCGCGTGGTGGCCATGCCGTTGTCGCGTAGATAATCGAACCCGAACTCGCTGTTCGTTCCGTAAGTGATGTCCATCGCATATTGTTCGCGACGCACATCCGGCTCCTGATCGTGTTGAATGCAGCCAACCGTGAGCCCGAGAAAATCGTAGAGTTGACCCATCCATTCCGCGTCGCGTCGCGCCAAATAATCGTTTACTGTCACCAGATGCGCGCCGCGCCCTGTGAGCGCGTTGAGATAAAGCGGCAGCGTCGCGACCAGCGTTTTGCCTTCGCCGGTCGCCATTTCTGCAATGCGGCCTCGGTGCAAAACGAAGCCCCCGAGCAGTTGAACATCGAAGTGCACCATGTCCCACGCCATCGGCTGATCGCACACTGTGAAAGAGTGTTGCCGCTCTTTTAGCCGGCGCGCTGCGTTTTTCACCACGGCGAACGCTTCCGGTAAGATTTCATCCAGCTTTTTCCATTGCTCCTGCAGCTCGGGAATTTTCGAGACCTCTTCCTTCCACGCCGCTGTCTTCGCCCGCAAGTCGTCGTCGGACAGGCTCTTGAACTGCTCATCGAACTCGTTGATCCGGCGGACAATCGGTGACAGCCGCCTGAGCTCCCGTTGATTTTTGGAGCCCAGAATCTTCTTTAAAATCCAACTAACCATTTCGTATTTAATATCGACTAGATTGCGTCACTATCAATTGCGGTAGTCGCTGGCCAGTTCTCTGCTCAATCTGTAGCCACGGCCCTGTGGGCCGTTTTCCAAGTGTCAAAAGATGGCTGAGATGGAGGACCGGCCACAGGCCGGTGGCTACAACATAACCCCTTACAGAAATTTTCGCGGCAATTCGACCGCTCTTCGCAAGAGGTGCAGGTAATGGTTTCGCGAAATTTCGATCCCGCCAAATTGTTGCAGGTGCGGCGTCAGCCACTGCGTGTCCAGCAACACGAATTTGTGTGCGCGCAAATGTTCCACCAACGCCACGAGCGCGATCTTGGACGCGTCGGTCACGCGATGAAACATCGATTCGCCGAAGAACGCGCCGCCCACGGCGACGCCGTAAAGGCCGCCGGCGAGCTTGCCTTCTTTCCATGCTTCAACTGAGTGCGCGTGGCCGAGTTCATGCAATCGCGTATAGCTCTGGACAATCTCCTGATTGATCCACGTATCTTTGCGTTTTGCGCAGGCCTCG